>Ga0213833_1003086_pt1 | contig 10377 bp, 16 predicted proteins | sample SWATP21_FD_160575 | JGI IMG/M metagenome (GOLD analysis project Ga0213833, IMG submission 160575) | Coastal seawater microbial communities from Marineland, Florida, United States - SWA TP2 #1 | ecosystem: Environmental > Aquatic > Marine > Coastal | place: USA: Florida | collected 2016-08-14
GTGGGCGAACAAACCATCGACGTGGTGCGGGCCGTGCACAGTGCCGTGTCGGGTGTGCACGCCGCTGTCACGGGCGCCCCAGCGCACAGCCACAACCACCACCACCACCACCACCACCACCACCACCACGGTGGCTACTACGCAGCCACAGGGACCAGCTTCGACGGCCCAGGGGCAGCAGCCGCTGTCACTGGCACCGTCGCCGCGTCCCCGAGCAGTGCTGCTGCCCAGGCCGACCCCGCGGCTGTTGCCTCATCAGTGGCAGCGCCGCCCCACAGCCTGGCGAGCCACGCCTCCGTGCCGCACGCTGCAGGCACCGTCGTGGTGGTGGATCCCGTGTCGGGCCGTGTGGTGGCGTCGTTTCGATCGCACCGGTCGCCACTGGCTGCGCTCGCCTTTGACGCCTCCGGCACGCTGCTGGCGACTGCGTCGGCCGACGGGCAGACGGTGCATGTCCATGAGGTGCTGCCGCCGGCGCCCGCGCACGACTCGCAGGTGTTGTCGCGTCGCACCACACACCGTGGGTTTGGTGGCGGCAGCGGTGGCGGCGGCAGTGCGCGTGGTAGCAGCATCGGCACGGGTTCATCCGCTCGCACCACCACGACTGCCAGCTCCTTCAGCAGTGCCGGTGCCGGTGCCGGTGCCGGTGCCGGTGCCGGTGTCGGTGGTGGCGGTGACGGTGACGATAGTCATACCGGTGGCGCTGAAGGCGCAACAGCTGGCGCGCACCACCCGACCGCGCCCTTGGAGTCGGTATGGGGTCGCGAAGACGGTGGCAACTTCGGGGTGAGTAGCGGCATGCCCACGTTGCCGCCGGGCGTGCGTGAGCTTGTCGGCCGCAACCGGAGCAGAAGCCGGAGCGTGGAGAGCACCGGCAGTGCTGGCGCCTCCACCACCTTGTCGGGTGCGAGCGGCGACAGCCACGAGAGCGTGTTTGGCGTGCGTGATGGCACCCGTGTCGGTGCGGGTGCGGGTGCCGGTGCGGGTGCGGGTGGCGCGCACCTGCACTTGCGAGGACACCGCCTGTTGTTCCGCCTGCACCGCGGCCTCACCCACGCGCTCGTGACCTCCCTCACCTTCTCCCCGGGTGGACGGTGGCTGGCAGCCACGTCGCACCGGGGCACGACGCACCTGTTCTCGTTGGCGTCGCGCGTGCTGGCGTCGGCCGATGGCCCCGTCGGCGACGGCCAGTCCCACGCTGCAGACCTGGTGCTGGAGCGCCACACCCCCATGGCCGTGGCCGTCGCGCCGCCATCGTCCACGACGAACACCGCGCCCCAGCCAACACACGGCCACGGTGCAGGCGCTGGAGGCGGAACCGGAGCTGGGATCGGAGCCGGTGGTGGGGGTGGCGGCGGCGGCACCACTTCGCGACAGGGCTCCACAACATCGTCTATCCTCGGCTACGTGGGTGCCGCCCTCGGTTTTGGCGGTGGCGCGGCAGCTCCTTCCTCGGCCCCCGCCTCCGCCTCTTCCTCCACCTCCTCCGGTGCGCATCCCCATGGATCCGCTGGTGCGGGTGGTGCGGGTGGTGTTGGTCACGTGTCAGCTGTCCCCGCGTCCGCGGGACTTGGCGTCGCCCTGCCCCAACGCCGGTACCTCGCGGCGTGGGAACGCCGTGAAGCCCGCGCCGTGGACGCCCAGTCACGCCACGCCGCCGCACGCCTGAAGCCCCCTGTCGCCGGTGCACCGGAGCGAAGGACGGCCGCCGCCGCTGCTGCTGGTGGTGGTGCTGCTGCTGCTGCTGCTGCTGTTGCCGCTGCCGCTGCTGCAGGTGCGGGTGCCGGAACGGGTGGTGCACATGACGCTCCTCCGTTGCGTGGAAGCCTCCCGCCACGCGGAGCACACACCACCAACGCCCACTCCAGCGCCAACGCCGCTGCAGCGTCGACGCGTGCTGTGCCTGTCACACAGTACCCGGCGGTGGGGTATGCAGCCACCGTCCCCGTGCCGACGCCTGCTGGGTTAGCGTCCCCGGCGACGGCGACAGCGACGGCGATGGCGGCAGGCACGGTCCATGCGAGTACGAGTGCGGCGACGGCACCTCCCTCTGTGCGTGGTGTGGCGCCGCCACCACTTCCAGACCACCGCATCGCGGGTCACGGCCGCATCATGGGAGGGGGCCGTGCCGACGCTGGCCCCTCCTCCTTCTCCTCCACGTCTTCCGCGATGGCACCGAGGTCGAGGCCGACACCACCCCGCGCCTCGGTCCACAGTGCCATTCCGTTGGCGGCACTCGCGTGTGCACCCAGCATGTGCTCCGCGCTGTTTGTGGGTCCGCTCAGCGACCGCCTCGTGTCCGTGAGCTGGGGATTGGTCTGCGTCCACTCCCTGTCCGTCACACGCCGCGCCGGCGACAGTGGCGCAGGCTCCGGCGCCGGCGCCGGTGCAGGTGACGGCTCAGAGAGCATCACGTCCACCGTGCATGGAGTGTGGGACGTCTGTCGGCAGCAAGCGTGGCGAGAGGTGCGCGCCGGCGCCACCCATGCCACTGATCTGCTGTTCCTGCCAGAGCTGTGTGGTCCAGCAGCCGCGGCTGCCTCGTGGATGGCGCCGGCCACGCACCGACGTTCCTCGAGCAGTGGTGCATCGTTTGGTGCCCGAGACGGCCGCAGCCGCAGTGGGAGTCGCAGTCGCGGTCACAGTCACAGTCACAGTCACAGTCACCAAGAGTATCCCGACCAAGTGCCAGAGGAGGTGCGTTGTCGATTTGTTTGTTGCCACGTTTGGTTTTGTATTGTCTCTTTCGAACGCGGTCACCATGTGACGTGTTGCGTGTTGTGTCGTTGCCGCAGGTTCGTGCGCATTGGTTGTCGCACGCGGACATTTATACCCACACGCAACCGATCATGCCGGTGTGGGCGAGTCCCATGTTCCACATGCACACTCTCCCCGACACCCCGACCCCTGCTGTCGGCGTTGAAGGCGGTGGAGACAGCAATGACAGTGCAAGCAACGCCCCTGCTGCTTGCTCTGTGCCAGACAACGCTCCCCTGAGCATGGAGGACCTGTTTGTCGACACAACGTGTGCGGCGCCGGTGCACATTCGTCGAGCGGGCCCACAAGCCATGGTCCCGCCCACCACGTTGTCGCCAATGACGGTGGGCGACCTGCATGGTGGTGGAAACGGTGATGCGTGGCGCTACCCCGCTCCTTCCGCCCCCTCGCTTGCATGTACGTGCTCATCGACAACTGGTGGCGGGCGTTTTGAGTGTTGTTGCTTCTTTCCTTTTTTCAGGTTTGCTTGAGTTACTTTGGTCCCATCGTTGTTGTGGCTGCCACGTGCACATGGATGCATTCGTGTCCATGTTATGTGTGAGGTGCCCCCTTGCTACCTGTGACGTGTGTGTGTGGTCGGTTGCGTCTGCTCGCAGTTTCCATCCGGCAAGCTCTAGAAACCCCTCTTGCGGACTCCGATGTTCCTTCCGCCGACCCGCCGTCGCATGCACCCGCCACCTCCACCCACCACAACGCTGGTCCAGGGGGTGCTGACGGCGGTGACGGCCATGACAGTCTGCTCACGGCCCTGTCCCGACAGCACATCGACTACTTTTCCGAAGAAGGTGTACAACAGCGTGCGCGCGAGCGCGTGGACGCGCGCGTCGCACACCACTCCGCTGCTGTGGACACCAACGCACTGGCCGCTGCAGCGTTGTTCGAACCACCCCCTTCCTCCTCCTCCTCCCCCGAACCATCTTCTGGCCCGAACACGCATAGTGATAGTATTGGCGTTGGCGCTGGCGCTGGTGCTGCTGGCGCCGGGGCTGGTGTTGGTGATGGCATCGGGGGAGCAATGGCGCACTCCCTGTCATCGTCCTTTGGCTCCACAGGCTCCACCTCGTCGACACGATCACGGCGCGGTCGCCGCCGTCGGTCCCACCGTCACCGAGGCAGGGGAGCAGACAGTGAACCGCCGCCACCGCCGCCGCCGCCACCTGCGTCGGACCATGCCAGGCATGACGACGGAGGGGCTTGGGATGGGCGCGAGGCGGTGCAGCACAGCCAGAACCAGAACGGCCCCTTTGCCAAGCACGGTGAGGAGGCAGCCATACCTGTAGGGGAGCCTGTTGTCATGACAAGTGCGTCTCGCATTGACAGTGACGATTTGTAGACTGGTGCACAGGAATAATTTTAATTTTTGCCTCATCTTATCTCGCTCGTGCAACGCCATACCCACAACCCCACCATCCCCCTGTCCACTGCAACGCAGCGCGGGGCTCCCGCTACACACGAGTCCTCCGACTACAAGTGGGACGTTGGCTTGTTGGATGACACAAGGATGCCTCCGTCAACCGGGATAACAGCGCCGGTGACGTAAGCACCCGCCGGCGACGCCAAAAACATGGCAACACCCGCCATGTCACTCGGTTGCCCAATGCGTTTCAGAGGAACCTGCTCCTTGATAACGTCCCCCATCATCTCCAGTGTTGCCGCCATCATCTTGCTCTGGAAAGGTCCTGGGGCCACGGCATTCACCGTCACATGTTTGGGAGCCAAGTGCCATGCCAGTACCCGCGACATGTGGTGCAGCGCAGCTTTGCTGGCCGAGTAGCTGAATGTGTTGAGGGCTGGGATCTGGATTCCGTCAATGCTGCCGATGTTGATGACCCGGGCTGGGTTTTCGTGGCTTGCACTCGCTTCCAACAAGTCCAAAATATCGCGAGTGAGGTGAAACACGGCCTTCACATTCAGTGCAAGCACCTGGTTTGCACGGAAGGTGACACCCGGCTTGACACATTTCACACCCACACATGCGCGTGTTGCAGTGCCGCACCTTGTCCCAAGCAGCTTCAGGAAACGTGTCCATGGATTCTCCCTGACAGCACACACACACACACACACACACATGCATTGAAGGGGCGTGAGGGTGTAACTCAACGCCAGCTGCAGCAGCAGGCCGTGGGGATGCATGAGCACGTGGGCACACACCCAATTGCACCCTGCGTTGTTCACTAGCACATGGACGTGCTTCTCGCGCGCCCGCACAAACTCTGTGACGGTTCTGCGCCCGTCTTCAGTTGCAATGTCAGCAGCCACCCCAATGCAGGTGCCGGGCCCAAGGAGGGTGAGTCGGGTGGCCTCTTGAGAGCACACAGCTTGCTTGCGAGACGTGATGTACACCGTCGCTCCGCCACGCACAAAACCTTCAGCAATCATCAGTCCGATACCACGCGAACCACCAGTCACGACAGCCACTCTTCCGTCCACGCTAAACAAGTTCGACGTGAAGGGGTTGCATGCTGCCGCCATATTGTAGACGAGTGCTTCCCGCGCTGTGCGTGCGGGCTGAACCCACGACATGCGGGGGGCAACAGTGGACCCCACTAGTTTGTCAAAACTAGTAACATTGCTTGTTCCGCGCGCGTTCTGTGGTTGAGGCGCAATCCAACTTTCTGGTGTCACACCTTCACGACTACGCGGGAGGATTTGTGTCATTCCTGTGCGATGTACGTGAAGAAAGGCCTGTGAGGGCGGGTCTGTGAGCGTGCTTCCACAACTTACACACTTTGCGCTGCATGTTGTTCCCGCCGTGTTCAGTGAGACACCGTTTCGTTGTTGTGTTGGCGCAGTCCAGCCACTTTCTGGTGCAAAGGCTTCGCAAAAAGAAGAGCGTTTGTGCCATTACTGGCGTGATGTACGTGCAGAAGAGCCTGTGGGGTGTGCCTGTGTGTTTGTGCGTGTGCGTGCTCCAAGACTGACCGTTTGCGCTGCATGTCGACAGCACCACTTTCGCAGCTTCGTTCGCAGTTTCTCACCACCATGGCTCATCTGCTTCACCACACGGCGAGCGACGACCCTGAGGTGCCGTTGACGCCTTTGCAACAGTTTGCAGAAAGCCTTGCCTTCACCATCACGGGCGTTCCACTTTCAAAGTGGGAGCGCTGCCAACCCAAGCCGACGCCCACAATACACTGCACTGTACCCGTGCGCGCGCACAATATGCCGCGGCCCCGGCCCCGGAAACGTCGCAGGACACGACACGGCCAGGCACCGCAGGACACACAGAGTGCCAGTCCTGGGAGTGGCGTCAGTGCGCGCGCTGGTTCCAACGCCGGTGAAGAGTGGGGCGCCATTTCTTGCTATCCCACCTTTGAAATGACGCCCGAAGGCGAAATGGTGAAGACGGGCGACGTGATAGAGGCGCTCGGCAGTCTCGCCGGCACGCAAGCCTTCTTCGACGCCAACTGTGTGAGCGACACTGACTGTGCCGTGCCCTCGCCAAGTGTTGCTGCGCCCACAGAGAGCCCGACGGCATCACCCGCCCCTCCAAGCTGTCCGCCCTTGGATCAGCCATGTGCCTCAGCATCACCAACCCCGACGGCGGCGGCAGGACCTTCACCCCGCACTCCCACACCCCCATCCTCTCCGACCAGTCGTGGCTCCCAGGGTGACAAGCACACCTCTTGATCTGCACACATCTGGAACCGGATGGCGGAGGAGAAGGAGAACGAAAGTCGGCAAGTCTTGGCCGATTGCTTTCCCCTCCGCTTGGGTATCCTGTGGTTGTTTGGCTTGAGAACCCACTGTGTGTGCGTATCTGGGAGAACTTCTCCCATGTGTGCTTTGTTGACAGTAAATCAAAACAGTTCATGCAACAATCAACAGTGACCAGAGGTACTGAGCAATGAACACGTGCTCTAACACGAAACAGACACTCCCTCCAAACCAGAAGCACTGAACCCAAACAGTAGCACCAACAGTGCACTAGCAGACCCAACAATACAGCAGGTTCATCTAGGACAGCCATGCGAAAGCCAAAGGCACAACCCTGCTGCGTGCAACGCCCACAAACGAAAACAAGAACAAAACAAGGTCGAAGTGAAATCGTCGGTGCATGGACCATCGCTGCAGACTTGAAACGAGACCCAAGATAAATATTCTGCACTGCTGGTTCTGCACAACATCAGCTGCTGCAACACCACATCCGCGGTAAATGTGGTTCAGCACCGCACTGTGGCTTGCACCAGCATGAGGTTGAAACCTGGCTCCATCACAGCTCCCTGCATGCCTCCTAGCCAATCTCTCAAGCTGTTGTCGAGGTAAGCACTGGCCCAAACTGGCGCGGGGTTCTTGCCGGGCTCTCGCCCAGCGCTTCGTTGCGAAGCGCTGTCAACAATTGCAGCCAACGAATGACACGTTGCGAAGCGCTGTCAACAATTGCAGCCAACGAATGACACGGCAGCCACCGAACATTTATGACGCGTCTTTCAGCTTTCGCTCCACACCTGCAAGAGACGCATGTTGCGAAGTGAGGCGGAGCCGAGAAGGTTGCATCATAACCAAATGAACAAACTCACAGTCACAGATGTGGACACACACGCACACCAAACACACCTGTTGAGCGCAGCACGTGGACGGAAACACGACGGCCTTTAATGTTGTTGATGAACAGGAGGCTTGCTCGGAGCCAGTCCGCCCCATCCCGCGGTCCACGTAACACACACAATCCTTTCTCGGCATCCCAGGACTTGACTGAAGCATCACGCCACAGTTAGTTGGCAACGAGCACATGCGACGGGCATCCCTTACCTTGCAGAGATGTGGTGATACGTGCAAGACCAAAATCGCCAAAGTTCTCCGCAACACTTGCCTTTAGGGAAGCACCCCCAATGCACGCACACACACACAGCACACGCATATGGGTCAGGGCCAGGGTTGCTACAAGAGCTGTGCCGGTCACGCACTCTAATGGCTTTGAACACGTCCGTTCTTGTGATGGAAGCAACAGGCACACGCCCCCGTGCACGTTTCGATGCTGTGGCCTCGTCAAACACCACCGAACAAACAAAAAAGCGGCGTTTCAGTCGAACCATGGCGTACTCGGTTCGTGCTGGTTCACGGCAGTCTGTCTGCGATAACTCGCAGGTACTTTGTTCAAGTGGCGTGACAAACGGACCAAAATGCAAACTCGTCGGGACGCACTGCCCATCACCCGGGTGTACTGATGGAAGCTGGGCGTGCCGGGGGCTCTTGACTTGACATCCAGAGGATCGTGCTAGTCTTGTAGTGGTACGGCGTTGGTTTGGCCCGCGATGGGGAAGCTCGGCGTGCGCGTGTACTCGTACGCGAACCCGGTGTGGAAACGGCATTCGTACCTTGTTGGTAACGAACAGGGCGGAACTACGGACGTGTTGGGTTGGCTCGAAATCGACAACTTGACCACCACCATTGCCGATGTGCGCCCCATGATTGAAGTTCACGTTGTCAACAAAATGAACCGCAGGACTCCGCTGTTCCAGGAGACACTAGAGATCATGAACAACGCTCACAACTTCCACCGGCGTCCTGAGTCAGACCGCCGGCAGTACGCCCTCGGACGCAGTCATGGGACGGTGGTGCCGTATTGTCACCAACACGTGATTGTGGTTGCTGCATGTGCTGCCTTGCTGCAGGTACCGGTTGGCTATCATCCCTCCAGATGCTGACCCGAACAACGCAGAGGAACTCGACCTGGTAAAGGAAGACGAGGAGGAGACCATGCTAGCCCGAGAGTTGCAGCCGGTGTGCGCCCTCGTCCCTTGTGAGTGCCACATGATGTGGTTGTTGCGGTGGGATTGCAGTCCGTTGCCCCCGTGTCGTGACCTCGTGCCTGCGTGCCTTGGGGGTGCTGGATACGATGCTGGGTGCCAGTGTTTTTCGTTGGCCCTGTGTGCAATCAGGTGTGCCTGGGGTGTGAAAAGGACGAAGGGTGGCGCAAGCGCGCGATCCTCGCCGACATCGAAGGGCAGCAGCGAGACGCTGTTGAAAGTGATGAACTTGTGAGAGTTGCTGCTGATGAGGATGGTGCTGCTGGAGGGGCTGGCGCTGGTGCTGGCGCTGGCGCTGGAGCTGGTGCGAGGGCTGAACGCTGGTAGGGGTGTGGAGACAGACAAGACAGTAGCCTGAACGAGAGCCATCGCAGCTGCACGCTCCTGGCTCGTGTGCAGGTTGTGTGCGACAAGTGTGGGGAGTCAAACTTTCCTTTTCTTTGTTCTTTCACTCGACTATGCCAAGCGGACACGGCCGTCTTCCACCAACGCTTGTACGTTGCGGTACCGGGCTATCCACGATGTACCAGCAGCTAAATCCACAGAATCGCTGCAACACACCCAACGCCACAAACAAACAAAGCCACGGTTTGGATGGTAGTGAGCGTGCGGCAATCCGAGATGGCGGGCAGAGTAACCCGTACCTTCCATCCACACCGCTGTACGGTCCCACATCCTCGGTCACTTGGCAGAACACCACGCCATCCAACTTTGGTCGACGAACTGTGAGGGCAGACAGCCACAATAGGTGTAAGCCACAACAAGTGAAACAAACACACATTCACACAAAGGGGGTGGAAACAAGTGCAGCCCAACACAACCACACGAACTCATGCTGATGGAACGCGATGGGATCTTGCTACTCCGATACTCCTCCGTGAGGGACCTGTAGTTCTCCGGCAAGTGCTGCAGGAGTGACCTTTGCAAGTGATTTCCCTTCGCGTCAGTGTAACTGCAGCAGCAGTCGGAGAAAGAAGAAGTCAGAAACCAGTGCAGAATGACCGGTAGGTACACACAAGAGAGAGGAGACAGCACCCGACAACGACTGCGCCACGCACTCGCGAACAAACTTAAACTCCGCCGGCGACAAACGATCGTAGCATGACTTGTCTCTCAACACGTGAAAGGCGAAGCGCTCAAGTTTTCGCAGGCGCGTGCGTAGGTAGCTTGCCAACAGGTACTTCACGCGATCAATCTCCATCTGTGAGAACACCATGTCACGAACGTGCGGTCCAGGCAAATCCAACGCAGCCCCACCTGGTACACAGCAGCAAACACGCGCATGCGTGTCCTTTGTAGTCGGGCCTGTTGCCGCTGTATTTGCTGCTTCAAATCATCGACTAACTCTGTTTGGAAAGCAAGCAACTCAGGCGCAATCTGGCCCCCCCACGACAACATCAGTCCGCTTGTGAGCGACTGGAAAACACACGATGGACAACGCGTGTAGGTAACCACACCACGCACCTTCTCGTTGGCAAGTGCCACTTTCATGCGAGTGACATCATCTGTGAAACCCGTCCCCCCCGCCTCACTCTCCTCGTCACCGCTCAAGAGATCGGCGGTGTCGACGAAGTCCAAATCGGCGGCCGTAATATCGTCCGGGGCGCCGCTACCAACACTACTAGCCCCATCACCGGTGCCATCCATTGTCCACTTCCACAGAGGCCACAAGGCAGCACGCGGTGCGTCACACGGAGCGGAAAAGCCCCTCACCAGCCGGTACTCCGAGACTGACAACAACAGAAGAGTTGGCGCGCGATTTTGTGAGTTACTAGTATCCTTCGTTTAAATCGGGTACTCAATTGAGTACCCGACGGGCTTTGACGACAAGGCCATAAAATTCGCGATC
>Ga0213833_1003088_pt1 | contig 10369 bp, 15 predicted proteins | sample SWATP21_FD_160575 | JGI IMG/M metagenome (GOLD analysis project Ga0213833, IMG submission 160575) | Coastal seawater microbial communities from Marineland, Florida, United States - SWA TP2 #1 | ecosystem: Environmental > Aquatic > Marine > Coastal | place: USA: Florida | collected 2016-08-14
TGCTGTCCTCCCCCCCCCCCCCCGCGCTCCTCCCCCTTTGTGTTTTTCTTGTTGTTGTTGTTGTCCTGTCTTCTTGTTTTCTTTCTTTTTTTTGTTTGTCATTGCTGTTGTTGCAGGGTTCGCGTGCTGGCACACCGCGCCTGCAGACTCTCGGTGGTGCCTCCCGTGCTCCAAGCCGTGGGGGTGCGGCCACTGTGGCCTCTCGCATGGGTGGTGTCGCGGGTGGCACCCGTGCCGCAGGGTTTGGTGCTGCCACGCAAGCCGCCATGTCAGCCCCGGCCATCGGTCTGGGTGAGGGCGCCCCCGGCATGTTCGATGCGTTGTTCGCCAGCCGCGAAGCCGGCGGTGGGTCGGCCATGGCGTTTGCGGAGGCGCCTATCGCTCCCGGCACAGACACGGTATGACTTGGCAGTTGGCATGTGTTGGTGCGGAGGTGGTGTTTCACGTGTCAAGCTTGTTGCTTCTCTTTGTTTTTGTGTTGTGTTTTTGGTGCGTGTGTTGTGTGTTTTGTGCTCCAGTTGAAGTTGGCTGCCATGTGTCGCGAAGTGGCCAACGCCAGTCGAGACGCACGTGTGCTGCGGACGGAAGCAAGGCAACGAGTACGTGCTGGGTGCGCCGGTGTGTTAGGGGTGGATGAAGCTGACGAATGCTCTGCGGTGCCGTGTGCCAGGCGCTTGTTAATTTTCTCTCCTAGTCATCCCAAGGAGGCGTAAGGGTGCGGTGAAGTGAACAACGAAACAAACCAGGCACCATTACTTTTCACAAAACCCAGCGCACCCCCGCCACGCTCACTACTACTTCTTTCGGGACAGCGTGCGTTGCTTCTCTGCATGCATGACCAACTTTCGCTCGACAGCAAGGCCCTTGCGCTTGCGAACCTGGTCGATGAACCTGCACCATGGTGACACCAACCAATGCAACAACATTGCTCCATCATCATGACACCCACATGCCCGAAACCCCGCCGGCATTACCACAAAACAACATCGCCACCGCGAGCGCACACGGCATCACAACCACGCACGCACCGACGCGCGATGTTGACGTCCGTCGTGTGCTCCACTTCTCCCAGATCCTCTCGTTCCTCTTCTGTCACGGGCTTGAAAAACGGATCCACTTGCAGAATTTCCCAGTGACTGAACGACAACTGCGGGCTGGACGCGCTGCCACTGGTTTTGACTCGAAGCTCTTCAGCAAAGCCAAAGCTTTCCACCACCTGCCACCACCCAACGTCAGGTGAGCACACCACTCCACACAACATCGGGAAGACAAAACAACAAGAATGGCACAGCAACACCACCACGGCACGGGGATGCCATCGCACTCACCGGTAGCACCGTGTCAATGATGAACAATTGGGTACCTTGTACAAGCCGCTCCTTCAACACACGCCCACGCCGACGTCGAATCACGCCATACATCTTTCCCAGGACAGCACCACCACCCGCCCCACTGGTGGCACACTGCAACTGGCATCGATTCATCGCCTCCACCAGCCGCGGCGACCCAGCCTCAAACGCCTGTTTGCAGCCCTCCTTCACTGCCGACATGACTTGACCCTTCAGTGGGCCATACCGGCCGGCCGACAACGTCGGGGTGGACGTGGCGAGCGCCCCATCGACAGAGGCGGCAAACGCAGCGGGGTCAAACTCGATGGCGTCCAACACAAAGCACACGCCCCACATGGGTTCGCTGCACAGCGGCCCCGCTGCAGTGGCGAGTTGGAACCCTTGCTGGATGCTGTTGGCGAGGAACGCCAACGCGTTGGTGGTGCCAGGGGCGAGGCTGGTGTCGCCAAGACCGTCGCCAGACGCTTCTTGGGGGTGGGCCTCGTCTCTGAACAGGGTGGACCACGTTTCAGCGTGGCCGGGAATGGAACCATTGCCAATGCGAGAGATCAGGAGGTTGGGGCCACACTGCTTGGGACCAAGGCACCTGCACCGACACACACAGTTGGGCCGCTTAGACTCTCTCCATCGCTCACAGCACCGTAGCAACAAACAACAAGCACCACAATACCCACAACAACCACACAGCAGCACAACGACAGCAGTGCCACGAACCAGACACGCTGGAGACAGTCTGACCACTGGTCACCAGCCTCTGCAAACGCTGTAGCAAGCTGCGACATGAACGCTTGTGAACGACTGTTGTGGTCCGTGCTCGCCGACCTTGATCGGCGCATAGCAGGAGCTTCATCGGGAGAGGCACCCGCGCCCGTACTCGCACCCGCACCCGCACCCGCACCCGCACCCGCACCCGCACTCGCACCCGCACCCGCACCCGCACCCGCACCCGCACCCGCACCGGCACCGACACTCGCACCCGCGCCCGCACCAGCGCCACCACTTGCACCTGAACCTGTGTCCGTAGCATCAACACTCGCGTCAACGCTCGTGTCCGCGGTGGCAGCACCGGACCCACTACCGCCATTCACGGCGTGGGACGGGTAGGCAAACACGTTGCCTCGGCTGCGTGCTGTGGCAGAGCGCTTGGCGTGGTCGTGCAACGCAGCAGCACGTCGCAACAAGTCCTCGTTGTCTGCAAGGAGCTTGGTGACTGCAGCGGGCAGCGGGAGAGCACGAAGCGTGAGGCACACTTGGCGGTTGGCAGATTCCGCCTTCACGATGCCCGTCACTGGATCCTGCTGCACGCAGGCATTCAACGTGCTCTCCACACCCGCACCTGCCACGGCCAAATCCGTGCCCATGACTGTTGTGGAGTGGTTGAAGCCCGCAGACGCTGCGGACATCCCTGGGCCAGATGGGCCCATGCCACTTCCACGACCGCTTCCACTGCCATGACGATCGCTGGCGCTGCCACTGCCACCACCACCACCACCACCACCACCACCGGATGCGGCTTTGTTGTCACGGGCGCGTTTCGCGCGCTTCGCTAAGGCAGCAGCCTTTTTGGCTGGGTCCACACTGGCCACAATGGTCTCCTGAAAGTTTGCGATGGGGGCGGACGCAGAAATGGGGACGCGTGCAAAGCGCTCAGCCAGGTCCTTCAAGCAACGCTCCAGGTGAAGCTCGCCAAGGGCGACTAGGTGAAGCTCTCCCGATTCGGCAACAACCACATGCACACACGGATCGGCTTGGTTAAGTAACCGCAAGCCACGCCGAAGCTCTGGCATGTGGCCGGGGTTCTTGGTTTCCACTGCGACTCGCACCAAGGCCGTGCTCTGTGTGTCAGACAAACGGATGAGCAGTGGACCACTGGCAGACATGGTTGCAACAATACTTCGCCCACTGCACACATCCAAGGAAGGCTGCAGGGCTCACGCAATCCACAAACAGACGCAACCAGGTGCATGCACAGGCACACGCAATACAGGCAGACACACAGACATGCAGACACAAAGACACACACAAGATTCCATCCCATACCTGTTTGGCCATCACGGACAAATGGTGGCACATGGGAGAGGAGGATAGGGTAGCTGTCTTCACGATGTTCCTGAAACACGCAACCCCATGAAAGCTCCGCCACCGGTGCACCAGCACGCAACCCCCACCACACGTCGACACCCAACAGCCGTGCATCACATCACATCCCCAGGCACGCACTTTCCCAGCCCGGCGATGGCTACAATCGCACCAGCGGGTGCGGCATCCATGTGCAGGAACTCGCGCCCCATCATGAGATACAACGACAGACCGCCAGTCACGTGAACGCGCTGTTCTGGCGCGTCAGGTGACACTGGGTCGTACCCTGTCCCGAGAACATACACCTCCTGTGTTGCATGCATGCACGTGCACATCGTATCAAGGCGTTCAAGTGGTTGTAGCATTGTCAATGGGGGCGAGGATGCGCAGGTGAGGTGGGGGCAGACACAGGGAAACTGCAAAAAGGCACGGCATCACGAACCGAATCAGGCCGAAGCACGCCTGAGAAGACACGTGCAAAGGCAAGGAACACATCTTCGTCATCATCTTCCGCGCCACTGCTACCGGAAGCGTCTTCGTCGTCACTGTCGGGGAGCTGCGAACGCTTGGCCACAATCATCTTGGACACAAACACGACACACTGCAACATTGCAAACATGGGTGGGGTGAGAAGAATGACCCTGCATCGGGATACGTCACTCGGCACGCACACCGAGTGCCATACCTTCTCGGATTTCGATGAACCCGTTTGCACAGCATCGCGCATGGCTTGCAACTCGGCCATGTCACCATCGGAAGCCACCAAGGGCATGATGTCAAGCGGCCACAACTGGCATGATGTTTGCACCACACACCATGCAACACCCACACTTCCGGAGTGAGGAAGCACATGCATGCCGAACACCCAACCTCGAACACTGGGGGGTCACACATTGCACCAATGCCCCCCACCTTGTCAATGCGTCCCTCGGTTGCTTCTGTGGGGCTGGGCAGGTGCTTGCACACCATCCCCAGCACACGGGCTGGGAGCGGCATCCAGGTGCGCATGATTGCTCGCAGGCAGGCGGTGGTGTCCTAAACAACATGTCAACATGCGTCAGCGTCAGTGCCATACCACCAGCCCACGTCTCGGGCAAACACTACACAGCAACGCGCTTTGCATTCCATTCCACAGTGAGCGTACAGAGCTTTTCAACACTCGATCCGGCACGGACAGTCCGAGTCGCTTCACAATCTTGCCCCTCTTTTTCGTGCTTGCTCCGTTGTTGATGGTGTTGTACACCTAGTGTTGTCGGTGTGAGAGCAGTACTTGGCAAAACCACAAGCAAACACACCCGTTGCACTCACCTCCCAGATGGGACCAAGCACAAATTCTGCGAACATGTGCTTCAGCTTCCCTTTGGTGTTGTCTTTCATGGACACAATTTTGTTTTTCTGTTGTGAGCAGCACCACGTTGGCAACGCGTCAGTGCGGAGCACTGCACAAGTCCTTTCCCTTTTCGAAGCGATGGCTAACACCGCAACACACTCCACCCACAGCACACACGAACCTTTTTCTTCCACGCAAATTCGCCCCACATGGCTTTGCGCAGCGTGTTCACGCTTACGCCAAGCTTCTCAGACCACATGGACGCAAACGTCTCCACACTTTCGAAAAAGCAACACAAACAAAATGCACACGCACGCAATGACAAGTGTGACAATTGGATCCAACCCGAGAAAACACCCAGCAGTGGTGTATGTATGGTACACACTCTCCAGGGCAACACGCGCAAGGCGCATGTGGGTGTGGATAATAACAACCCACGCACCTGAACGCCCAACCGTCACGGGCACTGGCAAAGATGACGTTGCCACGGCGGGGTGAGAATCTCACGCCCTTCGCCGTTTCGCGATCCGTTTCCAGCTCCCAATCCTCCAAGTTGACCTGAATCTTGGTGTCCTCGACGTCTCCGTCACGGCGGCGTTTGGGGGACGGTGTGGGCGGTGCGGCGTCGGCAGCGTCGGCAGCGTCGGCAACCTTGTCCATCGCTTCTGCGGTGACCAACTCCGCGTACACTGCGTTCACCTGCAACAGGACAGGGCCCATGTACACAACATAGAAGGGAGGTCACGACGCCGCACAGGAAGACAGGAACAAGACGACACACCTAGACGCGCATGCGCATGTGCACACCACAACGCCACCCACGTTTTCAATGACTTGGTGCAGGTGCATGTATGCTTCCGTGGGAGTTGCCTGTGTTTCGGTGATCAGACGGTCCAGCTTGTTGATGACAAGGCATGTTTTCACACCCTCCGCCCAAGCTTGGCGCAGCACCGCCATGGTTTGACTGCACACCCCTTCCACAGCATCCACAACCACCAAGGCACCGTCGCAGTTGCGCAGGGCAGTGGAAACGTCAGAAGAAAAATCGACGTGGCCAGGGGAGTCCACCAAGTTAATGAGGTACACCGCCTGGTCTTTCTTCGGCTCAGCGCCAGACTTCATCGAGGCCTTCACGCCACGAAAAGGGGCATCGTAGTGGAGCAACGAGATGCTGCTGCTCTTCATCGTGATCAAGCGTCGTTGCTCTTCCTTGCTGGACCCGTCCTCCGCCCCACAAAGGCCAGGGATCACCGAACAGCAGACAGCACGATGTGACGGCCACACACACACACCCGCACTCGCACCAATCCCTCAAGCGTACGTGTTGTCAAGGAAGCGCAGTTGGCCTGCCAGCTTTTGTGATATGATGCCATTGGAGCTAATGAGCCCATCCGTCAGCCTGCATCGGCCACACACGCGGAAACACGGGTGACACAATAGCCACCCCGCCACAACACAACACTACTCCCGGCGAACGGAATGCACGTGTCACGCACGTTGTCTTGCCATGGTCGACATGCGCGATCACGCAAATGTTGCGGGTGTGCTCCGTGGAAGACTGTAGCTTCAACAGCGTGGCTGGGGTCAGCCGTAGCGCCATGGGTAAAGCGGGGGTATGGGGCACACGCTCCTGGATGTGGCGGAAATGAGAGAATGCCGGCACAAGCCACGCCAAAGAACACACGCGCCAACCAGCCCACAACGTGAGCACCACCACCGTGCCACTCAGCACCACGCACGCATCCCCACATGCCATCTAGACGGCAACACGCACCTTCACAGGCCCACCTCGCCAGTGCACACAGACAACAAACGACCGGCACACTCGCAACGAAGTCACACACACCACGCAAGCCAAGGCGACATGTTGGGGGTCAATTATGCTCCCCAACCACATGATGTGTGTTTTTGAGTTTTGACAAGCTGTCCGCGTCACCCACCACGAGTGCAGGTTCCCTGCCTCGCCTGACACGTGTCTCGTGTGTCGAGTTGGGGCGTGTTGCCTAGTGGCGCGTCGTTAGCGGTGCTGGGTGTGGGGATTCGGGTTTGGTGACGTTCGCACGGGGTTGGGGCGGGTGGAACTGCCAGCAATTGCCAGCACCCTCCTCACTCACATCACATCATGGACACCTCCAGAATGCACACCTCTGAGCTCGGCAGCGGCGGCCAACACTCTTCCTCGCAGTTGAACATGTCTACGTCGTCGTTTTCATTGGAGCAGCGCATTCGTGCCAACCGGGAGCGCCAGCGCGAAACGTTCCGGCGCCAGCAGCAGCTGTTGGCTGAAATAAATGCTTCGATGACGGCCGACGATGTGCCCCCTTCGCAGCACGCCGCGCTGCAGTTTGATCACCAGGCTGCCGTGGCGGCGTCACAGTCACGCCGTGAAACGCAGGAGCAAGAGCAACGTGGCAGGGCGCAGGTTGTGGCGACAAGCAACCTCGTGCAGCAGGTTAGATTATCGCTGCTGGATTGTCGTGCCGTCTTTCAGTTGCTGGCTTACGTGATGGGGACGCGTGCGTGTGTGTGTGTGTGTGTGTGGATGTGTTGTGTGTGTTTTGTCCGCCCATCACGTCGGGTTCGATCCCTGCTTCTCTATTTGGCGTTTACATTGACATTGACGTGCCCCCCTTGTCTTTGTTTTGTGTTGGTGTTTGCTGCCGCCGGGTGTGTGTGCGGTTCATCAGATGGACGCCACCCTGGCACAGACGACGGCAACAGCGCCGGCTGCGTCGCTCGCCACAGCCGCATCTTCCCACGGCACACGTGCGTTGGGCACCTCCCACTCGATGACAGCATCACACGTGACCCATGTGACGAGCAATGCTCGTGCCCATGCCGTGACTTCTGCCTCCTCACGCCACACACACAGTGCTGCGCGTGCGATGGGAGTCGAACGCAGCACTTTCGAGGGTCGTAATGTCAGCGGCAGCGGCAGCGGTGGCAGTGGTGGTGGTGGTGCAACCTTGTCGCATGCAGACGTGTGGGCTGGCACTGCCACCAGCAGTGCGGTGTTCCCGTCGGGCGGTGCGGATGGCACCACACACGCCGCTGCTGACGAGGCACACCACGTGCACCGCCTGCAACAACAACTCGCCCACGTGCGGTCCCTGCGAGTCGAGGCGCACGAAAAGGGCGCTCTGGTGTCGCAGTTTCAGGAGCAGCTGCAGGAGCTGGGGCGGTTCAAGCAGCAGGCGTTTCAGCTGCGCGCACAGGTGTGCAGTCTGGAGGAACGACTGCTGGCGCGAGAATCGGAGCTGGCCCGCGTGACATCCGAGCTCGCACAGCGGTCCCAACAGCTTGTCTCCACTGAGCAACGCTTCAAGCAGCAGCTGCAGGTAGGTGGGTTTGGTGTGGGTGGTGTGGTGTGGTGTGGTGTGGTGTGGTGTTGTGTGGTGTTGTGGTGTGGTGCGGTGTGGTGAGCTGGTTGTGCTGTGCTGTGGTTGTGCTGCGGTTGTGCTGTGCTGTGGTTGTGCTGTGCTGCGGTTGTGCGCACTACGTCGACTTGTGTTGCTGCTGTGGACTCGACTTGACTTGTTTCGTCGTGCTCGCGGCGTTGTGGCCATCCTGTGCGCCCGCCCAGCTCATCGATGAAGCGCAGCAAGCCGAGGAAGCCCGGCACAAGGAAACGATCGCGGCCATGCAGTCGGAGCTGGCGCGTTGCAAGGCGGATCAAGCGGAGACGGCCGCACGACTCACCGACGACAGCAAGCTGCTCCGTGTTAAAGCCGAACGTGACGGCGCGGCGCTTGCTGAGCAGCAGGAGTTGGTTCGCACGTTGCGTGAGCACGTACGTTGTAGTTTCGGGCGATGGGACGTCTTCTGCGTGATTGTGGGGTTGTGGTTATGGTTGTGGTTGTGGTTGTCGTGTCCATGTTCGTCCGTGCGCCGCCTTACCCCGCCCTTCTGCCATGCGGTTTTGTGTTGCTTTGTTTGTGCATGCGCTCATGCGTTGCCTCGCTCTTCCTTGCACGGCCGACGCCCCGACTTCCCGACTTCCCGACTTCCCGACTTCCCGTTGCCCCACGCTCGTTGTGCCCCCAGTGTGACCACGTGGAGCGTCTGGCAGAGCAACGCGGGAAGCAGGTGCGCGACTTGGACGACAAGCTGCGCGCAGCCGAGCAGCGCGGAGACCGGGCGGAAGCCGAGGTGACAACGCTGCGAGAGTTGAACACGTCGTTGGACACAGCCATGCAGAACGCCCGTGTGGAGCACGAACGAACATGCCAACGCCTCGGCACCGCTGAGGCTGACATCGATGCCATGCGCAGCCTGCAAGAGCAGGTCCAGCAGGCAGCGTCGTTGGAAGGCGACCTTGAGGTCACGCGGCGTGAGTTGGAGGAGTGCCGTGCAGAGTTGGCGTCGGAAAAGGCTGCTCGACAAGTGGCGCAGGACAATGCTGCGCGCGTGAGCGAGCTCAACGCGGAGATGGAGAAGGTGCGTGATAACGGTGGTTTGTTTTGGTTCGTCCGCGGTGCTTGTGCCGTGTGCTGTGTTGCCTTGGGCTCTCGTGTGCTTGCATTGTTGTGTGCTGATCGTCCGTCCTGTTTTTTTTCTTTTCTTCTTTTTTCTTTCTTTCTGTTGTTGTGCGTGCGTGGTTTTGGATCCGGGGGTCCACCAGGAACTGCATGACATCTTGCGGCAGCAATCCGCGGCAATGGGTTCCTTCGATCGCGTGGTGGACATGCGAGGTGCCCTGGACGCTGCACAACACGACGTGCAAGAGCTCCGGCAACAACTCAAGCGCGCGCACTCCGAGCTGGAACGTGTGTCGACCGCCCAAGCGGATGTCCAAGCTGCCGCTCGTGCCGACGAGGCGGCATTGCTTGGCTATCTTTCCAACGTCCAGCGCCAACTTGCAGGTTCGTGGTGTAGTGCTTGCGCGTGTGTGCGTGTGCGTGTGCGTGTGAGTGTGCGTGCGTGTGGGCGTGTGCTCAACAACATGTCCGGTGCGGTGGCGTTTGCGCGCATGCGCATGTGCGCTTTGGTGGGTGATGTGTCGTGCACACCACCAACGCCGCAGGCACCACCTCCCTGGCTCTGACCCACTGGCGCATCCGACTGGGTGTGGAGGATGCGACGGACACGTCCTTGGACATCACGACGGGTGCGGAGGTGCCGACCACCTCGCCAGTGCCGCTGACTGTTGTGAAAAACGCGGGTCCATCGGTGGCGGCGGTTGGGAGATGCGCTAGTGACCTCGACGACGCCGTGCGTGCTGCTGTGAGTCAGCGACAAGTCACAGACACAGAGGTGGGTGGCTACGTGCGTGTGTACGGATATGGCGCTCGTCCACCGTCCACCGTGAATGCGATGTTTTGACAACTATCTGTGTGGGCGGATGTTGGGTGGGTGGATGTGTCTCGTGTCAACCCCTGTGGCGTTGATGCCTCAGCTGCAAGCGTTGCGTGCAAAGCAGGCTTCATGTTCGAGCCGTGTCCAAGAACTTGAATCAGAGAACAACGAGGTATGATGATGATGATCACCATCATCAGCCAGGGCGAGCGAGCTTGCCTCGTTGTTGTGGGTGCCGTGGTGTGTGTGTGTGTGTGTGTGTGTGTGTGTGTGTGTGTGTGTGTGTGTGTGTGTGTGTGTGTGTGTGTGTGTGTGG
>Ga0213833_1003089_pt1 | contig 10367 bp, 6 predicted proteins | sample SWATP21_FD_160575 | JGI IMG/M metagenome (GOLD analysis project Ga0213833, IMG submission 160575) | Coastal seawater microbial communities from Marineland, Florida, United States - SWA TP2 #1 | ecosystem: Environmental > Aquatic > Marine > Coastal | place: USA: Florida | collected 2016-08-14
CGTGGATCGTTATTTTCCTTTGCCTGGCAGCTGTCATCACCTGTTTTACACTCTACCGCGCAGCCACCAAGAAAGCTGAGACACCCAAGAAAAAATCCGCAATCACCCAGCCTCTCCTCAAGACTTCCGCATAATTGCCCCTGAATTCCTTCTTCTAATACGTCCCCACAACAAGAACAGTCCAAAAAACAAAAGGAATATTGCATTTCCTGTGGCATTTTTGGGATCGCTCTGGCAACCACAACCTTTGTCCTCGACACAAAAACCTTTGTCACACGTAAACCCACTCGCACAGGCTCCATTCTCACACTTTTTCAAGTGATCGCCCTTTCCAATGACTTTCTTTTGATTGGGCCAGCACGCTTTTTGGTCGCCACTTCCCAGGCAAGAAAAGTCAGCCGGACAATCTTCCTTCTTGGTACAGCGTTTAGAACACCGATAAAACTCTTGTAACTTCACACAGACATTGCTGATACAATCTTCTGGCTTACGACAACCTTCTGCTCCAACACCCAGCTTTCCACAAGGTTGGTCACCACCTTTACAATCATCATCTTTGCCATTTCCACAGATCTCTTCAGCACCAGGAAAGACAGAGCGATTGTTATCATCGCAATCTTTGTCTTGCTTGCAACCTGTACCGATACCAAAGCCATCGCCATCTTGATCCACACACTTCCCTGGTGCTGGACAACCTTCGTCGACCTGACCGTCACAATCTTCATCTGTCTGGTTTCCACACTTTTCTGTAACGGGAACAACACTTCCCTGGCAAGAAGACCACTTACCTCCTTGGCACTTTTGTTTGCCACCTTTGCAAGTTCCAACGCCATTGGTATTGGCTGGTCCTGTGTAACAAGCGCGCTCCATACCTTCTTTGCAAGTACCTGGAGACGTACAACCTTCATCGGTTTGGCCATCGCAATCATCATCTCGAGCATTGTTACAAGCTTCTGTAATGGGTTTGACCTCACCGATGCAATTGCCCCACTTACCACCTGTACAGATCTGTCTTCCGCCCTTGCAGACACCAACACCATTGGTATTGGCTGGACCACCGTAGCAGGATCTTTCGAGACCTTCATCAATGACTCCATCGCAATCATTGTCTTTGCCATCACAGGTTTCTGTGCTGGGCTTGCTACTGGTGATACAAACGATTCGACCCGATTGGCACTTTGAAGTGCCCTGTGCGCAAGGGCCAGAACCACTTCCTTTACAGCTTTTTCCACCGTCGGGATTGCCTTCATCGGTCTGTCCATCACAATCGTTGTCTTTGCCATCACAGCGTTCACTGGAAGGTCCCACTTGCCCGGCACAGCTTCCCCACTTTCCTCCACTGCAAGTCTGTGTACCATCACGGCAATTTCCCTTTTTCCGGGTGGAAGGAGAACCAGTATAACAAGCTCGTTTGGTCCCTTGTGTGCATCCAGGAGGTGTTCCACAATTGCTACAATCAGCGTAATGTCCTGAGATCCAACCAGTAATGCTTTTATAAGTAATTTTGTACCAGGTTCGATTTCCACTAATGCTCTGACCAGTGGTGGTCTTAGCAAGTACTTTCAGACAAACTGCATTGGGGACACCACCCAGCACTTTATACGAGGTACTCGCGCCAGAACGGATATTCAAGGTACTCGAAATCCTTGCAATTTTCACATAATCGCAAGGCCCTGCCCAAGCGTTGGGAACGCACCACAACAAAATCACTATGCACAAAACAATCCGTGACATCTATACATTCCTCATCGTTCACAATTTAATCATGCCAGACAAACTGAACCTATTGTAATCGCCAGAAGCACTTTTTGAAAGGGTCTAGAGGAAAAAGGATTTGTGAATCAGCTGTTAGGTTCAAAGTTCAGAAAAAACATATCCAGGCAAAGGTAATATAGATAAGGCACGCTTGCTCACAACCAGAATCTATAGCGCAATGATATTTCAAGAAAAACACTTCTCAAGACCTCAAAAAGCCATTTACGGTTATGCGGACAGCGACCAAGACTCAAATGGACAGCAAAGAACCATTGGAACAATGGATGTTCACAGAGAAACACTGAATAAATTCAGGTCGAAAAGTGATTTTTCTGGTTTTGTGGGAAGGTTTGAAAAAGGAACTGAGAAGGTTTTTGGAGGGAAGAAGTCGAGGCTTGTTATCGAGCTGCAGGAGCTGCTCTTCTTACTGGAGCCGCAGCACGTTTCGCTGGAGCTGCCGCTCTCTTTGCTGGCGCTGCAACTTTCTTAGCTGGTGCCGCTGCTCTCTTTGCAGGTGCTGCTGCGCGTTTCGCTGGAGCTGCAGGTGCTGCTCTTCTTGCGGGCGCAGGTCTTTTTGCTGGAGCTGCACGCCTTTCAGCAGGTGCTGCTTTGCGAGGAGCAGGTGCTGCTCTCTTCACAGGTGCTGCAGCACGCTTGGCTGGAGCTGCTGCTCTTTTAGCAGGTGCCGCTTCGCGTTTCGCTGGAGCAGGCGCCGCTCTTTTTACAGGCGCCGCACGTCTCTCAGCAGGCGCAGCCTTGCGAGGAGCAGGTGCTGCTCTTCTTGCTGGAGCCGCTTCGCGTTTCGCTGGGGCCGCTGCTCTTTTGGCGGGAGCTGCCGCACGTTTTGCTGGAGCTGCTGCACGCTTAGCAGGTGCCGCTGCACGTTTAGCAGGTGCTGCTCTCTTAGCAGGTGCCGCGCCTCTTTTGGCTGGAGCGCGTCTGGTTGTAGGAGCACCACGCTTTTTGGCTTTGGCTTTCTTGGGATCTTTGAGTTCTTCCAAGAAAGTCTTAAGCTTTTTGTGCTTGAGATTGGTGGTTCCCATCTGGGTTTTGACTTCCTTGATTTTTTCCATCGCGGACTTGATGTCTTTTCGGCTCTTCTTGTTATTGGCTCTTTTCACCAATTTTTGAGTGGCCTGCATCTTTGTCTTAGCAACAGAGAGAAGTTCTTTCACGGTGTTGATTTGGTTTTTCAAATCAGTCGCTTTTTTCTTCAGCTCTTTTTTGCCTTCGATGGTTTTCAAGAATGTGGAAGCAATCTCAGTGGTGCTTTTGGCAACTTTGTAATCTGCGCTGTATTTTCTCAGCTCTTTGTTCAGATCTTTGGCCTTCTTGATGATCGCATTTTCAGCGAACTTCTTATCAGGTCCGTAAGTCGCGAAGTACACCAGAGCCAAACTGGTGAACATAAAGATACCTGACATATAAGCGGTCAGTTTTGACATAAAAGTCGCACCACCACCGCCACCGAAGGCTGTAGTCGCTGCGCCACCAAAGGCAGAACCCATTCCACCGCCTTTACCTTGTTGCAGCAAAATCGCAACAATCAGGACAAAGCAGTTGACAACATGTACAATTTTCAAAAGTGTGGACAAAAATTCCATCATGATAAAACTCTCAAATTGCAAATCGCAAAAAGCTTCTCATTGGAGAGAAGCGATTGATTAAGGTTATTGATACGAAAGCTCCAAGTGTTCATAAAACAACGTAGAACTCTCAGTATGTATCTATCGAGGTCTGACCATTTCTTCACAAGAAGAAGCGGCCACAAAATCTTTTGGATGGAACAATGTAGACACGTTCATCCAAAAAGCAAATGATATAACAAGTGATTATAGGGCCCGAAAATTCACCAAATCGGTGAAGGAATCGACCTTCAGAGAAGCACCTCCAACCAGCGCACCATCGATATCAGATTCAGACATCAAAGCTTTGACATTGGCAGGTTTCACGCTTCCACCGTACAAGATACGGATTTGAGCAGCCGTTTCAGTATCGTACCGTTCCGCCAACTGACCTCTTAAGTACGCGTGTACTTCTTGAGCTTGTTCTGGTGTAGCGGTTTTTCCGGTGCCGATGGCCCAAATAGGCTCATAAGCAACAACAACTTTCAAAGCCTGCTCGGTGCTTAAGCCATCAAAAGCAGCTGTCAATTGTGTGGAAACACGCTCAAAGGTTTTACCGGCTTCTCTTTCTTCAAGAGACTCACCGATGCAGAAGATGGGATTCACGCCTTCAGCCAGAAGGGTATCCAGCTTTTCACGAATGAAAGCATCTTGTTCGCCAAAGATCTGGCGGCGCTCAGAGTGTCCGATGATGCAGAATGTGCATCCAGCATCTTTTAGCATGCCGACAGATTGTTCGCCAGTAAATGCACCAGAAGCTTTGGGGTGAACATTTTGAGCAGATACCTGGATCTGCGAATCTTTCAAGGCCTGTGCCACTGAATACAAAGCAGGAGAAGTGGGAGCCACCACAACATCCACATCTTGTGCATTTTCGACTTGGCTTGTGAGGCTTTGGTTCAACTCTTGTACAAAAGCGACAGCTTCAGAAATGGTTTTATTCATTTTCCAGTTGCCGGCAATCAAAGGTTTCCGCTGACTCATCTTCTCTATATCCTCTGTCTTTAACAGGTTAAGGTTTTAATAATGCTCGTCACAAAGCACTTCCAGACCAGGTAAAAACTCTCCTTGAAGGAAAGACAATGAAGCCCCTCCACCTGTGGAGACATGATCGACCTTTTTGTGCAGGTTGAATTTGCGGATAGCAGCAGCAGAGTCTCCACCACCTACAACAGTGTAGGCAGATGATTTGGCCAATGCCTGAGCGACTGCCAGGGTTCCACCAGCAAAAGGTGCTACCTCGAATACACCCATAGGTCCATTCCAGACAACTTTTCCTGCACTTTCAATGTGTTTGGCAAAAATCTCTCGGGATTTGGGTCCGATATCCAGCCCCATCTCTGCACTGTCAAAACCTTGCTCTGTGTCCAAAAGTTCTCTTTCTAGAGGTGTTTGTACCACACGGGTTTCAGCGTCTTCTTCGATGGCTGTCGCTGCGATGTGATCTACAGGCAAGCAAATCTCGACTTTCTCTCTTTTGGCTTGTTCAAGAAGACTTCTGGCCAGATCCAGCTCGGTCTCTTCAAAGCGAGATGAACCGATCTCCAGACCTTTGGCTTTCAAAAAGGTGTAAGCCATGGCACCACCGATCAACAAGACTTGGCACTGCTTCATCAAGCTGCGGATCAAACCGATCTTATCGGACACCTTTGCGCCGCCCATAATGGCTACGAAAGGTGTTGCAGGCTCATGCAAGAGTTTACCAAGCGCTTCAATTTCCTTCTTGATCAGAAATCCGACACCGTATTGACCTTTGTTTTTAAAGGAGACCACTCCAGCAGTCGAAGCATGAGCGCGGTGGACGGTACCAAAGGCATCATTGATATACACTTCAGCGTAGGAGGCCAATTCTTTGGCATACTCTTCGCCATTTTTGGTTTCCCGAGGATCCCAGCGGAGATTTTCCAGCAAGACAATCTCTCCACCTCGGAGATCTTGAGCCAACTTTTTGGCACACTCTCCAACAGGGAAATCCGAAACCATAATTTCAATTGGGGGATCTTTTTCGGGATCTCGTCCTATTTTCTCAGCCAATAAAGCGGAAAGCCTTTTGGCCACAGGCTGCATACTCAGCTCAGATTTGATCTGTCCTTTTGGACGTCCCAAGTGAGACGCAAGAACCAGACGAGCGGAACGCGCAAGTGCGTAGTTGATGGTAGGGAGGACAGCACGTAAACGCGTGTCATCTGCGACCTCACCATCTTTCAATGGTACGTTCAAATCCAAACGCATAAACACACGTTTGTTAGCAATATCAAGCTCATTGATAGCCGGAATTTGATCCCACTTTTTACTCATGGACCTTCTTCTTTGTTCTGAGGTTTCTGGTCCAATTTGTGCCAGAAGCCCAGTGAACCTGTTCCAATAAACAAACTTTTTTCGACTTTTTCCTTTGATTTCTGCACCTTGGGGCAAACAAGATAAAGTTCCCCATGGTAAAAGGACCTTACCTTCTACCATCGCGCTTTTGAAAAATCAAGCCTAATTCACTTTTCCAACCAAATCGTGTACTTGCAAAAGAGTTGAATGGTAGTGCATTCCAGTCATGCCATTGGACGCAAAGTGCTCTTTTTTGTCACCTTTCCACCCATTTTTACACGAGGAAGCTTCATGAGTATCCTGACCAGAGACGAGATTCTCAAAGAGATTGATGCCGGCCGTATCTCCATCGATCCTTTTCATCGCGATGCAGTGGGTCCAGCTTCTGTCGACCTTCGCCTGGATAACAAATTCCGAGTCTTTAAGAAAAATCATGATACTTACGATGTCACAGAAGCGGCCAATTACGAAGAAGTCACTGAGTATCTGGAGGTAGAAGATCGATTCCTGCTTCTCCCAGGAGAGAGCGTCTTGGGCATTACAAAAGAGCGCATCACCCTGCCCCCTGACATCTGCGGTTGGCTCGAGGGCCGCAGCCGCTTCGCACGTATCGGCCTCACTGTCCACGTCACAGCAGGCTTTATGCAACCTGGTATTTCCAACCAACAAGTCCTCGAAATCAACAATGTCGCCCCCCTGGCACTTTACCTCTATCCAGGTACTTTCATTTGCCAATTCATCTTTCAAAAATGCATAGGTGAAGCCCAATACAATGGTCGATTTGTCAACCAGTTCAAACCTTAACCCCTTGCCAGACAACCCCCCAATTTTCAAACCCTCCCCACTCTAGATCCTTGTCTCTACGATATCGACTTACCAGCTGAGATCTTTTCGCCAGTTCTTCCCAGCCAATTGAGCAAGGATGGCCATCAAGCCTGTTCGAGACTTGAGTTCTGCTTTGCGGAATTGTAAGTGGCGATTGGCTCCCAAATTGTCTTTCAAAAAGGTATCTTGTGCTTGAAACAAATCTCTCACCTCCACCAAGATCTTCTTCCAATCTGTTTGGGGTTGTAAAAGAAGTTTGCGCATCTTCAGAAATCGCTTTCGATACATCTCGGTATAATCATCTTTCAGATGAGACAATTCCAAAGCACTTAATCCCAGGGCCTTTTGTATCTTTTGCAAATCCATAGCAGCCAATCTCTTGTAATTGTCCACCTTCTGAACAGCTCCCTTGAAAAGCTTTTGCAAAGGTTTTCTTTGCTTTTGTAAGTGCTTCTGTAAATGCTCCTGGGCAATAGAACACAAAGCGGTTTGCTGTGAAGAAAAACCACTCTCTTTAGCTGTGATCTGCTTCGTCTCTATTGGGGGTCTCGGACGGGTGGTCCTTGTTTGTGGATACTGTCCACTCTTTTCCAGAGAAAGGCGCGCAAAAGAAGCTTCCAACAAACCTGCAGCCATCTTCCAACCTCGCAATCGACAACTTTGCAAATGCTGACAGCACTCGGATCCCAGCTGAATAGAGGGCTCTGTGGCGTTTTTCTTGGAAGAGAGTAAAGCCTTGGGTACTTTTTGGTCTAGTTTGGCATGTGGTTTTTGGACTGGCTTCTTCTTTTGCAACAAGAACCACACATTGCAGGTCAGAGAGCACAACAAAAGAGCAGCACTCAAGAGAAGCATCTTCTTATTCGACATACACATCATCCATTTTTGGAAAAAACAATATAAATATACTTTGTTTGCACAAGTGGACCCTTTTTCGTATCATACCACATGACCTCTTTGAGAAATCAATGGACCCACTGTATTTCCAGGGATAAAAAAGGGATGAGAAAATCGATAATAACAGGTTTTTTCACAGGATGTTTATGGCTGTGTATCTGTGCATACGCGCAAGCAGATGCCTTGCCCGAAGACTTTTCTACAAAGGTCAACTCAGATTCGTCTACCTGGTCCTACCGCTACAAATGAACCGCACCTGAGAACCCAAGAAGTGAACCTTGCGTCCGTTTCAGCGTAATAGTATTCTATTCTCACTCTCCCAAAAACGCACCATCCGCCAAAATCCACCACACCAGGAGGTCCTACCATGTCGCAACGCCCACAGTATTCGCAACAATCCGTTCAACAAATCCTCGCAAAGCTCCATACCCTTGCTTTGCCAGAGGCTATAGAGCAAGTCGAGTCACTTTTGGAAATGCTTCCAACTTGTGGACAGCCAGCACTTCTGGAGGCTATCGCTCACAATCTCCCCAAAGAATTAGCTCCGCTGGCACCAGAGGTACAATCAGCATTGCAACGCCTGGCTTATGCGCTCAAAGACTACCGGCCACGTTTTCCCAACGACCTCCACAACCTGGAACCAGGCTTAACCATCCGATGGCTTCGGGCCAAGTGGGCATCCGGACTCTTCGACGATCTACACGATTGCCCCGAGCAACAGCTTTTGCACCTCATGAACAGATGGACCTTTCAAGAACAACTCGCTCCCCAACCTCTCTTTGAAAGGCTTTTGAAAGCAAAGGATGTCAGGCTACGGAAACATGCTTTAGACTGGATCTCCCCTGCTGTAAAACAACTGGCCATTACAGCAGAAGAAGCTTTCTCTTACCTCATTTTGCTTGCAGAAGATCCACATCTCTCTTTACGACTCAATGCCATACAAGGTCTTTCCGCTCAATGGCTCAGAGGACTTCCCTTTCAAGCCAGACACCAACGAGAAAAAAGTCTACAAAAGGCCATCCAAGAAAAAAACGCTCTTCTCTCAAAAGCAGCCATCGAAACCATCGCATCTTTGGGCGAAAGATCTCTTCTCCTCTCCGTTCTCGCAGACGAACAACAAGATGATGCGGTGTGCGCTCTGGCTCTCGAAAAATTGGGTCCACTCTGTCAAGATGAAGACCTCCCCATCGCTCTCGGTCTCGGACTCGAAGAACCCCTGTGTTTTGGTCCATCTGCCCGCTCTTTCCTTTTAGAGGCACACAGACGAGGCATTTTCATCAGAGAAGAGCATCTCTCCGATCTTCTCGCTTTGTATGACAAACACCAACAATGGACTGGAGAAGAACTCGTCCGCGTCACGTACATTGTAAGACACGAACTCATCGAAGAATTGGCAAAACTGCCAGCCAAAGATCTTCGTTGGAAGCGGCGCGCGGAGATCTTGGCCGCAAGCACTCGCACCAAAGCACATGAGTTGCTGGGCACCTTATTGGATGAAGTCCAAGATCCAGATATCGCAAAAGCGCTCATAGAAGCTGCCAGCCATTCTCCCGATTACACTGGTGAAGAGCGTCTTCTCAAGTGGTTTTCGAGGCTTCCAGAGACAACACTTTATGCCTTGCAGGTCAAAGGTGAAGCAAAAGCCTTAAAGCATCTGCAACGGGTGGCTCTGGCTCCCGAAACATCGAAGCGTTTCCGCGCAGACGTGATGGAAGTTGTCTGGGCCCAGTCAAGACAAAGAGACGCACTCCTGAAAGATTGGTGCCAACGACTCGGACCTCACGAGTCGAAACTCCTTCGTAACAAGCTGTATGTATCCCCTCGAGATCCCAGCATCGCTCGTATCTTACAAAACCCTCCCTGGGATGCGGAAGTTCACGAAGCTATCGAAGCTGTCGATGCATTCAAGATCTACTGTGAGTCAGGCGACATCGAATATATGCCAAAGGTCATCGAAGGTTTTCGACAGATATTCCGTAACTACGTTCGCAAAGCGCTTGAGGGAGACTTCACCATCAAGCGGCTAAAGATGCCTGAGCTAGAACAAATGCTCTTTCGGTACGGTCGGCACTTGTTGGCAGCAGGTCGTCACATCCGAAGATGGCGCGAAGCATCTCCTGAAACAGGTCGAGACCTGGTGCTTTTGGTGGCTTGTGACTGGCTTCAAGAAAGTCCATCCGATGCGATCACTGTTGCGCTTTTGGAACTTATTGGTAGACACGCTCCAAGTGGTGGTATCCTTCGTACCATCGAGCCTTACTGGCGCCATCGTCATAAGGGTGTACAACGCGCAGCCATAGAGGCCATCCTGGAAGCAGGAGAAGAGGCCCGCGGACTCGAGCTGTCCTTGTGTAAATTGGTCAAAAGCAAAGATCCACGCATTGTCGTCCAGGCTCTGGCCACTGTCGCCACCCTAAAAGCCAAATGGGCAGAGTCCATCGTCATAGAGGCACTTCAACGACCCGAGATGGGCATCAAAAAAGAAGCTGCAAGTGCCCTTATCGAAATAGGTACAGCGCAAGCCATTCCTGCACTTGTAGAATGGCTCTCCTACCACGACAATTCGAGCTTTCGGGGACTTCTCCACTCCGCCCTATGCAAAAGCTCAGGTGAAAATCTTATTGCCATCTTGCTCCACGCACTTCGCCAAACCCAAGAACCCAGGCGCAAGGAGTTGCTCTGGGATGCGCTCTCTCGCCATATATCTCTTGCTATGGTCTTACGCCTGGCTCGCTCTGAGGAAACAACAGCCAAAGAACTTGTGAAAGCCTGTCTCGATGGACGCATTCGTTTAAAAGATGCCAATCACTACGCACTCGCTCGAGCATTACACAGAGGCAAGTTACGCGAAAAAGAGCCTGAGTCCGACCCTACAGAACAACTACGTCTGGAAGGCTTTTCACCAGAGGCCGCGACAGATGCGCTCAAAGAACGAAAGCCTGAAAC
>Ga0213833_1003090_pt1 | contig 10363 bp, 15 predicted proteins | sample SWATP21_FD_160575 | JGI IMG/M metagenome (GOLD analysis project Ga0213833, IMG submission 160575) | Coastal seawater microbial communities from Marineland, Florida, United States - SWA TP2 #1 | ecosystem: Environmental > Aquatic > Marine > Coastal | place: USA: Florida | collected 2016-08-14
AACAGCAACAGCAACAGCAACAGCAACAGCAACAGCAACAGCAACAGCAACAGCAACAGCAACAGCAACAGCGACAGCAAACAAGGGCACAACGTGAGGAAGCACCGCACACGCACCTGAATGGCATCAAACAAGCGCAGGCGCTGCTGCTGTTCGTGCTTCAACCGTTGCTGCAACAGCTGGATGCGGTGATGCAGGCGCTGCTGTGTCTGCGCCTGGGCCTGTGTCAGTGCGCCCGCCGCGCTGCCCACTCCCCTCCCCCTTCCTCTTCCGTTGCCTCCTCTTCCTTGGCCTCTTCCTTTGCCTCTGGGGGTACGCCGACCGCGGACGCCTTGCCGGGCGGCGGCACCACTGTACCCACCACTGTACCCACCACTGTACCCACCACTGTACCCACCACCGCCGCCGCCGCCGTAGCTGTCGGACCCCCGAGCCGTCGCGGCCCCCGACACACCCATCGCACCGGGTGTGCGTGGCCCTGAGAACACGCCGTTGATGCCCATCATGCCTCCGGCTGGTGTGGTACCTCCTGGTGTGGTACCTCCTGTTGCTGTTGCCCTGCCGCCTGCTCCGCGACGACTGGCGACGGACTCGTGGCTGCGTCGACGCGTTGACCGTCCAGACTGCATGCATATGTATGTATGTATGTATGTATGTATGTGTGTGTGTGTGTGTGTGTGTGTGTGTGTGTGTGTGTGTGTGTGTTTGTGGCGTGGTGTGGTGTTGCCACACGCGACAAGGAAACATGAGCGCACGAAGGGCAACGAAAGCAACAGAGCGAGGAGGGCATGGGGCGAGGGAAGGAAGAGGGAGAGTCAAGAGTCGGAACGCCGTGGATACGTACGTTCAGCTCTCCCACCAAGGCCACAGAGAAGGCCTGGGACCGGGCCAAATGCTGCTCCGTGTCGGTGAGTTGCCGTCGCAGGTTGCGAATGTCTTGGATGGCGACTTGCAGCTGGAGCACGGCGCACACCCACGTACAACCCATGCAGCCCTTAGGTCATCCTTGCACACGCCGTGCCGTGCCTCCCCATCACCACTTGCAGAAAGGACACCACAACAACAACACAAACAACAAACAGAAACACTACACAACAACACAAAACAGAACAAAACAACGACAACCACTCGATGCACACAGCACACCAGCGAGTACATCCTTCCGGGCCGGACGTACCCGATTCTCCAGGTCTTGGACACGCGATGCCAGCTCCGACGCACGCGCCTGGGACCGCGGTAACAACTTGTCCCTCAGCTCACATACCTCCACTTCTTTGACCCGCAACGCGTCATCGCCAGCTGCACGGGCAGCCTCGGCAGCGTTGACTTGCGCCAAGAGCAGAGCGCGATTGGCCTCCGCCACGTTGACTTGGTCTTGGAGCTGGCGTGCGTGCACAGCATCCCAGCAACACGGTGAGAGGAGGGGAAGACGCACACCCACACCCACACCCACACCCACCCACACACACTTCCACGTGCGACCCAACCCGCAAGCACCACCCACCACCCACCACCCACCACCCACCACGCACCACAGCGACCTGGTTTCGCGCATCCAGCAGCGCCGCAGCCTGCACCGCTGCACGACGGCGCGCAGAGTCAATCAGTGCACGATCCACGGCACCGCCAACACCACTGCCAGCACCACCGGGAGCCAACAGGGTGAGGCTCAGATCATCCACCGTGAGGGACGAGGGTGCTGCGGCCCTGCTCGCCAAGGCGCCGCCCGTGGACAGCGAGCGTGTTGCCCCGAGGACACCCAGCCCTCCTCCGCCCATGGAGCCACCACCACCACCACCGCCGGCGGCCGACACCTGCCCCGTGCTGCTGGCGTGCCCTGCGCTTGCCACCGAGGACGCCGCCGTCGCATCGTTGTCGACAGAGGAGCCTGACACAGACGCCACGCCGCTTGAAGTGCGTCGGGCCAAGGGTGCTGGGGGAGGCAGGGAGAGGGAGGGGAGAGAGAGAGAGAGAGAGAGAGAGAGAGAGAGAGGGAGAGAGAGAGAGAGAGAGAGAGAGAGAGAGACGCGAGGGGGGAGAGCACACAAACATGTGTCAGTCACACATGCGTCAGTTGGTCACGATCGTTCATTGCTGAACAACACATGAAAGACACGCAACATCGAAAGGCAACAACGCCACGGGTACCATCTCCCACCCACACCCACGGCATGAAAGTCCCTAAAGTGGACGCACCAATGCTGATGGCAGACTCTGTCATGCGCCGTGGCCGACCGACCACAGCCGCTCCCCCACCTCCGGGGGCACCTCCAGAGGCACCTCCAGAGGCACCTCCAGAGGCATGAGACGACGCAATCGACGACCGGCCACGACGCCCACGACCACCGCTCCGGCTGCGACTGGACCCTTTCACCTGTTGGTCCACAATCCAAAGGTCCAACGTTCAACACACAGCCAACGCAACCGCAAGCAGCCAAGCAACCATGCACCCGCCGCAGTCAGTAGTGTAGCAGTTCAACGTCAGGCACATGTGCGTACACTCGCAACAAGAATGCCACACCACCACCACCACCACCACCACCACCAACAACAACAACAACAACAACAACGACGACGACAAGCACGCCCACACAACACCAGCCACGCCGCGCCGCAGCGCCCATGCATGGATCACGTGCCTGGCCACGCGACGAGAGCAGTGTCGATGTCAAGAGGCTGGAGTTCGAGTAGCGATCCACCAGCGCGCTCCAACTGGCAGGGGATGCGCTGGCCTTGGATGCCGCGACGTGAAGGGCTTGGACGGCGGGGAACAGGCGACGATCCAAGCTGGGAACGCACCACCGTGACGAGGCCGCAAACGGCCGCGACGGCGACAAAGAAGACATGGCTTTGGAGAGGGGCGGCGGCGGTGCACTGCCGCCAACACCACCAACGCCGCGACCACTAGCAGCAGCACGACTGCCGTCTCCACCTGCCAAGCGAGGTGCTGTGGAGGAGGAGGGGGAGGAGGAGGAGGCAGCGGCGGCGGCGGCGGCGGCGGCTGGTTGTGCTCGAACCGCGTGCAGAGACACCATCGCCCCAAAGGCCGCGGGCAGCAGGGCTCGAAAACGGAGGGCGCGCTCTGGCGTGCCGATGAAATGCAGTGACGTGCCCCGAAACGCGCCAGGGGTTGATGATGCGTGGGCAGAGCCACCATCGGGAGTGCCAGAGCCAGCGCCAGCGCCGCCACCAGCGCCAGCACTGTTGGCGCCTCCACCGCTGCCCCCACTCCCCAAACTCTCCGTGGCGTCTGCTGCGTCTTTGCTTCTTCGAGCCAACTCCAGCCCGTGCCCTTGCCTCCACTCACGCAACGCCGCCGCAAACACGCGTGACACACGGTCTGGCTCTTGGCTTTCCACCGCCTCCCGCAGCTGGGAGCACACTTGGGTTTCAAAAAACACGTTCATGAAGGGCTGGTGGGAGGGCGGACACTTGGCCACAAACTCGCCCTGTTCCGTGACGCACACACACGCACACAGACACACACACACACACGCACACACACGCACATGCACGGCACACATCAGTGCCACCCACGCGTTTTGCGACCAGGCGTGCACGCGTGGGGGAGGAGAGGGGACGTGGCACCAAGCACCGCCTGCACCTCGGATGCCATACACACACAACAACAACAACAACAACAACCAACCAAGCAACCAAGCAACCAAGCAACCAAGCAACCAAGCAACCAAGCAACCAAGCAACCAAGCAACCAAGCAACCAACAGTGTCATCGTACCGGGTCGAGGCGCGGTTGCATGTCCATGTCCCAGTTCTGGAACAAGTGACAAAACAGGGACAGGAACTCTGCGCGCACCACGGCCACCCACCGCCACCGCCGGCACAGCGACGGCAGCGTCCAGTTCCTGGCAGAAGCGTGGTGGGGCACCAACGCCGCTGCCGCTTCATCCGCCTGTCCTTCATCCACAAACGCCTGTGCGCCGGCCAACCCGGCACAGGCGTACGCGTGGTGCATGGGCCCGAACACGGCACCGGGAGAGCTGGCGCCGCCGCCGCCGCCGCCGCCGCCACCGCGCAGGTGTTGCTCCAGGTGTTGCTCCGCTGCTGTTTCTGGCACGGTGTGCCGTGGCGCGGGGCCCCGTGGGGTGGGGAACTGGCCGCCGAGCCGTGCATTGAGGCGACGGTGCATGCTGTGCACCACATCAAACGGGAGGCTGAGGGCTTCGTCGTGTGGCTCCAGGGTCTGGTTGCCCACGTACATGGGCTCTGCAGGCGGCTGGATCTGAGGAAAAAACAGAGGAAACAGAGGAAACAGAGGAGGGGAGAGGTGAGAGGGGAGAGGGGAGAGGGGAGAGAAGGCAGGAGGCAGGAGGGACGCCCGCACACACGAAGGGCCGGCACAACGATGTTGTTGTCGACTCGGAACTGGAGACCGGAGACTCGAGACATGTACGCACCACGTTGGCATCCAGGTCGACGACGACCGCAGACCGCGCGGCCTCGATGATGTCTTCGTGGTCTCGGAAGCAAGACTCCACACCGACCATCAGCGGCACCTGTGGGCGAGGAGCACGACACACAGTTAGGGTTTACAACCCAGACGCCAGCGCAACGGCATGCATGTGAGGTGTGCGTGCGAGGTGCATGCTTGGCAAGGTGTGAGCCACATCGCCAACGCCAGTACCCAGACTATCCACATACCGGCGCTTGAGAGTACGCAAGAAAGTCAAACGGTAGCAACGGGATGTACACGTGCTGCCACGCAAAAGGGGAGAGCAAGGATTGCAAAGCTTCTGCGGAAGCAGTGAGACGGTGGCGGTCTTCACTGTGGAGCATGATGCGTTGCTCCAGCAGCATGAACCCCAACACGCGCGTCTGCGACACGGTGGCGTGGCGCGCATGGAATGCAACACAGCGACGAGTGAGGCACGCCGGAACACACACCGCATTGCACACAATCAAAGTGCGAACGGGTGTGGGTGTGTGGAAAGCAGGAGAAATACGAACGCACCACATTGCTCAAGTCCAGGCATCCAAACAGTGTGGCAAACACAAGTGGGTCCGCAAACCTGGAAGGAGCCACACGGGACACAGACAGCACACGGGAACACCGTGCCGTCACCACGCGGCATTTCTCATGGCAGCCAGCATCAAGCGCAGGAAGTGAGGCGCACGGACACACACGTACGGCAGTGCGTCGACTGGCGGCCGATACGCTAAGAGGGGAAGGCCAAGGAGGGGGTACTCGACAACACAGTTTGGATGCGGCAACGGGGCTTCGGAAACTGCGGTGGCACGTGAACAACAACAACCACCGTCAGCACAACCTCCGTGTGTGTGACAAACCCCTAATAACGGTGACCGATGGGGTAGACTACACCGCCCCACAATGTTGGCATGGAGTGAACGCATGAAACAGGGTGCGTCGCGTCGCAGCAAACAGGATGTGACGCACCAAAAGCACACAGGTACTTCTCAATGGGCAGGCCGTGGTGGTCGTTTTCATGCCGCACATACACCGCGAATAGCTCCCTGCACGCACACCACACCAACACACAATTCAGACAGAACCAAGAACCAAGCAATACCCACGCGTCATGCGTGAGCCCAGATGCGGCGGTTGAGCAACAGACGGTGCTGTGACAGACGGTGCTGTCGGTAGCTTGCGTGGGGAAGAAGGGGGCACACGCACCACAAGAACTGCTTGAAGAGAGAATAAAAGGGCCAGTGGGACAGCACGACCAAGACCACGTCTGTGACTTGTGCGGGGGTCTGTGTTTGGCTTTGGCCCTCTGCAGTGGTCTGCTGTGCAGCGGGTGCCTGGGTGCCAGCGCTGGTGCCAGCGCTGGTGCCGCTGGTGCCGGCCTCGGTCGCCGGGACGCTGAAGGACAAGCACGACCCGAACCTCCGGCCGCCATGAGCGCCTGTGAGGACGACGCAGTAAAAGTCGGGGATGCTTCGCCCACGAAATCTGTTCCATTCGCGGCTTGGATCGACAAACTGGGAGGGGGTGTGTACGGAACGGAGCGGGGAGTATGTGGGGCGTGGTAAGATGAGATGCACATCAAAGCTCAACACCATGGGCACACAGGATCCATGGTGCAGGAAACACATGACACGACAACGGCGACGCGCAAGCAGATCCCGACACCATCACACCATCACACCAACACAAGACAACGATCACGCCCAGCTGACGCACAAGCTGGGTGCCTTCTTCCACAACTGCTCCCTCGGCACATACTTCTTCAACAATGGCACCATCCCGCACAACAAGAAAGCAGTCCACTAGTCGGTCAGGTCGAGCATTATGCCCTGTTTCTGCCGCCGCTGTTGCTGTTGCTGTGGACGCCCTTTCCTGCGCCCCTGCCGCCTCGCCTCGCGCTGCAGCATTGTCCATGGACTCTGCACGCACAGCCCCCGCCGCCGCAGATTTTGCACGACCAAAAGATGGGCGGCCTGGGTCCATGCCAGACAACCCCAGCCACGCACTCTCACGCACAGCGGTGGCGCTGGCAACAACGGCGCACACCACCGAAAAAACGCGAGTGACCGAACGTCGGAGAACCAAGTTTTTAACGTAGTAACCCTTACAAATGGAAGCGCTCGTCTTGGACGGTCCAAGTTACCGCACTGTGTAACTGCATACAGTAACACATTGTGGATGCTGTGTGCGTGTCAAAACCGAAAAAGAAAACGTATTGAAATGGTATATTGAAGTGTTATGTGACGATCGTACTGTGTGCGCCCTGCTGCTGTCCGACAGCTGTCCACCTTCCTGCGCCTGCGGTGAACGAACGAAACCCGCGCAATCCGCGCCGCCTCTACTATGATGATTGATGCTCACTTCCTCCGTCGCCGGCCGTGGCCCTTCTTGGCACCTTGCTTGCCCCCGGCCCCAGGCTTGGGCACACGCACATTGACAGCCTTCAAGTAGTCGTTGAAGCTGAGCGAGCCATCGCCTCCTTCACCGTTGCCGCCAAGGTTGTCCCCAAACAGGGCCTTCATCTCAGACTCCAAGCGCTCCTTTCCGTAACGCGCGTACAACATGTGCATCGTTTCATCCACGCTCACGTTTCCACTGTTGTCCCGATCATACATCATGAACTGGACAACGTTGAACAGCTGAAACGGCTCCAGCCCCGTCTTATCCTTGATGTTGCGTTGAAACATCAAATGGAACTCGTCCCAGTCCACTGCACCGTCCAAGTTCTCATCCACCTCCCAGATCATGTCTTCGATCTCTTTCTGTTGAGCGTGAAGCAGGAGCGGTCAAAACGGACGCGGCGGAGCGTGCAGTGAGTGGTGTCGCCCACTTCATGCCTCACCAGCACGCAGCAAACAGAAAACACCTGCCAATCCGCAACCCACCCCAACACACCTTGGTGCACTTCTTGTTCAAGTGTCGCAGGGCCTCGTTGAGGTCGGGCGCGTGAATCTTGCGGCCTGGGTCTTCCGCAATTTTGTCTATCTTGGCCTGCAGCTTCCGGATCTCAGAGTTCAGGTGTGACAACTCCGCGTCAACCTGCTCATCTGTCATCTCCTCGCCTGCCTCATTGCACAGGGTTACACTCTCAGGGCTTTTCTTGTACGCCATGATCTTGCTACGTTGCTCCAAGCGGGGCTTGAGCTGTGCCTGGAGCTTTGACTTGGGGTAGTAGTTGGCCAGGTGGTCGTACACACGCCGAAGCTCTTTCTCCTCGTTGGAGGTGACGTCCTTCGGCTCCTCATCAGCCTTCATTGCAGCAGCCATGTTGGACAACACGCAGCTGGGTATATTCACGCCCTACAACCAGCACAGCCAGCACAGCGGTCACCACACAAGCAGCACAGTGCTGTTCAACAAACCAACATGTTCGTTGCTGCAGTTTGGCTGTTGCTTCGCCACCGAGGACAACATGGAAGTACACTTCCATGTTTCTTGGTAAAATGTCAAAACTAGCACTGTATGCGCAGACCTGCGCAGAGCCTGCCGCAGAAGCGTCGCGTGACATCACACCACCAGTCTGTGTTGGGTTTGTCAGCCATGCCGTATCTCGAGACGTGGTCAGAGTTCCTGGAGCAGGCACAGCAACTTTTTGTTGCCTCACCTGGCCGCACGCGGCTGGTGACAAAGTTCCGTGCAGAGCAGGCGTTGGCACACCACCCTGGAATGGGCATGGGCGTGGGGCATGATGCCAGCGGCAGCGGCAGCGGCGCTGGGGCAGGTGCTGGGGCAGGTGCGGGTGGGAGCGGCAGTGGAGGCGGTGGCAAAAAGGGCGGCCGCAAGGGTCGTCATCACGGTGACGGTGGCGAAAGCCATGGCAGCCTTGTGGTCAAGGTCACAGACGATGTCAAGGTACGTACGTGTACGTGTGCATGTCCGTCCGTCCGACGGTTGCGTGCTGCTGCCCTTGGTAGGTGTAGGTGTTGTTGGTCCAAGTGCTGTGTTGTGGTGCAACAATGATTGCAGCTGTGGCAATTGTAGCGTAGCGGAGGTGGTGGTGCCGATGTGGTGGCGGCGATGGTGGTCATGAAGGTGTGTTCGTTCACACGTGCGCGAGTGTGCGTGGGCGTGTGTGTGTGTGTGCGTTGCCCCGAGCCAGTGCCTGAAGTACAGAACCAACAAGAGAGAAGATGTCAAGAACTTGGAGAAATTGAGTGCGTGGGTCATCAACCTGACAACGAGCAAGGTGTCGCACTCTGGTGTTGTGGATGGTGGGGCATCAGAAGCGAGCACACGCCATGGCAACAAGAGACACCGCACGCAAAGCGGCGGTCGTGATACGAAGCGCAAGTCTGGCGCACAACGACGGAGAGCGAAAAAGGCTCGAGCAAAGTAGGTAGCAGCAGTGGAGCAGAGGTGGTCGAAGTGAGCACTGCGGAGCGCATGAGCCACATTAACACATTAACACAGCGCATGCACAACATGAGCACAGCACATATGATGCAATGGATGGTGCACATGATGTTGCCATGTGTTGGCGCTTCTTGCTTTGTTCTTGTGCACACTGGGAATCAACTCAGCCCCTGCAACGCTGCGGTACACCTATGTCTCGGTTGAACTTTCCAGATGTGGGGCCACTGGCCGTGCGATAATGATGCGCACAGCTATCTCGCTAACTTGGGCCCTGCTGTCTAAAAGCCGCATAAACACTGCCGAGCTGCAGCGAAGTACGCCGACGAAGCAATGCGGGTGGCACATTCTTGCACCAGTGGCCACACATGGGCTATGAAAAAATCCTTGTCTGTGGTGGTGACGGCGGGAGCAGTGGTGGAAGACCGTCGTTCAGTGACGAACTTGAGCACCAGCACGGGTTGTGTCGACGCTAGCGGCCTCGCGGTGCCGGTGCCGGTGCCGGTGGCGGCGCTGCCGTCTTCACTCGCCGCAGCCCTGCTGCTGGCCCCAACTCTGGCCCCGCCTCCAGGCGCAGCACTCGAGCTGGGGGTCGCACTGCTTGCTGCATCGTTGCGCAGCACGGTCGGGTCGACGTACGTGGAAGCAAGGAACACGCCGGCCCCAGAAGAGTTCACCGCGCGGAGCAGCGCGACGTTTGCGGCTTGCAGATCCACACCTCGGAGGCGCTCCAATTCGGGCAGCGTCACGCCGAACGTGGAAGCGCACGTGATGCGAAACACCAGGCATTCAAACGTCGGACCACACCACAGAGCAGATTCCAGCCGGTCGTCGGACCGAAGCAAAGCCAAACACGGGCCAAGCTGCTGCGGACCCGTGGCACACGCATCCTTGGTGGCACACGCATCCTTGGTGGCACACGCATCCTTGGTGGCACACGCATCCTTGGTGGCACATGCATCCTTGGTGGCACCGGCGCCAAGCCAGTGACCACCAACAAGCAAAGACGCAGGAGGTGCCGAAGGCGACGCAGGGGATGCATCCACCATCGCGGAGTCCAAGGCCTGCTCAACGGCCGCGACATCCAAGTTCTTCCCAATAACGGCCAGCCGCACGCCCGTGCTGCCACCATCAGCGGCACGCTCGAACCGCGACAACGGCGGTGGTACGTACTCCAATCGACGACGGCCGCTCAGTTGAACTGTGCCGCAAGCGTGGCGCTTGAGTGGCAACGATGTGGGGCTGGATGACAACTGCACATCTTGCACGAACGCAATGTCACCTTTCAGGCGAGCCACTGTGGTGGGCAGAGGTATCACAGGGCGTGCCGCACCAGCGGAAGCACTGGCGGTTGTATCATCAGCCTCGCCCACTTCTGATGCTGACACAGTACAAACGCCAGCACCAGCACCGACATCAGCACCAGCACCAGCACCAGCACCAGCACCAGCACTAGCATCGGCACCAGCACCGGCACCGGCACCAGCACCCGCACCGGCATTGACGACACTGCCGCAACCACTACTGCCACAGCCACTGCCCGCGTCGCCAGAATCACAAACATCAA
>Ga0213833_1003091_pt1 | contig 10362 bp, 17 predicted proteins | sample SWATP21_FD_160575 | JGI IMG/M metagenome (GOLD analysis project Ga0213833, IMG submission 160575) | Coastal seawater microbial communities from Marineland, Florida, United States - SWA TP2 #1 | ecosystem: Environmental > Aquatic > Marine > Coastal | place: USA: Florida | collected 2016-08-14
GTTTTTGTTTCTTGGTTGGTGTGTGGGATGGCCACTTGTAAATGCAGTTGATGGGTCTGGATGCAGAGTACGAAGAAGCACGTGCCTGGGTGCGAGAATCACTTGAGTACGTCACCGTGCATTCGGTTGTCTCTCGCTTGCATTATTCATGCTTGGGCAACAGGTTCGGCAAACAAGAGGACATCAACCTGTTTGAAACCACAATCCGGGTTGTGGGTGGACTACTGTCTGCGTATGAACTGTCTGCGGATGCAAGGTTCCTCACGCGAGCACAGGAGTTGATGGATGGGATGATTTTTGCATTTGACAGGTGCGTAGTCGTCACTTGCTTGTGGCTTGTGGTATTGCAACACACACAACTGGAGCTGACGCTGGTGTATGGTGTTGTTTGTTTGTTGACGGTCGTGCCTCTTGCATCGCATGCAGTCCATCGGGCATCCCTTTTGGCACGTTAGGACTATTTTCCAAGAAGGCATACAATCCCAAAGATCATCGTGGTGCATCCTCCTCCTCTGAGGTTCGTGCGTGAACGTGCTTTTGTACCAACCTGCCTGTTGCTTCTGCTGCTGCTTCTGCAAACCCTTTCCTTCATATGCCCCATGGATGCCTTTGCCCCGCAGGTTGGCACGTTGGCGTTGGAGCTGAACGCGCTGTCCGTGTACACGGGGAATGGGAAGTACGCCGCCATTGCGGAACGCATTACACGGGCCCTGCACAAGCTGTCACCCAAGGACGGGTTGTATCCGATGTACATCAACCCGGTGCGTGTCGCGCTGCAGGTGGCTGCCTTGTCCGCTTTCTTCGCTGCAGCACTAGGTTGCCAACGCAATGGTGTCGCGATTGTTGTCCAGACAAGCGGGGAGTTCGTGGATAGCACTGTAACGCTGGGAGCGCGCGGGGATAGCTTGTACGAGTACCTGTTGAAGCAATGGATGTTATGGGGAACTGAACGTGAGCAACGGTCCGTGGGTAGCTGCCGTTGCAAGTCGATTCGGTTTTGCACGCACGTGGAGTTTCTCATCACGTTCTGTGTGGTTTGACACAGTGACTGGATTCGCACTATGTACAATGACTCGGTTCGAGGTGTCATCAAGGTGTTGCTGCAACGCTCCGTGCCGTCAAGGCTCATGTACATCGCTGAACAGCCACGAAAACACCACGGTTTGTGCTTTTGCAACCCGCGGCATTGTTGTGTCGAGGGGGCGGAGAGCCTGATCCGTTTCTTGCACATGGTTGTCGTTTCGTGACTATCAGGTTCGAAGCTTCTTCACAAAATGGACCACTTGGTTTGCTTCCTACCTGGGCTGCTTGCGCTCGGCACAAACTCATCGGGTAGCTCGCCCGAAGGACAGGGCCTTCCCAAGGAGGAGATCATGGAAGCAGCGAAAGGGTTGATGCACACGTGCTACCAGATGTATGTCCAAACACCCACAGGTTTGGCACCTGAAATAGTACGGTTCTCCAAGGGCAACGACATGTTCGTTGACAGCGGAGCAAAGCACTCGTTTCTACGCCCCGAAACTGTGGAGAGCTTATTTGTCATGTACCGCATCACTGGAGATACGCGCTACCAGGACTGGGGGTACGTTCGCTTGGGCAACCCTGTGGGTCCTTCTTGCAGTCTTGTGAACATGCATATGTCCAATTGGCGCAGGTGGAACATATTCAAGAGCATAATGAAGCATGCTAAGGTGGAGTCCGGTGGGTTTTCAGGCCTTCGTGATGTCACTGTGTACCCTCCGGTGAAGAATGACCACCAAGAGTCGTTCTTTTTGTCTGAAACACTCAAGTACCTGGTACGTTGCGTGTGTGTGGCCACCTTTCGCTGCGCGACACGTGTGTAGGTTCGCACGGACGTCGTGTGTTTGCCTGTCGTACCGCTGCTGAGCCCTGACCGATCGCGTGCATGCATCTGCAGTACTTGTTGTTCTCCGACACAGATTTGTTGCCGTTGGACGAGTGGGTGTTCAACACAGAGGGGCACCCCTTCCGCGTGCTTCGGTGCATTTGATGAGGCGCTTCACTCCAGTGGTGCAGTGTGGTGCCTGCCAGTCTTGTGATGGACGTAGTGCGTCCTGAACGTCACCTTGCCCGCCTTTGCCCGCCGCAGTTCACTTCGTTGCGCTGCCTTGGTGCGGCGGTTGAGCATGCGCCTCGTGAATGTCAAACCTTTCAGCATCACACCGTTTTGTCGTTTTCGTTTGGCTGGGGTGCGCCAGTAGCAACGCGCACGGCAGCCCCAAACACAACGCTTGATTGAACACTTGATTGAAACAACGCTGACGAGTCGAAGGCTTCTACTCCTCCTCCGTCGCCGCGTCAGCACCCTCTCCGCACTGGAAGCGCACAAACGACGACAGCTCCAGCTTTGCTCCGACGTCCTTGCCCAACGACTGCACCAGTTTGCCAACAGCACGATCGTCGTCACCGACCACGCACGGCTGCTCAGCCAGCACGTTCTCCTTGTAAAACTTGTTCAGACGGCCCTGAACCATCTTCTCCACGATCTCCGCTGGCTTGCCGCTCATGCGTGCCTGCTCTGACAGAACCTCCATCTCGCGCTGTTACCACCACGCGCGCGCACGGGTATGATGTCATGACCGGCAGCAGCAACACGAATACACGCCAAGCCAACCACAGCAGACATATCATCACACAACAACAGCAAGACCAAATCACAAACACGAAACCAGTCCGGTACCTGCAGCGCCTCAGTATCAACTGTGTCACGAGTCATGGCAATGGGGGTGGCGGCAACCACATGCATTGCCACGGTGCGGGACAGCGCGTGGGCCTTGGACGCAGCTTCGCCTTCCAGAGGAGTGTCAGAGGAGAGAGCCACCAACGAGCCAATGCGGCCTACGCCGGGGGCCAGAGAGTTGTGCATGTAGCTGGTCGCAAGTACATGGTACACGGCACGGGACGTGGTACACAGCACGCACAAACAGCAGGGGAAGTCAGCATCGGCCGACACGCGTCCACCCATCCACCCGCCCACGCGTTCTCCATCACCCACCTGCCAACAACGCCGTTCTCAACCGACGCGCACGCAACGCGTCGCAGCACCAGGTTCTCGCGGAACTTCGCTACCATGTCCGTCACACCCTCGGCCACCGAGCAGTCCTTCCCCGCAGAGTCGCCACCGGGGAGAGCGGCCTCATTGAGCGCCGCCAGGTTGGCCTGCAAGCGAGAAAACGCAACAGTGCGAGCAAACAAGTAAGCACACACAAGCCAGACGTTTCACCAACCACATGTGCAGAACAAGTGCCCGCATCCAGCGACGACACACAGGCGCCAAAAACAGCGCGTCGGCGACACGTCCACCGCGCAACGGGGCGACCATTCGCACCTCCATGTCCTTGCCAGCATCGACCACGGCCAGTGCAGCATCGCCAATACGCTCCACAAAGGAAGTGAAATCTGAGTTGCGGCCCACAAAATCGGTTTCGGAGTTCACCTCCACAACAACGGCAGTCGTGGGCACCTCGCCGTTCCCCTTGACACACACCACACCCTCGGCAGCTGCGCGTCCGGCCTTCTTGGACGCAGTGGCCACACCGTTCTTGCGAAGCCAGTCCAACGCCTTGTCCATGTCGCCGTCCACGCCGTCCGCGTTCAGGGCCTTCTTGCAGTCGGACAGTGGCGCAGCGGTCAGTGCGCGGAGCTCCTTGATCTGCGCAGCCGACGCGGCCATCGCGCGGCGCTGCACACCCCAGGTGCCACGGAGCACTGGGGAGGCGGCGGACCAGCCACGAACCGGAGCGACACAAGACACGCGCATGGCATGAGTTGATGCCGCTCGACGGAGGAGGGAGGAAGCCATTGAGGACGCCATGCTGAACAGTCTGCAACCACGGCAACAGGCGGCCTACACGTGTCACCCAAGCGAGAACGCAACAAGGACCGCAGGACACGGCAAGGCTCCTTCCAGCAACCCAAAAGGAATACACACCACCCAATGTGGGCCAACCAAACACAACCAGGTCACGTACGAGCCCAAGACAAACGGATGGACGGCTTGCAACGCTGTGCCAGTGAGTGTGGGCTGACCCGAGAGCCCACAGCCGGAAACTTGTGCGACACATTGTATGGTCAATATGATGACCATACCCGACACAACAGCCGCCGTCACCAGAAACGTTCTGGGCTGCGCCATCCATTGACGCCTTGCCTCCCCCACACCAACCATGGCAGCCGAAGCCCCCGAGCTTACTCTTTTTGTCACGCCCACGGGCTATGCCGGTGCCATCAAGGCACTGGTGGCGGCCAACCTGAGTGGATCAGCTTGTGCTGTGCAAGCGAAGGACACACTCGGTCTTGGCGCCGATGTCGCAGTGGCTGTGGGTGGCTGCACGCTGTACGGTGCCAACGCTGCGGCGCGTTTCTTTGCGCTGTCCGCCAACGCCCTGAAGCCAGGAAGTTTGCAGGGCGACGTGTGGGCTGAGTGGGAGAACACTACGCTCAGTGCCGATGTGGGTGCCGTGTCGAGCGCCATCGCCGCCGGCACAGCCGCGTTCCCTCTGTCTGCCATTGTACGTCTCTTCGCTCGTGGAGGGGTGGTGCTGCTGTAGAGGCCCGACGACTGACCCGAATGTGTGGCTGGCATTTGTGGTTGCTCTCCCTGCGCGTGTGCGTGACGTTGTGTGTACGATGGTGCGTCTGTCGCGTGTTACGTACAGGACAGCACTGCCGCCTTTGTGGCAAGCGATGAGAAGGGCACTGCGATGCGCGTGCGCGTACGTGAACGCTCTTGTGCAGCGCAGCGTGGTTGGTTGTTTCTGCGCTCAAAAAGGCACTGTGAGGGAATGCGTGTGGTTGGGCTAACGTCGTGGTGTGGTGGATGCATTTTGTGCCAGTCTGCCGCTGCACCGACGAAGGCCACCACCAGCGCTGACGTTGTGTCGAGCGTCCAGCGCCTCACTGCTGCGTTGAACACGCTTGAGGCCGCTCTCACGGAGTCCGGACCCTACCTGACTGGCGTACGTGCAGGTTCTTTCCACCATGGGTATCGATCGCATTTCCCCATCTCTTTCAACTCACCGCCGCAGTGCTGTGGCGTGTGTTTATGTTGGCGCAGGCTGACGTCACTGTGGGCGACGTGATCGTGTTCGGCACCGTCCACTTCCTGGTCAGCAAGCAAGTCGTGTCGTTGGAGAAGCTTCCAGCTGTGGCTGCCTTCTATGCAGCTTTGTCTGCCCAGGCACCCGTGCAAGCCGCGATCGAGGCTGCCAACGCGCTGGTGAGAAGCATGTCCTCCTCTGTGGTTAGCGTTCTCGTTTGGCTTGTTCACCCCGCTGTTGCTTCCTCTTTTTGGCTACACAGAACGCTGGCCCTGCTGTGCCCCCAGTGGAGCCCAGCACAAGCATGCTTGCCTGGCTGAATGCGGCGTTCACAGCTGCCATCTTCAAGGCGTACCCTGCTGCTGAGTACGTGGACGTGGTTGCTTGAGGAGTGGCCTTGCAACTTCTCACGCTGATCCCATCCACACACAGAAAGGCTGGCATCAAGGCCAAGGTCACGACAGCAGGCAAGTTCAAGCACCACTACCAGTGCAACAGCGCGATGCAACTTGCAGGCGTGCTCCGAACCGGTGACCGCCGTGCCACAGCGCAGGTTAGTGGTCGACACCTCGGGAATCATAGCGTGAGTGTACGAGTGTTTCGAGTGTTACAATCGTTGTGTGTCGGGTCCCCCACAGAACATCATCAAGGCATTCCCAGCCAACGACGTTGTGGATCGCCTCGAGGTGGCAGGCCCCGGCTTCATCAACGTGTACATGTCCACCAGCTTCTTGCACGACCGTGTGCGCGCCGTTGCCAAGAACGGTCTTGTCCCTCCCGTGGTCACCCCACAAAAGGTGATCGTCGACTACTCGTCCCCGAACATCGCCAAGGAGATGCATGTGGGTCATTTGCGATCCACCATCATTGGTGACACCATCGCCCGCCTCCTGGAGTATGTTGGGCACGACGTGAAGCGAATCAACCACGTGGGCGACTGGGGAACTCAGTTTGGCATGTTGATCGCTCACTTGAAGGACCAGGTGGGGAATTGGTCCATGCATGCCATCTGGCCCTCGTAGCACATCATGACAACCCGTTGGTGTGGTTTGCTGTGGTGACCAGGGTGTCTCTGCCGAGACGGAAGAGGCGGCCCCAAGCATTGCTGACTTGACGAAGCTGTACAAGGCTGCGAAGGTTCGTTTCAGTGATGAAACGGATGATTCGTTCAAGAAGCGCGCACACCAGGAGACCTTCAAGCTCCAGTCTGGTGATCCCGAGAACCGCCGCTTGTGGAAGGCCTTGTGTGCCAAGTCGGAAGAGATGTTCACGGCGGTGTACAACCGCCTCGGCATTGACTCACGCCTCAAGATCCAAGGCGAGTCATTCTACCAGCAGTACATCCCCATGATTGTCGACACACTCAAGGAGAAGGGGTTGCTCACGGAGAGCGATGGTGCTTTGGTTGCCTTCGTGCGCCCTGGAGACAAGCCACCTCTCATGATTGTCAAGAGCGACAAGGCCATTGGGTATGACACCACCGATATGGCTTGCATTTGGTACCGAAGCCAAAAGCTGAAAGCTGACCGTCTGGTCTACGTCGTGGATGCTGGCCAGTCTGACCACTTCGAGGTGTGTCAGCTTGCCTCCCTTCCGAGGTTGCACCGTCCTCACATGCGTCTTGCTTGGTATGTGTTGTGCTGTGCAGAACCTGTTTGCTGGAGCACAGAAGGCAGGTTGGCTGGAGAACGCCACGGCTGTGCACGTGAAGTTTGGTGTTGTGCAGGGTAGGTGCCCTTGGAGGTGTTTGCAGAGGTGGTAGCGTCCCTGACGTGGGTGGCTGTGTGCCATAACAGGTGAAGACGGCCGCAAGTTCAAGACTCGTTCGGGCGACACGGTGAAACTCGTGGATCTCCTCGACAAGGCTCGCGATTTGGTGAGTGTCCATGCCTGACTGTTGCCTGTTGCGCGCGCCTCGATTTCATGTTGCCTGTTTGTTTCGTGTCCATGCGATCCCGATCGCAGTGCCGGGATGACCTCGTGAAGCGCGCGGCCGAGGGCGGGAATGCCACGATGGTGGAAAGCAAGGATTTTGAGTCCACCGCGGAGGCCCTCGGGTATGGCGGCGTGAAGTACTTCGACCTGCGCCAGAACCGCTTGTCCGACTACCGCTTCAACTACTCCAAGATGCTGGCGCACAACGGTGACACGGCCGTGTACATGCAGTATGCGCACGCCCGCATCGCCTCCATCGGTCGCAAGGCTGGTGTGGACCCCGCAAGCGTGGACCCAAGCGTCATGCAGCTCAACCACGAGGCGGAGATCAACCTTGCTTTCCAGGTGACTCGTTTCCAGGTACGTGAGATGAGCGTGAACGGGTTGGGTGGGTGTTTGGGCAGCAGTGTAATGTTGCGACCATGTGGGTGCTGTGGAGCAGGAAGTGGTGTCATTGATTGATGAAGACCTCCTTCCGAACCACTTGTGTGAATACCTCTGGAAGTTGGCGACCCACTTCAGCGATTTCTACAACAAGTGCCACGTGGTCGGCGTCCCGGAGCAATCGAGGTGAGCGTCGCGATGGAGTCTGTTGAGTTGGTGTCTCTGAGTTGCTGACTTGGCCTGTTCGTGTGTGTTGTGTCGCAGCCGTCTCGTCCTGTGCCATGCTGTGGCTCAAGTGTTCCGCAAATGCATGACGCTGCTCGGCATCAACCCGATCGACCGATTGTAATGTGATTGCTTGACATTCTTACAACGCAACGCGCTAAATGGCCATGCTATCGCCTCGAAGATGGAAGCGGCAAAGAAAAAAAAACCAAATCGATAACAAAATGAAACACAACACGCACCACCCCAACGCTAGATACAGTCAACCATCCCGACATCTCATCCAATTCTACGCCTCATCCGATTCATAATTGTGTCAAACAACTCGATTGGCACTCTACAGGAAGCAGTGCCGCTCGAGGAACCAATCTCATCGAAATCCAGCAAGACTGTCAAACAGCTCCAGTGGCACGTCAAACGACACAGCGTCTGCGTGAGGAACCAGGGTTGACGATGGCGCAGGCGTAGGCGCAGTTGCCGTTGCCGTGGTCGTCACTGCTGAAGAGGAGGCAGCTGATGTTGCTGCAATGGCACCTGAAGCAGGCGCCCGTGTTCCATGGTGAGGTGAGCAAGCCGGGGTACTCACTGGCACCGACGCTTGCATACGTAAGAGCGAGTCACGCAGGCTGACAACTGGAGGTAGTGTCGCGGGCGTAGTGTTGCACTGTACTTGTGGAATGACCGGCGGCAGCGTTTGTGGGACAGGATCGCCGAGGCGAGGAGCGTTCCTGGCCCATTCCAAGTCAGCGCGCTGGCTCACTATCGCGTGTAACAGTTGCTGCTGCCGCCCGCGCGAAGAAGGGGCCCTCTGCGCAGCGGCAGTGTTTCGCATGGTCTGCACAGTGTCCATCAAACGCATGGATAGCGATCGAGTGCGGCTCAGCTCTTCGGCCATTGCAACCATCTGTGCTTGCGTGAGCTGTAACTGCTGATTCAACAGCAGATTGACTCGGGTCAGTTCGGCCACTTGAGACGTCGCATCGAGCAAACGCTGCCGTTGACGTTGCCGAAAGGCAGCCGCACTGCGACGATTGTCGCGTCTGCGCTTTGCGAGGCGTTGCTCTTCCGATGTGGCCTCGGTAGTCGCTGACAGCGCCGCAGTTGATCCCACGCTTTCCGCCCGCTTCCGCTTTGCAGCCGCAATCCGATCCCCCTCAGTATCAGCACCAGATCCCCCGGAAGTGGCCATGAAAGGGCGACAGAGGTGCTACTCTCGACTCTCGTCGGCAGACACACGTGTACGACAGGCTGGGCAAGCTGTTTGTGGTCGGATCCCACGGATGCGTGGCAAATGTGCACAAAGCCGAAAAACATTGGGGTGACGCACGCCGACATTCGAGCTTCCCCCTGTGACGTGGCAATAAAGTGGCAATTTCTTCCAGTCGTGCCACGTCAAACTTTTACATTTGAGGATTGCCAGCTGACAGTGTGACCGTGCGTCTCGCAAATTGCGTCGCTATGTCGGCTGTGCCTTCATTGCCCGGCTCCGGCTTGACAAAGCCACTGAAGGGCGCCACGAGAGACTGTACATGGACAGTGACTGAAGCTCGACTTCGGTGCGTATCCAAGGGAAGTGGGGGCTGTGCGTTGCGCTGTATCTGACGTTGTGCCGGTTGCAGGGACTCGTTTGCTGCGCCTCGACTTCTCGCCGCGACTGCGCCCAGTGATGCCACGCGAAAGCGACGAACACGCTCGTGGGAAGATGAGCCGCGATCTCGTGCCAGGGTGGTCCCAAGGCTGCGCTGTGGCCCGAAGCAGCTGCCTGTTGCTGTGCGGTCCCGTGCAGGCACTGACCGCAGTAGTTCGGCCTTTCGTGTGGGAGACTACTGCGACGCCAGGTTCCCTACAGACAAATTGTGGTATCCCGCACGTGTTTCGTCCTTGACTGCGCAATGCACCGGCTGCTGCAGTGCCCTTGGGAGCTGCTCCTGTGTTCAGGTCACGTTTGTTGGCTACGGCAACAAAGAGACGCTTGCAGCCACGGCTCTGCGCTCGCTAAGTGCCGTGTTTCGCCCTTGGGTGGAAGAGCACACAGCAAGCCTTTCCCCTGCTGAAGGCGCGGCGAGTGCAAAAACCCCTGGTCGCACTACAGCGGAGCCGACAAAGCCGAAGGAGTGTGACACTCCAGAGGCGAAAACCGGCGAGGCACCGCGGTTGTCGTACACAGGTGCGACTGAGCACGTGATGAGAAAGTACTGGGCACAGCGGTATCGCTTGTGGACTCGTTTTGATGAGGGTATCATGATGGACCACGAAGCTTGGTACAGTGTCACACCAGAGGTGATCGCCACACACATTGCGCAACGGTTCGTACGCTCGTGCTCGTGTGTGCTGCTGCAGCGTTGTGCAGGTTGTGAACGGCGGTCTCGTCATCGACAGGTGCTCGTGTGGCGTTGCGGTGGATGCATTCACTGGGGCTGGAGCCAACGCAATCCAGCTCGCTCGGACATGCCACCGAGTGATAGCCATCGACATCTCGCCACAAAGGGTGGCACTTGCACGGCACAACGCGCGTGTGTACGGAGTGGCGGACAAAATTGACTTCATCGTTGGCGATTTTTTCGCATTGGCGCCAAGGTACAGCAACAAGTTGCACTTGTATTGTGCTGCATGAGTGCCGTTGTGGCGATTTCACCGCACTGTGTCGCTGGTGCTGCCGCTGGCGCTGCCCCAGATTGAAGGCAGACGTTGTGTTCTTGTCCCCGCCGTGGGGAGGTCCGAAGTGCGTTGTTTGTCTCGCTCGGCTGCTAGCCCCCCC
>Ga0213833_1003092_pt1 | contig 10359 bp, 14 predicted proteins | sample SWATP21_FD_160575 | JGI IMG/M metagenome (GOLD analysis project Ga0213833, IMG submission 160575) | Coastal seawater microbial communities from Marineland, Florida, United States - SWA TP2 #1 | ecosystem: Environmental > Aquatic > Marine > Coastal | place: USA: Florida | collected 2016-08-14
CCCCGCGCGTATGCACACACACACACACACACACACACACACACACACACACACACACACACACACACACACACACACACACACACACACACACACATACACAGGTGTCCTACGTGGCACTCCTCGCCAAGGAGTTGATGATCAAGAACTTTTTCACGCGCACATTCGTGCTCGACGACGAGCTTCGCGGTGTGCGCCAGCTCACGCTGACGTACAAGGAAGACCCTTCGCGGCTGCCACTGCTGCGTGAGCGCCTGCAGGGAGCCACACGGAATGTGATTTTGCTGAATGAGGTGTTGGATTACATCTCCGAGGCGCTGGAGCAAACAAAGCTGCCGCCGAAGCCCCCATCTGGACCTGGGCGCGACATGTACGGCCGTCTGCAACTGGATGTCATGCTCAGCGACTTGCTATTGCGTGTCAAAGATCTGCGGAAGCTCATGGAGGGCGCCTACAACAAGGTGGGCGCTGCCTTTGTGTTGTGCTTGCGACTTGTCCTGTTCTGTCCTGTCTTGTCTTTGTTGTGTGTGTGTGTTTTGCCTCGCTTGGTGTGCGAGTCACTGGCTAGCAACTGCCGTGGCGGTGAGGTTCCTGATTGCGTGGTTGCCTTCCTCGTAGGTGCACATCCTGCAGTTGCAGGTATCTTCGATTGACAAAGCCACCCTTGAGGAAACCGTTCGGTCCATCGACGGCAACTTTGACTCGCTGGTTGCTGCGTCTGCGGCGGAGCAACGCGCTTCCGCGTCGATCGAGTTGATGAATGTGCGTGGTGATGATGTGTGATGCGCCAGGTCAGTTTGTGACGCGACGAGTTGTACTGTGTGTGTGAGAGACCCAGATCATTTTCTCTGGGTCATTTGCCTTCGACTTGATTGATCGCTTGTCGGGAGACGATTTCCTGGGTGCTGTGGGTGTGGATGATGGAAGAGGCCTGAGGTGGTTGACTGTTGGCGTCAAAGACGCCCTTGTCAAGTGGCCGTTCCTGTGGTTCTTCATGAACTTGCTGTGGCTGTTCCTTGTGGGCTTTGCGCTGCGGACGCTCATGGCGTACTTAATCAAGCAAGCTTTGGGCGCGAAGTCTCTCCGAAAGACAGTGAACCGGTTCGTTGTGGGTGCATGTGCGCCTCTTTTCACGCAACTGTGTGTACTCAGCCGCTGTTTCGGAACGTTCAACAGAAAGCTAAATCAAGACGCTTTGGCCACCTTCCTCGAGTCACGGACGTTTGAAACACAAGACGCGTCTGTGGACACCCAAACCAGCCTGAAGCAGTTCGTATGGGAAGAAGAAGACACGGTGTACTGGGAAGGAGTGCCTCCCAAGGCTTCAATTCTTATCGATGAGAGCTACGGCTTCCTGCTGTCCTCACTGATCAATGTACGAGAATGGAACGGCGTGGTTGGTGCCTATGTGGCATGTGTGCTCACGCGTTTCTCGCTTTTGTCGCAGTGGAATGCCAACAAGTCTGAGATCAAGGAACCGGATGCGTTGTGGGCCAAGTTTGAAGCCATGCTCGACAAAGCAGGGTGCTTCACGATCGAAGAGGAGTGTGACGCGCAGAGCGTGCATTGATGATATGATGGACCAAGACGTGTGTGATCATCGTTTGATACATCATCAAAGCTTGCACAAACACACAAACGCGAACAAACCACATGTTCCCTCGTCCTCTTCTTTCTTTGCAACATCCAGGAAAGCAACTGCATCACTGCGGCGTCATCGTCGGTGTACACCATTGCATTCCACCACCCGGCTCGACACACCAAACAACACCACCACACGCCGCGGCGGCCAGTCGTTCTGGGCTGGGCTCCATACTCAGACTCGCGGAGGCGATGGCAACCACCCCCAGCACCACTCGCGACATCCCTGGTGTCCCACCAACATCAATCATGCCCCAGCTCCCCTGAGCCAATGGTCTCGACCACTGTGTGTGTGTTGTGGTGCACTGACGCACAGCCACCAGACCTAGGCGACGGCGACGGCAGAGCACCAACAGGCGTCACCTTGGCACTCGAGCGGCGGCGTTGCTGCTGCTGCTGCTGCTGCTGCTGCTGGCTAGGCGATCGCGGCGATTGGGCAACATCACCGCCACTGTTCAGGCGTCGCGTGGACTTGGTGAACAGGCGCTGCGGTTGTGGTGCGGCGGCCTTGGTTTCCCCGTCACGTGTGCCAGGGCTCAAAACTGCCGCCGTTCCTGTTGGAGGTGCCGGTGGCGAGCTCGAGTCGCCGCCCTGGATGATGGTCACCACTTCAATCGGGGACTCGCCCGGCTCCGCGAGCAAGGTGGGCGACGTCCGTGGGCTGCCAGGCGAGTCTTGGCGGGGTTGCCCTCCCCGCTCCACGACTTCCTCTAGAAGCTCGCGCTGGATGGTCTCTATCTCTGCGCACAGCGCCGCCATGCGTTTGGGAATGAGCTGTGAAAGAATGAAACAAGTGTGTGGGGGGTACAGCCACACCAAGAAACACAACGAAGTGAGAGCAGTGAAACAAAAAGGGGAACGGGAAGCGTCTCCAAAAAAAGAAAACAAAGGACGTGCTGGCGTGTTGTTCAAAGGGCGACCGGGCGTACCGAGAAGTCAGGGTCGGGTTCCATTCCTTCTGCCTCTGCGGTCAGGTTTGTCTTGGCCTCTGCCATGCTGCTGGTGATGACACCGATGAACAGGTTCAGGATCATCATGGATGACAAGATGACAAACACACAGTTGAACGCAGTGGAGAGGATTGGCATTTCCGAAGGCGCGACACACAGTTCCTGCATGCCATCGTAGCCGTACTGGTCGCAACCTGTGTGGAAGCACCGCTGTTACGCTACGCACGGGTTGCCTATGACCTGGCCCCTTCAACAAGGCTGGAGATGGAAAAAGAGGTGCGCTACGCACCATACATGTTGATGTACATCACGTCAGTCCAGTCCTCGAGTGTGGCGCACCGAAACAATGTGATGAACGCCATGTGCAAGGACCCAAAGTGAATGGGGTCGTTCAGCCCAAACACCGACACTCCAAGCACGGCGAACAGGTAAAACAGGAGCATCAGGAGCATGCCAATGTACCTGTGCGACGCGACGCTTGGGTGTGAGACGAATGGGACTACCAAGCATGTGGAACCCATCACGCCACGTACGCAATCGATGACATGCTGAGGAGCAACCCCATGACAAGAATGCGAAGCTTGGGCAGGGCCCTCACAAGCTTCAAGACACGAAGCAGTCGAACCAAACGGAGGGCTGTGATGGCGTTGCCTCCGAACGGCATAAGACCAACTGCAACAATGAGAAAATCGAAGACGTTCCACGCGTCCGTGAAAAAGTGGAGCGGTTTGTTGCCCTCAGCGATCATCTTGATGACGATTTCGAGAATGAAAATGATCAAGATGACAAGATCGCACAGTCTGTGGTGCACCCTCATCAGCCGATGTTCGCACACGACAGCCACACTCGCACGCTGCGCACGCACTCCAGCGAGGTCAGGAAAGGCCCTGGCTGGATGTCGTAGGTTTGAATACCCACAAGCACGCCAGCCATACAGATCACACCAATGAGGGTGGTTTGGAACCAGCCAGCGTCACGAACACCCTGGCAATAGTACGCCAAGTCGCTGTATCGCTTGCTTTTGCAGAACCCAATGTTGGGGCGCCTCTCGCGTCGACGCTTCTGCGGCCGCCAGCAGACACGACACCACAATCCAAGTCAGTTGCCCCGAGTGCGGGGAGTCGGCGGGTGTGCAACTCGCTTCATGTTCAACGAAAGGCAAGGGCAGTGTGAAGGACTAAACACCTACCAGTGGGGCTTTTGGCTGCGCGCCGCTCACGTGACGATCCTTTGGCCGTGGACGGTGCATCATAGCTGCCGCGCGACTGGCATAGCACAGCAAAAACCACACATCTCAGGCGCGTCAGCAGCCGGCCGGCAGCTACCATGTGTGCCTTGCCATGGTGCACAACACTACTGTGGGTACGTACGCGATAGCCGGCATGGTGAACGACTACAACTACCACAGGCCCAACTGGACGGGCACCTTCACGCCTGGACGCAAAGTGAACGAGCTACATGCTTCAGCACGCCACGCTGGCAACGTCGCCTTTCACTGAACGTGTGCAATGAAGCTGGATAAAGCAGAGCACCACCACCAGGTGCCAAACCAAGCAAATGGGGGCTCTCTACACGAGCACTCTTGACGCGCGCGCACGGCGCTCGGGTGCGTTCCGTTCGCATGGCGACAAACTTATGTTTTCAAATTATATATTTCAAATTTGGATAATTTGGGTGAGAAAGCTGCGGCATGACTTTTTTTTCCGGCAGCGCAAACAAGCAGCAGGGTGCACCCCTTGAACCCCAGCGTGCGTGTGCTCTGTGTTTGGACGTGTTGGCGCGCACATGGAGCGGCTGGAGTTGCAGTGATCATCGTCACGTGAACGTGTTGACTGTGGTGACGGCGATTGCGGCGCTGGCCCCGGGGCAAGCGGGGGGTGTATCTTTCGTGTTGCCGCGTGCCCCACCATGTCTTCGTCACCCATTCCGGTGCTGGTGCTGCCAGCCCGGGCCCGGGTCGGAAGCGACGAGCGCCTTGGCAATGACGGCGGCGGTGGTTTTGGTCCTGTTCGCCGGCGTTCCGTGTCCCTTCCCACCCGCCTGCACCGCCTGGACCTGCAGCACGTGCTGCGTGCCGAGGCGCGCCGCGGCGACACGTCAAACGGGTCAACTCCCGCCGCGCCGGGCGCTGCAGGCGAGGGTGGCGCCTCCACGCCGCCCCAAGCACCCTCTTCCAGTCGCGTACGTCCTGGTGGCCTCAATCTCCGCGTGGGCGCCGGCGCCGGCGGTGGAGCTGCGGGCAGGCTGCCGCCGCGCGGACAGTCGGCGGCGGGGGTGCGACGGTTCAGCACCGGCGGCAGCGGTGGCTTGCGCCGCAGCGCGTCCGTGAACGCGTTCCGGCGTCGTGCCATGGAGCCGCCGTCGCCCATGCTACCTGGTGTGCGGGAGCGCATGCAGGAGCGGGCCTCCACAGAGCAGCGGCGGGCTCCCGCCCAACAGGCGCCGCACGGCGCCGGTGTCCGCGCCACGGCACCCGATCTCTCCCAAGTCGTGGTGCGTGGGCGACCGTCGCCACCCATGCCGCCCCGGGTGACTGGCAAACCCACCACCGTGCCTCGCCAACGTGGTGAGCGGCCACCCCAAGCAGGGCGAGAGCGAGAGCGAGAGCAAGAGCGAGGGCCAGCAGGGCCAGCACACGTCCGAGGACCGCAGCCGGCGTGTGACCGAGCGAGACCGTGCCCTGCCACGAAGCCTGAGGGCGCTGGTAGCCCTGCAGCAGACGACGCAACGCCACACGGTGATGCACCCACCGCGCATCCCGCGGGGGCGGCTCCCGCGACCGGCGATACCGCGAGCAGTGGCTTTGTCAAGGATTTTGCGGGCGAGTTGTCGCACACCACCACCAGTAGCCCGTCGTCGCTGTTGGACTCGCCTGAAACCGACACTGCATCACCGCCGGCTGGTGAGCCCGGAAAAGTGGTGCAGGTTCCCACGCTGGCCCTTGCTGGTCCTGTGGTCTTGCAGTCGCCGCCGCCGCCGCATGCCCGTGCGGGAGACGAGCACCTGACCAGCCGGCCCGCGGACCAAAATCGCAGCAACAGCGACAACGACAACGACAACGACAACAACAACAACGACACCGACAGCGACAGCGACAACGCAGCAGTGAGGACGCTATCGACAGGCAGGGGAGCACTTCCAGCCGACACAGGCGCCGACTCATTGGACACATTGATGCTTGGGGGTGCCGCCCCCAACCATGGCAACGCCGACGACCTGTCCCCTCGTTGCTCCCTCACGCCTGAAACCACCGGTTTGTCCACCATCCCAGAGGCGTCTGCGGTGTCCAACCAACATCAGGAACCGGATCGTGGCGGTGACAATGACTGTTGTGCCGGTGCTGCTGCTGCTGCTCCTGCTGCTGCTCCTGCCTTGCCACTCGCTGCGTCTCCACGTTCCTCGGCTGTCGACGCCGCGACGTCTGGTTCCGCTTCCCCCCCTCCTCCTCCTGCTGTGTCGTCTGCGCCACTTGGGCCCCCTCCTCCTTCTTCTTCTTCTTCTTCTTCTTCTTCTTCTCCTTCGGCATCGGCTCCTTCTTCTGCATCGTCTCCTTCTTCTGCATCGTCTCCTTCTTCTTCAACGTCCCCATCGTCTCCATCGTCGCATGTGGTATCGTCCCCATCGTCGCATGTGGTTTCGTCCCCATCGCCGCCACCTGCTGCTTCTGAGCCCGCCGCCGATTCCGCTGGTTCCTCCCCTTCCCCGGAAGAAGCGGTGCTGGGTGCGGCGGAGTGTCCCGCGGCGAGCGTTGCGCAGCAAGAACAGGAGGCAGCCGACAAGTCAGCGGTGCTTCGGGTGCTGGATTCCGTGCGGTCCATGTTCGGACCGCTGGAAAGCATCCGCGACACCTCGCTCGGCTGTGACCAGCGCGTGTTCATCGTGCGTCTGTGCAAGCCGTGGGTGAAGCTCACACGGGCGGGCAAACCCCACCCCCTCCACCCTCCGTCAGGCGTGCAGGATGTGGTGGTGAAGGTACCATGCCGAGAGCCCGTGAAGGTCTGGCACGAGGTGTACTCGCTGCGCCTGTGTGTTGGCCTACGCATTCCCGTGCCACGCATGCTGCATGTCCATGAGGCGCCGCGAAAGCGCCGCACCGGAAGCAGGACAGCCAGCGGCGCCAGCGGCGCCAGTGGTGCCGGTGGTTCCGGTGGTGCCGGTGGTGCCGGTGGTGACAGCGCCAGTGACGGTCACAGTGGCGCCGAGTCTGCGTCCGATTCGCCGGTCCTTGGTGCCGCAGCGCGTGCAACCGCCTCGCCTCCGGTTTATCCAGACAGTGTCACACCGTTTTTGGTGCAAACTGTGGCACCGGGCACCCTGTTCAGCGAGGTGGAGCCCGGCATGAGCTCCCTGTCACGCTGCCAAGTGTACTTCCACCTGGGCCAGTTGATGCGCCGACTGCACTCCCGCCACGTCCCCGGATTTGGCTACATTGACAGAAATGGTGTCGGGTGCAGCCCCACCCACCAAGACGCCTCCAACCTCGACAAGGACCTGCGTGCGCTGTTCGCCACAGAGGCGCTCACACCACGCCAGCAGGGGGAGGTGGCTTCGTTTCTGGCGCAACACCGCCACCTCGCCAGTGTGTGTCCCAGCGTGGTACTGCATGGGGACATCGCCCCCACGAACATGTTCATCCACCACCGCCCCAAAGGCAACAGTGAGGTGTCTTGCTTGATCGACTGGGGCGACTTGTGGGCAGGATCACCCTACGAAGACTTTGCAGTGTTGTTTGCGTTGCTGTACGACACGGAGCAGGTGAGTGCCATGTGCCTATGCCCGCTGCCGCTGCCACTCCTCCGTGTGTGTGTTGCGTGTCTCTCCCCACCCGACCCTCACCTCCCCTCCATGATGTTCAATACACCTCTTGCCTCTTGGTGCGATGTTCGTGCTGCACATGTCCTTTTGTTTTGTTTTGTCATGGCAGTGGGACGCCTTGCTCGACGGCTATGGACCAGTGGACCTGGGCAGCCTGCGTTTCTTCGTCGCCACACACCTTGTATGGCGCTCGATCGGTGGCGAAGGTGCTTGGCACAAACAGGAAACGTCTGACCCAAAGCTGCAACGAACCCGTGACGCGCTGATGCACTGCCTTTCGAAGCCGTGTGGCGTGAGGTGGAAGGATCAACCCGCACGCGCCCGTCGTGTCCGCAACCCCCGCGTCCCTCGATTCGGTGTGCGACACAACAACAAGCAGGGCCCGAAGAACATCAAGTGGAAGGCGAACAACCGTGCCAGCGCCGCAAACGCTGGGTTGATGGTGAACGCCATCACTAGGGTGGGCGCTGGTGCTGGCGCTGGTGCTGGTGCTGGTGCTGGTGCCGGTGCCGGTGCCGGTGCTGGTGCCGGTGATTGTGATGGTGTTTCCGCCCAGCCCGATGACGGAGATGACGAGCTGGCTTCAGCTCCCCCACCGCTGGAGGTGTCGCGCAGGGTGTCGTTCTCAGACAAGCCACACATCAAACTCTTCTTGAAACAGGCTGTGATTGGCGAGGGCGCTGTGGTCACACCCACCGAGGCGGCGCCGCAGGATGCAGTGGAGGTGCAACCACCACCGTCGCGCATCCGAGTCAACGTGAGGTCGGCGAGCGGTAGTGGTCGCGCGAAGCTCGTGGTGATCCGCCCTGCCATGTCGTTCTCCGCGTTTACGAAGCAATGTTGCAAGAAAGTGGCTGTGAAGGTGAAGCAACTCGAGTGTATGCGAGTAGGGCGAACGGGACAGGAGCTTGTTGCTCCTGACAACGCGCCTGACTGGCAGCAGCAGTTGCAGCAGGTGCGTTGGGGGTCGCCTTGGTCGTTTTGCTTTGTTGCCTTGCGCGTGTTGCCTGTATGCTGCCCCAAAGGTCTGATTATGTTGTGCCTTCGCAGGACGATGTTGTTGTGTTGTGGTCGAAGAAAGCCATGAAGAAGGCGCAGCTGTCCAAGAAGAAAAGGGAACAGAAGAAGAAGGACGGCTGATGGTTGGATGTTTGTTGTAGGGTATGAATGTGTTTTATGTGCGTGCTTGCGTTGTGCGTGGGGTGTGTACACACATGTGCAAGAAACCAGTGTGATGATGATGATAATGATGATGATAAGGATGTGATATCCCAAGTTCTCTGTATCATGCCAAGCGACCTGGCTTTGAAATAGGGTGCGACGCCGATAAACCTCCATCCACGGCAATGCTCTGTCCGTTCACATAGGAAGCGGCATCGGAAAGCAGAAACGCAGCAACTTCCGCAACTTCCTCCGGGGCACCGGCTCGTCCCACAGGATTCAACTGTTGTGAGTCGTGGTTTGGTGGGTGAACAGCCAAAGGCAAACGCACGCGTTCTCGCACCAGGTAGTGAGTAATCACCACACCACAAGGTCCACACGTGTGCTTCAGTATTCCCATACCTGTCCCACCTTCTTCGCCTTTCCAGCGGCCTCTGCGGCCAAGAACAACAGCTCCGTCATGCCAGTGCGGATAAGCCCGGGACACACAGAGTTCACGCGGATGCCAGACTTGTACAGGCCCCAACTTCCGGTTTGACACAGCGAGTTCACCGCGGCTTTGGTGGCGGAGTATGGAGTCGCGCCGGCCCCAGCCCGTAGACCCGCTACAGATGCGGTGAATAAGATGCTACCACCCGTCCCTTGGTCTACCATGCTGCCCCACACAGTGATCATCCTCGTCAAGCCCCCCATGGTGAAACACCTACACACGCACACACACATGTGCACGGACCGAGATGCAGCCGCACGCAGGCACCAGAACACGCCCAGGACGTTCACACGGAACACACGTTCCCATTCCTCAGTATCTTGCTCCAGAAGTGGTGTCATGGTGCCAGCGACTCCCGCATTGGCAAACATGACATCCATGTGGCCAAACTCGCGCACGCATGTGTCCACGAGCTGTTGCGCGCTGGCTTCCTTGCTCATGTCACACACCTGAGCGACGGCTGGGCGAAGGCCACACACAAAGGGAAGACACAACACAGTAAGGACTTGGGGGCCTGACAAATCCGGTATTTGGAAGCCCATCCACCTACCGGAGCCACCGGAGTGACGAATCGCCGCAGCCACTTCGGAAACAGCCTCGTCCACGTCCGCGCACACCACTTTCATCCCTCGCACTGCCAACAGAAGGGCAGTTGCTTTGCCTGTGCCAAGTATGCAGGTCATGCGCAAAGCACCCACCGCATGTGGCGCCATCAGCAGGCATACGCACCGATACCGCTGGCAGCACCTGTGACGACACCTGCCTTGCCTGCCATGCTCAACTTCCCCAGGGCTTGTGCCTCATCAGACACTGTGGGGGCCACCGACACACCAGCACACGCATCACATGTGACTGTTGAGCCTGTGGACACTACATGCCGACGCAAGCGGTTGATGCGGCGATTGGCCATAGTGCCAGAACAGTCGAACTGCTTGGGATAGATACATGGCCGGTTGTTCATTACTATTTCTAAATATTGTACTCGCAAATTTGGCAATTTTATGATCCCCTTTGCTGCCCGGTGCGTCTGCCCACACACAGACATGTCCTCCGTACTGGGCTCAGACCGGCCTCTTGGTAAGGCTGGGATTCTGCGGCGGCGTGGACGACGAGCACCACGCACAACTGTGGACAACGAGCCTGCCCCCGCCCCTACGGTGCCGGATGCAGCGGAGGAAAGCAAGGCACCTGGCGCATTGAAGGAGTCTTTTGGGGATGTGCTTTATCGGCGTCGCATCACAGCTGTTATGCTGCTGATTATGGTTCTGGCTGCTGTGGGCAAGTTTGGCTTTCTAAGTTCTC
>Ga0213833_1003094_pt1 | contig 10357 bp, 15 predicted proteins | sample SWATP21_FD_160575 | JGI IMG/M metagenome (GOLD analysis project Ga0213833, IMG submission 160575) | Coastal seawater microbial communities from Marineland, Florida, United States - SWA TP2 #1 | ecosystem: Environmental > Aquatic > Marine > Coastal | place: USA: Florida | collected 2016-08-14
GCCCTGAGAAGCGGCACATGCACTTGGCGACTGAGCACGAGGGACCTGGCTTCATCAGCCGGCTCGCAGCACCCATCACAGACTTGAGCAAGGGCTCCACCTTGTGTGCGTATGACGGCAGCCTGGTCGTGACGCCTCACATGCTCTGGCAACAGTTTAACAACAAAGAGCTCACAGAGAACATAGCTCGGTGGACCAACGCGTACCACACACTCGTGGCAACCCCCCGGCAGAAGCAGGGGTGGCGAGACGTGACTGCTGCGGAAGTGCATATTTTGTTCATAACAGGCAGAGGGGATGCATGCGTCTGGGCGTGTGTGGGCGTTGCGTGTGAACGTGAAATGGAACAAAAGTGACATCCATAACATCTCATAACATCTGAAGGTTGAATTTGCTCACACGATACACACGCAGCAACAGGCCCACACACACACGAACGACTGGTCCAGCACGGACGTCCAATGCTGCTGCCGATACACACGCTCTGCACTTCGCAGCGAAGATTTAGTTCCAGTTCAGGTACGTGGGATCACCGAGCTCGCTGTAGCCAACCACAGGGCCCAGGTTAGGCAATCACCCACGGGAGCAAAGGCGCCCAAACCAAACGCACAAAACACTCCACGCACACCCAACAACCACCCAAGAGACAACACAACGACCACAAAGCCACGAACCGTCCATGCACCGCTTCCTTGACGCCAAACAGGATGGCAAGTGCCACACAGAGGATACCGACGACAATGTAGGCCCAGCCCAAGAACGGGTTCTTACCGCCCAACCAACTGGTGGTGGACAGCACCAACGACTTGGTACCGCCGAACGACTTCACATTGAAACCTGGGGCCAGCGCAACACCACAGCACACACGAACGCGTCAGCACGAGGGTGGGCTTGGCTACTGTGACAGCAGGAATGGGGCTTCACGCACTGCTGGTGACATTGAAGGACACAACTTGTCCCTTGGACAACTTGGAGTTGATGCGGCCATACAACTTGCGGAAAGTGGGGAGGGCGGCAGTGCGCATCCACACAATGAAGTGCTCATCTTCTACGCCCTTATCAGCTGGGATCGAAGGGTACGTCTCATGGATGAACTGGTAGTCAGCTGCATGCTCCGTCTTCTCGCTGTCCGGAACGCGCTTGAACTTCTTCCTGTGAAGTGCGGGAACATGGGTGAGAAGTAACCACAAACTCAAGGAATACTCATCACCACATACGCGCACGCACGCACGCACGCATGCACGCACGCACGCACGCACACACACCACAGCAATGAACAAACACACAGCCGATGCGCCGCCCCCAACGAACTTGTCAGACTCCCAAGCAATGTCAGTCTCGTCCATGACGACACCGTTGTTTGTCGTGAACACGTCTGTGCATTGCACACACCAAGGGGTCAGCGACCCGACCACTGAACCACGGCAGACACTGCAAGTGGCAGTCTTTCGAACGCACCGTTGAAGAAGCTATTCGCGATCAGGCCACATGGGTGCAGGATTTTGTTGTTGCCGTCGGCGCGAATCAGCGGCTCACAGTCACTCAAAGCCGAATACGACTTCACGCTGCCGTCCAGCTGCTCATCGTCACGGCTTTTGACATAGCGACGGTGGTTCTGATAAAAGTCCTCCAGCTGGTAGTACACATACACTGGTGGCTCCATATCCTCAGGTGCCACCATATCAACCTGGCAGTACCGGGTTTCGTTGTTGATCACACAAGAGGCGACCTCCGAACCTGTGCCACCGTACTGAACTGTCGTTTCCACCACCTGGTCCACATTTCACACGTCAAAGAAAAGCTACTCACGCCAGGGACACACGCACGGAGTGCCCGCCGCCACATACAGAGTCAGATGCCCCCTTCAGCACAAAGCCGACCGGAATGAAGATGGCCCCAACAATCAGGAATGTGGCAATGACCCACTTCGGCGTCAAAATGGGCTGCCACGCTTTCAAACGTTGCTGGTAGAAAGCAGTATCTGTATCACAACGCCCAACACGGCAGAGCGGGGCAGGTTGACCCGTCAGTGGAGTGGCGAAACACGGCGCACTCAGTCACAGCAAGCCGCACTCCCAACGCCAGGCGTTTCCAACACGAACCAGGGGGGCGCTTGGAACCCTTAACCATTGTACCCGACTATTGGCCCCAATGGAGGACAAAAGACGACACAGAACCGCGACCACTGGCTGTGCAGTGACCGTGTGCACACCCACAAACGCTGTGGCTGCTGGGTAAAAACGGAAGCTGGGCACGGAGTTTCAACACCACGCCCGACCAATAACGAATCTACCATAATTATGTTGATTTTCAGGATGGAATTTCATTTTCTCAGCGTTCCCGCGCGAAGTGGCTGCTCGAAGTTTGCCCGATCCAGCACTCGTGCGTGTTGTGGCTCGCACCCACTCTGGTCAACGGCAACCATGGCGACCGAAGGGGTGTCTCAGCTACAGGCCATGCAGAATGTACTGCGCGCAAACCGTGGCTTGGCCACAGGGGAGGACGCGCCCGGGCAGGACACGCCAGTGGACGACGACATCCCTGACCTGGCCGTGGGCTTGGAGGAGGAGGGTGTGGCGGTGAAGACGGGCAAGCCGCGGAAGCGCAAGGAGAAGCTGACCGAGTTTGCTTTTCTGTCGTCAAAGGGTATACCGATGCTGTACGAGGAGTTTCCGCGCTTGAGCTTCAGCCAGGAGCGCGGCCATGAGGTGGGTACCAGTGGGCACCTCACAAGCACGTGCCTTCCTTCCGTGACGTTTGTTTTCGGCTTCCTGCCCCATGCTTTGTCCGCACCACACCACACAGGCTGCAAATCTGAAGAAGCTCATTCGGCAGTATCGGTTGTGGGCACGGGGCGTGTTTCCCCACGCCGCTTTGGAGGACTTCCACGCCCAATCGCGTGGATGGGGCAGCCGTCCAGTGTTGTCGGTGCGTGCCAGGTGCTGCGTCTGTGTCTGTGCGTGCGTCTGTGCGTGGGTCTGTGTGCTCCCCTCCCCTCTGTTGATAATGTAATTGCGGCATGGCGATGGTGGATGGCACAGAACCACCTCCGCGTGATGCGAGGCATGGAAGCGAGTCGCAAGCTGGGTGACCCGGTGGACGAAGGCGCTTTGTACGAGGATGCCGCAGATCGGTTGATGGCCATGCAGCCAGCGGAGCCGTCCCCTGAGGACGATGCAATGGGCGTATCGTCCTCCGTAGCGGGCAGCATGCCACAACCCAATGCAAACGCTGTGTTCGGCGCGGCGTCTACTCAACAGGAGGTGTGTGTTGCGTCTGGGTCTGCGTGCTCGCTGTGCATTGTGGGAGTGTGGATTTTCACCTCGCCGCGTGGGTGTTGGCCACAGCCTTCTCGCCCGGCTGCTCCTCCCGCAGAGCCCAAGTTCGACGATGGTGATATTGAAATGAACGACGGTGCGTGAGCTTAGGTGTTGTGTTGTTTGTGATGCTTGACTCAAGTTTCTTGCGCGGTTGTATGCCTCCCGTCCCTTCAGAACTGGACGCCATCCTTGCGAGCATTGAGGCCAAGACTGCCACACAGCCCTAGTTCGGAGATGCAAGTATTTGCTTCCTTTTTGTTTGTGGTTTTCGTTTGCGTGGTGTGAATGGTGCGACAGTGGCACCACGGCTGGTTCCGTTGCTGGAAGACACAGATTCTCGTGCTGTACTCCATCCACCGCACTGCACGACAGAGGCAACTTGACATTGACAATACGATCACACGATGTTATCCAACTGCGACAAGCAGCACCTGGAAGACTGCCAAACTGACGAGAATGCACCAACGCAACCTGCAGGAAAGAAAACAAGCAGCAGCACAACTTCCCAGGGGTCCACACGCGTTGCTACAGGAGAGGTGCTTGCAGACAACAAGCAAACACACGGACAAACGCTCCCCGAGACACACACGCGCCAACATCAAGCAAGCAAACAAACACACGGCTCTCGCCCCCTCCACCAACATCCACGGTGCTACTACACTACACAGACTTGGGAAACTCCGCACGTGGCGACCCCGCCACGCGACTGCGGCGCCTGCCACCCTTTCCGAAGAGCGTCACCGCACGGTGGGCTGCGTGCGGCCGAGAAACCTGCCCGGGGGTGTGCCCTGGGAGGTGCTGCAATGGTGCAACAACACGCGCTGCCACATCCGGACGGCTATTGCCGCCGTTGCCGCCATCGCCGCCAGTCTCTCTGTGGTTCTGTCCCAGGCGCAGGGCAGCCACTCCCAGGTTCGCCACCGCATCAGCAGCGGGAGACGCAGCATGGGGCACCGCGGGGCCAGCCATGGCTGTGGTTGAGCTTTGTGCTGGAGGTGTGCCACCATGCGGCTGCAGCTCAGGAGGTGAGGGAGCCATTCGCGGTGCAGCCAGTGACGGCGGAGCCAGTGACGGCGGAGCCAGTGACGGCGGAGCCAGTGACGGCGGAGCCAGTGACGGCGGAGCCAGTGACGGCGGAGCCAGTGACGGTGGCGGCGGCGGCGGCGGTGGCGGCGGCGCTGCACCATCACCGGTTGTTGCCCCACCGGTGGGATCCACCACCGTGACGCCACCACCACCGGCGTCGTCGCTGGCGCTGGCGCTGGTGCTTGCTGGCGCGGAGACGGCGGCGCGAAGCACCGGGGGCAAGGTGGGTGGAGTCACGATGGAGCCCACGGCCAGGCCACCACCCCCCACCTCCTCCTCGTCGTCCGAGGCAAGCAGGTCATGCTCGCCACAGTAGTCGAACCCAATGAACTCGTGCTCCAGGTGCTGCTGGAACCGGTCCGGGGCGGACGCAGCGGATCGTGCAGCAGGTGGTGGCACACCCGCGGCGCCCGCCTGTTGCTTCACCTCCGCGTCGCGCCGGATCAGTTCTTCCAGGGCCGCTGCCGACTCCGGGGGCACGTACTGCGGCTTGATGTCACGGCGAAGCAGCGCGGCCCAGTCCATGCCATCAAAGAACGGTTGCCGTCGCACCTCCAGGGCGTCATCATCCCCGGAACCCAGGCGCTCCCACGTGTTGCGTGCGAGCAGTCCCAACACCAGTGCCTTCGCAGAGGGGGACACGTACGAGGGCACTCGAACCTTGCCGGCGAGAATCGCCCGGCGTTGGCGGTCCTTGTCACGCGAGTAGAACGGCGGTCGGCCTGTCAGCAGCTCGAACATCAGGCAGCCCAGCTGCCAAAAATCTACAGCCCGGCCGTGCGCCACGTTCATGTACATTTCCGGCGGGCAGTACCGCTCGGTGCCCACAAAGCTGTTGCTACGCTGCACGCCACGCAGCGCCTTCGCCAGACCAAAGTCGGCCAAGAGCACGTGCCCCTCCGCATCCAGGAGCACATTCTCGAGCTTGATGTCACGGTGCAAGATGTTCAACTTGTGCAGGTGCCCAATGGCGAGCAGCAACTCGGCCACCATTTGTCGCACAACCGGTTCGGCAAAGCGCCGGGTGGGCTGCGCACGCAGGTTGTCGTACAGGTCGCCACCGCGACCAAGTCCTTGGACGTAGTGCAGTCGCCCGTTCTCGACGAACGCGTAGTGCAGCTGTGTGATGAACGGGTGGGCGCCCGCGATTTGCAACACGGCACGCTCTTCCGCAGCTCGGCGAATGCTGGAGGCACTGCGGTCCCCGTCGGCGACGAGGGCAATTTCCTTGAGTGCATAGAAACGGCCCGCAGAGGATGAGGACGACGCTTCGCTGTTGGGCGTCCCGGCGACACCTGCTGCATCAACGTCACCACGACCGTCTTCACTCTTGCCGCTAACACCCTCACCTGCGCTCGCACCCACACCCATACCCATGCCAGCACCCGCACCAGCGCCAACACCTGCACCTGCACCAGCGCCTGCACCTCCTGCACCTGCACCAGTCGAGCTTGAGCTTCCAGCAGTTGCTGTCACGGCACCCATTTGCTTTGTTGGTCCAGCGGTGGAAGGTGTCTGGACGGTTGGGGACGATGACGTTGGTGAATCGCCACGGGGCGAGGCGGACTCTTCGGCCACGGAGGCGCCAAACAGCTCCAACGACGGGCGAACCGGCGGCGAGTTGGCGACGGCACTGGCCGTCGTCTCCCGCACCAGTGACACACGGCCATAGGCACCACTTCCCAGGGTTGCAAGGTGCCGAAAGTCGCTGAGCTGCCGGCGGCGAACGCTGGTGAGATGGGTCGCCCACAGGGACCGGTCTGCTTCCGTTTCCGCCTTCAGCCGCATCAGCACCTTGCCTGCTGGGGACAGCAGCGAAAACTTCCACCCGTGGGAGTTGTCTCCGCGGTTGCGACGACGCGATTCCTTGGCCCGCTCTTTGTCGGACAGCTTCTTGATGGTGCACCGGTCCAAGTCCACCACCACCGGCTGGCTGGCCTCGGCGGAGCTGGGGTGGCACAACAGGTACCCCGACTTGATCACAAACATCCGCGGCTTGGACCACCCCAACAACAGCCTTCGGCGACACAACAGGCCTGAGTATGTTGTGGGAAGGTCGCCGAGAAGCGTTGCGTCAATGGTGACGCGCCCACGCTTGGACCTCTTCTTTTTGTCGCGGCGGCGACTTGGACGGGCAGCCTTTGACGTGGCGGTGTGTGTTCCATTGCCCCGGCGCCCATTAGCCGGCTGATCACCACCAGGGACCGCATGTGGGGAGGTTGTGTTCAGTGGGGCCAGACCAGTACACGCCAACATGTTTGTGGTTGTGTGAAGCCACTCTGCGAGTCGGTGTCACGGGTGCAACGCAACACACAGGGGGACACCAGCGTCCGAGCGTGCCCACGCCACCACGCAACCACTCAACCACCACACTTGCGACTTGGGTACCAGCAAGAAACGGAGCACCTGCCCCAAACACTGCGGCTGGCCCCAATTATCGTGTGTTTGTTGTGCGTGCACTGACAAGTGTTGCTGCTTTTGTCGCCAGCTGATGCTGCTGAAGCTGCTGCTTCCACGAACGTGCCGCAAACTTGTAAAATGGCGTCGAACAGCTTGGCATGTCCACTCACCTGTTCATGAAGCTTTCCAAAAAAGTGTAATTTATCATGACAGCGGAAAGAACGTCTCTCCGCACAAGCGGGCCAAACAAGTGTTCGTAATAAATCGTGGATTGCCGATGCTTGTGCAATGCACAATGTGCATTGGTGGTCCCTTCCTCGCGCCACGGCTCTCCCCTACAATGGGCTTCTTCAGTGATCTGGCGCGGCGACACGAAGAACTAAAGAACAAAATCCATAGCACACGCATCCCCTTGAGCCCTCGGGGTGTCGCCATCATGAAGGTTGTCTATGTGGCGTCACCCGTTGTTGCTGGCATGCTGTTCATGGAAGGCGTCAAGCGCTGGTACGTGGTTGCTGCACGACCGTTGCCAAGAATGAGGTGGCTCATATGCTTGATTGCATTTCTTGAGCAGGCGTGAGTCTTCAGTCAGCACCGATGATGGCCTGTCTGCAGAAATGCAGCAACGCCGGGCCGCCATGCTTGCCGAGTTGCAGGACACGGAGGAGTAAGACCGAGCGCGGAAGCACGGTTCTTTTGATTCTGTTTTCTTGTTTCTTTTGCGTTTCGATGCTTGAGACTGTGTGCTCTGTCAACGCCATGCGTTTGTGTTATGTGTTCCGTTCCGTAGCTTCAGTTGTCTGGGTGATGTGCGCTGCTGGGCGTCTCTTCTTCGAAAATCGTGTTGCAAAACCATGGAAGCGACCCGGTGTCTTACAAGTGAACACGCAGGCACGACGATGGAACCGACCCGACATTCCCAAGGGCATCTCGCACTGAGACAAACTCGCCCAACGAACTGTCCAACAGTCGCACCTCATCGCCCATGTTCACAGTCAACTGGTCGTCGTTCTCGGCGACAAAATCCCGCGTAACCTGCCCGCCACGCAAATACACGCCCACACACGCACCGAACCACCGCATCAGTCAACCACAACACAGCAATACCATACCACCACTCGAGGTACGCCACATGGCGGCGTCCGCGCTCCAGCCACGCTCAACAACCGACGCACCGTACAAACACGGCCACTGTCTGCGGCAGCCGCAGCTCCGCCAGCAGGTTCCACGCTTGGTCGACGAGGCAGCAGCGGCGGTGGGGCATCAGACCCCATGGAGTCCACTCCGGGGCGTGTGGGCAACTCTGGGGGTGGCCCACAGGAGTCCATGGAGTCCACGCCGGGGCGCGTTGGCAGCAGCGCCGTGGGTCCATCCTCGGGTTCCAACGAGGCGACAGCCTGCGCTCTCGGAGGAAGCAACGGTGGGGGTCCGCTGCTGTCTACAGGGGCTCTCGACGGTGATACTGACGCCGAGGGAGATGCCGGTGGCGCCCCACTCCCACTCCCACTCCCACTCCCACTCCCACTCTCACTGCCACTGCCACTGCCACTGCCACTGCCACTGCCACTGCCACTGCCGCTGACGTGACCACTGGTTCGTGCACTGACCTCGGGGCCTCCTTCTGCTGCACCACCACCAGCTGCACCCGCATCGCTCGTAGTGTTGGTTGCTGATGCAGGCGCCACAGCATCAGCAGCTGCAGCGGCTGCCGATCCGGCCTCTGACGCGGCGAGCGAAGCGCTTTTTGATGAAGTGTGACTAGAAGGCTCGCCTCCCGCTGGTGTAGGCGCGGACGGCGCGTCAGCGGAGCTGTACACATCCAACTCCTCATCGTCACAAAAGTCAAACTCCGAAAAGTCCATGTCATCAAACATGTCCGGCGCCGGTTCAGCTGACAGCTGGCGGGACGTCGGCAGGGTGGCAGACATGGAGGAATGGTGGCGGGCACCACCGGCACCGGCACCGGCACCGGCACGACCGCTGCCCATGGCACCGGTGCTGTGGCTGGTGATGGATCTTCCAGCCTGTCGGAGTGCGGAGCCGGCGCCTGATGTGTCACTGATGGCCCGGCGAACGGGCGCGGGGGCAGACCGCGCGGATGCCGCCGTGGAGGAGCTCATGGTGTGGGCAAGGGTCGGGGACTCGGGGACGGCCTGGAAAACGGAATGGCGGTTCGTGGCGGGGCGCGGCGCTTGTTTGGCACGCGTCTTGGCCACAGACATCGACCGCACACGGGCATCGATTTGTTCTGGTCCAGGAAGGCACCGATGCCGAGAACACAAAACAAAACAAAACAAAACAAAACAAAACACAAAATACAAAACATGAGCACAAACATGGGGCAAGCGCGCAGCAGAACTTGTCGCACCTGAGCACTGGGATAATGCCCCAACCCAATTGCGTTTGTCCACGTCCGTGCCCGTGGACAAGAGCCACTGCTTGGGCATGCCACCCACGAGTCCAATAACCTACAGCCACCCATGGTAAGTCGCTAAGGGGCTGGCACGCACCACGCGTAGGACTCACGGTGAAGCAGTTTTGACGAGCGCCGGAATCAGAGTGGTCCTTCACCGACTTGAGTTTGATTTGGCGAACGTGCTTGTAGTGGTCATCACCAGTCGGCTTCCCAAACAGCAAAATGTCGTTGAACAGAAACCCATACAACCTGTGCGTGCCACACCAAAGCGGGTCGAAACACAGCGCCGTTGAGATGGGATGCGGATCACACACACACGCTCGCGCGACTGATTTACGCACTGCTCTGGCTCGTTGCGAGACACGTGCCAAAAGCGTAGCGGCCCTGACTTGACAAAGTGGCGGTGTGCAGCAACAAGCATACGTTGGGGAGGAACGAAGCTGTATGCAATGTCAAACATCTTCGCCTGGCAGAGACGGAGCACATGAGAACAGAGGCAACGCAACGAACCACCGCCAACTGTGACGCGCAAACAGCGTGCGTACCCGGCTCTCGTATTGCTTGATGGTAGCGTTGATATCGCCCACCGTGTTTTTCATCCTCTCGAGTGCAGACTCCAACAGCGGAAAGTCCTTGTGTCCTTCTGGGGTTTTCTTTTTCACAGCCTCAATGAGCAGCGCGTAGCGACAAATTCGCTGGACGGGCGCGATCATAAGGCTTTGGAGGGAGCTCCCACACGTTTCGGGATTCTTTTGGACAGAGGCCAAGAACTTCGCAAGCGCAGATCGCTTCTCCAACAACTGGTGAACGAGTTTGCTGGACGCCTCAAAGTTGTTGCAGTACGGGTGGTAGATCTGCCAATGAAAATGCTGAGGTGTTGTCCAACATCACGCAAGCAGCAGCGAAAGCCAATCCGGCGCACCTTGAAGAACGGGGCAAACTTCAGGAAGATGTCTCCCACGGTATTGTCATTAGCGGATCCACGTGCACGCATCCGCGTTTCAAGGGCCTCAAGAAACATTTTGTGCAGCGGAACCAGCTGCTCCACCGACCCAAAGATCTGCTCGAAGTCTGACGCGCTCAGCACTTTTGTGTGGAAAAAGCTCTTTTGCTGCAAGATTTGTGTGTGTGTGTG
>Ga0213833_1003095_pt1 | contig 10356 bp, 8 predicted proteins | sample SWATP21_FD_160575 | JGI IMG/M metagenome (GOLD analysis project Ga0213833, IMG submission 160575) | Coastal seawater microbial communities from Marineland, Florida, United States - SWA TP2 #1 | ecosystem: Environmental > Aquatic > Marine > Coastal | place: USA: Florida | collected 2016-08-14
CACCAGCCCCGGCACCCGCACCAGCACCAGCACCAGCACCAGCACCAGCACCAGCACCAGCACCAGCACCAGCACCAGCACCAGCACCAGCACCAGCACCAGCACCACTTCTTGTGGCAGCGTGTGATGTATTCACCCTGTGGCTGTGGGGGGATGCTTCCGTCGCAGCAAGCAAGAAGGAAGACGAAGGTGTGGACGGCGGAGAAGAGGGTTCGCTGGCAGGAGAGTCCGGCGATCCACTCCCCATGCCAACGCCGACGGTGGCGCCCAAGCTTTGGTCGTCTTGAATCGCTTGCTCGGCCGCCTCAAACGTGGCACGAGTGGCGGCTTCTTGCGCACCGACAGCCGCCGCAATGGCCTGACCAATGTTGTGCACACCGGGGAGGTCCGAGTGCGGCTGCGGCAGGCGGATGACGGCACCAGCCAGGCGGCACGACACAAGATGGCCAGACTGCACGGGAATAAGCGGCCAGCGGTGCAAGACTTCGGCGGCTTGGGTGAATCCCAGGGGCAGGACAACGGACCACAGGTTGCGGAGCCACACAGCGGAGGGCGGCGGCTTCGTTTTCATCGTCGTTGTGCGTGGCGGCCCCTTGCTCGCTCTTTCTGCCGCCTCTTCCTCTCTCTTTCCAGCAGAGGTTGCAGCCTGGTGCAGATCCACCAGACCCATGGCGGAGCCTGTGGCGACGTTTGAGGTGGCGACAGCAGCAGCAGCAGCAGGTGCAGCAGGTGATTCATGTGCAGCGGTACCGTCCCCCTCCTCACGTTTCGTCTCTGCAGCACCCGCTGTGTTAGCATCGCCGGAGCCGGCAACCTCGCTTGGGCGTGCGGCGTTCGCCTCGCGTGATGCGGGGGGTGATAGCATGGCGGTGGCTGTAAGGGACGGCGGGGCTTGACTTGGGGCCTCACCCACACTAGATGCGGCGGGGTACCACTCCACAAATCCAGCACCTTCCCACTCGGGCGGGAGTTCCTGAAGCATGTGTTCCGATTTCCACACGACCAGGCCACACACAAAATGTGACACCATAGCAAGCGCAACAGCAAAGGTAGCGTCAGGGTGATGCGTGCGCGGTTTGTTTCGTCTTTTTTTTCTTTTTCATGTGGGGATGTTGTTGTCCGTACCTTGGCCAAGGCCACTGGAAGATGTTTCCTCAGGTCAAAGCGTACAATGCCAAGCATTTCACAGGCTCTGGCGGTCAACGCCTTCGTAACGAAACCACCGTACTCAGGAGCAAGAAAGCGATGGGAAAATGAAGGCAGCAGCGACACCACCATGGGGGAAGCACGCCACAAGGCACTGCAACAAGCCACTGTGTCAGAAGCGAGCACTGTAGGGTTGAACACTGCGTGCGGCGTGGGCACAATGGAGAAAGAGCACTCACCGATCACCAGTAGCACCAACAGGATGAAGGGTCCCGGAGGCAGTGGGCAGAAGCGCAAACCCGCGCAGTTGATCAACCGCTCTCTTGAACGCAGGCATGTCCACGCGCGATGCGTTGACCACAACATCCGACAAACAGAAACGAAGAAGAAGTGCACCCTGCAACGCCACAATTCGAACACGTGCTGCCGTGAGATCCGCGGGGAAAAAGGAACCAAAGAACAACGAACGATCATGTGGGTTTGCCCGAGCAAACAGACGCACCTGAGCAGGAGCTTTGAGCGATAGCGACTTTCTACTGCTTTTTTGGATTGCGCGCCGGACTATGGACGGTGAGAGCACATGTGGCGCGGAATCTGCAGCCTTGAGGTCGTCACCAACCCAGGGGGGCGACACAAGCACGTTCAAGGATGTGGCAGCGACCTGGATGACGGAGGCACTGGCGCCAGAGGCGATGACATATCCTTCTGACGCGGGCACAAGCCGAGTGGTCGGGTTCCCATCAGGGTCACTGAGGGGGAACACAGGCATGCTGGCGATGGCACGGTGCCTGGAAGCCACGGGGCAAACACCAATGTCGCTGCGTTCAGTTGCTGTGTGCCTCTGCAGGTGCTACTCAACGCCACGGCACGACACGACAGGGTGGAAGAGACGCGGAGGCAACAACGTACAATTGGCGGATGGAAACGGCGGTGGAGAGAAACGGTGCGACCCGTGCACCGCTTGGCCACAGTCGACCGTGCAGGATGTAGGGGCGTCGTTCTCGAGGTATTTGCTTCATGAGGGACGACAACATCTTGGGATACACATCACCCAGTGCCACTTTCATGGCCTCCCTGATGTGTTGTGAGCAAGGACACACACAGGCTGAATTACACACGCATACACGAAAATCGCCTCCCTCACTGATGGTGCGTCCACCTACATGCACACACCACACTCACACACGCATGTACACACGAAACACTCACACCCACGTGCCGCCAGGCACCGCACCGCACCACCACCACACACACGCACCTGTTCCAACTCGACTGCACCGTGACCGCGGTGCGCTGCTTTGTGGGCAACAAACGGACCACCCGGGAAGGTGTTGCGAAGAATTCCGCGCTCACGTGAGCACCCAGACCAGTGCGCAACATGGTCGGCATCGAGTGCGCAAACAAGCACCCTTGGACAGGGGGTGGCGGTCCTGCATTGCGATTGAGGTGGGCGGCGACAACAACGAGAGGCGTCAACGCACGACCCTCCAAGTCAGAGGAGAGCGCCAGCTTGCGCGTGTTGCCAGCGCCCAACACGGAGTAGAGCAGCCAAGTGTCTTGCGTCACAAGGATTGCACTGTCGCCCTCGAGTGCCCAGGCCGGTGCTGCTAAGGTCGAGCGACGGTAGGATGATGCTGAGGGCGAGGCTCCAACTCGAGACGCTCGCCGCTGGGAGGGCTTGCGGCGACGAAGCTTTGGCTTCGTTGGAGTGCGATAGTCGTCTTTCGTACTCGCACATCCTGCACCAGCGCCGCCAGCACCAGCGCCAGCACCAGCACCAGCGCCAGCGCCAGCACCAGTATCTGTACCAGCACCAGCGTGTGTAGCCGGACTCGAACCCGATCCCACGCCTGTGCCTGTATCTGCGGCAAGTTCACGGGGGGGTGGAGCGGCATCTGGGAGGGAAGACGTTGAGAGCTTCACGGCGACCGTGAACTCGTGCTCCAACGGCACGAAGGTCGACATCAGGCGCGCAAACAAGCTACGCTTCTTCCACTCATCGTTGACGCATGCTGCACGACTGGCAGCAACGATGCTGTGCTGCTGCAATTCACAACGGACTAATGTGGCGCGTTGCACCGCAGACACAACAGATGGGTCTGTGCCGGACTGTGTTGCCTCTTCCATCGTGGAGTCAGCGCCAGCCGGTTCACCGGGTGTCATCTCTGCTGTCGACTCGACAACTGCATGCATCGTCACGTCTTGAATGCAACGTGACAGCACGGGAAGCGACGCAATGGTCAACGCCCATTCGCTCAGCAGTTGGGATATCGGAAGAAGGACTTCGGTCGAGGTTGGTGCGCCGAGCCCCTTGCGACGACGAACCCCTTTACGCCGGCTCACTCGAGGCAGCATGCCGTGCTTTCCGCCCCGAACGAACAGCGAGGTGTGGACAGGTGAAAGCAGCGTGCGAACGCGGGCGGAGGCGGTGGGCGTTTCCTCAAACGGGGTCCCCATGACGACTTGCCCCAAAGGGCTCTGCATTTGCCGCAGTGGCACTCGCAGCATGACTCCGTCATAGGAGGCGTGCTTCGAGTCCGGCCGGGTGCTGAACTTGTGTGAGCCCGGCAAGTCAGTGAAGGGCCGCAGCTGGTCTGCAAACCCGGAGGAGCCCTGGACGTCTGTGGTGGAGACCCGGTAAGCAAGGGCACGGCCACCATCGAGTTGGCCGTGCCGCTTTGGTGTTGGCATGCTACCCTCCAACGAAGTGGGCCCGTCCAAAAATCTGCAGCCACGTCCAAAGAAGCACACTCGTTAGCAACCATACCGACTCCCACATACACTTCCACACGCTCCCACCACGTACTGCGACGCAGGATCAAAAAAGTACAAATGGTGCGCCGTCAACACTTGCACGCAGTCCCCAAGCTGGAACAGCGAGCACAACCCCGGACCGTTCGTGACCTTGCCCGTCGCGATACGATCACCTTTCCTCCGCCCAATCACTGCGTTTCCCTGCGACCCAACATACGGCGTCATGGCGCGCACCACATCTGGCTGTCTCCACGTCACGCCATCGAACTGAATCACCAGCGCCGGGCCCTGGAGCTTGCTCAGCCGCGGCTGGAGCACGCTCTGCGCTCGATGCGACCGCATGTCCCACGTCACATTCACCACTCGCGCACCCGCTGCCTCTGCCACCTCCAACGCATCGACCAAGGCGTGTCGCACGGAGGCGTACTGTGTGATGAGGTTCACAACTTCACGCACACCGGGGCACGTCAGAGTTCGTGTGGCAGCCTCCGTTGCCACTTTGTTCGCACGCAACGACTGCGCCCCCAGCACTTTAGCGACGGGCACCGGGATGTCCGCATGCGTACACGGCATGCCCAAGTGACCCACAGACTCTGGTGGTAACCATGGCATGTCGTTGACAAGGACTTTGGACGCCTGCGCCATGGTCCCTGCCGTGGTGGGGAGGAGCACGCGGTACTTGCGAGCACATGCACGCAGCTGCTTGCGCATGGCAGCTTCGTTCAGGTCATGGAAGGGGAGTTGTTGGGCAGGCGTATCTGGACCTGCGGCGGAACTGGTGGTGCCACCTCCAGTGCGTTGTGCAGCGTCGACTGCCCCATCATTTGCGGTGTTGCCTTCAGAAGGCCGGCTGGACAAGTCGATGTCCACAGCGGCTTGTTGTTGCTCCGCGTCTGCAGCAGAAGTGGTGCCACCGCTGTTTGAACCGTCGCCCTCGGTGGCTCTTGTCGCCTCCTCCGCTTGACTTGCGCTCTTTTCCTCCCCCCAACGAAGCGCAAGAACCAACGACAGCGCCAGGTTCAGGTTGTCAGGCGACAATGCAACGCGTTGTGGGAATGTTGAGAGGGCGCGGACTGGACGGCAACGCAACAACAAGCACCATGTGGACGCGTGTGAGAACAGGCATATGCATGCAGCCCCGGCAAGGAAACAAGAACACCAACCCCGTAAAGGACCACGCACCGACATCCTCCACAGCAAACCGCTTTTTGACTCCAAACTTTGACAGTAGCCCTGCAATTGCGGGAGTTGACAGGTCAGCAGGAACACAAAACAGTGCGGGGCGCAGAGACTTCGCCGCTTCAAACGCCACGTTGTTGGGAGTGGTGAACCGATCGCCTGTCCACACCCACTCGTTGCCTTCGAACTCTGCTGATACCTTTGCAACGAACCGTTGCATCTCCGCGTCGTCCGAATCGCTGCTGCTCGCCTCATCGGCAGGCTGTGCATCCATCAAGTGCTTACCAAGCGCAGTGTACAACTCCGGCAAGGTTAACGCCATGCGGGCTGCAACTTGGGCGGGTAGGGGAGACGACATTGCCGAAGAGGCAGCGCGGATGCGCGATTTAGAACGACCAGCACCAGCACCCGCTCCAGACCCAGCGCCAACACCAGCAGCACCAGCAGCACCAGCAGCACCAGCAGCACCAGCAGCACCAGCGCCAGCACCAACACCAGCACCCGTACCCGCACTCGCACCCACACCCGCACCCGCACCCGCACCAGCACCAGCACCAGAACTGAGTGCTTGCAGTACCTCTGCTTGCTGCTGCGCTTGGTGGGCCAGCGCCACAACTTGGCGGGCAAGCCACGCCGCTCCGATTTGATTGTTCCACCCCAACCAACGAAGCAGACGGGGTGCCTTGGGCATGTGGCAGTCCGGGCGGAGGAGGGCACACGAAGCGGAGCACAGCCACATGTCACGCATCGGCCGCACCCGGTACGGCGCACAGGCTGTCTCTTGAGAGGAGGGCCATGGCACAAGGGGGTCAGGTGCGTTGGGAACGACGGGCATCCATGGGATCGTGATGAGGTGTTGAACAAAGTCCTCTTCACTCGGCTCACGGTGGGTGGTGGTGCGAATGACCGCGTAGGAGCCAACGGAAGCGGGAGTAAACCTGTACACACCACCACAACACACCCCATGTGAGATATTTGAGAACCCAACCGCCCATGCACGCTCCCATGCAAACCGAAACACAACAGCAGCCACGCACAGGGAGTCGCACTGTTCATCTAGATACTTCAGCAACACCGTTGCTTTCTCCACGCCGAGTGTAGCCCTGCTGGGCGGCTGATCTGCAGCGCCAGCGCTGCCTCCCGCATCTGCACCTGTAGTTGCATGGTCTGCGCTCACAGGGACAGCAGGTACACGGACAGCAGGCACACGAGCCGGTAGCGAGCAACGTGCAGCCACCAAACGAGCCACAGCCAGCAGTGCTGAGGGCAGCGCTTGGGTTCTCAGCCCAAGCTGGTGCAGCACACCGAGCCTTGACCGTGTGCAGAGTACTGCCACATCCTCGTCACACGGAAGCGCATGGGGCACCCCGGCGAGCAACTGCCTGAGGTCAGGGATGCTTGGGTCGTGCAGTTGGTTCGCGCAGAACATGATGGGATCCTCCCCGACTTGGCGTCGTTGTGACTCCCCATCCTTCGGAGCGGCGCGGAAAAACGGCGTGGCGGCGACGGCGGTGTGAAAGCTTGAGACCCCCGATTCATGCAGTTCCTTGGCCAGCTTCTCGAAGTTGTCCAGCATGTGCCCCACACACGCGTGGCGCCCCTTGTCACTAAGACGGGGCACTGCGGGCAGAGCGTGCTCCACATAAAACGTCGCTGTGCCCATTTCGGTGACTCCAAGCACGCCGAGGAACGACCGCATGTGCTGTGTCTCCTTCTGCGTGTTTTCGCCAACCACCAGGAACGCGTCCGTCAAGAGGCTCAGCCACACGTTTGGAGGCGGCAGCCAACGTTGAGAGTCAGCCAGGGCCACAAACTTTGTCACCATTTGTGGTTTTGGAGCCTGTGGTGACCTGCTAGCGCCAGCACCAGCTCCAGCGCCAGCGCCAGCACCAACACCAGCGCCAGCGCCAGCACCAGCACCAGCACCACTCGAGGCACCTACAGTACCCTCATGGTCGCTACGTTGCTTGTGGTTGGCGGACACTTCAAACAGTGGCATCAAGCTCAGCATGTGCAGGTCTTCTTGAGACACTTCAACACGGGACTTGGACCCACCAACACGAGACCGAACAACCCAAGTGGGCTTGGTCTGGTTTCCGCGGAGTTGTGACCAACCACGGACGACGGGAACGGTCATGGATGACGCCAAGAACAGCCGCAACGAGCGCCGGACTTGCGAGGATGCACGGGAAAACACACGTGCAACAGTGGAGGCCTCGACACCAGACGCGCCTCCACGTGGTGATCGACTGCACAGCCCTCGCAAGGCCAGCAGCACCCCAGGGGCATTGGCGGGTGTCACGGCACCGGAGTTGAGGTGGTCCACGATGGTGCTGGGCAAAAGGTCAGCGTCCAAGAGGCGCACCCCCAGCTGTGGGAGGGAAGCATCACACGCACACACACAGGCACGCGACCAGAAACATGAGAATCCAAGCAGGAGAAGCAGAAGCAGACCAGAAGCATGTGTACCACACAACAAGAGCCATACCATGCCCACAACCACAACCACAACCACAACCACAACCACAACCACAACCACATCAAGTGGACACACCAACAACGACGACAACAACAGTAACACTAGCCGCCACGAATGGTACCATGATTGGAACGTACTGCTGGGAGGCCCCACCTCAATTGAGCCGGGAGCAAGTCAATGGAGGTGATCAAGCGCGATGCGCTCTGGAAGGAAAGCAAATGGCGATGCACCCTTGCCGTTGCCGACTCCACAGCACCACCATCATCTCGCGCACCAAGGTCTCCTTCAGCAGGATCGCCGTCGGTCGCGTCTGCTGTTCCCACATCCCACCTAGCAGGCAGGCAGGGCCAGCCATCACACAGCCTCGCAGCAGCAGCGACTTGGCCACTACCACGAATGTACTCCCATATGGAACGAATCCACTCCAGAGGAGGATGGGACGACACCTCTTCTTTGCTCTCACCACCGGATGCCTCGTCACCCTGACCCACATGCAATTCAGCCCCACCGGTGACCTTAGAGTCGTCAACACCATCCTCGATAGGGCGCCACGCGACCTCTGTTTCGTCCTTCCACCGCTGTGGCATCGAGGCCGCCAACAAATCAGGCAAGCGGGATACCCGCATGGCTTGCACATTTGTTGCGTGCTGCAACCAAGGAGGACAGGAAGACACAGGGTGTCACTCAACACCACCCTCACGTGCTTGTCATAGCTTCAAACACACCGCCACACAAGCCACGCAAGCCACACACGCAACACACACATTCACACACGGCAACGCCCACACACCTGTACAGGTTCAGCAGACAGCACCGTCTTCACCCAAGCGGGGGCATTCGGATTGAGGATGCGGTGACGAGCGTGCGTCCACAGCTTCACCTCCGACTCACTGCCACACACAAACACGCGCTGGGTGTTGGAAACACCCCCCACGTGTGCTCGGATCACGCCCAGCTTGCCGTTGCCCAAGGGCAACAGTGGGAGACCAACCAAGTCCGACGCTTGCGCAGCTCCAGTGGCCTGACCGCTGGAGTTCCCCACGTCTGGAATGTCAGACGTGCAGTAGCGCAGGAGCGCGAGCGCCATGTGCGATGACGCCAGGCACTTGCGCCCAAACGGGGCGTCGGTGTCGGCGTCGGTGGCAGCGGCAGCGACAGCGGTAGGACGCGCGCGGGCAACCGCTTCATCATCCTTGACACGCAGAAAGTTGCGGACAAAGGCGGGGGACAGGCACCCTTTCACACACTTGAACTGCAGGAGGAGCTGCTGCACCCGTGTGGGGGCGGCAACCAGCGGCACACCTTCCATCAGGAGTGCCTGGACCACCACGTCACTCGTGGTCATGGTGGCGGTGGTGGACACGCTGTGGGCCGCTCTGGGTTGCAGAAGCACCGCGTCTCGAGGGGCAATCCACTTGCCGCCGTCCACATTGGACCACAGGCACGGAAGCTTGGCCGCCTTGGCATAGGTTGCACGTACCAACGAGTCCCACGGCGCGGTGGGGACGACGGCAGGCCATAACACACACGCCTGTGCGTGCTGTGGACTCACAGATCGGCCATGGACCAAGAGCCGCGCATAGGCGCTTGCGACGGCGTCTTGCAGCAGGGCTTGGTTCCACACGGACTTGGTCTTGCCCTCCCCGCCGGTCAGATCGTCGCCGGACCACACCCCACGACGATCCGACGACAGCTCGAAGTACCCGTTCACCTGGGAACATGGCAAGGCTCATTTTCAGCACCAGCCGCACTCTCTTGCATGTGCATCCCAACACACAAAGCGGTAGCAGCACCAGCAGCAGCAAGTCGCAGCAACAGAACAAGACAACACAGGGAGCGAACCCAAGCCGGGGACACCATCATGCGCACAAACGTACATGCACGGGGAGGCCCGTTTTGAGCGGCAGTGGAAGGAAACAAAACGCCCGACCGACATTGCCCGCCTCCTTCAGGTCTGTGGTGGACAAAGCTGACAGCGGTGCAGCCACGCCACCCCAGGGAACCAGCTTCATCTTCTTGAGGTCGTCCCTCAGGCTCATCATCTTCGACGGACCAGTGCCGAGCTCAGAACACACCAAGAACCGCAACACGTCCACTTGTGCGCGCCTTGATGCTGCGTGGGGTACAGCTGCTTTGGAAGAAGCACTCAACGCCGCAGTTGGACCCGCACCAGCTCCAACTCCAGCTCCAGCCCCCACACCGGCACCCGCACCGGCACCAGCACCTGCATTGGCACCAACACCAGCCCCGGCACCAGCACTGGTTCCCGCTGCAGTGTCAGCGCCAGAAGCACCGCGGTTCATGGCCGCGATCGCCGCAGGTGCCGCATCCACACCCTTCTGCACAACAAGTTGACTGGCATGCCACCCCGGGCCCGTCTGACGCCGGATGGAACACACGTGGCATGTCCGGGGCAATCGACCCACCGGTGTTTGTCGCAGCCGTGCGAGGAAGGCGGCCCGGGTTTGTGAGCCGTGTTGAACGCTGCCGCCGCGGGTGTGGGCCACTGCTGCTACAGTGGTGCCCACGGAGCCGCCGGCCACGGGGATTGACTTGCCGGACACAAAACTGGTGATGGCTTGCCACGCGGCGCCGCCTTCATCGGGTGCTACAGAGCCATCGCCGCGCACGACATCACGCGTGGCCACTTCCACCATGAAACACTCCAGCGGTTCGCGCGCCCAAGAACTTGTGCGCATGGTGGGACGAAGCTGGCGCGCCCACCCCGGAGAGGGCAGTGGCACTGGTGGCGACGGCTCGTCCACTCTCGATGCAGGCACCCCCGCCGCCGTGGGCGG
>Ga0213833_1003096_pt1 | contig 10355 bp, 15 predicted proteins | sample SWATP21_FD_160575 | JGI IMG/M metagenome (GOLD analysis project Ga0213833, IMG submission 160575) | Coastal seawater microbial communities from Marineland, Florida, United States - SWA TP2 #1 | ecosystem: Environmental > Aquatic > Marine > Coastal | place: USA: Florida | collected 2016-08-14
TGGCGGTGGCAGCGCGGGGTTGACTCGGAAGCAAGCACGGGCTGCCAGGCGTCGTGCCAAGCGAGCGCTGGCTCGGCAGCAGCACCGGCTGAAACAGCAGCAAGAACAACAGCAACAGCAGGATGATGGGCCGGCAGAAGAGGTGGTGGAAGACGGTACCGTGCCTGCTGCTGCTGGCCCCGCTTCGGCTTCAGCTTCGGCTTCGGCTTCGGCTTCGGCTTCAGCTTTGGGGGAGGGAAACGTGGGAGAGGCAACGAACGGTACAGCGGCGGCCGGTGGTACAACACCTGCATCGGCGGGAGTAGACGCCCCAGCTTCTTCTGCTGGAGTTGGAACCGCCACAGGTGCATCCTCCGCACCTGCCACGGGTGCCACCAGTTTCATTGGAGGTGGTGGCGGCGGCGGTTCTTCTGCCCCTCGCACCGGCTTCATCCCATCCCCGTCCTCATCGCCGCCACCCACCGCGCCCTACCACCATGGTCGTGGGTGGCGGGGTGGTCGTGGTCGTGGTCGTGGTCGTGGTCGCGGCCGTGGTCGGGGTCGGGGTCGGGGTCGGGGACGTGGTTGGGGACAGGGTCGCGGGCGTGGCGCGCATCGCTCCCCCCGTCGGTTTGACCCCACCCACGGCGGTGCTGCGCCCTCCTCCTCCAGCCCCATGCACGCCTCCTCTGGTCCGTTTGTTCCGTCTCGTTCGCCGCCGCCGCCTGGGGTCCCTCCGCACGCCGCCGCCGTCGCTGCTGCTGGTGGCGCGTCGCCATCGATGCATGGTGGCACGTGGTACCCCCCCTCGTCTGCGTATGTGATGCCCATGGACCCAGGAGCGATGCACATGCAGGGAAGCCCTCACATGCAGGGCTCCCCAGCAGCGTCGGGCATGGTGCCGGACTATGGACCTGGCATGGGGATGGGCATGGGCATGGGTACGTTGCATGTGTGTGTATGTGTGTGTGTGTGCATGTGTGTGTTGCTTGGTGCGCGCACCGATGTGTGTGTTGTCTGCTGCTCACACCCACCCATCCCACGCGCGCGCTGTGTTTGCGTCCCTCCAGCTCCACCACCCCCCTCTGCCATGGCAGGCAGCTACTCCGGGTCGCCCTACATGCCATCTCCGGGTGTGTACTACGCCGGGTTGCCGCCGTATGACGGAACCTCCTTCGCACCTGCCCCTCCGTACGTGCGCTTTCTTGCTTGCTTGCATGTGACATTGTTGGGCTGAGGTGTTGTCTGGTGGCTGCTGCTGCCGTCCCGTCACTGACGCATGCACTGACGTGCTCTTCTTCTTTTGTTGTGCTTTCAGTGTCTGGGGTGGAGGCTACGGTGCACCTGCGGACGGTGCCTACGGTGCACCTGCAGAGGGTGCCTACGGTGTCCCTGCAGAGGGTGCCTACGGTGTCCCTGCTGAGGGTGGAAACTGGGTACGCATGCGCATGCGGGCCTTTGTTGTGTGACTGCCATCGTGACTTTGTTTTCCGCCCGATTGTGTTTGCTTTTCTGTGTTGGTGTCTTGCGTTTTGCCACCTGCAGCTGCCCTCCTCGCAACAGTCAGCGCGCAGTGCTGCGCTTCAAATCACACCGCCGCCTAACCAAGCACACCGCCCGTCGGGTGAAGACCTGGAGTCGGTGCGGACTCGGCTGGCGATCTTGCCTTCCACCCCTGAACAAGCCCCACAACAGACGCGCGAGGGATGAGAGAGCTAGGGTGTTTTTGTATGTGGTGCTAGTGCTTGTGCCGTGTTTTGTGTTTGTGCTGTGCTTGGTGCGGGTGGTTGTTTCGTAGCTGTCATGTCACGTCAGGTGACAACATGCAAAAGGAAAAAGAGACGGGAAGCAAAAAATACGTGTGTGTTTGCTACGCTTCGCCCTCACAACAACCGCATCCAATCCGGCTGCGCATGGCGCGTCCTTTCATATCATATCCTCAGCAGGTCTTGCGTGTCGGGTGCTCAAAGCCGGATGCCACCAAACTTGCGCCCACTGCACACAACAACAATGCAGCCGAGGCACGCATGTCAACACATCACACCACTTCCTCCCTTGGCACACAGCAAGGAACGGCACAGCACAACACTAGGCCGCACAAGCCCACAGCAGCCTCGCAACACTCACAGGGACTTCGAGGACTTGAGCTTTGGGATCTTGAACCCTGTTCCAAGTGACGCGAACAGGTTTCCAGTGGTGCCTGGAACACGAGGGCCACCAGCTTTGCGGCCTCCCATGGCACGCCCAAGTCCCTTCCTTGATCGACGAGCGGCAGGGATGGCGGCACGCGTCGACTGCACCGAGGATCACCCGCACGTACACGAATGGTATGAGCAACGCAACACCAACCACGCCGCCATGCACACATAGCAGCACGGCACAAGACAACACACTACCTGAGTGTCTTCCTGCAAAAATGAGGACTGGGACGAGTTGAACAGCTTGCGCCGCTGACCTGTCGGTTTCTGACCTTTCGCGGCCGCCGCCGCCGCCGTCGTCATCGTCCTCGTCCTCGTCGTCGTGCCAGCATTCTCAGCGCACGCAGCGCTTTGCAGGACCTGGCGCGGTGGTTTCGACTGCTGCGACTTCGACGGCTGCTGCTGCTGCTGCTGCTGCTGCTGCTGCTGCTGCTGCTGCTGCTGTTGCTGTGACTTCAGCACTGCCTCTGCCTGGCGCGCCGCCGCCCGGACGGGGCTGGGGGGCGACACCCGTGCGCGTTTCGTCACCAGCAGCTTGGTGGGGCTGGGCGAGAAGACCGCCGCCGCCGCCGCCGCCGCCGCCTTGGCGGATTGTTGGGGTGACGCTGGGGAGGATGGCCGCTGGATGGTGGTGGTGGTGGTGGTGGTGCGTGCGTGGGTGCGCGTGCGCGTGCGTGTGCGCCTGCGCTTGCCTACAGCCCCGGTACGCCGCGCCGTGACAGGTACAGGTGCAGGTGCAGGTGCAGCTGACTCCGACTCCGCAGCAGGCGCCGCCCAGGTAACGTCGTTCATGGTACCCAGGGCTGCTGCAGCTGCAACGGCTGCAGCGGAGGTGGTGGCGCCACCGCCGCCGGTGGGGGCGTGAGGAGGTCTGAGCGACTGCGTGTGGAGGCTGTCGCGGGTCGTCGGCGACTCCAGCTGGTCCTCGGCATCTGCAGCGGCGGCCAGTACATCGAGGCCTGGCGACGGGACACTTTCGACCTCGACGTTCATGCCCACAGAAGCGCGAGGCCCCATGCCTGCTGTTGTTGAGGGGTGCGACAGCTGCACCGGTGACGTGTGGGTCGTTGGCGTGCGGGACACGGCGCTGCCAGATTGCGGCTTGGACCGCCGTCTGCTTGTGGTCTGTCCCTTTCGTTGTTTCGGCGCGGCCTTCTTGGTCTTGGTCTTGGTCTTGGTCTTGGACTTGGTCTTGGTGGTGGTCTTGGCGTTGTCGCGTTGTTGCTTGGGACTGTCAGGGTGTGCGGTCGTTGTGGTCGCCGATTGGGCGTCAGCAACAGCCTGCGCCACCTTCGACTCGTGCTGCTTCTCCCAAATGCCGTAGGCGCGAGTGACAGCTTTCTTCGCCATGGTCTTGGCGGCATCCCGGGCGCCTGAGCGAGTGGTTTCCACCTCCTCTTCCAGACGGTGCACGGTTGCCTTGAGCTCTGCAACCTGCGCCACGAGGCCCTTCCGCTCGTCCTGCCACCCCGTACGCTCCTTGGCCATAATAGCCGACTCGCGGTCCAGTTTGTTGCTCCACTGCTGACCGCTCACGTCCATGCGTGTGACCATGCGGCGGTACCGCGCGGTCAGGTCCGCACACTGCTGTTCTAGAGACGCGCAGCGTTGTGCGGCCACCTTGGTACGGCGGTTGGCGCGCGCCAGGTCAAATCGAAGCTGTGACACCTCTTCCTCTCGCATCAACAACTGCAGGCGCACGCGGCGCTCCTGGGTCTTGATAGCCACGAGCTGGGCTTGATTGTCGGCCACGCTCTGCACAACGTTGTGGACAAACCAAACCAAACCAAACCAAACCAAACCAAACCAATGTAGGTCATGACACGAAAGGGGGCATGGCACGAAACCGTGCGTGCCCAGTACTGCAGCTACACAGGCACGCACGCACCACTTCCGCTTGTGCGGACTCCAAGCTGGACGTCGCTACGCTGGCTTTGAGCCGAGTTTCCAGATCGGCCACCTTGTGTGTGAGTGTGCCTTCCAACTGCTCTAAACGCTGGGCCATTTCTTGCTCTGCCTCCGTGCTGGCCTCCAACTGCATCTCCAGCATGCTCTTGTCACTCGCCAAGCGTTGGGCGCGTCGCAAGGCGGCATCGAGTTGGTTCATCAACGAGTGGTCGGTTTTGCGATGTGCCTCGGCCAACTCCCGTCGCAGCGCCTGTGCAGCACGAACGCGAGGTGGAAAGGTGTGAGTGAGGGTGCTGCGTGGCAGCGACCAGAGCGTAGGTACAGCGGCACCAACGTCCACACACACACACGCACACACACACACGCACGGCAATAGTTTCAGCATCCTGTTGCGAACTGGAACCCGGGATGGTCGAGTGACCTGAGTGACCTGTGGGCGCTTGCGCATGGCTGGGCACCGTGACGGGCGCCGGGACAGGCTCACGTGTGATGGTGGTACACCGAACGTGTGATCCTTGATACTGAGACGGGGCAGGGGTAACAGCTTTCGGTGCCAGGTTCAGAGCTTCCAGCTGTTGGCACACGCTCTCGCACGCCGCCATGGTTACATTGTCGCTCTCTGACTCGGTCGGAGTGACGTCTTCGGCACCTGGCTCAGAGCTGGCGTCCGAGATGTCCATGCCCTCTGTCATGGATTGTGGGCTAGCCTCGGTTTGTGCCGAGCCAGTAGCTGCTGGAGATGTCACAATGGGAGAAGCGCGGCGCTGAAGCTTTGGCATGACACGCTGTGCGTAGCTGAGAAAGCCAGAAGTGACACACCGCCCAAGCGATATGAGGCGATGTGACACGACACAGAACAAGACACTTGAATACGCACGTCAGGGTCGCCATGCTGTTTCGATAAAATGTAGCAGAGGGGTGTGTGTGGGCAACAAGAACAATCTTGCTGGTCGGAGTCAGTGTGTCGCGCAACAAGAGTGTGAGCGGGCTGTTCCGGTACGGCAAAAGCCACAGGTCGCTCGGCTTGTTTGCCAACGTGGCGAGGGTTTCCACTGAACAAAAAAACACCGAGGGGACAGTGGTTTGTCAGCGCTGCAAGGACGCAACAAAGGGCGCGGACAGGCGTACCTAGCGTGGTGAGTGACAGCGCAACGTCGTTGGCGTGTGCGCCGGCGCCAGCAAACAACGTCTCCAAACCCGCGAGATCAACAACAAACAAGCACCCCTGCTGTCCGTTTGGCAAAGCAATTTGCACGCTGTACACCATGTGGGATGTGGCCAAAGCGTCTTCGGTGCGCAGACTGCAACAATCACCAGCACCACAAACGGTGAGGCATACGACTGGATGCGCTTCATGAAGAAGCAGCACGAAGTGCGTGGTTGGAAACATCGTCGTTGTGGTGCGTACCTGGTGAGCGTTGTCAGAGCTTGCTGTGCACCGGTGACGTGCACCCTGCATGTCTCCGTGCCTTGGATGTCGACGCTGCCCAGGGTTTCGCTCACGGTCACCTCGTTGGGAGCACCGGGCGGAGCCAGGCAATCACTGGAGACGTTGTGAACCGAACCATCAAGGTAATGGAAGACAAGACATGAAGTAGAGGAGGGAGTAAGCCCATGCTTGCGGTGCAGCCAGAGCAGGGCGGCCTGGGACGTACATGACTTTGTTCGCGCACAGCTGCAACGCCGATATCGACACCGAAGCACCGGGACACGCTGCCACCTCCTCGAACACGGTTGACACGAGGCTAGGAAGCAATCCTGCTTCTGTGGTCGAGCCGTTGACAGTGTGTGTCTTTCCTGAGCCAGAAGCGCTGCGGAGTGGGATAGGGGGGCGGGGGGGGGGGGGGGGGGGGAGGGGGGGGGGGGGGGGGGGGGGGCGTGAGTGGTTCGGAGGTGCGGGGCATGCACCTCGAGTGTGGCAGCAGACGTACCCGAAGGAAAACAACGTGGCGCGACCTCCGGCAGCTGCTGTCGTGGCCAAAGCACGCACGTGAGGGAAAATGTCCTTTTGCTTGGCATCGCCTGTGAATACATGATGAAAAGCGAACTGGCAAGGCTTGTTCGAGGCCTGTGTGGCACAGTGTGTGTACACATGTGCGTGCAACCCGTGGGGCGTGCATGCGATGAGTCGCCCGCCTGACCATAACACTCGCGTCATCACGAACCGGGAGCTGGAATGGGGACGGTGTTTGTGCAGCTGGTACTGTTTTCTTTGGACTTGCTGATTCTGCGTCCGGCTCTTCGCGTGCAACCTCCTCAGAAGACACCGGTGGTGTCCGCCTGGCCACCAATCAAGCCTCGTCAGCAAGTAGCAGGGGCCCTTTTGGCCCCGCGGTCACAGCCGCAGCAACCATACGACGTACGGAATCTTGGAAGGGGTATGACCGAGCCCGAAGGTGAGTTTCATCGCTGTTGCTGGGGAGGAGGCATCAATCTTTGACTCCCCTTCGCCCGGCGGTAGCAGTGTCACATTGCCCTCACGAGCATTCACTTCAAAGAGCGATCCAGCGCATCCACTCACTGGTTGGAGCCGCAAGAACACTTGCAGTGCACTTGCCTGGTCGTCAGACATCGTGCTAGTACCACAGAGATGCGTGGGAGTCCTTCAGACACGGAGTTGACCCGTGTGCACAAAGTGTCCGTATTCCACTGCAACTTGATTTTGCCATCACGCACCCATCAACGGCTTGGGTAAATTCAAATATTTTGCGTGTGTAACTTCACATGCGTAAAAGCTGAATCAGCTTCTGTTCACAACACACACACACACAGCGTTGCTTGTGCGAGTGCAGGGTCGGAAGGTGGCACCATGGCTCTTGCCAGTCGCCATGTTGGCGGACGTTCAGGTGTTGATGCTCCCACAGGTCAGTATCGTTGTGGCATCGCCCAGTTTTGCGGTCGTAACTGTGGCTGTTATGTGTGTGACATGGCTCGCAGTGTACGAGTTCTGGAAGAAGTTTGACCTGGACGGGCGACGGCACAAACTTGACCAGCAGGCTCTGGACATGCGTGCGCGACACGAAGCTGGAGCTGGGTCGCGGCGTGGGCTTGCGGAGGCCACAAAGAAGTTCCGCAGTGGTTCAGACTCGGAGAAACTGGCCGGCGTCAAAGCACTGCTGCGGAGGTACCAGGAGGAGATTGACACACTCACCCGGCGCGCGCGCCATGCGGAGAAGGCCTTCCGTGACCTCTTTCGCCCTCTCGTGGAGGCGCCAGACCCATGTGCGGCACTGGTTGCTGCCACGGACGACAGCCGCCGGAAGCGCGCGCTTCAGGAGGAAGTGGAGCGGCTGCGTGCGGAGGTGAAGCAGTACGAAGCCGAGTTCGCCGCGCTGAAGAACCAGGACATCACCATTCGGCAGCTGGAAGAGCGGTTGAGGCTGTTCGAAAGCGATGTCGACAGACAGGTGGAGGCAATGACCGCGCAGCGAGAGCAGGTGCTGCGGGCAGGGCTGGACGAGCAGCTTGAAGCGGCGCGTGTGCGAGAAGCAGAGCGGGACAAGGCTGTGGCCGCAGCGGAGGGTGAAGTGGCAGAAGCAAACAGACTTGCTGACGAGGCGCAAGTAAGACCCTCGAGGGTGGCTGAGGGTGGCCGTTTTGCAAATGTTTTTTTGCTGTTTTGCTGTTTGCTGTTTGCTGTTTGCTAGTGCTCGTGCTCGTGCTAGTGCTCGCCCATGTCCGGGACCCTGATGTTGTGATGTTGTGATGTTGCGCCTGCCTGTCTGGTTGCCACTGCCTGTCGGGACAGACCAAGCTGTTGGAGCTCCGTGCTCGTTACGACGAGGACACAGCTGCGTTCCGGGCGGAGATTGAAGTCTTGGCGCAAGAAAGCGACCGTGCAAACAGCCGTGTGCTTTCTCTAACCAAGCAGTTGGAGCAGGCTCAAACTGGTGACGCCTCGGATGGTCCACGCGATGTGGGCATCGAACTTTCGAGGTAACAGGTTGTGTGCGCGGAGTCTTGCCTCCATAAACTGCGTCGCTCTGAAGTTTGTTCCGCTGTTCGTTGCCTTGGGTAGTCACGTGGAGACAACAAAGCGCCTCATCGAAGCAGAGACGGAAGCGGCACGACAACGGAACGCAATGAAGGAAGCCACGCGCCAGTGGGAAGCTACTCTTCAAGAACAGCGCACTCAGCATGAACAAGGAGTTGCACGCTTGCGCGAGGAGCTAGCTGAGCGCCAGGCTCTTGTCGATAAGCTCCACGATGAGCTTGCGGGTCGTGAAAGTCTGGAGGAGGTTGCGGAACTGAAGCGCCAGCTTCACAGTCTTCAAGCACTCCACTTTAATGTCGAAAGTGATGACGTGTCCAGTGACGGTGTGTGCGGTGCTCGTCGCGCGTGCTTTTGGGCCTGTACAGCCTCACAGGTTCGCTTTGGGCTCTCTGTGATGTTTTCAAACTCCTCCCGTTGCACTCAGAAGCCCCCAAAACCACCGCCGCAACGCTGCGACACGTTCGCCACCTCCAAAGCACTGTGGTTGCGCTTCGGCGCGAGCGTGATGAGTTGCAAGAGCAGCAACAAGTACGCTTGCTGCTTGACTGGTGTATGCATGCCTGGTGTGGCTTACAGGGATGCGTTTGTGTGGTTGTGCACTTGCAGGAGCTCCAAGGTCAAGCCACTGCAGCTACAGAGAAACTCGCTCAGCGTGATGCGCTCGTCAGTCGCTTGGAAGCTCAACTGCTACAACACACCGGGCAAACCTTGCGGCAACTTGACGATGCAGACACCTCACAAGCGCCCGCTACGCGCCATCTAGCGTCTGCTCTCTCAACTGCGGACGGTGTTGCTTCATCTACCTCCCCTGCAGCTTCTTCCGCTTCCCACGCTACTGGAGTTGTGGGTTCTTTGTCGGCCTCTTCATCAAGCGGTGCTGTATCGGTTGTGGACATTCTCAGAGGACAGCGTGACAGGTTCCGGTCGAAAGTGCTGAATTTGGAGCAGCAGGGCACGCAGTTGCGCAGCGATTTGACTGCCGCGCGTGCACGCGTGTCGAAGCTTACAGACGACAACGTCCGCCTGTATGAGAAGGTGAAGTACTTGGAGAGCTACACGAGGCGCGGTGGTGGTGGTGGTGGCGCTGGTGTGGCTGCTGGGCGTCACGGAGCCGCAGCACTGAAGTCAGGTCGTCGTGTCGATGTGGAAACGGGTGGAACCGGTTCCTCGGCCCGCTTGCGCGACGATTTCGATGCGACGTATGGCCGAATGTATGAGGACAGTGTGAATCCGTTCACGGAGTTCAACAAGTATGTTCAATTTCCAGGCACCTCACCATCGGCCGCTGTGTGTCGCTGTGTCCTCACGCATGCCGTGCATGGTGGGTGTGTTGTCTCTCAGGAAAGAGAAACAAAGACGATACAGCAGCCTAACCTTGGCAGAGAAGGTAACCCTCTTCACGTCACGCTTTTTCTTGTCAAACAAGTACGCTCGGAACTTCATTTTCTTTTATGTCTTGATGTTGCACATGCTTGTATTCTCGACGTTGTTTCACTTTGTTCACACCAACCATGCCAAGTGTCACTCTTGAGTTGGGTGTGTTCGGCGCAGTAGTGGTTGGGGTGTTGGCGAACGCGTAGTTCATTACACACATGCCCAATGCTGAATTTTGGTCCAATGCACATGCATGCAAAGGAAATGGTCGCTTTCACGCTCTTGCTCTTTGCCCTTCTAGATCGTCTGGCCCAGCTGCTGTTCGTCACGCTGTTGGCTCGCTACACACGTGGTTGGTCCATAAGTTGTCCAGCAACGTGTCATGTCGTCCAGTGGAGTCGTGATTTGAGCGGGAAGACCTTGACGTTAGATGTGGAGCCTTCCAACACCATCGAAGAGGTGAAGACCCAGATTGGGAACAAGGAGGGCATCCCTCCTCGCGTCCAACGCCTTGTTTTCGGCGGTAAAGTGATGACCGACTACAATGTCACCAAGGAGGCGACGCTGCACCTGGTCATGCGTGTGCATGGCGGCATGCAGATCGTCATCAAAACATTGACCGGAAGGAAATGAACACTTGAGGTGGAACCGTCTGATGCCGTCCAGAATGTGAAGACAAAGATTCAAGACCAGAAAGGAATCGATACGCAGCGGCAGCACTTGATCTTCTCTGGCTTCAACCTGGAAGATGATGCCCGCACTTTGTCGCAACACAAGATCCAGGAGAGCATGACGGTGTTTCTAGTGCTGAGCGACGATGCTGATTCGTGATGAGATTTCAGTTTTGATGGCATGGCTCCTCTCCAAGCCAGCGCATCATGGAAGGGGGGGGGCTCTGTTTT
>Ga0213833_1003100_pt1 | contig 10348 bp, 9 predicted proteins | sample SWATP21_FD_160575 | JGI IMG/M metagenome (GOLD analysis project Ga0213833, IMG submission 160575) | Coastal seawater microbial communities from Marineland, Florida, United States - SWA TP2 #1 | ecosystem: Environmental > Aquatic > Marine > Coastal | place: USA: Florida | collected 2016-08-14
AATCTCGGCTGGACGACAGCGACTGTTGTAGTTTGACGCCATAACAAAACCATAGGCACCGGCGCTGCGAACTGCAAGTAAGTCTGTTGGTTCAATGGCTAATTCACGATCTTTTCCTATAAAGTCGCCAGTTTCACACACTGGGCCTACTACATCGTAAATACGTGGTGTTGCCGTAGTTTCTTCTTTTACAGGAATAATTTTTTGCCATGCTGAGTAAAGTGCAGGGCGTAACAAATCGTTCATTGCAGCGTCGACAATGGCGAAGCTTTTTTCTTCACCTTCTTTGATGAATTCAACTTCGGTAACTAAAATACCGGCGTTTGCTGCAATAGCGCGGCCTGGCTCAAGAATAAGCTTTAGATTCTCACGGCCTACCATTTTTTCAGCCATGGCTTGTGCGTAGGCTTTAGGATGAGGTGGTTGCTCGTTGTTATAAGTAACGCCAAGACCACCGCCCACATCTAAATGTTCAATGATAATGTTGCGTTCAGCTAATTCATCAATAAGCAGAAGCAAGCGCTCCAAGGCGTCTACAAATGGGCCGATTTCTGTGAGCTGCGAGCCGATATGGCAGTCCATACCAACAACATTTAAATGAGGTAGCGATGCGGCCAATTCATAGGTAGCAAGCGCTCGCTCACGAGCAATACCGAATTTATTTGCCTTCAAGCCTGTAGAAATATAAGGGTGAGTTTTGGCATCCACATCCGGGTTTATGCGCAGTGAAATAGGGGCTTTCACGCCCATTTCGCCCGCAACCTGGTTAATTCGATGAAGCTCTGGCTCTGATTCTACGTTGAAACACATGATGCCTTGTTCTAGCGCATAGCGAATTTCATCATGCTTTTTACCAACGCCTGAAAATACTACCTTACTTGCATCGCCACCGGCCTCGATTACGCGAGCGAGTTCACCTGCTGAAACGATATCAAAGCCTGAACCTAATTTGGCTAGAACGCTTAATACACCGATGTTCGAATTCGCTTTTACCGCGTAACACACAAGGTGAGGATGCTCACCAATGGCATCATTAAATGCGTGCCAGTGACGCTCTAATGTTGCACGTGAATAGATGTAAACCGGCGTTCCATGCTGGGCTGCAATATCAGAAACAGCCACTTGTTCAGCATGAAGCTGACCTTGGCTGTAGGCGAAATAATCCACTAGTTCAGCTCTCCAGAAGTAGTTGCGGGTGAAGTGTTATTGGTGTCAGAGTCGGCGCCGGTTTCTGCATTTTCAGAAGACGCTGGTTCAGCAGACGTGTTTTGTGCAGGCGCGTCAGGAATGTAGAGCGCCCCTTTGTAACCACAGCCACATAATGCTGTGAGTGTTAGCAAGAAAACAACTGACTTTTTAAGCACGAAAAATCCCGCGAAGAATACGACAAATGCCGCTATCATCGCATTGCGGCGTTAAATTGCAAGAGCCAATAATCGTTCTTGTGTTTTATCGCCATATCGAACGTTTTTCCAAAGCGCATCGCACAGGCTTTGCGTATCAGAAAAGTCTTTGTTTTTAAGCCAATCGATAAGAATGTTGGGGTTGTCTGGAAAGGCAATTGCTTCGTTGTCGGGAGCTTCTAGCCACTCTTCAACAATGTCGGTATCAAGTTGAAACAGGGTGTGGCATAAATCCAATTTATTTAATGTAAGCACATTCGATAGTTGCTCAAACTGGCCGTGTAAAGGTTTTATAAGCAGCTTCTTGCCCAGTTGAAGTGCCTCACTCGATAGCTCAAACCCCCCATTGGCGATTACGCCACTGGCGTGCTGTAGGGCTTTTTGAAAGTGCTTCTTAGATGTAGGGTGCCAATGAATATGTCCCACTTCTTTCGCTTCATCGATGTTCGGGTGAAAGCATTCGAAAACCTGATCGCTTAGGGGTTCCAACATTTGTTGAACATCTTCAATATCTTCAAAAGGTAAGTAAACCAGAACGTGACCATTTCCCGAAGACACAATCGACTTTTCTGCAACGAATGGCGGAATAATCGGTTGATTGAAGTGATACCAGTGCACACCTAGTTGAATCTCTGTTGGTGCAAACACTTTCATTAGCAAGGAGTCGAAAATCGTGTTGCCACTTTTAGGGACGTCGTAGGCAAATGCAGCCTGATGGCTAATCGAAATAGAAGATAGACCTTGCTGTTTAGCTGCCCACGCCGTAACGGGCTCAAAGTCATTGACTAGCAAATCGTAGTTGCTGGTATCAAAGGCTTTCACGTCTTTTATAAACTGGCTTACATTTGCATCTTTAACGGTCGCCCATTTATCAACCCGGCCTCCTTTGGTGATAAAGCTCAGGCCAGTAAAGGTTCGGTATTCTCCGAATATTTCCATGTCGAAATACTTCTCAGGGGGACGACCAGTAAACACAAAGTCAACGTTAATGTCATCGCGCTGTGCCAGAGCTGCAGCCATTATTCGCGCACGGGCGATGTGTCCGTTACCGGTGCCTTGCACACCATACAGTAATCTCATGCTACCCCAGAATAGAAATGCTCAACGTTGCTATTGTAACGCCTAGAAGCGTCCCAGCGATCACGTCTGACGGGTAATGAACACCCAGTAACACACGTGAAAGACCAATTAACGCGGCCCAGCTGTAAGCCAATACCGCAAACGACGGATAATAATGAGCCACTATGCTCGCCATCAATGTGGCTGCTGCCGTGTGGCCTGAAGGAAGAGAGAATTTATCCGAAGGCGTGACATGTGCTGTTAAATTCATTAGAAAATCGCAAGGGCGAGGGCGCTTGAACATTTTCTTAAGCAGCACATAAATGGGTAATTCCAGCGCATAAGCCATCAGCGCTGTGTAGAGGAAAAGCTCACCGTGTTCAGGCTCAAATGCCCAAAGCAGCGCACCGATAACAAGGTACAGGTAACCATCGCCGGTTTTCGACAGCCAGATAATACTTCTGCAGTCTCTTTTTTGCGTCAGTTTGTACAGGCGATAAAACAAGTCAGTATCGTATTTGGTCAAGGATTTAATCAACATCGCCTTGTCCCCTATCGGTTAATTACTGCACAGGCTAAAGTTCATCTGTGACCAGTGGGTGACGAAAAAAAGAAACTTTTTTGACAGCGAGCTTCGCTTTTACTTTTTCTTTTGTCCTGGCGAACAGATATTGGGAATGGCTGTAAAAGATAAAAAGCTAAGCAAAATATGTGCTCATTTGGGGGAGGGGAGAGCAAGTTTTGATGAGTTTTGAAAAAAGTAGAAAATTCGACGAAAGGCGTTAAATCAAACGTTTGCATTGCCACATTTAATGCTATGCTAGTTTTAGAAGCGTAAGCAGCGCTTTGTTTTCACTTAATTTTAGTCTTCTCAATTTTAGTAAGGCAGAACGATGGAATACAACACATCTGAATTATGCGATTTGTTTGCTGATAGCGTAGACGTGGTAGATCCAATTTTCGCGAGCTTTGGTGGCCGGTATTCTTTCGGTGGTGAAATTACCACAATTAAATGCTTTGAAGACAGAGGCCTTATCGACCGAGTACTTGCTCAGCCCGGTGCTGGAAAAGTACTGCTTATTGATGGCGGTGGTTCTAGCCGTCGTGCACTGTTCGATGCATCCTCTGCTCAAGTTGCAATCGATAACGATTGGGAAGGGGTTGTGATATACGGCAGCGTGCGAGAAGTTGATAGCCTTGCCGAATTAGATATCGGTGTTTTGGCGGTAGCCGCCATTCCAGTAAATGCTGAGTGTGAAAGTATTGGTGAGGTAGACGTGCCCGTTAACTTTGGTGGCGTTACGTTTTTACCAGAAGATCATTTGTATGCTGATAGCACGGGCGTTATTCTCTCTCCTGAACCTCTCGATCTGGACTGAGTGCCATAAATAGCGCGTAATTTTAGGGGCGCACCTGGCGTTTATTAACCGATAAGTTCTGCAAACTCAGTTTAAGCAGGGGCTTTTGGTGCGAGCAATTTACGGGTTATATCCTTTTTGTCTTACCGTTTTTTTGGCTATGTTGGCGTTGCCCTCAAAGGCAGAGACGCTTACTGTCGGATGGCTGAATGATAACGTTAACGAACGTTACTTAATCTCTGACATTGAGCAAGAATTTGCCAAAATAGCGCCTGATATTACGCTCAATGCGGTGGGCGTACATACCGATAAGTATAAGCAGCAAGTTCTCAAATGGCTTAAAACGGGTGAAGGGCCAGACGTACTTTATTGGTATGGCGACGAGCGGCTGCTCGACCTTGTTCGCAGTGGATGGGTGAGCGACATAAGTGACGTTTGGCAAGCACAGCGACTAACAGATGCGTTTAGAGTGTCGGTGTCCTCTCAAGTTAGCCTTAATGGCCGCTTCTACGCTATTCCGGTATCCCATTATCCGTGGTCCTTTTTTTATAATGCCGAGCTTTTTGATTCTCTGGGACTTGCTGCACCAAATACGTGGGACGAATTTCTTCACCTCTGTCAGGCTTTAAAAGAGAAAGGTATTACGCCCATAGCCATTGGGTATGATGCGCCGTGGGTATTAACAAGCTGGTTTGAATTCATTAGTTTACGGCTTTATGGAGAGTCCTTTCACCACGAACTGTTATCAGGCCGTGTCTCATATAAAGATGAGCGAGTCGTACAGGTTTTTCTTCTGTGGAAAGTACTCATTGATAAGGGCTATTTCATGGATACGGGAGAGAACATGGACTGGTATGACCCCATGCCTTATCTATACCGAGGCTTGGCAGGTGTTACGTTAATTGGACATTTTCTAAGCTCTCGTATTCCTGAAAGTGCAGAGTCAAAAATTAGGATATTTTCTTTCCCAGAGCTCAGTCCCGGTCAAGAAACCATTGAGCTAGCTCCTTTGGATGTGTTTTTTATTCGGGCTAGTTCTTCGAAGCAAAAAGCGGCGCGACAATTTTTGTCGTTCATGGCTACACACAAGGCCCAGTCGCGATTTAATCTTCACGCAGGGGGATTTTCTCCTTTGGCGGGAAGTGAGCATTTTCCGAATTACTTTAATGATATGGGCGCTAAGCAGTTAAATACGGCGGAAAGCACAAGTCCATATTTCGATAGGGTCGTGCCTCACGAATTCGCAGAACCTGCCATGACACTGTTGAGAGACTTTATGAAATCAGCAGATGTAGGTAGTACGACAGAGGCTCTTGAAGCGCTAAGGTTGGAAGTGTATCAGCTCGATTAACTATGAGATGCTAATCGAGCTCAACTTTTGACTAGTGCTCTGCTTCGTCAAACACGTTGTTCAAATACATGGCAATGCGAATTCCCGCCATCTGCAAACGCTTTTTAGCAGTAGGCAGGTGGTTGTATAAGTAGTCATAGCTCATATTGTTTGCGTCATCAGGATAAATGGTATCGCGAATAGCGGTGCTTTCTTCAATCCACACCATAGGGTCGGTGGTGGCCCAACTGCGAATATCCTTAGCCGTAATAGCTTTTGTTAACCAAGACGTCCACTCCGAATAAGACAGGTCGCGCTGATCTAGCATTTGCGAGTCCCACACGCGATGTAAGTTAGAGTCTTGCCAGAAGAAGCGCACTTTTACATCGTTACCGCCACGATCAGTTCCGTTTCCGGCATGAAGCGGCTGATGAAGGTCGCCAATAATATGCACAATGAACTGAAGGGCCAGACGCTTTTCTTCAATGGTGGCGGTGTCGCTTTTTAACGTTTCAGTAAACTGCTTTAACGCGGTAACCGCATCACCTTGCTTTGGTGCGCCAACTTCTTCGTAGGTCTTTCCTTGAGGTACAGATACATAGTGCCAAGGGCTAGCGGTTTTCTGCCAAAATTCGCTGGGGTCAGAACGCATTTCGTCAGCGTGAGTTGAGGCTTCAGCCAACGAACCGTGTGGTAATAACTCCATTAGTGCAGCTTGTGAAAGAGGGCTAAGATATTGCTCGGCAATAGCGCCAGTCACTCGGTGACCGGTTTGCCCCCATCCGAAAGCGGGTGATGAAATACACAATGTAAATAGCGTGCTCAGCGCAACTGCGCAAATCCTGTTTGCAAACGCGAACATGGTTAATCCTCAGAATGTTTGGAAGACTGGTAGCCCCATCTTGCGACAAGAGACTGCTCAATACCTAGGTGGTCTAGTATGCGCGCCACCACAAAATCTACCAAGTCATCGATAGTTTTAGGATTGTGATAAAAGCCAGGCGCTGCAGGCATAATAGTAGCACCCATTTGCGAAAGCTTGAGCATATTTTCTAGATGAATAGAAGAAAGTGGCATTTCACGAGGCACCAAAATAAGTTGTCCACGCTCTTTTAGAACGACATCAGCTGCGCGCTCAATAAGGTTGTCGCTAGCGCCAATGCTAATGGCCGAAAGCGTACCTGTAGAACACGGGCAAACCACCATTTTTGCGGGGGCCGCTGAGCCTGAAGCTACCGGTGAAAACCACTCTTCTTTTCCAAATACCTTGATTTGGTCAGGTTTTGCATTGCAATGCTCGGTAAAGAACGCAGCTGCATCTTCGGGACGCCCGGGTATCTTGACGTTCTCTTCGGTGGCAAACACCACTTTGGCAGCGGAAGAGATTAATACATACACTTGGTAATCGGCGTTAACTAGCGATTTCAATAGTGTAAGCGCATAAGGCGCGCCAGATGCGCCTGTGATAGCAAGCGTGACTTGCTTGTCATGTTTCATTGTATAGCCTCTGTAGATGACAAGCATAATGCGCTTGTCTATCGGGTAACACTTCGTTTTATTCTGTCTATTTACAATTTGGACTTCATTTTTAGGGCGTCGAGTATTCGGCCATGAATGCCTTCAAAACCGCCGTTACTCATTACAAGAATATGATCGCCCGGTTGTGCTACGTTGCAAACGCCTTGAACGATCTTCTCTACATCTCTGAAGCAGTGCGTAGGCGCGTTGCTGTGCGCTACCGAATCGACTAACGACCAGTCCATGCCTTCAGGTTCATAAAGGTAAACCTCATCGGCTTTCTGCCATGAGTTTGCCAGCGTATCTTTGTGCACGCCCATTTTCATCGTGTTAGAGCGCGGCTCTAGCACAGCCAGAATACGGGCATTACCCACTTTCTTGCGCAGTCCATCAAGTGTAGTCGCAATTGCAGTAGGGTGGTGTGCAAAGTCGTCATAAAGGGTGATGTTGTTTACTTCACCTTTTACTTCCATACGGCGCTTAACATTCTTAAAAAATGATAAAGCTTCTATGGCGTCAGGTAAGGTAACACCGGCGTGATGGGCTGCAGCTATGGCCATTAAGGCGTTATCTACATTGTGTTGACCCAAAAGCGACCATGTTACGGTTCCGGCAATAACGCCGTTATGTAATACATTGAATTCACTGCCGTCTTTCTTTAATAGTTCGGCGTGCCACTCCTTACCTAGCGACTGACGAGAAGACCAGCAACCTTTCTTGAGCATATCCTCAATTGCGGGCGTATTGTTAGGTGTAAGAATAAGCCCGTTTTCTGGCACCATGCGAACCAAATGGTGGAACTGGGTTTGAATAGCCCCAAGGTCAGCAAAAATATCTGCATGGTCAAACTCAAGGTTGTTAATTACCAAGGTTTTTGGGCGATAGTGTACGAACTTAGAACGCTTATCGAAAAATGCGCTGTCGTATTCGTCAGCTTCAATGACAAAAAAGGGGCTTTCACCCACGCGAGCCGATACGCCAAAATTCTCTGGTACGCCGCCAATTAAATAACCAGGGTTAAGACCAGCGTGTTCTAAAATCCACGCGACCATACTGCTAGTTGTTGTTTTACCGTGGGTACCTGATAACCCGATTACCCAACGATCTTTTAGTAAGTTATCAAGCAGCCATTGTGGGCCGCTAGTGTAAGGCAGGTTTCGGTTTAACACGTATTCAACGGCGGGGTTACCGCGCGACATCGCGTTACCAATTACTACCATATCTGGCGCTGGATCAAACTGGCTTTCGCAATAACCTTCGGTCAACTCGATGCCTAATGCTTCAAGCTGGGTGCTCATGGGTGGATAAACGTTTTTATCAGACCCTGTTACTTTGTGGCCGAGTGATTTAGCAATAGCGGCGATGCCGCCCATAAAACTTCCACAAATGCCTAAAATATGTACATGCATAGCGCATTCTCAATGAATTATCATGTTATTGGGGTACTGTATCAGAACCCCGTGGCCTATAGATAATTCAATTTTAATCATTCAATAAATGCCTTAAGCCGTTGTAATACGCTAAACACCTAAGAATCTATGATGTGCAAACTGGTATGGTGTGTGTATGACATTTTACAGGCGTGTTCCACTTACCCAAGAACACGGTTACAATCTAACCACAGGTTTAAAACCTGTGTGTGCTTCAGACAAACGCCGGTAAGGAAAGCTGAGCGACTGGTAGCACAACACCCTACACACGAAAAAAAGGCTTACATTCAATGAAACGTTTAAATTCCCAATTGCAACAAGACGGTGCACCGCTTGAGTTAATTTTACTCATTCGTACACTGCTAGCGGGCTGTAAAGAAATTTCTTTCCGCGTGAGTCAAGGCGCACTTGCTGGCGTGCTCGGTTCAACCCTTTCAGAAAACGTACAGGGCGAAACACAGAAAAAGCTCGACGTTATCTCTAACCACATTTTAAAAGACACGCTAAGGGAATCTGGCTACGTAAAAGCCATTTCGTCTGAAGAAGAAGATGACGTTGTGCCGTGTAATCCAGACGGTAATTACTTAGTAAGCTTCGACCCGCTAGATGGGTCGTCAAACACTGAAATTAACAGTCTAATTGGTACTATTTTCTCTATTACCCATGCGCCACAGTGGATGAAACCAGATGATCCGTCTGCTTTCTTACAGCCTGGAACGCAGATGGTAGCTGCAGGCTATGTGCTGTATGGCCCGTCTACTATGCTGGCGTTGACGACGGGTCGCGGCACGCACATTTATACGCTTGATAAAACCCACGGTGGTTTCCTGCTTACTCACCCTAATATTCAAGTACCTGAGCAAACCTCAGAGTTTTCGATTAATGCGTCGAACCAGCGTCATTGGGAACCTGCAATGCAGGCATACATTGCCGACCTTCTAGCAGGTAAAGATGGCCCTAGAGGCAAAAACTTTAATATGCGCTGGGTAGCGGCAATGGTGGGTGATATTCATCGTTTGCTTTGTCGCGGTGGCATCTTTATGTATCCATTCGATAACAGGGACCCGTCTAAGCCAGGTAAATTACGCTTACTTTACGAAGCCAACCCGATGGCGTTCTTAATGGAGCAAGCAGGTGGAAAAGCAGAAACTGGCACTGGTCGAATTCTGGAAGTTATGCCTGAAGAAATTCATCAACGTGTACCGTGCATTATCGGCTCTAAAGAAGAAGTTGAGATGTGCTTGAGCTACAACGACAACGCGAAATAGCGAAAAAGCAGCAAAATTTAACGAAAAATAAAGAGATTAGTACGACATGGGTCGTAAAGCGTTTTTATTTTGCTGCTGTCACCGTATACTTAACCCAAAATTTCTTATACATCATTGAAAGGACCAAAGAATGAGCTTGAGTGCTATTTCTGCTGGTAAAAACGTACCAGACGAAGTAAATGTGATCATCGAAATTCCAGCACACGCTGACCCGGTGAAGTACGAAGTAGACAAAGACACAGGTGCACTATTTGTTGACCGTTTCATGGCAACTTGTATGCACTACCCAACTAACTACGGTTACGTGAACAACACGTTGTCTGAAGATGGCGACCCAGTTGACGTTCTAGTAATGACTCCGTTCCCACTACTTGCAGGTTCTGTCATTAAGTGTCGTCCAGTTGGTGTACTAAACATGACTGACGAGTCTGGTAAAGACGCAAAAGTACTAGCGGTACCAGTAGACAAGCTTTCTACTATCTATCGTGACGTTAAAGAAATTGCAGATGTACCTCCGCTTCTTCTTAAGCAAATTGAGCACTTCTTCGAGCACTATAAAGATCTTGAAGAAGGCAAATGGGTGAAGATTGACGGTTGGGCAGACGCTGCCGCTGCAAAAGAAGAAATTACCGCAAGCATCGCGCGTTTCGAAGCAGAATAATTCACGCTGCTTTAAATTGATGATACAAAGGGCTGGTGTAATACCAGCCCTTTTTGTATGTGGCTAAAAAGTGAAGATTGAAAACGACAAGCAAAAGCCGATACAAAAAAGCGAACAAAATACTCAACGATAGAGAGCAGTATGATCCACCATAAATTATCCATGACTTCATTGTTTGCTGTAATAATGATGGTTGTAACTTTTAACTCTTTGGCAGATGAAACTCCTACTGAAGTATATTGGGAAGACCTAGTGCCCGAGGGCTTTAATGAGCTCGCGCCACCTTCAGTTCAACACAATGGCGAGATGAGTCAGCTTCAG
>Ga0213833_1003102_pt1 | contig 10344 bp, 13 predicted proteins | sample SWATP21_FD_160575 | JGI IMG/M metagenome (GOLD analysis project Ga0213833, IMG submission 160575) | Coastal seawater microbial communities from Marineland, Florida, United States - SWA TP2 #1 | ecosystem: Environmental > Aquatic > Marine > Coastal | place: USA: Florida | collected 2016-08-14
TGGTCAGGGTCAGGGTCAGGGTCAGGGTCAGGGTCAGGGTCCAGGTCCGGGTCAGGGTGTGGGGCCAACGCGTTGGTGGGATCGGGTACATGTCCAGCATCTGCCACAGCGTCAGCGCCAGGCTCAGCATCGCCCAAACCCGAAGCTGTTGCGGGGGTGAAGCCATGGACGCCGTCGTTGGACGATGTCGTTGTCGAAGGTTTCGAAGCTGAGGTGATAGCTCAGGCCGTCGGACAGGCGTTGCTGGCGCTGCATCATGGTGATGGTGAAAGGAGTGGCCCCTCATCCTCCGCCTCGAGTGATCTCGCGTCAACGCTTGCTCAAGTGGCTAGGGATGATCCACAGCCGCGCCACTTGCCCCCTCCAAGTCCGCCGCTACCACCACCACGTACACCACCACCACGTACACCACCACCGCGTACACCACCACCACGTATGCCACCACCACGTACACCACCACCACCCCGGACACATCCACCACCACGTCCCCCGCCACTAGGTCCACCACAAGACGCGCCACGCGGCCATGCGCCAGACCGCGGCCACGAACAGCGCCACCCTTGGTCTAACCTGCCCATGTACGCCACTCCCGCGCAGTGTGCGGGCGCAGTGCGCATGCTGTTTGGTCGCGACAGCGTGGCGCTGGTCGAAGGTGCGATGTTAGACTCCGGCGAGTTGGACGACGCACAAGAATCCAAGGGAAGCGAGGATGGACGTGGACTTGGGTGGACTGGTGAAGGCCTGGCCTTGACACAAGCCCACTTCGACGTGATACGTTCGGCTGCGCGCTATGTAGCAGAACGTCAGCGGGTACGTTCCACGCGTGCGGGTGCGTACGATGTGATGGCGTGGCATCACGAAGTGGCGAACACACAGGCGCAAGCTGTGCACCAAGTGGCTTGCAGTGCGATGGCGTATGTCGGTCGTATGTGCGCCTTGCTTCAATTCCACCATCCGCGGTTTGCGCGCACCCTTCGTTCGGCAGCGGGATTTGCAAGCGACATGATCAGCTTCGATGCCGACCAGTTCGTTCAGATCGGGACAACGGCGCAGCTGGGGCTCACTGATTCCAGTTACACGGTTGAAGCTTGGATCCGTCCTCATGCCTACCACGAGGAAGACAACACAATTGTGGGGGCGGACATTCTGGCGGAAGGTCAAACACTGCATGCCATTCTGCGAAACGGTATGCCGTATCATGGACACTACCACGCGGACACGCGCACTTCGTCAAAGCTTGAGTTACACAAGTGGCACCACCTTGCTTTTGTGTACAATAGGATGAGGCAGACGCAAACAGTGCTACACAATGGTGTTGTCATTGCAGAGTCCTTTTCTCGTCGTGCTCTGACCGGGAGTGCAATGCTGAACTTGAGTCGATATCAACGTACGTTGTGGACCGCTGACTTGCTCTTGGATCCACTGCTTGGTGTCATGAAAGGCCCCTGGTCGCGTCGCTCACACGCAGTGTCAACACCGCACAGGGGGGCGAGGATTGCTGGGAGACATGACAGGATTTCGGATTTGGCGAAGGGCGCTGTCGCGTGGGAACATCGTGGACAACATGCGCGTGGTGGCGGTGCCCGGAGGCCATCTTCATTCCAACGACTTGGTCAGCTGTTGGGCATGCAAAGAGTCTGTTGCAAGAAGCGGTTGCCGCATACCTTGGCACATGGCAAACGGCGCGACACCCTCGCCCTTGACCGGCTTGTCGTTGACAGGCGACACGTTGTCTTTGGACGAGGGGTTTGAAGACGTGGACGCTGCGCAAGTGGACAGGCAGACGAAGAAGATGATGGGTGTGGAAGACTCGGAAGGCGACTGCTGTGAAGAGGAGGAAGAAGAAGAAGAAGAAGAAGAAGAAAAAGAACAACAACTGGAAGAGGGTTTGGCACCGGGAACGAAGTGTGATGTGCTGTGGCGAGACTCGGGTTGGTACAGGGCCGAGATCAAGAAAGCTTACATGGCCCACGGGCTCAAAGTGGTGTTGTATGAGTACGTTGTGGCTGTGTCTTCCTCTGCAACTGTTTGTCCCCCCCCCCCCCCCCCCCCCCCCCCCCCCCCCCCCCCCCACTCCTCCTCCAATCGCTCTCTCAATTGACTCTTTGGGCAAACTTGCGTGCTTGGGCAGTGTGGTGTTCTTGGACGGCGACTTCGAAGCGGGTGTCTCGCCGAAGCGTGTTCGGTCTCGTGGTGTGTACCTCGTCTGCGTTCATGCAGCAGTGCGTTGTTCTGTGCTATGTTGACGTCGGTCGAGTCTCTTCGGCGCCTTGATGTGCAGGAGGAACAAAGGACCACGACGAAATGCTGCGGTGGCAACGGTTGAAGGCTCGGGCCAATGTGCGCCACGAAGGCACCAGTCTGGCATCACGCAGCTCCGTTGCCAACCTGGCCGTGATGTTGACGAGGCTGGCTATGGAAGCCATGCTGGATTGGGTTGATGTGCGTACGCGTGCTGTGTTGCCAAGGCACTGCTTGCGCAAGACCTGACCGTTGGCGTACGCGTGTGCGACCGTACCCAGGCACACATTGCATTGCCGTCGGCTGGCGCGTCCAAGTTGACTGCTCTATCCGGGCCGCATGCGGTGCTTGCAAGGGTACGTGTGCTTGGAGGGTGGTGATGATGGCAACTGCAGTTACGCGCTCCGTGCATTCTACACAGGGGTTTCAAGCGTCACCGTCTTGGAGTCGCGAGTTGTCTTCCGTGTGCGCTGCGCGCTCGTTTGCCTCTGTCGTGTTCGGTCTTCGCCGCTACTTTCCCTATGTAGACCTGGACGCCCTTCTTGCTCAGTCGGCGTCACCATCAACCCATCTCGCCTTGGATGAAGCCGCAGACGAACCTGATGGACGCACTCCTCTTCTGGTGGACCCCCTGGCGCCACGTGTCCCGACTGGTGATAGCGACGAAAGCGACAATGAAGAGGAAAAGTACGACGAGAAGTTCTTCGACGACTTCATGGGGTGTGACGAGACATATGACTCGCTTTGCGTCGGTGACATGGTCGCTCCTTGCAGCAAGAGCTTTGAGTTCGTGCCAGTTCCCTGTGTTGCTATTTGGTCGTCACTTGCATTGACTCAATCTCGTGCATGCTGTTGCGTTTGTCTGCACATGCGTTGTTGTGTGTGCGCGTGCGCGTGTGTATGTGTTGTGTGGTTTGGTTTCACTGCCCGTGCAGTGAAACCCAACTGCAAGGGCGCCGCCGTGGAGTAGTTGTAGCTATCCTGCCTTGGTTCAGCTCCCAACGGCCTGATGTTGGCGACGTACCGTCGTCTGGCACTGTCACCGCCTCCACGAACGGCGTGGAGCGGCACGTGACAGGTGCTGGGCATGAGGCGGAAGCCGAACAGGACATGGGGCGTCGTGGTGTACACAGAGTGGACGCGGAGATGATGCGGCAGCGTTCGTCGGCAGCGTTCAGCTGGGGCGTGTGGGTGCTGTGGGACACGTCTCGCGGCGTGGATGTGGCCCGACGACCCATGAGCCGTATCAACGTGTATCCGTACGGCGTTCGATACAAGTGCCAGTTGAAACGCTTGGCGTTCAACTGCGCCGATCCGCCACCGCTGTACTCCTCAGTCAGTGTGGTTGCCCCCCAGGAGCAAAACAATGCACGGCAAGCCCGAATGGCTGCCGCATTGCTGGAGGATGCTACTGTGGCAGCGCCGTTGTCAAGCATGCTGGAACAAGCGCGCCAGTTGCATGCAGCGGTTCGGAACAGCCACGTATGTTTGTTCTTGGCTTGGCATGTCTGTGTGCATTGTTCTGCGTGTGCTGCTTTGTTGTGGTGGGCGCCATACATGAGTGGTCGTGCATGACGAGGTGTGACTGGGCGGTGCTTACCTCTGCACGCGCATGGCGGTCGTTGGAGCAGGCGACGTCCAAGCTCTTGGGGGCATCCGCGAGCGCCCAAGAAGCCACAGGATTCGTAATTCGCAACCGAGTTCGCCACGTGGTCGACGACCTTGTAGGGGCGGCGATGGTCCGTGTTCTTCAAGACCTCCCCTCGTTTGTGAAGCGTCGCATGGGGTGCCTCTTGTCGCAGCGGCCTTTTGGCGTCTGCGGCCTCACCAAAGTGGGCGAGGACCGCTTGCTTGAGCGGAACCTGCTTGATGGGGTGTTGTTGTGCGTCCGGTACGGCTGCCGAAGGGACATCATGGTGTTGCTGCGAACTGTTGCTGTTTCGGTACGTTTCGTTTCCGCAGCCATAGCAGCCACAGCATGTTGTTGCCGTCCGCGAGGCTCAAGTGCTGCCAACTTATGCCAGATGAAGCACGGGATTGCCAACTGCTTGTCCACATTGCATGAGTTGCCTGCATCCGCCTGTGCAACACGCATCGCAGCCGCTCACACCTCATGTGTTGTGCTGGCGCGACACATGTACGTGTGTGCGTGGTCATCTTGCATGCTCTTGTTTTTCACCCCATGATGTTCGATTTGTGTTGTGCTTCCTTGTGGTTGAAGCTTCCCTGGACTTGCCTACGCACGCTTGCCCTTCGTGAATAAACTGTTTCAAGGAGCGTATGTCACACTTGAACCTGTATGTAGTGGGTCCTCTTCGCGTTGTTGTCGTTCGCGTTGTTATGTCCAGGCCTCTCCAACCTCCTAGTGACAAGGAGCGGGTGTTGTTTGTTGATATATTGTCAGACTGTCGCAATCAATGCTGCCTCCATCCTTGCTGTTGGACTGGACGCAAAGATTCGATCTGCTTCACAAGACGCTCGTCATCGGCGCCACTTGTGGGAGTGTGTCAGGGCGATCGGGTCGTTGCAGTGCTTTCGCGACATGCGCTGCGCATACAACAAGCTGTTGGCACATCGCACTCTTGGGGTTGTGTCAACATCTATTCTTGTGCGTCAAACCACGCTGTGAGCGCGCACGTCATCTCGTCGATACGCCGCGGTGTGCTTTGTTGCCACTTGTGGTCCTACTGAGAGTGCTAACTCTACGGGTGTCGTGTGCACGATGTTGCGTGGCGTGTGGTGTCATGTCGGATACCGGGTGCAGTTGGAGTCCCGTGTGGTGGATGGGCTTGCGGCAGAGGTTTCGGGTGTTCGACCCTCTTCTTCTTCCCAGGTGTTCGGTCCGACCCGCATGATGCTGCGGGATGCTAAAGAGGTGCGGTTTGCGCAGTTGGTGTTCTCGGACATGCGAAAGCCAGTTGGTGCGCGCAGGTGGCTGTGCTGATAGTGTTGATGGTGTTGATGTGTTGATGGTGTTGGGCGTGTATCAACACAGGCACTGGTCGCTTGTGGGGGAAAACTGCGAGTCGAGCTCAAGGACAGCGCGTTTTCTAAGCGTTGGACGTGTCGCATCCTGTCTCACGTCGTGTGGAGTCCTGTGGACGTCGTGGCTCGTGCGGCGCTGCCTGCAAGTTGTGACCTCATCCCGCCCCCCATGCAGCTGTTTTGTCGGGGCGTGGAAACCGCGTTTGGTCAGCGACATGCCACTCGCCACCTTCAGTTTGCCCTCGGCGTCGGTACTGCGGAGCTTGACATCTACATCAAAGGTGCCTTGACCAACACTCTGCGTGTGCCTACCATCCAAGCACTGCTGCTTTCGGCGTTCAACGACGTAGCCACCCGCAGTGGGCTGCGACAGTCGTTCTTGTTGAGGCGTGTGCGCGATGCAGCCGTGTCTTCGACCACAATGTTGGAGAAGTTGGTTCGATTCCATTTGAACGTTTTGTGTAGCGGTGACAACGCTGTACGTCGCGCGCACAGTCTTGCGACGTCGATGTGCTGGTTCCGTTTCTCATCGCGGCATCTGGTTCTGGTCTGCATTGTTGTGGGTTGCAGATGTTGTGCGTGTCACAAGAAGAGGATCCGGTCATACGGTTGTCCACAAAGTGTGATTGGGGCGCCCTGTCTGGTGCCGCCGAAGCCAATCGCCTTAGCGAGTCCTACGCCCTCCAATTCAGGGAAACACCTCAGTCACTTCCGGACCAGTACCCTACGTCTTCATCGTGGCGCGGCACTGTCGTGGATGCGGCCATCATGCGCGTCCTCAAGGCTGCTAATCGTACTGTGCCTGTGGCAAAGCTCGGCATCACCGTGAAGGTAGGAGTGGGTGCAGTGCACCAGGATTTGCTGTTCAGGGGCGGTAGTGGTTGTGCGCTGCGGTGTGGTCAGCCTGTGCCGCGTGCACGCAATCTCAAAGCCACATGTGTGTGTCTGTGTGTGTGTGTGTGTGTGTGTGTGTGTGTGTGTGTGTGTGTGTGTGTGCTGCTCCACAGGTGAAACTGCGTGAACGCTTCTTGGTGACCACCAGTTTGTTTCTGGGTCGCCTGGCCCTGCTTGCACAGCGTGGTTGGGTGTCCACGCACCACGCACTGGGTGGTGGCACTGAGAAGCCCACCACAGGTCACAGCCACCTTCTTCATGCCCGGGACACGCGCGAAGTGAATCGTGTGGAGATGCGCCAACTGCCCGGCACGGCCACGTACGTGAGGAGCAACAGGCAGCACGCGTGGTTGGACGCGCTGGGTCGCCAGCAAGAGCACGAGGCACACACCCCACCCAAGACGGCTGCGAGCGGCGTCACCACGCTTGGTGGGCGTGGGCGCTCTGGTGCTGGGGGTGTGGGAGCAGATGGTGAAGGTGAAGGCACAGGTGCTGGTGCTGGTGCTGGTGCTGGTGCTGGTGCTGGTGCAGGAAGTGTTCCGCATGTACGCCCGCGACGTCGCACATGGAGTCTTGTGTCAGTGGACGACGACGTGAACGTCTCGGGACTGAGTGGAGGGGCACAGTTCAAGGACCCACCTCCAGGGTACGATGTGGGGCATATGGCTGGTGGTTGTCATGGTGCGGTGCATGTGTGTGCATGTGTGCAGTGTGTGCATGTGTGTGTTGTGCTGTTTGGCACAGGTATCTCACGAGCGAGACGTTCGTGTTTGCTTGTGAATATCCGAGTGTGCAGAGTGAGCTCGGAGAAACCAAGAATCGAGCTGTCGCTGGATGATTGTCGCACCACCATTGAAACGCAGAGTCGGCATGTGGGTGAAGCGCTGAGCGTTTCGTCTTCAATCGCTACGACTTGGCTGGTGAGTGTTGGTTGTCGTGGTAGCCGCACCATGCTGCGCTTGTGTTGTTGTTTTCTTCGTTTTGTTGCTGCTTGTGCTTCGGCATGGCTTTTCGGCATGGCTTTTCGGCATGGCTTTTCGGCATGGCTTTTCGGCATGGCTTTTCGGCATGGCTTTGAATGGTGTGTGGTTGCGGTGCAGGCTTGTTGGAAGTGGACCCCTGACGAAGCGGTGCTGCATCTGACTGCGCCCGGCGCACTCCGTGTCATGCAAGCCCATTCTCGACTTGTCGATGGGCGCTTGTTGGAGCGGCGGGGTGTTTGCCCCCACTGTGTTGCAAAGAGCGAGCATTTTCGCTGGCCTGCTGCACCCGTGGAGGTTGAGCTGTTCGAGCACCCCCTGTGTGGCCACACGGCGTGTCAAGAGTGCTGGGGTTCCAAGAAAGGTGTGTCTCCGTGGTGTGTTGGAAGCGCACGCCCCGGGACGACGTTTGGAACACTCGATCCGTTCAAGCGGGAGCGCGTGTATTCCGACTGGCGCGACACCAAGTGCACGAACCGTCTCACGGTGCAGCAGTGGATGCAAATTGTTCCGAAGCAAAGTGAGATGCGCCGTCCACGCGCTTCGCCTTTCAAACCCCTCCCTTGTTTTCTCATGGTTTTCATGGTGTTGGTTTTATTTTTGCTTTGCAATCGCTCCTGCAGAAGTCCATGAAGTGGTGGTGAGCACCGCAACTCGATTGCGTCCGTGCATTCGTTCCTGCTTCCGGTGCAGTGAAATTCTCACTTGGAACGGGGTGACATCTGAGGTTGTATGCCGCCGCTGTCAGCAGCGTTCATGTCCACGTTGCTGGCAGCGCTACCATGCGCCTGCATCTTGTGAGGAGCTGTGGTCCTGGTGGCACGAACGTGGCACTGGGCAACAAATGGTGCGTGGCATGCTCTGCATAAGGTTTGGCATCTTGCTTGGTGTTCTCATGCCCACCTTTGTGTGTATGTGTGCGCGGGCGCATGTGTATTTGACAGGCATTCGTGGAGAAGTGCCCAAAATGCAACGCACTGTGTGATTTATCTGTGGTTCGTCTGGAGCCGCTGTGTGCGTGTCGTACGTGCACATCACAGTCTTGGTGTCTTCGCACTTTTTCTATCGATGCAGGCCCCGATCGCTCGTTGTCGACCTGATCGTGGCGGCTGCGGGTACGTGCACTCGGCCGTGATCCGTGTTTCGTTTGCCTGGATGTGGAACTGCTGTTCCTCTGTTGCGTTCTTTTGCTCACGTGGGGCGATTGTTGTTGTGCCTGCTCTGCGCAGATGGGTGTTCTGTAGGTACGTGTGGCGTGTGGCGTGTGGCGTGTGGCGTGTGGCGTGTGGCGTGTGGCGTGTGGCGTGTGGCGTGTGACAGCCACACTATGTGAACGTAACACGGTTGCACTTTGTCGGGGGGCCTTGCTGGATGATGGGTGGCGCAGCTCTTTGCGCCCAAGGAAAGACTTGCCAACCAAGGGCCGCCCCAGCGTGCCGCATGCCTCTGTTGAATCCTTCTATGTGCTGCAACGTGTTGCTGTCGAGGGTCGCAACGCTCGAAGGTACACAGCACGCGGCGCGGTGTCCATGGCGTGTCGCCGGGGCCGGTTGATTAGCTGTTTCGTCCCCGGCCCCGCCGCGTCTCTTAACACCTTCCTCGTCGTCTGTCTGGTGATTGACACCACGCACCACGCCACACAAACACTGCAGACGTGCCGCTACAGCCGCCCGTCGCGCCACCCACCAGACCAAGCTCACAGGGCGGGTTCGAGGCTTGCGCGGTGATGACGTCGCGACAGACCGCAGGCGTGGCAGGTTGCGTGGAGCCAACGCCACGGTCACGACACGCGCCACCCGAGCATTGGTTTGCCACTCCATCGCGGTGTTGGCCGATGCTGTGTGTGCCGCAGTACCGCATGTGTACGTCAACCGCGATGGCATCATAGTGCATACCAATGGGTGGTTGTGGCAGTGGTGTTGCTTGCGGTAATGGCCTTCATCTGAGGCTCCGTGTTGGGGTGGGTGTTCTTTTCTTGGTTCATGTCTGGTGGTGTGGTGCACATGGATGCACTCCAGGTATTCGTTGGTGACTGCCACACCGCACTACGATTCGCCACTGCTGCGTCATCTGCGGACAGGAGGGTCGATCGACGTGCCCATTGAATCAGCATCTACGACGCCAGACGCAGTTTGCGAGCTGACTGTGTTTGTTGTACTGTGGGGTGTACAAATTCTCCGCACTGCTTCTCGCCAAGTGGCTTCCTTGCACACCTTTGGTTCGTGGACCTGCACTGCGTGTTGGTGTTGACTGGCACCGTGTGTTGTGGACTCAATGTGTTTCCTGCTCCAGATTGTGCCCAATTGCAATCCATGCGAACCCTTCTCCTTGGGCATGCAGGCACCATTCGCAGGTTCTCTGGCACGCCATTGACATCCTTCCATCCCATCCCTTCCAGCATGAACATGTTTGATCCTCGCACGCTTGCAGCACTCTTTCCCTCTCCACATCGGACCATGCCTTTGTGGTCACACTGCATTCCTTCACCTGCACACCTGTTGGCAGAGGAAAGCGTTCTTGTGCTGCGTACGCCCTCGCATTCGATACTGGTGCCCCTGCCTGTCGTCCCTTGAGTCTACTCCTTCTCACATCCCCCCCCCCCCCCCCCCCCCCCGCCTTCCCCTTCCCCCCAATGTGCTATGCCTGTGTGCTTTCGTGGTCACACCCAGGCACCATAATGATGTTGACAGGGCTGCCAGTGTGGCTGCAACGAACGGACGAGGTTGTAAACTCGCTGTGGATTGCTGTCCCGCACGGTGATGAGACAGTCGATGCTGGGGTTGCAGAGCTGTGGGAGTGGTCACGGGCGAGTTCGGAGGAATCACGCGACATGGCACACTCAGCGTTGTGCGCGCCGCGGGGGTACAGCTCTCGCCAACTTGCGCAAGCTGTGAGTTTGATGCTGCGGAGGTGGGGCGCGAATCGGGACAGGCGTGCGGAACCTCGCCACCACCAGGATCGGGGTGGAAGCAACGGGGAGCGCACTGATGCTGTGTTGCATCGTGCGCTGCAGTCGTTTGGATTGGAGGCTGGCATGTCTGGGTAGTGCAAGAAGGGTGTGGTGTCCAGGGGTGTGCTTGTAGACGAGTCAGGTCGTACATGTGCTGCACACACAAAACCAACACAAGCCTAGTTCTGTCGATGTTCAGAACCCATTGCTTGCACTCGGTTCTGAGTGCAAAACGCCGCGCGGCAATTTTGTGACGACCTGTTGTCGTCACTATCCACAAGTTTCACCCCCCTC
>Ga0213833_1003104_pt1 | contig 10343 bp, 12 predicted proteins | sample SWATP21_FD_160575 | JGI IMG/M metagenome (GOLD analysis project Ga0213833, IMG submission 160575) | Coastal seawater microbial communities from Marineland, Florida, United States - SWA TP2 #1 | ecosystem: Environmental > Aquatic > Marine > Coastal | place: USA: Florida | collected 2016-08-14
GGGGGGGGGGGCGTCAGTGGTACAATAGAGCACGGCGGAGTGTGTGCCGCAAAGCAGCGCGCACAGTTGGCTGGGGTGGAACAACACGTCCTCCACGACTCCCCACCCACGACCCACCCACGACACCCACCTCCGATGGGAAGGGACGTGTCCATATCCCAGTCGTCGTCATCATCACTGGAGTCCGGGGGTTGGTCAAAGTTGAACGCCGATCGAGTCGGCGAGGCACCAGCTGTCGGCGGTTGGGTCTGGCTCTCCTGGCCAGCAGCAGTGCCACCACCACCAACATCAGTAGCCTCTGTTCCAAACTCATCATCTGAGGAAGACAATCGTGTGTTGGCGATCATGTTGCGTTTTTGGTCCCAGTGCAAAGGAGCCTACAGAGACACAAGCAAACACAACCACAACACACGTGAAACCAAGCCACGCCGCCACATGTTATCATGTCACGCAGCGTCGCGACAGGGACGTGTGCGCATCACATCACACACACCTGCACCCGCACAAGTCAACACCACACACACACACACACGCGCAAACACCCACTCACCTTGCGCGGAGACTGGGGTGTATCAAACGGCCGGCTGAACTTCCTCGCGGACATGTGCGCCGCCATCAGCGACTCCACATCCTCATCCTCGTCGTCACTCGAGTCCGCCGCCAGCGCCTTCCGCATCGCAATCGCCGCCGCCGACGTGGATGCGGAGGCTCCCACCAAGCTTCGCCGCCGCGGTCCACCCACCCGACTGCCTCGCCCCGATCCCAGTGACAGCGACGCAAGCCCCAAGCTCGCACCTAGACCTGACGACGATGACGCGCTGGGCGCGCTTGCCCTGCGGACACCACCACGACCACCACCCGCGCCGCCTTCACCCGCACCCACCCCCGCACCCGCACCCGCACCATCTGCTGTGCTCGTGCCAAGCTTCTTCTTCTTCTTCTTCTTGACGCCAGGTCGTCGCCGTCGGGCGCCCAGCAACATCGTGCCGGCGCCGATACCACCACCGCCAATGGCCAACGTGGATGTCACCAGGCCACCACCACCACCACCACCACCACCACCACCACCACGTCGTGTGCCGTGAGCGCTGGGAATGTACGCGGGTTTGGCGCCGGCGGGTGTGAGTGGGGACGACTGAAAACCCATGCCGAGGTCCTCGTTGCTATCGCTGCTGTTGTCGTCAAACCGCAGCGCCGCGGGTGTGGAGGGTAACCGTCGACTGCCAGCACCACGAGTGCCGCTGCCAAGCGCCCCTCCTCTTTTTTCTGAATGGCTGCCGCCTGACCGTGGCGTGTCAAAGGAGAAGGGGGACGAGGTGTCGGAGCGTGGTGAAAAACCCAGGTCCGACATGAGCTGCCGGCCGCGGGACTTGCTGTGCAGCAACAGCGACGGCTTTTTCTGGCCAGACTTGGTCTTGGCCGTAGGGGTTTTCAGCCCGGCGCCACCATCATCACCAGCTTGCAAAACACCGCCACCGCCACCGCCACCACCGGCTGCTGCTGCTGCTGCTGCTGCTTCCGCTGCTGCTTCCGCTTCTGCTTCCGCTTCTGCCGCAGCTTTGGCGGCCGCTTCAGCCTGCTCTTCTGCCTCCGCAGCCCGTTCCGATGCCACCGCGTCTTTGAACCGCCGCCTTGCCAGGGTGTCACAGGGATGCTCCGACACTTTCTCGCCGTCCACACCGAACTGGTACGTGTTGCCTTCGTTGTCGCTGATCCGGCGCCACCCCTCGGGCAGGTCAGCTTGCAAGGCCTCTTCCACGATCCTGTACGACGTGGAACAGCCACGCCACAGACATCATCATCGCAGGGTGGAAGAGAAGATTGTGGTGAGGCACGACACGAAAGACGAGTCAAACCGGCAACAATCACAATGCCCCGAACACACCGCACACACTGTGACAAGACGGCAGCACACGCCCGCAAGCAACACAACACGTCGACCGCGACGTGGAGCCTAACCCGGCCGCACCAAGCCCACAACCGTCGGCCGCCCACACTCCATCCATCACATACCACATGTGTTGTGGGTACTTGTCCGGATCAATGCCGAGCTGGCGTGCGTGGGCCCGCACTTGGCTTGCCATGGCTGGCAGTGGACGTGTGCGGCCGAAACCGTTTGCTCACCCAGACACGGTGGACTGCCCGGGTCACGGTACACGCGCCCCCGGTACGTTACACAAACATGCACACGCCACGCAGCACCGACAGACAGACGGATACCGCAGCACCTTGCAGCGTACACCGTGGTCGGGCGGTGGTGAGCTCACGAAACTTGAACAACACGTCGTTGATGCCCACACCGACAAAAAGTGGCTTTGGATTTCACGAAATGCAGAACTTTGTGCCTCCTGCGATGCGTGTTGCATGCCATGCTGTGCTGTGCAGTGCTGGCTCGAGCTGCGCGTGTTGTCGCCTGCGGCGCCGTGGGTGTTCCCCAAGTGGTCGGCGAGCGCATTAGTGGTGCCATGTTGAGTCGACGGGTGGTGCGCCAGGCCCTTGTGAGCTCGAGGTGGAGTCAAGCCGCGTGGGGTCCTGTGGCTGTTCGACCATGCAGCTCGTGCCACGGTACGCGTGCCTGGGTCGTTGCGGAGGGGTGGTGTGTTGCTACGGCATGGCGCTGCGCTGCACATCATGCACAAGGGGCGTGTGTTGGTGTGACGGGGCCTGGCTTGCGTCCATACGGGTAGGGTGTTGGAGTTGCCAGGCGTATGTTGACCAGTGCCTTGGTGTCTTGCTGCGTTGCGGCGAGTTGGGCCACCACAGACTCCGTATCCAGCGCCGTTCGCGTCCGTTTTGCTCCCAGTCCCACGGGATCGCTGCACATTGGGGGACTTCGCACAGCGTTGTACAATTTCTTGCTTGCAAAGCGCACCGGGGGCCAGTTCTTGCTGCGTATCGAGGACACAGACAAGGTGGCGTGCGTGTGCTGCGCGTCTCGCACGCAGCTGCGGTTGTTGTCGTGCGATTCACGCGCTGGTGGTGTTGTTCTCTGCTCGTCTCTTCTTTGTGCCTGGCGTTGGGCTCTGCTCTCTGTGTTGCAGACTCGGCAAGTCGACGGCGCTGTGGATGGCATCGTGAACTCGCTGCAGTGGGCAGGCGTGTACCACGACGAAGGTGTGTGTCGCGCTTTAGTCAGAGGGGTGAACCCCATCCCATCGTTGGAGTTGTGTGGAACCACAGCACCTGGCTCACCGAACCGTGCCGTTGCCTGCCTTGGTCGGGTTGATTGGACGGGTGTTGGTCGGCTGGCTTCAGGGCCTGATGTTGGAGGGCCTCACTCTCCCTACGTCCAATCAGAGCGCTTGCAGTTGTACCAAGACGCGGCACAAGCCTTGGTGGAGGTATGTGGACGACGGTGGTTTGCTCTCCTCTCTCTCAGACACACGCACGCGCACACACTCTCTCTCCCATGCTCCCATGATCCTACGGATGCGGTTGTCACCGGTTCTGATGGTGCTGCTGTGTGGTTGTCCCGGTTGTGCCTCCGTCACCACTCCAGAGTGGGCATGCCTACCATTGCTTTTGCACAAGCGAGCGGCTAGATGAGCTCCGCGCCAGCCAAAAGCACCAAGGTCTACCGAGCATGTATGACCGTGCATGTGCCGGCCTGAGTGAAGACGAGGTGCAAGAGCGGTTGGCCGCGGGACTGCCTTATACCATCCGCCTCAAGGTGTGAGCGCTGCTGTGTTGTGCCCCACTTTTTTCGTTTTGTTTTTTCTGGCCTTCTCTTTGTCCTCCCCCCAAGGTCGCTGTTGTGACTTCACGAGCGGATTGTTCATGGCTCGCACAGGTGCCGGCTGGTGTCACCAAACTGAACGATACCGTGGTCGGACCTGTGTCCTTCCCACACTCGGCAGTGGATGACCAGGTGCTGCTCAAGTCCGACGGGTTCCCCACCTATCACCTGGCCTGTGTTGTCGACGATCACCACATGGGTATCACACACGTGATTCGTGGTCAAGAGTGGCTCGCCTCCACACCCAAGCACATGGTGTTGTATGAAGCGTTGGGCTGGGGCGCACCCACTTTCGCCCACCTACCACTGCTGTTGAACCCCAACAAGACCAAGCTGTCCAAGCGTCATGGTGACGTGTCAGTGGAAGTGTTTCGGGTGAGGAGAGGAGACGGGGCCTGGTGGTGTGATATGAATGGACTGTGGCCCGTCGGGCTCTTCTCACGCACGTGTTGTGTTGTTGTTCTCGCTGGTACCATGCTGTTGGTCTGCAGGAGAAAGGGTTTCTCCCCGAAGCGCTGAATAATTTTGTGGCGCTGCTCGGGTGGAATCCCAAGACCACGCAAGACGTGTTCACCATGGAGGAACTGATAGATGCGGTACGAGATGGAATCGAAGTGTGTTGGGCAGGCTTGAGAGCTTGTGTACAATACGCGTCCTCTCTCCTGCTGGCCCTGTGTCTGTGTGTCTCACGCACGCACACACGCACATTGTCTCCTCGTGCGCGTCCCCAGTTTTCTCTTGAGAACGTCAACAAGGCCAACTGCGTGGCTTCTCAACAACGACTGGAGTGGCTGAACCAGCAGCATGTGAAGCGCCTTGCTGAGACGGAGTTGGACCGCCTGAGCACGCTGGTGCTGGACCATGTGCAAGCTGGCGTGGATGCGCTGGCTGACAAGACCGGCCAAGCGTCTGTACCTGTGTCCAACGCGGATGGATCCCCAAGTGAACTGTTGCGACATGCCGTGCATCTACAACATGTCCGTTGGAAGTGCCGATGAACAGTGGTGCATTGGTTTGTGGAATTGGGTCTCATGTGGCTATATATGTTGTTGTTGGGCTGTGTATTCCTCCAGCACCGTGTTGTGTTGCTGCCTGACTTTGGCGAGCTGTGTGCATTTTTTTTCGTCCGCCCTGACCTGGAGCAAGTGGCATCGTCCAAGGCCTGGACGCAAGTGTGCAATGCTGACACGCCTGGTACGGACGCGGGGTGTTTAGGGGTGTTGGGGTGGAAGTGCCTCAGCGACGACACTGTCTTACGTTGCCTGGTGCATGCTGGATGTTGCAGCCATCGTGGGCAAGGTTGCTGAGGAAGTGGGGAAGCTGGACGAGGACAGTGATACCTTTGGCAAGGTATGTGCCGCTTTCTCAGCGTCGTCGTTGTACGCAAAGAGGTTTTGACAACACACCTGCCTTGCGTTTGGTTTCAGGACGCGTATGCGGTGCTGAAAGCAACTTCAAAGAGCGCTGGTGTCGGGATGAAGAAGTGCGTTTCCTTTCCGTGTGGTGTTGCCCAAGTCGATCACGCAGTTGCACGTTTGTTATTTCCTGACCTCCTGTTTTTGCTTTTTTGCAGGGTCTTGATGCCTGTGCGGCTTCTTCTGACTGGTCGTGACGCTGGTGCAGTACGTTGCGCGCCAACCATCCACATACACCCCCCACGCGTGATGTGACACTTGGCTTTCTATGGCTGCCTCCCTCCCTCCGTCCCTTCCATCCTTGCCACCACACCCAGCACACTCACAGCATGCATCGCTACATGTGTTTCCTTCTCACAACTTCCTTTGCGGTCCGGTACTTGTGTGTGTGTGTGTGAGTGTGTGACAGGGCCTGGGTGACGTGATGTCCACGCTTGGCGCCGAAGAGGTGGTGGCACGATTGTCTCAAATTGAGAAGTTGACGTGACGCCGACGAGAACGTTCTCGGACCCCCGCCTTGCGTCTTCTGGTCTGTCGTTGCTGCTGTGGTGTTGGAATGGGCGTGAGAATGGTGGGAATTTGTCCACGTCGCGTTGGTGTAACGAAAGCACGACTTACTGACAGTGAGAGGGAGGGGGTTTAAGTCCTCCACGCGACATACACCACCAAGCATGCACCACACCTTCAGCTGCACATTGCAGTTTTTCTTTTTCTTCTTCTTCGTCTTTGGCTTTCGCGGGTGTGAGTCACAGCCCGTGATTCGCCAGAGCTCGGACAGGGGATTTTGAGCTATGCATGTAAGGCACAGCGTGCGGTGGGGGATTTCCGAACAAGAGATGTGCAGCAAGACAAAACAGAAACAGTCCTGTCGACTCTGTTGGGTGACTCTGCGGGCTACTGAGGGGGTATTCGCCAGAACATCTCACCAGCAGCAATAAACGGACGCAAAAGACGGCGAGTTACCAGCAGTTCCAGCAACAAACTAATCATGCTTGAGCCAACATCTGGAAGGCTTTCCTCCAATTGAGGCAGAGACTGGGCACCACACCAAGCGTCCGTGAACAAACAAACAAAACGCACAACGACGCAGCCACAGGCTGTCAACCACACACGGGGCGGGCGTACCAGCGCCACTCCTGCCGCAGTCTTGAATTGTGAGTAAACCTTTGTGAGTTTGACCGCACCCGGCCCGTCCTGTGTGACAGAGTGAAACATGAGCACACGCTGCGTGACGGGGTGTCTTCGACGGCGATTGCAGGGGCGCCACGCTCCTCGCCATGTACCACACGTACCCGAAAGGTGGGTGGGAACAGACCCAGATGGAACTTCGGCGGGGGTTCATCAGCATCATCACTGAGCTCTTGGGCCATGAGTTCATCCTCTGCGTGGTGCACCAAAGCATGAGCAGCCGTCCCTATGCAACATGAAAACCACCAGGTGGTGGTGGTGTGCGACTGCACAGCCCCACACACGCTCATGCACTGCCCCGACCATGCCGCACGCACGTACCGTGGCTCGCAAATGATGCGGCGTGGGGGGCCGCAATGCGGTTCGACACAGGCGTCCGCGGTTGTAGTACGGCAGGCGTCGTGGTGGTGGGGGGCGAGCCCCATTGCGGGCTGGCAATGGCACTGGACGCCTGGGATGCATCCAGAAAAGACGGAGGAGGAGAGGCTTCCACACCTGCGCCCGCCCCTGCCCCGACATTGTCTGCCCCACCCTCCCCTGTCACAGCCCCGCCCCCTCCAACCCCGCCGCCAGCACCCACACCAGACCCAGACCCAGCGCCAGCGCCAGCGCCAGACCCAGACGCAGACCCAGCGCCAGCGCCTGCGCCTGCGCCCGCGCCATGGGCGTGGACGTGCGAACTTGCGGTGCTGTCCGGCGTCAACAAGGCGCCGTCCCCGCTCCTGAGGAGCCACGCCGCCGTTCGACGCACCTCCACAGTGTGTGGAGGCGACGCAAACGAGGGCGTGCTGGTGGAAGACAGGTTGGCACGGCCACGGGGCGCGGCTGGCGTGGTGAAAGCGTCCCGGCCACGAACCGCGCTGCGCGGCGCTGAGTTTGGCACAGACGCAGCACCGAACGACGAGTTGGCCTCGGAGGGCTGCGCAGAGATGTGGGACAGCTGTGGGGACAGCAACAGCATTGGGAATGGGGAAATGGGGAGGGGGTGGCATGCACAAGTAACGTGGGCCAGTGTCTGAGCAGGGGCAAGTGCAACCACAACCACAACCACAACCACAACCACAACCACAACCACAACCACAACCACAACCACAACCACAACCACAACCACAACCACAACCACAACAACAACCACAACCACAGCCAACCACACGCACATCATGCAGGGCTGTCATGGGTGGAGTGGGGAAAAGGTTCGCAGAAAGACCGCTTCCGTCCTCTGAGGGTCGCACACGGCGACCTGGAGTCTTGGAGGGCTTGTAAAACGGCGTCGAGATGGGAGGTGATCCCATGGACACGGAGGAGTCAAGAGACACGTTGGGTGCCGTGCCTGCATCGGTGCCCATGATGGCTTCGCCAGCTCCAGCACCACCGCCAGCCGAGCTCTGTTAACAGAGCAACGCACACATGGACGATGAAGAAGAAGAAAAAAAAAACATGAGACATGACATGGAACGCTGTCGAACGCGCCAGTGCAACAACACACCTTGAGCGGGTGGTTGCGTGCCATTCCACCAAAGAACGTGCTCCAGGTCTGCACATTTCAACAGGCCAAGTAAGGTACTATGCCAGGAAGGACCCAATGCCATAATGACGGGCACGCGCGCAATCGATTCACCTTCAGCCCTGCGTGAGAAGCTTTGGTATGCGTCGCAAACTGTTTCACGACGGGCAACATGCTCGCTGCAATTTCAGCAGCTCGAACGAAATCCCCATCAATGGCTTGTAATGTCGCAGTAATTTGCTGCTCAATCGCCTCTAAATCCCGGCTGCTGCCGTCCATGATCACAGCTCGCCAGCTGTGCAAGAAGGCCTGCTGGGATTGACAACGTCAATCAAACACTTCGCGCGCTTGCTTCAAAAAGGGACGGCATCCAGGGGACAACCGGGACAACATGTGGACTCACGTCATAATTGTGGTGATACACCAGGAATGCACGAGTGCTATGTAGCACTCACTCATCCGGAAAAGTGCAAAGTGGTACTTTTGTTGCCTTCATCGGAACGCCTTCACGGAGTCCGTCAGCCACCCGTTGCTGCCGACTTGAGCACGCATGCGGTTGTCCCTTCATTCCACCACTTCCAATACAATGCGAACCGACCTCAGAACACAACATACGATGTGGGTCCGTGGTCTGGGATAGCTCGAGCGCCCTCCCTCCCGTACCACACAACCATGAAGAACCCAAAGGTGCGGCTTCCGCATCCACATCGAGCATCCATCGCACCAACCCACGCACGTCCTATTCTCTCGCGGTTGCTTTCTGGTTGCAGCTTTGCGTGTTCACCGTGCAACATCAACGCAAGTCTTGATGAGCTTGTCAAGGGTGTGGCTCTACCTCACCCTGCCGCGTCAACTCATGCTACACTTCCCCGTCGACTGTTGCACTGCCCTCACATGTGTGCAAATGTGCACCCGCGTTTCTTGCAGCCTCCGTGATGCACTCACTGTCACTGGACACCGCAAGAATGCAAGAACTTGTTTCGTGTGAAACGTACGTACACCTGGCCACACGCCAAGCGAACCCACCTCGTGCCTATGACGATACGATTCATGCACCACGCTGAAACTTCCTGTTGAGAAACCCGAATTCATTACACCTGTGTTTCTGAGGCTACACTGTCACTGCTGCTTCTTCGCTTTGTGTTGTTTCGATTCCTCTCACAAGCTGCTGGGTGTGTCTCTGAACAGCAGATCCCCAACTCGGAACAACCCCCGCCACTGCTTTGAATCCAAGTGGTGTTGGCACCAGTTCCCCGCACGACAGGCCACTGTTTTGCCACCGTACGTGCCACATATCCCACCCACGCATACACTCCCGTTGCGCTTGCCTATGACGAAAACAATTCAATGTTCTACGCTGAAACTTCTTGTTGAGAAACCCGAATTCAATACACCTGTGTTTCTGAGGCGCTGTCTACCCTTGCCCATCGCCACACCCAACCTGTTGCTGGTGCCTTCATGCTGACCCCTCTGCTGTGTTGTACAGATGCGCGATGCGTGCCGAACTGCGACTCGTAGGCGTGGCATGTTGCAGATGTTCTGCTTCAAAAAGCCTTTGCAGCGTAGCAGTGTCGTGTACTGTAAATTTTACACACAAGCACGTACCGACACTTCTTTTCTTCTCGTGCTCCCCAACCCAAGCACCCCACGTCGTGTACACTTCTTGCTCCCCCGTCACCCAGCGCCCATCGTCACAAGCGCCATGCTTTACCAAACACATGACTCGCCCCCAAGCACGTCGCCCGGACCAATGGCGGCCGTGGAGGCGAACCGCAACGCGTGGCATTGCGGGTACAGCCCGCACGCCGGTGAGTACGCGATGGACACGGGCGTGTGCAGCGAAGTCCACCCACCACTGTGCCGACGCCATCGTCGGCCCCGTGGGGCGATATCACGGAGACCGCACAGGTGCAGGTAGCCGTCGTCATAGGACAAGTCACAGACGACGAGCTTCATGGTGGGCCGGAGCGACAGTTCGAGCCAGTGGTGGCGATCCACGGTGTTGGAGGCGCAGCCGCGTCGTGCTCCGCCCTTCAGTCCTGCCACACAGTCGCCGGAGCGATACCTGATCCAGGAAGGAGTGCGGCAGACATATGAATGGGACACAGACGGCCATACACACGGGACAGACACACATACAGACGTGAGGTTGGCACAGCGTGATGCGTGCTGCAAACAAACGCCACGGCACAACAGGGCAGTGCAGCCCCGTACGTACGCGACATCAATGCCAAGTACCGAGGAAAACACGTGCAAGACGGCGGCCATGCAGGATGTGAGGCCGTGACAGTGGCCCTGTCCAAACGTGATGAGGCGAGCCACATCTAGCGATCGGCTTTCCCGTTGCCGATCCACCCCATCCTGAAAGAGCAAAACACGGAAAGACACAAAAACAGTCAACGCAGTTCATGTCACTTGATCCCTTCACATCACGTGCAAAGGGGTGCGTGGGTACACAACAATCCAAGCGTGCCCCCCCCCCCCCCACTCCCCCACCCAT
>Ga0213833_1003106_pt1 | contig 10337 bp, 12 predicted proteins | sample SWATP21_FD_160575 | JGI IMG/M metagenome (GOLD analysis project Ga0213833, IMG submission 160575) | Coastal seawater microbial communities from Marineland, Florida, United States - SWA TP2 #1 | ecosystem: Environmental > Aquatic > Marine > Coastal | place: USA: Florida | collected 2016-08-14
CACACACACACACACACACACACACACACACACCACATCACACAAGTGCACGCACACAATTGCACCAACACCATCACAAGACACCCGGATGGTGAGGCCTCCCATGACATGATACCCACACAGCCTGCAGCGCAGCACAACCCCAAAACATACCCAGCACCGTTTCTTCCCGCGTCTTCTTCCGCCACACGCATCTGGTTCCCGCACGGAAGGCTGAGCAGGTGCAGCAGGCACGGCACAGCCGCAGAGGGAAGCGTCATGTCTGTGTTCTCGGACAGCATGCGCTGGATCGCGAGCAGCACCAGGTGGCACTCGTGGTGGGCGAGCAGGTATTCCGGGGACTCCACCACAGCGGCACAGGAGCCGTCGGCCGTGGTCGCGGCTTGCAGGGAGCCGTAGGCAGTCACCAGTTGGGACGTGGACCGGGCAAGTGCCTGGACGAGGCCCGCAGAGAAGGTGTCGGCGCCCACGTTGCACTCTGCCCCAGCGGCGTACACCTGGTGGGTGTGAGAGAGGGAGGGGGGGAGAGAGAAACACAAAAAAAATCAAAATCAAAACCAGGCAGTGATACGTCATGAGAGAGCCCGCAATGTTGTGAGCATGTAAAAACAGGCACACGACACAGCCACAGTGGCGTCCAACGCAACCACCCCACCCGCCCAAAGCCAGGAGGTCGTAGAGGAGTTTGTGTGAAAGTGAAAGGAAACGTACACGGAGGTAGACACCAGAGACTCGGGGCTCGCGCTGTAGCTCAGGGTACTCGATCGGTCGCACGGGGGGCATGGTGCCCACACTGGGCACCTCCATGCAGGGTGTGGCGGCCGTGATACCACCAAAGGAGTGCCCCACCTTCGCGATGGCCTGGCTGTGCACCCCGATGACACCGGACCCATCCAGCTCCGGCGGCAGCTGGAGCTGACGGCCCTGCCACCACAGGTTGATGTGGCGGAACTGGCGGTTGAGCGCCGCGAACAAGCGCCGGCGCATGGAGGCGTACCACAGGGCATCCGCGGCAGCGTGCAGGCGGCTGTTGAACACCTTGGCAAACTCCTCTGCGCCGCGGCTGCGAAGGGTGGTGACAAGTGATGCGGGAAGCAGGTCGTCCAAGAAACTGCAACAAGGAACATCGCTCCCATGAGCCGCAAGGCACCGAGGATGTACAGCATGTGAAAGAAGAAAGAACAAAAAACATGTGTCTGTGCGTGTGTGTGCGTGCGTGTGTGGTCGCAACAATCACGTACGAGGCCTGGCCAGCACCTGGTGCATCACCAGCGTTCACTTCCGTGGAGGGCTTCAGGTATGCACCAGCCTGCACACAGCGCAGTCGCACGTCAACAATCAATACACGGAGCAAACCGCCACCACAAAGCGCGCTTCGGTTCGCGAATAAACAAATAAAATAACAGTCAATCCACCCAGGACAATACACATCAATCACACACGAACCTTGACCTCCACATTGTGCAGCGCGTACAGCAGGTCCGCAGCGTCGGGACACAGCCCTGGCGCCGACGAGAACGCGTCGCCCGAGCCCGAGCCAGCGTCCACGCTGATGTACTCCGCCGTCAGCAGCACGATGCGGAAGAACCCGTGGCGGTGCAGCGCTTCGTAGTTCAACGGCGACCGGGGCAGCACGAACTTGAGCAGGCGCAGCACCGCCGCGCCGACCTGCGGCGCCGTGGACTGCAGCAGACTCACCACCATCACCTGCAGCAGCGCCTCGGACGCGAGCGCCACGCTGAGGCGTGGCCAGCCCGTCAACGCCACGTGCAGCACGTCAGCGGCATGCAGCGCGACGCTGAGGGGGTTGCACGGCGCCAGGCCCGAGGCGGCGGTGCCCCAGTGGGCTTGCGGCGAGTACATGGGACGCCGTGTACCAGGCGTGGCCATGGCGGCGGCGGGGGTGACGGCACCTGGGGTCGTGGGCGCACCAGCACCAGCACCAGCACCAGCACCAGCGCCAGCACCGGCACCAGAGACAGCACCAGCACCGGCACCGGCGCCAGAGGAAGGGCGTGGTGGCGTGGTGGCTGTTGGTGCGGCGTCAGCGTCGGAGTCAGAGTCCTGAGAAGCGACCCCCTCACCAGCCTCACCAGCCTCACCAGCCTCACCAGCCTCAACGTGGACGTCCGCCACACTGGCCGCAGACGCATCGTTGCTAGGGGCTGCGTCAGCACTCTCAGTGGCGGATGCGTTGGTGTTGTTGTCGCCTTCAGGATCACTATCGCCGTCACCATCACCGTCACCGTCACCGTCACCGTCACCATCCTCGTGGTCATCCCCACCAGCGGTGGTCTGGTGCTCGCCACTCTTGCTGTCGCCGGACTCGGAGTCATCATCCGATTCAGCATCCACAATGGTGGGCAGGCGCGACGGCGAAGGCGGCTCGCCATCGCCATCACCATCGCCATCACCATCGCCATCGCCATCGCCATCCTCGGATGTGGACGGCACTGGGCCCATGCGCCCCACCAAGCTCTGCACAAGGCGCTCTCCCAGCAGGACACTCTCGCGCCGAGTGACGGAGGAGTCTCCACCGGTGGGACAGCTGCGCAACAGGAGCAGCGGGACGATCGTTTCAAGGCCGCCGCACACTCCAAAGGTGCGGGCGTTGTCTTGGGAATGGAGCACCAGCTCCAACACCTCCATGATTTCGTCGCGCCACAGACGCTTCCACCACACGAGCGTGTGGGAGCCAATGTTGACGGGACCCTGTGCCACCGCGGTCACAAACGCGGGAAGCACCAACAACACCCAGTACAACGCAGCATACACACGGGTGAGGCAACATCTTTTGCCACAAAGGCGGCGCACCTTCACCCGCGCACAGACAGATGAAGGCGCATGCCTTCGACACCAGGTTGCACAAACCGCACCCGTACAAGCAGCAGCAGCAGCAGCCCACAAAACACGCACCCGCCTTTCCGAGTCCGCAGCTTGGCGAATGTCGTGGTTCAGGTTTGCCAGGGTGTGCACAAGCAGGGGCAGCTGCTCGAAGGGCGTAAAGTCCCTCGGGGTGGTGGTGATGATGAGCTTGATGCACCGCAAGCACACCAGCTTGCGCCGCGGCGCGTCTTCCACGGAGAACTGCTCGCACAAACTGCGGACCGTGGCCACCGGATCGCTCACAGGACTGCGGGCGCGAGGTGAGCGACTGGTGTCGGTGGCTGCTCGCAGTGCGGGCACCAGGAGCGACAGGTAGAAGCCGTCCACAAGGATGTCCTTGTCCAGACTGGTGTACGCCACCTCGAAGCTTCGCCAGTCCCAGTTGATACCCTGGGCCAACATGGACGCGCGTTCCTGCACATGGGTAGACAAGAAAAGAGGGACAAAACAAACAAGGGGAGCAGAGGGTGGTTGGTGGGTGAGGATGGATTGGGATGGGCAAGTGGTGATTGTGGTGATTGTGGTGTGGTTGTTGTTGGTATTGTTGGTGGTGTCCGTCCGTCCACTCGTCCACTCGTTCGTTCGTTCGTTCGTGAGGGTGGGGGCGTGGATGGGTGAGTTGTAGCTGCTGCCGCAAGCCAGAGGGGTTGCGAGAGGCAGTGCGGGGAAGCGGTGGGGGGAGGGGGTGCCACAACACGTACACGCAGTACTTCGTCCTGCGGCGACACTTCCGCAGCCTGGTCGTCCTCTGGCATCGCCTCCAGAGTGCTTGAGGCCTCCAGCGCATCGGGCGTCGTCACAACGCTGGCACTGGCCCCCTCCTCGGACACCTTGCCGTCAGCAGCAGAGGCGCGCCCATGCCCGTGTGCGTGCACCCGACTCGCGCTGCTCTCGCGTCGCGCACGGCTTTGCCGGCGCTTGCGCAGCAGGTGCTCGAGCATGGAGCTTTCGCCGTTCAGCAGATGGGACACGACGGTGCTGCGCTGGATGTCCAACGCCCGCGTGTCACGCCAGAGCGCGGCCCGTAGCTCCCACAGCGCCAACTGCGTCCACAGCAGGCGGGGCTCGCGATGAGGCGCCAGGATGGCGCACCAGAACGAGTGCCAGGTCGTGGAGGGCGTCAGGACGTGCGTGGGAGGCTTGCCGTTGGGCAGAGGCGCACCGAACCAGGCGTGCTGCCCAGGACAACGGACGTCAAGCCACAAAAACCAAAAGCGCGGGGTGTGCGGCGGGGGTGTGCGGTGGGTGGGTGGGCAGCAGCACCTCGCCACAACACGCGACAGCGGACAGAAGCAAACAAACGGGCGGAAAGAGGAAGAGAGGGACGGGGATGCAGGCCAGGTCACCTACCTTTGTCTTGGTAGCAGCGTTGGCGCGTTCGGACTTGTTGTGCAGGCGGCACGCGTGGGACCAATCCCAAAAGAACTCCGACACCTGTGGCTCTGGAACATCCTTGCACGCAGCAACGCTGGAGCGGATGGCAAGCACAATGCAAGCCAAAGCAACACTCACAACAAGAGTCACGCAAGGGATAGCAACAACCTGCCGCGTTGAAAACAACAACGCAACAAAACCACAACCAGCAACAGGCAAAACGACAACACACACCCCTGGATGGGGTCAGGGCGGAACAAGGCAAACGAACCGTTCAGGTGGGGTGGTCAGGAACCTTTCCAAGGGTGTGGGGATCATGCGAGTGACGATGGCCACGGTCTCAGGTTGGTGCGCCGCCATGACACTGATCAAGCACCTGGACAAGCTGCGTGCGTGGCGACTGCAGCACCAGTTCAGCCAACACACGAAGCAGCCACAGGGTTCAGGCGAAGGCCACACGGTGCACGTGTGGTGAGGTGTTGCCAGCGCACAAAACCATCGCACATGGCGCGACAGCCGCGCAGTTGGCTTGCGGGCTCCAACACCCAAGAAGGGACAAAGGGGGGAAACCGGGGCACGACCACGTACTCTGCGTCTGTCCATGGGTTACCTTGTGCTGTGCGAGTGGCATCTGCGTGCCACTGGTCGTCGTACTGCGAGAGCGTGTGCAGCGTGGGTGGCAAGCCACAACCCAGCTCGTCGGGGTTCCCAAGGTCCGCCGCCAGAGAGAACTGCAGGTGCCAGAGCAGGCCCTGTAGCGCAACACAAACCATGCACACCATGGCCCACCATGCATGAGGTGCCGCCACCATTAGGCTCTGGCGTCTGGCACATGAAGAAGAAGAAGAAACGAAGCAAAAAACATGGAAAAAGGCAAAAAAAAAAAAACCGCAGCAACGAACCCCCGAGTCGCGAGCGCTGGCTTGAACCACAGCAGCACGCTCTGGTGGCGACTCCAACACGGTCGCGGCAAGCAGTTTGCACGCTGCGGTGCGCAGGCGAAGACAGCTGCTGCGGGAAAACTCCCAAAGCGTTTGCAAGTGCTGCATCACGAGGGTGTTGATGACCTGCTCGCCATGCATCGCAGTTGCGCACACACCGCAGGCACGTGAGGGCGTTGAGGTCGTTGATGGCACGTAGAACAGTACGTACCGTCTCCACCGCAGCGACACTGGAGGTGTGTTGACGGGGGCCGACAATCGTGAACAGCAACTCCAACAGCTCAGCACGGATGGCATCGGAAGGAAGAGGTTGTGACAGCAGCACAAGCAGGGCTTGGATGCTGGTGGACCATGAGTGCAAACGCCACACCCCAGACAGAAGAACACACCAAACGCCACGTGGACAAGTTGAGATGAGTGGTGTGACCACAAAGCCAAAGAGACGAGGCACGGTGGCGATGTGAAACGAAACCGATGCGACGACGCACCCGCCTGCTTCCACAAAGTGCTCCTTGTTCACGGTCTCGCCTTTCGCGCGCTTGTCTGTGTCAGGCTCGCCCACCCGTTCGATGACCATGCGCAGCACCTCCAATGTGTGCATCAGCAACATAGCTCTGCGGTGGAGTTGAGCAAGCTGTATTGCGGGGAGGAGCATGGTGGGGTATAGGGGCAAGCACAACGCACGGAAAAACAAAACAACGCAACAACGCAACACAGAAGTCAAGTACATTCGCAGAGTCCCCGGAAAAGTCAATTGGGGGGGGGGGCGCACATTCAGGCACTTCAGCAACAGCTTGATGTTGTCAAGGGCCAGCAGCTTGTACAGCGGCTTAGATGTAAGCACTCGTTCCAGCACCGATAGGATGAGGCGGATCTGGTACATGCACAGCGTGCAGCGAATGACTGGTTAGCCACGCGCTTCCCGCCAGCTTGTCACTCCCACAGCACCCACCGACTTGGACCGAACGATGTGTGCTCCCGTGGCACCACTCCGAGCATTGACCTCTTGTGCCAAGAGAACAAATGAGACATCAAGCACCTGCGGAAGTGGTGGTGTCACGAGGGACGCGTGTGAAAACTCGAAGTGGAGAATCCGCCGCCGGCTCCACCGCCCGTACCTTCTTGTCCGTGCACTTGACCACATATCGCTGCTGGCCTTCACATCCCTGCACAACAACACACAATTCAGCACCAAGCACGCCAGGGAGACAGCGAAGGGCAGCCAAACCACCCCCGGATAACCCCCCAGTCCCGCCAAGCCGGTGAATGCTATCCACACCACGCACCTGCTCCCACTTGGGTACCGCCTCGACCAACGACTGTGCCACCTCATCCCAATGGCGACTCTTTCCCTTCTTCTTGCGCCGGCGTTTGCTCTTGGTGAGCTCAACAAACTCGTGAAGAGCCTGCTGCTGAGCGCTCAACTCGTTTCCCATCGCGCCCGAGCCTTTGCTCTCCGCAGCAGGGCGCTGTCAGTGTGCCTGGATACCGCATTGATGAATACACACACATGAAGTATCAATCCGTGCGGCGCGGGTTCTGCTTCTCTCGCCTGCTTGTCTCTCGCGTCTGGCAGTTTGTCACGTCACGCGCCAAGAATGCTGACACCTTGTCTGCGTTGAAGTCGTACAACGGGGAGGCACAGAGAGACTGGTGCCACAGGGTCTGGGGGAATATGTGGCCTCAGACTCGCCTGCCGCTTCGAGTGTCGGCGATGCTCTCCATTGCCATGCTTGTGGTTGCCAAGGTGCTGGGAGCATACGCTGCTGTGTCTGACCCCGCGATTCAAAAGTGTGACGTGACATATCAGGTGCCATTTGCTCCTCCCATTTGGTTCCCGCTGGCCTTCTGGGCGCACTGCACACTGCCTGTGTCGGGACCGTTCCTGGTGTTGTTGTTCGTCGTGCTGTGGTGCTGGCCCTCCACCATGCTGTTCTTGTCTGAAGCCGCCGCGGCGTTGGGCTTCGATGCGTTGTCGGATTTGCTTTCTCCGGGACACTCTGGCCCGGGACCAAAGTTTGGAAAGGCCCGCGACGAAACTGTGTTTGACGACCTGCCCAGCCTTGAGGGCGTGCACTCGGAGCCAGACAGCGATGCAGGTAGCGACTCCGACGGAACGATGCCACCAGCTGTGGGCACAACAGAACATGGTCGTTTCCCAGCTGTGCGCTCCAAGCCGCAACATGCAGACGCACCTTGTCGTGATGCTGGCGGCCGACCCTCAGTTCGTTTGTACAAGGACGGTGCGGCCATACAGGCCATCAGCTCCCCAGACGCCTTGAGAGCTCGATTACGACGTTCACAAGGAAGCCTTGGGCGCTAGCCATCACGAGCCATCGCTAGCCATCGCTATCCACGCTGTGTATCCTTCGCGTTGTCACGCTCGGAAACACCGTTTCCGAAACCGGGTGATGCGCGCGTAGGTGGTGTGAAGAAGATCGGTGTTGTGTTTCCATTGTTTGAGTTTGTTTTGTGCCTTTCTTGATTCTTCTGCTTCTTTGCGTTTCAATGTGTGTGAGGGTTTGTTTTGCTGAGGGTTTGTTTTGCTGGGGACGAACAACACCTCACAACAAAGTGAATGTCATGCGAAACTGGGTTGGTTTGTTGTTGTTGGTCGAAGCCTGCATGCGGCGACACGGTGTTTGGAGCGGCACCGACACAGTGCTTGGAGCGGCACCGCCCGGTTGCATTCGTGTAGATCCTGGAACGCAACAGATTTCGTCTATCGTGACTCGTGACGATATCACATCTCCCACGGCCCTCGGTATCCCAGGCGCTTGGCCAGAACGAATACACACAAATTGCATCAACGTCACCAGGGCAAAAACAACGTTTTGCCTCTGCTGGTTGCTGCCAGCAGTTCGGACACTCCGCCTGTGTTCTTGGCTGACGCATAGACCCCTGTGATCCCTTCCGTGGTGCGTTTCACAGTGTGTGATATATACATGTATCACTGCACTATGTGTGGCGCGTTTGTGTGGCCCATTCATGTGACATTTGCCGCGGCGTCGCTCATCGTTTGCGGGTGTGGTTCTTGTGCCACAATCATCACAGTCCAGTTACCATGGGTAAGGGCGCACATCGTGATCGTGATAAGTACTACTTCCTTGCGAAAGAGCAAGTACGTAGAGGCTTGGTTGCGTCCGCAGTGCTGGCCGGGGACTCACAACGTTGTGTCCGTCGTTGTGTGAATGTGCGTGCACAGGGCTACCGCGCTCGTTCTGCGTTCAAGCTCATCCAACTCAACAAGAAGTATGACTTCTTGGCGCGCGCCAATGTGCTGATCGACCTTTGCGCTGCCCCTGGTGGCTGGTACGGCGCGGTGCCGAGCACACGGCAGTTGCTATGGTGCTGATGCGGGCGTTTCCTCGCCACGTTTGGTTTGGTGTGTCGCTGCAGGCTGCAAGTAGCCTCCAAGTACATGCCGGTGTCTTCCATGATCATTGGCGTTGATCTGGTGCCCATTCGTCCCATCCCAAATGTGATCACCCATGCAGAAGATATCCTCACAGCAAAGTGCCGGACGGTGCTCAAGAAGGACATGGGCAAACACAAGGCGGACGTGGTGCTTCATGATGGTGCGCCCAACGTCGGTGCTGCGTGGATCAAGGATGCGTACGGGCAGGTACGGTATGGGTCTTGGACACACGCCACGCACACGCGCACGCGCGCACACACTCGAAGGGATGCTCACTCTGTGCATGTACAACAGGCCGAGCTGGTGCTGCACTCACTCAAGTTGGCCACCGAGTTTCTGAAGCGAAACGGCTGGTTTGTGACAAAGGTGTTCCGATCAGCCGACTACCACTCGCTGCTGTGGGTATTCCAGCAGTTGTTCAAGAAGGTGGAAGCCACCAAGCCCCATTCATCGCGTAACGCATCCGCGGAAATCTTCGTGGTGTGCCAGGGCTACCTGGCTCCCGACCGTATTGACCCCAAGTTCCTCTCTCCCGAGTACGTGTTTAAGCAGCTGGATTCTGTGAAAAAGCCTGTGAACGTTCTGCACGGCAAAGTGAAGCAAAAGCGCAACCGCGAGGTACGAAGGGACACCGTTTACGCTGTTGTTCTTCGCTCATTTTGAGTGGGTTGGCCTGGCTTGGCTTGGCCAGGGTTACGACGAAAGCCTCGGACAAGTTCTGCACACGAAAACGTCTGTCGCACGATTCATTGATGGCGAAGACCCTGTGAGTGCATTGTGTGCAGTGTCACGTCTCTAGGTTTGTTTGTTTGTTTACTCCCAGTCGAACGTGCTCACCGCTTGTCCTTGGGGTGTCTCTGCAGACACATGTGCTCAGCACCGCACATCAGCTGGTGTTTGACGCGGACTCGGAGCAGTACAAGACGCACAAAGCAACCACGGCAGAAGTCGTGGCTTGCTGCGCGGATCTTCGTGTGCTGGGAAAGCGCGACTTTCGTGGTTTGCTCAAGTGGCGTGCCCTCATTCGACGCGACTTGAAGGCACAGAAACAAGCTGAGGTGCGCCGCGCAGCTCCAGAGTGCTGCCATGTTTGTCTGTTTCACGCACAGCACGGCCTATGTGCGCATGGGGTGGTGTTGCCATGTGACCTCACCCGCTTTGTGGTTGCTTGGATCGGTGTTGTTTCATGTTGTTGTGGCTGCCGTGCTGTTGGTCGGCTGTTCGTTGCAGGAGGAGGCCGCCGCTGCGGCTGCCGAGTCGGACGAGGAGAAGACCCCGGCCAAGACTCCCGAAGAGCAGGCCGCGTATGAGGAGGCCATGATCGACGTGGAGCTGGAAGACCTGAGTGCGGAGGCCAAGAAACGGGCAAAGCGCTTGCGGAAAAAGCAGCGTGCAGCCCACCAGAAGCAGCTGCGACGCGTGGCCCTGGGCATGAGCAAGCAAGCTGTGGACCTGGTGCAAGACCCGAACTTGTTCACGCTGAAGACCTTCAAGGACGCACAAGAACTGGAGGAGGCGGCGGAGGTGAATTTGTCCAAGCCAAGCAAGGCCGTGGCGCGAGCCATTGCTGCGGGCGGTGAGATGTCGAGCGACAGTGAGAGCGACGTGGCGGAGCCCTCTGATCTGGACAGCGACGAAGAAGCAGCTCGGTGCGTTGCTTGTTCACGATTGGCAGTGCCTGGTGTTCGTGCCTGTGTATTCATTCGTGCCCCCCCCCC
>Ga0213833_1003108_pt1 | contig 10335 bp, 11 predicted proteins | sample SWATP21_FD_160575 | JGI IMG/M metagenome (GOLD analysis project Ga0213833, IMG submission 160575) | Coastal seawater microbial communities from Marineland, Florida, United States - SWA TP2 #1 | ecosystem: Environmental > Aquatic > Marine > Coastal | place: USA: Florida | collected 2016-08-14
GGGAAGTGAGTACGCCGCACAGCACGTGATCGCATGCACGGGCACCCCCATCACACAGCACTGCGCCACAGCACGTACGCCTGGCGCCGAATGGAGGGTGCCGCGGAGCTCGTGCTGGAAATGGCCAGTGCAAGTGCTCCGCAGGACACAAACATGCGCAGGGGCACTTCGGTCGTCCCCAACAGGTGGTTCAGCAGGGGCAACATGAACTTCGGGTCATAGCTGCGGCACGGCACACATGCACAGAATAAAATACAAACAACAAAACAGCAAAAAACACGAAACAAACACGAAAGCACAAGGTGTGAGAGGTGACAGCAAACACTGCGGGCACGGACATGAACGCACACTTGCGAAGCGAGAGCGCTGTCAGCACCATCTGTGGCACTCGTCCCGGTCTTGTCATCATCTTGTTGTGTGCCACGGCGAGTAGGAAAGTGCACAGTGGTGGCGTGCACACGTGCCTTCACCAGGCCGCCAGTGGGAACGGTCGCCGCATTCGTCGTGGTGGTGCTCTGCGCGGCGGAATAGAACCAAGCGAAGGACGCCGACAGGTTCACAGGGCCCCGCTTGACGTCTCCAGCTGAGCCACGCACACCCGCCGTGCCCCACTTGAATCCAACACTTGCCACCGTGACGCCTGAACGAGGCACAGACACGCCGCCGCACGAGACAAGACACGGAAGGACAACCAGCAACACCACCAACAAAACACGTGCGAAAACAAAACAGGATCCAAATCATTCTTGGTCAGCGCGACGAGGGAGCTCAGCCAACCCGGGCACCCGGGCGAGCATGCGACGAAGTGAAACAGGTTCGCGCACACCAAGCACCCAGCACCCAGCACCAGGCACACACGCACCCGCCTCTTCAAACTCGGCCAACAACTTCATACGAAGGCGGTCTGCACTCGACATGGAGGCGCCATACGAGCACAGCAGCGAGCGCAGGGCAGGGCGGGTGCAACACGCCTTGCGAGCTGCAGACGCCAGCGCCAACAACAGCGCCAGCCGTGCTGTTTGTGCCGAGCAGTCACCCCGACTGACTGTCACGCACACACCAAGCACATCGTTGAACGCCTGGTGCACGCCACGATTACCCGCCTCGGCACCCTTGCTCTCGGTGTCCATGTCATAGTCACCCATCATGGTGTCGCCCTCCGCCTCTGCAGAGGCGGTCGGCAAGAAGCCGCGTGTCACCAACACGTGGCACAACTGCGCCACACACGGCTGCTCGTCGGTGTCCTCACGGCTGCAGGCCTGCACCAACGGAGTCAACGCCGCCTGCGCGGCGTCACACAACTCCTCCGACCAGGTGGTCACATCCGTCATGCGACGCAGGCACCCCAACGCAAGCGTCGTCAGCCGTGCCTTCGTCGACACGGCAGCGGCTCCCGGTGCAGGTGCAGGTGCAGGCGCAGGTGCAGGCACAGACGTGGGACTGCCAGTCGTGGCAGTGGCCCAAAAGCACGGCAGCTGCGCCAACGCACCCACGGCCACCTGCATGTCAAGACTGGCCAGTGCAGCGGCCTTCTTCGCCCTGCCTCCACGCCGGCTTTGGGTGGCGCCTGCGCGGCTGGCGTGTGCCAAGACACAGGTCAAGACACGGGTGTGGGTGTCACTCCACAGGTAGCTCCGCACCGCGGCCACGGCAGACGCTTCGTCGCCTGCCGCCACCCACGCGTTGTCCATCTGACGGCGGGAGGTGCGCAGCCAGGACTTAGCCCACCGCGCCACAGTGGATATCACGTCGCTGCTGGGCTCCGCGGTCTTCCAACCACGCTGCAGCAGCGCCCACGCGCAGTCGCACACCCGGCGGTAGCCGGCGGACTGCAGCACGCGCGCGGATGACGGTGCGGCCAGCAGCAGGTGCAGCAGTACGGCGGATGCGCCGTCCAACACCGGCGCCAAGCCTGGAACGCTCACCAATGCGGGGAGCAACAGCAGCAGGCGCGCCACACCCGGTGCAGGTGTGTGTGTGGTGGTGTCACCGTCACTGCCGCTGCTGTCGTCGCGACCAGCATCAAACAACAAGGTTGTGGCGGCGGACAGGTGGCGCTGGACAGCTGCAACATGCTTCGCCTTGCCCATCACCTTCACCAGCTGGGCAATGAGGTCATCAGCAGACGCCTCTCCCTCCTTGGTGGGGCTTCCTGCGGCCTCCAACAACTCACGCAATGCCGCAAGCACCACCGCCGCAACCGTCGCCTGTGCCGCATGTGCGCCGCCTGCCGCGGTGGCAACATGTGCCACGCTCGCCTGTGCTGCGGTCATGACACTCGTCACGTCCTCCGCGGTCATGCCGGGCTGCACCACCACATCAGCACAGGCCACGGCCAGAGCCGCGGCTTCAGGCAAGACGCCGGCATCGATCAGAGGGGCGGCAGCAGCAGCGGCAGCGGCATCGGCATCGGCCTGGTCCACCCCAGCAAGGGCAAAGCAACGCGGCACCAGTCGCAAAGTGGTGCGGCGCAGCGCTGCCAACTCGCTGTCGCCTGCGCGACGCTGGTCGTGTGATGATGACGCAAATGTGGTGATGCTGCGCGTGGCGAGCAACAAAAGGGCCCGCACGTCCATTGTCTGCACACGCATCCCAGGCGTGTCCAGCAAGCCACACACCACGTCCACAAGCCACGCGGGAGGCGGCACGGACGGTCCTGCTTCTCCTCCTCCTCCTCTTACAGGCACGGGCACGTGACGACGCAACAGCGCCGCCAGGAGCTCCTGTGCCTGCTGCGGCTTGCAAAGGTGGCGCGCCGCCCGAGCCACAACGCGCGCGGCAGACGTCAGCACACGACCACGTGTCGCGGCGGAGCGACGAAGCAGTCCGTGGGCACACGCAGTGACGACACGGTGCCATGGAGACGCGACAGGTCCGGTGGTGCCGATGTGAGACAGCCACTGCGCCATGCCGGCCACGGACGTCATGTCCACAATCCACTCCAACACCGCCACGTTCAGCGCTGTGGTGTCGGAGGAAGCACCGGGGGTGGGGGTGCCACATCGACCGCGGGCGGCCTGCATGATGCGCGGCTGCTGCACCGCGATGTGCAAGCACGCCACGACGGTGGAGGTAACAAGCGGCACTCCAGCACTTGGGGGGGTGTTCACGCCGCCTTCACCCTCGCCAGAGGTGTGGGTGGCGGTATTACCTGCCACGGCCGCAAAGGCTGTCGTCATCAGGCCCAGCAAGCTTCGCACAGTGGCGGGGGGGTGCTCCGGCGATGGTGATGCGTACGCGACCTCGAGCACGCGACGTGCAGACGAAGAAAGCGCAAGGACGGCGGACAGGAGGCGTGTGGCGAGTTGCTGCGCTGCAGAGGAGGCGGAGGAGGATGGGACTGCAAGGTGGCGCTCAAGGGCGCGCTGCAGCAACGCTTGAACGGCCGGCGAAGCGATGGGCAATGGGCAAGGACGGTTGGCAGGAGGTGCCGCGAACAGGTCACCAGATTGGGAGGACGCATCACCCGTGGCCTGCGGCAGGAATGCACACGCCGCGTATGGTGTGGCAACGCCCAGCATCACACGCACACACACGCACACACACATGGTCAATAGGTTACTTGGTCAATGGTCAATGGTCAATGGTCAATGGTCAATGGTCAATGCAAAAAGGCGTTTCTGGGGCCCAAGTCACCCATAGCGCCCCGCGCAAAGAACAGAATGGAATCCAACACGAAACGCAACGCAACGTACCACGTAGGCACAGGCATGGGACACGTGTTGCGCGAAGCTGACACCATTCAAGGCATGCACAACAGCTCCCAACACCAGCTGTGCACCCGAGCTGCCCTCACACTGTGCAGCAACAGCCGCAGGGAGAAACGAAGCCACGGGGTGCGTGGACACAAACGCGGTGGCGGCGTCGACGGGAAGACTGTCGCCCGACCGTGACACCTCGCCACCAGACAGCACCAACGGCAGGGCGCTCCACACCTCACCCAGGTTGTACATCGCAGCACCCGCAGGCGCCGACAACCACGATATGATGGGGGACATGTCGGCAAGCACCACCCGGCACGCCACGCACGCCGCCGCAAACAACCCAGGCGCCGCAGACATGTCACCCACCGTCACAGCCTGCAGGCACCGCGTCAACCGCAACGCCACACGGCCGCGCCGAGCACGGTCCACAATGGCCACCCCGCCGCCGCTCGCCTTTTTCGACACGGCGCCCTGCAGCAGCTTGCGCAGACGCGCCACGCCGCCATCCGAGGGCGCGCCGCCCACCACATGCGGCGCGGCACCCCGCCGCCGCAGTTGTGTGGTGAGAGGGGTTGTGCGCAACACCAACGAGCCAAAGGCCCGCGTCGCGAACCCGTGCAGGCGGCGCAACGCCGGGGCGACCGCGGTGCCGTCGGCCTGTGACGTCACGCGGGCGATGGTGGCCACCAGGGCCGCGGGGTTGGGGCACGCGAGGAGGAGGCGGCGGGCGACGGCAGAGACGAACACCGCCAGACCGGGCAACGTGGCGGGCTGCACGTGCTTGGCGGGTCCGAACAGCGCCGAGGCCGCAGCCGCAGACGCAGACGGTGGTGCGTCGTCCGAAGGAGCCGTGACGGTGACGGCGGCGGCGGCGGCGGCACGTGCAGCGGCGACAAGGGCCCCCAACGCGACGTCCAGAACCAAGGCAGACACGGGCTTCTCCGCCTCATTCTTTCCGGTGCCGGCACCTGCACCCGCACCCGCACCCGCGGCAGCTTCCACGCTGGACAGAGCCTGCGTGGAGGCACCGGAGGAGCTCATGTGTGCGACCACATTCTCCATGAAGCGAATGTGTGCCGTGATCGCCCCAGGGGCCTTGGCCTCGGCCGGTCGTAGCTCGGCGACGGTCACCGCGGCATCCGCGCCGATCAACGCGTCCAGCCATGCGCTGGCCTCATCCAAGCCAATGTCCTGAGTGGGCGGGGCGTGGTGGCTGTCGGTGGCGCCCGCAGCAGCCACAACGCTCGCCCCACCGAATATGCCAAGACGCGCGGCCAAGGACAGAATGACGCGACGGGTGAGGCCACGCAGGGACGCTGACGGGGTTGTAGCAAACAGCAGCAGCACCGAGTGGAACACGGAGCCGCGGTCCTTTTTCCCGTGACTGAAGAGGCGCACAGAGGCGTGGGTGGACATGGCATGCAGCAACTGCACGAGTGCGTCCTGTACCACATGTGGGTGTGCCTCAAACGCGCTGCGTGGTGCAAGCACCGGGCCGCCAGGGAACAACTTGTGGAGGTCGAAGCCTGAGTTGCGCACCGCCTTGGTTTGGGTTTCCAAGTACTTCGCAACCACGCGCAGGAACGATGCGTGCATCTCCGTGCGATCCTGCGCAATCGAAAACGGTCCCCACACCCCCACACACGCCATCCGCAAAGTCAAACAAAGTCAAAACACAAACGACGGCAGGCGTGGTGCGGGGGTGTGACACAGTCGCACGCACCACCACCGCGACCCAGCAACCAACCCACCTCAGCCGACAACACAGGCGGCGCGTCTTCCTCAGTCTTCCCTCCTGTCTCCGTCTTCTTCGTTGTCTTCTTCTTCTTCGCTAAGCTTTTGTCCACCTTCCCAACCAACCCGGGGCGGGCCACCAACCGACTGCGCACCGCCAGCAGCGTTTGCATTTCTGGGCAGTGCCTGGCCAGAGCGAGTTGAAGCTGGTACACCATCTTGCTGCGCTGTTGCGCGGGCAAGTTCGAGGCCTGGGTCACCACACGCAGCAGCCACGAGAAACGGGAGAGCACCAGGTGCAGCAAACGCAGGGTCTTGATGACGACCCAGGGGCTGGCGTGCAAGAGCCCACGTGTGAACGCGGCCTTGGTGAGCTGAACAGGCAACACGCCGACCAACAGGCGCGCCAACGGAGCACCTGACGCCGCTGATGAGCTTGCTGTCGCGGCACCCTTGTCGTTCGCACCGGCGACGGACTGCTCGGCCGTGCCGGTGCCAGCCATCACCACGTCGTCCGCTTCCAACCAGTCGAGGTGCGTGGCTGGTGGACTGGCGGCGGGACGGCCTTCCAGCAACGACCCTTGCGAACTGCCGCGGGCAGTTTGGGACGCTCGAGACGCTCGGGACGCCTGTGCTGTGGAGGTTGTGGTGATGCCTGCCACCGCGGGCATCACCGGAGCCACAGACAAGGCCATGACCTCGGCAATGGCATCCACGCTAGCCCTCCAACGGTTGGATGGGCGTGGCTCCAGCGAGTGCGGAAACTGCTGCAAGAAGAACGCAAGCAAATGTGGGAACCGCTGCAAGATGCGGAGGCACAACGCCTTCTGGAGCTCGTCGTCCGTGGTCTGCACACACTCTCACACATCGGAAACAAATGAATAACAGCACAACCACGTGCAGCACCAACATACCACCAGCAGGCGGTACTTGTTGTTGCGGCGCCGATAAAACTTTACACGCAACGCGTGCAAACGAGAACCACACCACGCACACAAGGGGGCACACCACGTTCATCCCATCCCAACCACGTACGTTCAATGAAATCACAAACCGCAACGCCATGCGAAGACGAGAGTTCAACTGAAAGGTGGTCACGGTCGGATCCCATCGTGGGGGCGATCCGAAGGCACTCCACATGCCACGACTGCTGCCTGCGTGGTCGGGGCGCTTCTCGCCACAGCACACCACCAGGAGAAAGGCGTGCACGGCCTCGCGCACCACTTGTGCGGAGGCGTACAGGCGAGTGAGCACCTCCAACGCAGAGGAATCAAACACGCGGCGCTTTGCGTCGGACGGGATGCCTGGGTTGCGCAGCACGTGCTGTAGCAGCGTGCTGAGCGCAACAATGGGCAGGGAGGTGCCGGAGGTCGAGGACGCCACCAGGTGCACCACCCCCCGGATGAGGCCCTTTGTGTTGACCAACTGTCGTTGCACATCCGGAGCCGGGACACGGAGCAGGGCCAGGACGAGCTGCGCGAAGGAGTCTCGCACCTCCTCCACACGAGCCTTCGCCACATCCTTCATCCGGCCACGACCGCGGCCCTTGTTCCCCGTGCTCTTGGACGTGAGTCGCTGGAAGATGCGACTGCCAAAGTTGAACCGAGACAACAGCTCACGCGCGGTGCCTGGGGTGCGCTGACCAATGCACGCCAGCAGGGTGAGCGTCGAGATGATCAGGCGCCCGTGTTCACTTCCCAGCTGACTGAACAGTGCCTTGTGCTTGGAGCGGAGAATCTTCCGACACACCGCCAGAGCAACGTCGCTGTCGCCCCACTTCACCAACACCGAGAAGAAATCCAGCAAGTTGATCATGGCGCGAGAGGTGCGCTTTTTGATGCAATCCCACGCGGCAAACAGCTCTGCCGCTTCTGGAGACGCGCCGCAGTACCCTGCCAACAGTCCCGTGGCGGCGGTGTCCGCATCAGCCGGCTCAGAGGGAAGCAATGGCAAGCGAACGATCGACGAAAGCTTCCGTACTTCCACAGTCCCCGCTGCATATTCCATCATAACCTGCCTGCGAGCGGTGTCGATGCCTGGGGTTTGCAACCACACAATTGTCACAACCATGGATCACGTTCGGTCCACAGCGCCCATCCCGCAAACACACGCACCGCGAGAAAGCTCCATCATTGAGTCAGAGTTTAGTACTGCCACGAAGTCTGCAAGTGAAATGGTTTCCTCCTCGGAATCGCTGCTTCCACTCTCGCTGCTGACCTCGTCGTTGTCGTCTGAGCCACTGTCATCGTCGCTGCCAGAGCCGTCGCTGCTGTCGCTACTGTCGCTGCTGTCACTGCTGCTTGCATCGCCTTCGGACTCCATTGCCATCTCTATATCCTCCACCTCGCCGTCGGGGCCCTCGGCGAGTGGGGCACCGCTCCCAAGCTCCTGTGAACGTTCCATGCTTGCTGCGCACGAAGTGGCACAACCCACAAGTCGGACACAAGGTGTCGGCTTGAAGGTGTTCCAACCGCGTACCCCACAGACGCAGGTACACCAGACACCTCACAAAGGTGCCTTCACCCACACGTCGAGCAGCACACGCCTTCACTTGTCTGACTCCACCCCACTGACTGCACTGTGTGGACTGGCTGCTGGCACTTGCAGCAAGGCTGTTGGCCTGATTTCTTCATGTTTCAGAAACCATCACAATGCGTGGTGTATAAATTTATGCCCGCACTGCTCGTTCGTTCAAAACGCCGAAACGACGCGTTGCAACACCCACCTGCGTTGACCAAGCACTCCCATTGCCCACCGTGACGATGACGGCCATGGCTCCAGGCACCGCGGTACCCATTGGAACTGCCATGGGGGGTGGAAGCATGTTCAATCAAAATCAGATTGCAGAAGGCATGTACACGGCCGTGGTGTACGGCATGATCGCGGAGGGGAAGTACGGCGAAGCGGCGCGGGTGCTGCAGCTGGAGCTGCAAAACTTTCCCCGCAGTCGTGCTGCCCTGTCCCTCCTTGGGTTTTGTTGCTACTACTTGCAAGATTTTGCAACTGCTGTGTTAACGTACGTGGGTCGTGCATCAGTGTGGAAGTTGTTGGGGCGTAACGCCTTTGGACTGGCTGCAGGTACGAAAAGCTGACCAAGTTCCATCCTGAGGTGGAAGAATACAAAATTTACCTGGCCCAGGCATTGTACAAGGCTGGTTGTTACGCAGAAGCCACACGTGCTGCGCTGCGAGTGGACGATCCGCAATACAGTCAACGGTTGCTGATGCTGCAGGCTGCCATCAAGTACGAAGAGGACGAGGTGAGTGAACATGATGTTGATCTCCAGGTGCCGTTAATCAAGAAAGAGAGCTCACCATGCACGCTTGATAATCACCAGCTATCGGCTTGCAAGTCGCTTGTGGACCAATGCATCCGCGACGATCCCGACACCATCATCAACTATGCATGCATCACGTACAAGGAGGGGAACTTCGAGGACGCGCGCACCAAGTTCGTCGAAGCCATCAACACCCTGGGATATCGCCCGGAACTGGCGTACAACATCGCGTTGTGCCACTACTGCCAAAAGCAGTTTGGTCCAGCTCTCAAGTACATCTCAGAGATCATCGAGAAGGGAGTTCGAGAGCACCCAGAGCTCAGCGTAGGCAGCAACACCGACGGCATCGAGGTGCGCTGGGTCTGTTTGTGCTCGCGTTCGAAGATCGTTTGCTCACACCACACCGTCTCGTGGCGGGCCTACAATGGCACCAGGTGCGAAGCGTCGGCAACACCCAGATTCTGCGGGAGACAGCTTTGGTGGAGGCGTTCAACCTCAAAGCTGCGATTGAGTACAGCCTTAGCAACCCAGCTGCCGCCAAGGAAGCCTTGAGTGACATGCCGCCACGGGGTGAGGACGAGCTGGATCCAGTGACGTTGCACAACCAAGCGCTGATGCACATGGACGATGACCCCACCGCGGGCTTCCGCAAGCTCAACTTCTTGCTCCAAAACCCGCCCTTCCCACCGGAGACGTTTGGAAACTTGCTGCTGCTTTACGTCAAGCACCAGTACTACGACCTTGCTGCTGATGTATTGGCTGAGAACACGCACTTGACGTACAAGTACCTTACAACGGACTTGTTCGAGTTCCTCGATGCGTGCATCATGGTACAGACGTCGCCAGAGGTACGGACCACGCGCGCCCGGTTGCTCCATCAACGTGCTGGGCTCACGTTCTGGGTCTGGCTGGAATGATGAAAACAGGAAGCGTTCCGCAAGTTCGACGTGTTGACCAACAAGCACATCGAGCAGTTGCGCAAGTTCACAAAGCAAATTCAGGATGCGCGCTTGGAGCGTGACAATCCGGCAATCAAGACAAGCTTGAAGTTGTACGACGACGCCTTGGAGCGCTACATCCCCGTGCTAATGGCTATGGCGCGCATCTACTGGGAACGTGAGAACTACCCTCAGGTCGAGAAGATTTTCCGACAATCCGCCGAGTTCTGTAGCGAACACGATGTGTGGTGCGTGCCCATGGTTTGTGGTGCATGGGGCATTGGTGCGCAGCGGTTCGCTCACTCACGTAAATGACTTGCAGGAAGTTGAACGTGGCGCATGTGTTCTTCATGCAAGAGAACAAGTTCAAGGAAAGCATCCGCTACTACCAACCAATTGTCAAGAAGCATTCGGAGAACATCTTGGACGTCACCGCCATTGTGTTGGCGAATCTGTGCGTGGCCTACATCATGACGAGCCAAAACGAGGACGCGGAAGACTTGATGCGTCAAATCGAACGCGAGGAGGAGCGTGTTCAGATGGAGGACCCGGATAAGCAGTGCATTCACTTGTGCATCGTAAACCTGGTCATCGGTACCTTGTATTGCGCCAAGGTGTGAATTGTCGCAAAGTGGATGTGTTTGCACTCGTATGGGGGGGGGGGGGCTCCGCAACTCCCCGA
>Ga0213833_1003109_pt1 | contig 10334 bp, 7 predicted proteins | sample SWATP21_FD_160575 | JGI IMG/M metagenome (GOLD analysis project Ga0213833, IMG submission 160575) | Coastal seawater microbial communities from Marineland, Florida, United States - SWA TP2 #1 | ecosystem: Environmental > Aquatic > Marine > Coastal | place: USA: Florida | collected 2016-08-14
TGGCACTGACCAGCGTCGGGCTCGCCATCCACTACGCCTGTGGGACGCGCAGCGACGGCAGCCTGCTGTGCTGGGGCAATCTCTCAGGCGTTGATGTCCCCGACGACGTTTTCGTGCCGGGCACGTTCACCAGCCACGCCCACAGCAACACCCTTTGCGCCGAACGTGCTGCGGGCGGCGTCGCCTGCTTTGGCACGCACGACGCCCCCTGGCCCGCTCCTCTCGACCCAGGGCTCATCGGCGTTGAACTCCATGGCGTCGTCTTCGGCTACGAACACGGGTGTGGCCTCGACGACGACGGCTTCGCCTGGTGCTGGAGCCAACACGGCACGGGCACCAACGACCCGCTCCGCGTGTTTCCCGTCGACCGCGCCGCGCAGCCCCCTGTGGGTGTGGCCTTCTCCAGCTTGGCGCCGTCGTACGACAGCATCTGTGGCCTTCGTGTCGACGACGAGCAGGTGATGTGTTGGGGCGGCATGGTCGCCGGCCACGGCGAAGCCGACTCCGCCCGCCCTGCCGTGCACATCTCGCTGTCGACCCACGCGTCCTGCTTTGTCGACGACACGGGCCACGCCGGATGTTGGGCAGAGCGCTATGTCTCCAACCAGACCATCGTCGGCACCGAAGCCGCCCCCCCTGTCGACGTCGTCTTCGACACCATCGACATGGCACAGCAGTTTGGCTGCGGCATTCGCTCTCAGGACGGCCAGGTCGAATGCTGGGGAAACGGCAGCTTCGTCGTCGACAACGTGCCCACCGACGGCCCCTTTGTCGACGTCGCCGTGGCGCACTCCATGGCCTGTGCCGCCCGCGCCGACGGCAGCGTCGAGTGTTGGGGCCCAACCGCCGCCACCCAGCCCGACGACCTGTCGGTGCAGCTCCTCAAAGGAGGCATTACAGGCGTGTGTGGACTGCGTGACGACGACACCGCTGTGTGTTGGGGGTCAGGCGACGGCATCGCGGCGGCGCCGACGACCACCTTTTCAACGCTGGCGGTCGGCAACGACCTTGTTTGTGGCGTGCGCAAATCCGACGGGCTGCTGGAGTGCTGGGGCGGCAGCGAGGCGTACCCCTCCTTCGTCCCCGAAGACGTCGCCTTCGCAACCCTCGACTTGTCCCACAGCCACGGCTGTGGCGTTGGCGTCGACGAAGTCGTCACCTGCTGGGGACAGCCGGGGGCCGACGAGCTTCAACCGCCGGCCGACTTTGCCGCCACCGACGTGGCCGTCGGCGACTCCGTCACGTGTGCCTTGCGCAAAGGCGGAGGCCATGCCTGCTGGGGTCGATTTCAACGCGGCCTGCACCAACCCGCCGAGGCCGACGCCACCATCGTACACGTCGACGAACACAGCGTTGAGCAGCGCACCCTGCGGTGGACGTTGCGCGACGGTGCCGACCGGTTCGTGCTGCAACGTGCCCCCATCGTCGACGACGTCGTCGGTGCGTATGCCGATGTCTACGCCGGTGCAGCGCAAACGTTTGTCGACGACACGTTCGACCAGATGACGGGCACCTCCTACCGCGTGCAGGCCTGTGTCGCCGACGATTGCGTGCCATCTGCGGCCGTCTCCGTCGATGCTGTCGCCCTCCTCCGCGACGCCGGCGATGGCAGCAACGTCACCGATGTTCGGCTTGTCGACGACGACCGCCTCGTCGTCATCGCCGACTGGGAAGAACCAGGCGTCCCAGAGCTCTACACCGTCTACGACGATGGACGCGCCCCGACGCTGCTCACGGCGGGCCACATTGCAGGACGAGGGCTGCTGTCCATCGTCGGCATCGACGCTGCACAGTCCCACGTCCTCTACGTCGCCAATCGGGTGCACTCGGCCGTCGTGGAACTGTTTCAGGTGCCAGTCGACGGCAGTGGGCCACCGACCCCTTTGGTGTCTGACAGCCCCTACTACGTCGATCCCGGATATGTCGAACTGACACCAGATGGAGCCCGCGTGGTGTTCATCGCCCACCCTGCCGACCAGACGCACGCCGTCCTCTCGTCGGTGCCGGTGACGCTGGCCCCAGGGGCGGTGGCGGTGCAACTCAGCCCAACAAACGCTGCTGGCCACGTCACCGACTTCTTCCTCGACGACGAAAACCAGCAGGTGTTCTTCCTCGGCGATGTGCGCACAGCCGGCCAACACGAACTGATGGTCGCCCCCGTCGACCAGCCTGAGTTGTCGGCTCCTGCCTTCGGCCTGCCAGATGCGGAGGCCGACGTGCGCACCGACGTCCTCCTGAGCCCTGACGGCACCTACATCGGGCTGCGTGCCGACCTCGGTGACGACGACGTCGTGCACGCCTACGTCCTTCCCACCGACCTGTCGTCGGGCCCCCTGCAGGTGAGCGATACGGACTTGCCCGACGGCGCGGTGGCCACGTTGGTGGGGTTCACGCCCGACAATGCGTCGTTGGTGTACATCGGCGACCTCGACGAAGACGGCTTTGAAGACCTCTATGTCGGCGGCCTCGACGGTGGGCAACATCGCGTCGTGCTCCCCGGCGCCACCGGCGCCATCGTGAATTTCTCGGCGCGTGTGTCGCCCGACGGTGGCCACGTTGTCTATCTCGCAGGCACCGACGCTCACGGAAACGATGGCATCTTTCTCGCCGACACCGACGGAACCGCACCTGCGCGGTACGTCCAAGCTGAGGGCCACCACGACCGCGCAGCGACGTCAGGCCTCTCCTTGCAGTTCTCGGCCGACTCCCGGCACATCCTCTTCGAGTCGGGCGTGGGCAACGGTTTTGCGCTGTTCTCGGGCTTGGTCGACGACGACGCACCTGCCGTGCGGCTGAGCCCGCCGACGTCGAGCTTCCCCTTCAGCGGCGTCGTCGGCAAGACGCTGCTGAGCCCCGACCAGCAGACCGTGTTCTTCGTGTGGGTCGGCGACGAAAACGATTGGGACGCCGTCGAGTTCCGCACTGTGCCCATCGACGGCCGAATCCCTTCGGTGCCCTTGCAGCCGGGTCGCAGCCACATGATCGACACCGGCATGACCGACCCCGTGTTCAGCCCCGACGGCCGCACCGTGGTGATGTCGGGCGATGGCCTCGACCTCGAGGCGCCCCCACGGCTGCTGCAGGTGCGCGTGCTGCCTGCAACGCCGTAGCGCCTTTTCAGCGTGGAGGCCTGGGCGGCATTCAGATCCACGTCCGTCATTCGTCAGGAGGCTGCCCACGACGGGCAGGAGGCTCCCATGACGTTTGTTTGCGCCCGGTCGACAAGACGACCCTCCCTGTTGTTCTCGGCCTTGGCGACGGCCGCCATGCTGTCGGGCTGCCCGGAGGGGCCACCGACACCGAGTCCGGAGCCTGAGCCCTCCACCGTCGGAGACGCCGGTGAGGTCGACGCCAGACCAGACACGGGCCCCGCCGATGCCGGCACCATCGACGCGGGCGTGGTTGACGCCGGAGGAGGCGACGCGGGCCCCCCAACCAACGCCGATGCCGGCAGCGTCGCCGTCGACGCTGGCGCCCACGACGACGACGCGGGCAGGCCGCTGGCGCCAGACGCCGGCGAGGCACCAATCGACGCAGGCCCAGAACGCGACGCAGGCGCTCCGCCCCCGCCAGACGCAGGAAGCAGCACCGATGACGCGGGCACCTTGCCACCCCCCGACGCCGGAGGTCCGACCGATGGTGGTCCGGCCGATGGTGGTGACGTCCTCGGTCCCCTCGACAGCGGGCGCCCGCCCCCTCCCACCGACAGCGGACTGGCGGATGCAGGTGCTCCTGCAACAGACGCGGGCACATCTCTCGACGACGGAGGCTCCCCAGTCGAAGACGCAGGTGTCACCGACGGTGGCGTCGTCGACGCCGGCCAGCCCCTCGACGTTCCGGTGTACCCGCTGGAGGCGTGCTTCGATCAGGCGCCGTACTTCAGCGAAGACCGCGCCGACTGCAGCCTCGCCGACGTCAGCGCAGTGCGCCCCACAGGGGACACTTTGCGAAATGTCGCATTTGACATCGCCTGCAGCGACCTTCTCCCGGCCCACACCCAACGTCGGGTGCAGTACCGCTCCAACGGCGTCCCTCTCTACACTGCCATCGCCAACAATGACCTCGACGTCGCCCACCATTTCACCGTGCCCGCCCCTCTCGACGAGCCTGCGCTGCAGGCTCAGGTCGAATACCTCGACGGCAGCGCCGTCGTGTTCACAACGTCCAACGTCGACCTCGGCCCCCAGCAGCCAACACTTCTCCGCACGTTCCCCGACGACGCGCCCCCCGGCCAGCCCCGTCTGTTTTTGGGCGACGGCTTCCCAGCAGGAGGAGGCGCGGGCGAAGTTCGTTTCACCACCGGCGACGGCACCGTCTATGAGGCCTTCACCAGCGTTGGTGACGATGCTGTGCTCGCGTCGTGGCCAGAAGACGTCTCCAGCGCCGCAGAGGTCGACCTCGGCTTTTGCGACGCCGCGCAGCAGACCAGCACGTTGGTCACCCCTCTCGCTGCGCAGCCTCGGCTGTTGTCGACGTCAGAGCAGGTGGTGTCTCCAGAGCAGTTTTTGGAGCTCAACGGCCAAAACTGGGACCTCACCGTCCCCGTCCTCGACGTGTGGTTTGAGTCGCGGCCGGCGACGCCGTTCCCAGGCGACGTCGGCGTGCAGTTCGGGCCCTACCCCATGATGCTTCTGACGCCCGGGTCTGGACGCGTCATGGTCCCCACAGAGCTTCCCTCCGACCACTACCAGGTGTTCATCGCCTTTCAGTCGGGGGTGGAGACCAACGGGTTGCTTCTGCAAATCATCAACCCCGACACTTGTGAAGATGTCGAACCGAAGTACTTCGTCGACACCACCGGCTGCACGACGCCCACCATCCAGCAGGTGACACCGCAAACCCTCCCTTATGGCGGCAGCTTCACCGTCACCACCGACTGCCACGACACCGTCGTCTACGACGAGCGGCGGCTGGTGTTCATCGACGACGACGGCAACGAAGACGGCTGGGCCCCCTGCGATGCGTCGGTTCCGGCCGCATGCACCGCGGAGCTGTACACCTGGCCCCGCGTGAAGATGCGGTTTCTCAACGGAGGGTTCTCTGTGGCCGACACCGACGTGGTGCTGCTCGACGTGCACCATGCCTCCATCTGGTTCGCCGAACCCCACACCGTCTTGCCCGGCGGCGACATCGAACTCGTCGGTGTCAACTGGCCGCTCGACACCGAGGCCGTCGCCGTCATCGACGACAACCCCCCATGGACATCAGAGGTCACCTTCGTCGACGACACCACCGCGCGGGTGACGCTCCCCGACTCCTTGCCTCGCGGTGAACTGCTCACCGTCGACATGCGTTTCTGTGGTTCGCCGATTCGACCCTATGGCACGTTCATCCGCACCCTCGCCGCTGGAGACCCCGAGCTGCATTCCCTCTCGATGATGTCGGCGCCGTCAGGGGTGCTGGTGCACGCTTTCGGGTCTGGCTTTGCCGCGAGCCCGCCGCCGGCGGGCGACGCGGCCCTGCTGACCTCTGCTGGGGTGACGGCGGCCGTGTCCAACCTGCAGGTGCTCGCCCCCAACTTGGCGATGTTCATGGTCCCCCACCACACCACCACCGGCACCTGGGGCCTGCGGTTGCAGATGGGCAGCGGCACCACCAACGATGTTCTGTTTGAGCTGCTGCCTTAGGCCGACGTCGACGTCGACGACGACGAACGCCCCTGCTGGGGGCGTTTGGTTTGCGGTGCCGCTACTTTGTCGGCTTCGCATGAAACGTGAGTCTCAGCTCGACCGTCGACGCTTGCGACGGAAACCCAAGGCTCGCCCTGCTCACCACTTGGGCCACGCAAGCCGACAGCGTCGACGTTGACGTCGACGCAAAGCGGGTGCGTCCATCGGGCTGCACCTGCGCCCGCAGCACCACCGTCTCGTCGTCGTCGCCGAGGTGCTCCTTCGCGCACTGCACCAGAGGCGTCAGCTTGGAGTTCAACTCCGCTGTCACCTGCGAAGGGTCGAGGTTGCCATCGAGAACATCGGCCGACGCCGACAGCGGCCGGCGCAAGTCGACGTCTTTGGTCTTCACGTCGTCGGGCTGCCCCACCATCAGCAACACGGCTGCTGCCGCCGCCAACAGGGGAGCCGCTCCCCACCACACGGGGAACTTGCGAACGTTGTCGTCGGGCGCTTCGTTGGCAGGTACAGCCACACGTTGGGCACGTGCGGCAAAATCGATGACTTCGACGGCGGGTGACAGGCTGTCGGCTGCGACGACGACGTCGTCGTTTTGCGCCGACGCCTTGATGGGCATGGCCTCTCCCCCCGCCATCAAGCGCATGGCCCGCGCCTCCAGCCGGTCGAGGTCGGCGTCGTCGGCGCCCATGCTGTTGACGACGTCCACCAAGCTGTCGAGCACCTCGGCCACGCGGCCCGCGCACCCGTCACAGGTCACCACCTGCGCCTCCAACGCAGCGTCGTCGACGCCGTCAAAGATGTAGGCGTGAATGGCCTCGTCGCTGCAGATGTGGAGCGGGTCGGTCATGATGCCTCCTCCGCCCCGTCTGCCATTTTGGGCGCGACCGCTTGGCGCAGCTTCTTCAACAGATGCGTCCGTTTGTGCGCAGCGTTCGTCGGCGAGCCTGGGGGGTAGCCCAAGGTTCGCTGCGCTTCGGCCGCGCTCATGCGCAACGTTGCCAACAAGAATTCCCGCTCTTGTGCGTCGAGCAATTGCACGGCGTCGCTCAACGCCTCCCGCTGCCGTCGACGTTCTTCGCGTGCGATGGCGAGGTCTTCGGGGTTGTGGTCGTCGTCGAAGACATCGTCTTGCGTGGCGTCACGCCGCAACCACTCCCGACGTTTGCGATGGCATTTGTCGATGTAGAGGTTGTGCAGCGCGCGCCGCGCATAGGCCAGGAGGTCGTCGTCGCTGCGGCCGTCCCAGACGGCCTCTTGCGTCTTGAGCTTCAGCAGCACCTGCTGCGTGAGGTCGTCGGCGTCGGGCGCACCAGCACCGTAGGAGCGCTGGCCCAACAACATCGACGCACGTCGCTGCAGGGGCGCCTGCAACGACGACAAGCGCTGCTCCCAAGAAGCCGCGCCGGCGTCGTTCGCGCGGGGCACATCAGGGTCGTCTGCACGTCGTGGCTGCACGCGGGGCTCCCGGCCGGGCCTCAGTCGGCCGCCTCTGCCCATCACCGAATGCGAAGGGAGATGCAGGGAACGCGTCCTTCATTGGCAGATCCCGCACGCCCACTAGCGGATGGCGAGGGGGTTGGCCCGAGCGCAGCAGAAGAAGGGCATGTCGCCGTCCCCCTCGCCGTAATCGAGCTTGTTCGCCGTCGTCAATCCAGGCGAATTGCCCGGAATGTAGGAGATGGCCGTCTGCAGCAGGTGGCGGCTGTCGTTGGCCAACGCCTCCGACTGGAGGTACGAGCCAGTGCGCACCTCGTAATACCCCTCGCCGGAGTCGAAGCCGTCCGTGGCGTCGCCGCAGGAGTTTGACGTCGAGTTGCTCAAGTTGATGAGGTCGCAGGTGGCGATTTGCTGCAGCGTGCACAGGCTCTTGCCTTGGTTGTGGCAGTGGTTCACCGCTTCCATCTGGGTGTCGATGCTGTTGTTGTTCGTCCACGTGCGGTCGATGCAGTCGTCGCCCAGCGGCTCCATGTCCGAAGGGCACCCGTTGCTCTCTCCCGACAGCCGAATGCCGTCGTTGTCGACGATGGCGACGGTGGTGGCATTGCCACTGTTGACATCGACAAACCGCGTTTGCCCGTCGGTGGCCAGGTACAGGTGCTCTTCCCCCGTCAACAACACGTCGTCGAGGACGGCGATGGGACTCTCGCCGCTGCCGATGACCGTGTTGCCGCCGCCGCTCAACCGAATGTCGTGTCCGTAGGTGTGGCCGTACGTCGCCTCCAGCACCGCATGGGTGACGTCGGTGTGGGTGAGTGCATAGGCGCCAGTGACGTCGACGTCTGCGGCCGACACGGTGCCCGTCGCGTGGACGTCTCCCGTCGTCGACACCTCGCCATCGTGTTCGACACGCAAGCGTTCAACGCCGTTGTTCGACAACACCCGAAACAATGCGTCACCGCTCGCCGTCGACGTCAAAGGGCGCAACGACACCCCCGTGTCTGAGAAGGCCGCGTCGTGTGCGGTCAACAACACCCGGCTGTCGGCCGACTGCGGGTCGGTGAACACCACATCGCCGTCGTTCACCAACAAGCCCCCGGTGTCGTCGATGGCAGAGGCAAACGGCAGCGACGTCACTTCAGAACGACTTCCAAGCAAGGTGTAGCTGGTGGTGTTGGCGTCGGCGACGGCGACGTCGAGAAACAACTGCCCTTGGGCCAAGCAGGCGTCGTCGACGTCGTCGATGACCACAGAAAAGGCGCCGGCCTCGATGGGCACACTTGCGAACGTCACCGTCTGACAAGCCCCTGTCGACGAAGACGCATACAGCCGAAACCGCATCGCGCGTGGCGTGTTGATGGCGACGCCGTCGTGCTCCAAAAACCCGGCATAGGTGAACGAGCGGCCGACGCTGTAGTCGTCGGCGAGGGCCAGCCCCATCCCGGCCACCAACAGGGCCAACAGCAGCGGAAGGGAGGCAGAGCCTCGGTGCAAACGGCGAAAGACAGACATGACGCTCCTTGCGAATGGGTCGCTTGCGCCCTGCACGACTGACGGTCGTGGGTCTGAACGGGGGCAGCGTCGAATGTCGGATCCACTGTCACCAGCCTCCCCAATTGGGACACAACGAAGTAGGCTCCCCTCAAGGGGGCGCCATGACCGCACCACTCCACTCGTTCTTGTTGTTCGTCGCCGTGCTCGGCGCCCTGGCGTCGTCGGCATGTGGCGGGTGCTGCCGCGGCTCAGACATCGACCCCGACCCCGAAGAGACGCCCGCCGCTTTGGAGTGGACGGCCCCCCGCAACAACGCCACCGTGTTCACCGATCTCGACGACCTCAATGAAGACCGCGACGGCATCCAGATCAACGTGCGGCTGACCTACACGGGAGACGACGACGAGCTCGTGCTGCAGGTTGTCCACGGCGACACCACCGACGAGCACACCGCTGTCGTCGAAGGCAACGCCTGTGAGTTTGTCGACGTCACGCTTGCGTCGTCCCCCGACGAAGACGACCCGGCCGAGTCGACAATGACCGTGTCAGCAACCGACGTCGACGACGCGGTGCGCACCGCCTTCGCCTTCGACGCGCGCACCGTTCCCAGCTGTGGGTTTTTGCAGCCGGCCGACGGCGCCCAACTCGTGGCCGACGGCGGCACCGTCTCCGTCGTCTCCCGTGTCGAGTGCGACGGTGCGGGCGTCGAAGCAGGCGACATCGTCGAGATGACCGTCGGCGACGACGTTGTCGCCAATGAATCACTCGATGCCAGCTTGACGGCCGAAGCCGTGGTGCGACTCCCAGGTGAGGCCGGCAGCGTCGAGCTCTCGGCGCAAATCTTCGACCACCCTGAATCCGCCGAGACCATCACGCTGCACATTCAGTGAGCGTGACGTCGGAGCCGAACGCTCTGGCCGAAGCTGCAAAGCGAGCGGGAGGGAGCTGGTTCGGGTGGGCGAGATTTCTCTCGCCGAACATTCCTAGTTCGACGGCGGCACGCACGCTCGGGAGTCGTTGTCGTCGACGGGTGTGATGTTCGCCGAGCAGTTTGCCTCGGTGTCGGCGCTGCGGTTGGTGTTGCACTCCGGCTTGTCCTCGCACATCAAGAAGCAATAGGTGTCGCCGTCTTGCTCGACACACATCGTTCCGTCGGGGCAGTCGTCGTCAGAGGCGCAGTCTTCATCGCCGCAATATCCACCTTTGAAGTTCGTCAAACACACTTGCTCGTCGGGGCAGTCGTCGGTCGAGGCGCAGTCTTGACCGGCTGCGGGTGCCCCACATCCGGCAAACAGGGACGCGGCCAACAAAGACAGAAACAGGCGATGGCGGATCATGACAACCTCAAACGAAAGGGGTGCGCAAAAAATGCACACCCAACCGCAAAGCGCAACCCAAACAGGTGTGCGCGCTCCTTCACTTGCAGCACTTCGCTTCGCACGCTTCCCACTTGGCCTCGACGGCTGGCTTCAAACAAGCAGGGTTGTCGGGCGGGCATTTGAAGTCGACGGGCCCCACCGTGATGAAGTGGCCACACTGCTGTTGCCCGTCGCCATTTTGGTCTGACAACAGGCATTCGCTGGGGCAGCCGTCTGCGTTCACGTCGCCCTTCACTTCACTCTTTGGCTTCGGCGCCGACTCGCAGCCCACGACGGCCGTCAACAGCAATGCGCCCAACAAACTCGCGATCCAAGTCTTCATGAGACCTCCTACAGCGATGCGCTGTATAGGCCTCGACGTCGACGCTGGCGTGTTCGTTCACGACGAGAATCG
>Ga0213833_1003112_pt1 | contig 10330 bp, 10 predicted proteins | sample SWATP21_FD_160575 | JGI IMG/M metagenome (GOLD analysis project Ga0213833, IMG submission 160575) | Coastal seawater microbial communities from Marineland, Florida, United States - SWA TP2 #1 | ecosystem: Environmental > Aquatic > Marine > Coastal | place: USA: Florida | collected 2016-08-14
ACACACACACAGACACACACAGACAGGCATCAATGCACAGCACACGGACCTTTTCTTTGCCCGGGCAGCAGTCAAGCTACGGAGCTCTGCCAGGCGCTTTCGCCTCTCCTCGAGGATTTTCGCTCGCCGGGCTCGGGCATCAGACATGGCGACAGCACTTCCGACACCGACACAATGGTCTCACACGACAAACCTTGTCTCCACGGACATCACTTTGGGTGCATGATCGGGTTGCCATTTATATGCTGTTATTCAACATGAATAATTCCCGGTACTCCTCTGAATCACATGAGAGGATGCGAGGAAATGCGAAAGAATTGTGCGTTTTCAGCACCGTGTTGTCGTCATCGAGTGTTCAACAACACGGTCAGTGCGCGCCAAAGCACCACAACAATGGCGAAGCGAAAGGCGCCCAATGCGGACGCATCATTGGCGTGTCTGGCTCTCAACCGTCGTATGCATGCCGGCAGGTTAGACGGGCGCCGGGAGACTGTGTGGTTGCCTGGTGTGTGGTGTGGTGTGGTGCCGGTTCAGCGGCGGCTCACTCGCTGTGGTGGTTGTGCGGGCGTGCACAGGCGGAGACGCACGCAAGACTACTGGGGCCACCACTTCTATGGCGACGTGTGGGAAGATACGGAGGAGTTGGTGTTGCCAGCTCCGACTATGTCGCGCCTAGAGTTGATTCGCACCGACATTTTTTCGGGCATGGGGAAGGAGGTGCTGTCGTTTCGGTATGCCCAGCGAGTGAGACCCGCGCCACCACAACTGCCGCCTGTCACGGCACCCCGTCTCGCCCACACCCATGCACAGCAATCGCTCCGCGGTGTAGCGGGCGGGCGCGTGGCACAACACGTTGGACAGCAGGTCACAGCCCAGGCAGCGTCAGGTGGTGAGTGCTTGAGGCAGCGGATGTTCTGTGGTCTCCATTGACGTGGCGTAACTTTTTGGGGGGGTTACCTGCGTGTGTTCTGTGTTCCAACCATGTCTCATTGGTCGGGTCTGGTCTGGTCGCACCCGGAACGAACTGCGCGCGCGGGGGCACTGCGCTGTGCTGTGATTTTGTTGGGTTTTCTGGTCAGTGGTCGACTGCTCCAAGTTTGACGTATCTGTGATCGTATCTGTCAAGGTTTGTGAGCCAAGTCGCAACAGTGCTTGGCGTTTTGTGTGCGGTGTCACATGCGCACGTACCGGCTCACGGTGGTGACACACAGGACCACCGTAGTCTCGCCACGCCGGAGTTGAGGCGGTACATTCGTCAACAGGTGGGTTGCAGCACGGCTCGGCAACAGCGCGCAAGGGGGCTCGTCCACCGGGCTTACCGAGTTGTGTGTCTGTGTGTGTGTGTCCGTTTTGTGACCAGGGATCCATCATCAAGGTGCTGTACCCCATCGGCACGGGCTACCACGTCCGGTTTTCAGACGGTTGTGTGCTGCGCCTTCAACCCGCGTCCTTGATTTTTGTCCGGGACCCACGTGTGACACCCGCCCCAGGTATGTGTCGCGTTGCTGCATGAGGGTTGGTGACATGTGTGTTGGTTGCATGTGTGTGTGTGTGTGTGTGTTTGTGTTTGTGTTGGGCAGTCGTGTCGGCCATGTCAGTGGGCCATGTTAGTGTGCGCTTGGATTTCCTATTCCTATCTCTACATGCTGCGCGTTGTGTGTGCTTGTGTTGTGTTGTGTTGTGCTGTGCCCTGTCCGACGCTGTGTGGCCGCTGTTGGAGTTTCGTTTTGCGGACTCACCTCTCGCCCACCTGGCAGCGCCTCCGCCACGCCCCGCGCCACCCGCACAGCCACAACTACAACTGCAGCCACAACCGCAACCACGACCACAACCACAAGCCCCGCCACCACCACAACCTCAGCGACAGGCCCAACCTCCACCCCCACCGCCGCCCCAACAACCCCTGCCCCAGCAGGCGCAGCAGGCGCAGCAGGCACAGCCGCCACCACAAACACAAGCTTCCCCGCCGCCCCAAGCCCCGCCGCAAGCGCCGGCCAGCAAGCCGCTTGCTCAGGCGCACGCACCCAAGGCGGCCCTCGACGCAGCAAAGCGACGCGCCTTCCAGCAACAGCTCGTGGCCTCCCTCATGGGGGGTCGGTTCAAACTGAACGCCGCCGAGGCGAAGCGCGTGCTGCAGCTGGCGCAGTCCGCTGCCGCCGCCGTTTCCCGCGGTTTGCCCCTCTCCCGGGAGCAGCAGCAGGCGGTTGCCATTGTGCGCAGCGCGCGGAGTGCCATCCCAAGAGCGGCGCCGGCACCGGCACCGGCTGCTTCGGCGGGAGGAGCTGCCCCTGCGCTAGCACCAGCGCCAGCACCAGCACCAGCGCCAGCGCTAGCGCCAACGCACTCGGCAGTCCCCGGTGGCACGGCAGCAACCGCGCCCGGTGCCCCTCCTGTGTCACACATGATGGCAGCAACGGCAACCGCAACATCGACATCAGCCGGTGGTTTGAATCCCGCACCGGCGTCGGCTCCGGTCGCAGCCACAGGCACCTTAGCACAGCAGCAGCAGCAGCAGCAACAACAACAACAGCAGCAGCAGCAACACCAGGCCCAGTTGTTGGCCAGGCAACGTGCTGTACTGCAGTTGCGCGCCCAAGCAGCCCAGGCGGCGGCACAGGCACAACGCACGGCAGCACTGGGGCGAGCAGGGCACACTACACCCCAATAACCTCCGTCGAAAAATGTGAGAAGCGGCGTGTGGTGTGTGTGGGCGATCACTTGCGTAGGAGGTGTGGCGCGGGCATGCCGTCACCTGCTGTACGCGGAAAGTGTTGTGTTGTTTCGTTTCGTTTTTCCCCTTTCGCACTCGGCTTAGCCTGGGCCCTACCCCCTCCTTCCTGCTGTCACGCGTGGCTGTCTGCATGGGCAGTACAATTCAATGAAAACACGGGAAAGTGCTTTTTTTTCTTGGAGGGGTGTGCCTTGCACCTGTCCGAACAACTAAAACTCTGCGGAATCTCTGGGAGGCGAGACGCCGTGCTTCTCCATCAAAATCTCTGTCTTCTGCATTTCGCGTGTACGATGGGCCTCGCGGTACTGCAGCGGCGCACGGAGGATGGCAAAACGAAAGGAGAGTGAAACTGACATCGGCGGGCGGCCGGCAGCACACACCACACCACACCACCGTACCTGTTTCCGGTAGTACTCAGACTTCGCAGACTTCCTGTGTCGCTCCGCTCGTTGGGCAGCCTGTGGAGAAGCAGCGCGCACCCCGCCACCACGGAAGTGCCATCAACACACAACAACGCACCCACGCCCGTTGGTGGAGTGAGCACCGCGGTGTCGCATGTTCATGTGACGTGACGAAACCAACCCAACCCAACACAGCGGTTGGGACATCACAGGCGCAGCGTACCAACAAATCTGCTTTTCGGTGTTGACCCGCCTTCTCCAAGTCTAACAGGGCCTTCAACCGCTTCTCCTCCAACTGAATTGCACGCTTCTCCTGACGCAGCGCCTCAAGATCCGATGCTTCCGACAACGCCTGCAGCAAAAACAGGGACCCACACACACACACACACACAAACATGAGCGCATGCAAGAAAGCATGTGCCATGAACCACCCCACTTGTCCCTACACTCCACGGGTGTATGGAGCGAAGCCAGTGCCAGCGTTACGAACCTTCAGAATGATCTCATTCTTCACCTTCTCTCGCATGCGCTCGTTCTGTCGTTGGCGCCGCTGCTGCTCACGCAGTCGTACTCTGTTCTCCTGCTCCACACGCACCAGTGCCACAGTTAAAGATGGTATGCCTCCACTCAGCCAGTGTGCGCAGCTGTGAGTGAGCGCACCTCATCGATCCGCTCTGACTCGGCGACAAGGTCAATGTGGAATGGCGACTTGGCCATTTTCTTCTTCCACTTGCGCTGCGTCTTCTTTTTCACGTTGGTTCTCTGGAGGACGAAACGAAACCCACAACGACATTAGTGCGGGAGCTTGCACAACATGTGGTGCGGTGCAACCAATGGACTGCCAGGCGCACGTACAGCTGCTTTTGCGCGGCGGCGTTCCTCCAGGTAGCTTTGTTTCGCCTGCCGACAGGTTCAACGATGTGTCAGTGGCACAACGACGGACACCAAGCACACCTGAATGCACCTGTTCTCTCTCCATAATTTGGCGTTCCATGATGCGGCGGGTTTCGGCCCGCGTTGCGGCAACAAGGGAAGCGGAATCGGAGCTGTGGTAGGACATGCTGTGGAAGGCAGACAAAAACTGGTCATGTGCGCTGCACAGGCTCAATCACCACCGCTGGTGCCGCCATAGACGCACCCGCCCGACGATCCCATGGATTCATCCATCGTGAAAAGATGCACGCTATTGCAACCAGGACAGGGGACGCTCAAGTCTTCCACGAGCTCAACTCGCTCTTACTGACACGACGCAATCAACTTCGATACGTTGCGCACTGCACTCGGCGAACCTACCCAACAACAAAATCAACTTCGATGTCAATTATGTTATCAACCGCGCCACACAATATGAATACACATACTGTTGAGGCGCCCTCAGTTCAACACCAAAACCGCGGGAAGCGCATTGCCCAAACCTCGCACGACTTGTGTGGCGACTCTGTGGGGCCACCTTGCAAACTGGAGTCCCTGGGCTTCACGTTGGCCCATCTCATACATTACACAGTACAGCCAATCAAGGCGGGCGTGGTCCAACGCTGAAACCCCCGTTTCTTGTGTTGCACTGCCTGCCCTTCCACTCAGCCCACGGACAATCCAACGTGCGTGTTGCCATGGACAGCCGGGCGCAGGCTGAGACACGCCTTGAGCACCCCCTGTCCCCCACTGCGATAAAGAAGTCATATGGTGACGCCAGGGAGGACCACGCAGTGGTTTCAGGGCGTACAGCCACAGCTGTGGGCACCCGCGTGAGTGCGCATTCTCCATCCACCGCGGCCAAGCTTGTCCGGCTCGCACGAGCCCCAGCGCCCGGTGGGAAGCTGCAGCCGGTCCTCCTTGACGACGATGATGTTGACATGTCAACACCAAGCCCGGTTCATGCGTCCACGGCTGTTACAGGCAGCGGCAATGACGTCGTGCGCCGCAAGCGGAAGAGGAACGAAGGCGCCCCTCGAATGGTGCGGAACGCGAGCTGCACTTCGCCCCGCCTCCTACTCCTCAACAATGTTTTCCCCTTGTTATTGTTGCTAACGCATCACCCGCTTTGTGTTGCGTTTGTGTGATATCTCGTTTGTCATGGGCAGGCACCGGTGGCGGAGGAAGCCATCCACGCCTTCCGATTGTCTCCCGATTCCCGTGGCTGGTCCGAAGCTGAGACTCGCGCCATGGTGAAGGGTCTGCAGGATGGCCTGTCTTGGGGTGAGATCACACGCCAAGTGCAGACCAAGTCACCCCAAGCAGCAGCGGCACGTCGGCGTGCTTTGCAGGTACAACCTGCGGTTCGTCTGGGTGGGTCACAACGCCTTGCTTGTTGCTCATGCCATGTTGGGGTGTGGCTGGCTGGGTTTGACACTCTGTCAGGATGTTCAACAAGTGGGCTGGGCGTTTCAGCGCCATATCCGCACGTGGCGGTCTCGACGACGCAAGCTGTCCTTCCAAAGTGCGGACGCCTCGAGTGCTGTTGCGACAGGCACCACGACGAGTTCGTCAGCCCCCATGTCCCTAGACGTCACCTCCCCCATGGCTCAACACGACGGCGCAGCAGAGGCTGTCGTCCCGTCAGTGAGCAAGCCTGTGGAAGACGATAGGCAAGAGGACGACGACGATGGTTTCGTGGTTGTGCCACGGGTCGAGTCTGCTTCAGAAGATGACGGGGCTGGAAGTGACTACACGGCAGCGAGCAGTGGTACGTGCGCGTTGCCTGCCGTGTGGGTGTGTTGTTGAAATGCTGTGAGCGCCATCCTCATTCTGCGCCTGTTCCTGTGGGACCTCTTGTTGTGTGTATTTCCTTTTCCTTCCAGCTCATGGCCGACGAAGCGCAGATCCCCACAAGGAGTCCTCTGACGAGGAAGAAAGCGGTGCCGATGGTGCAGAGGCGGGCGTTGCATCTGGGCGCCTGCGGGCCTTCGTGCCTGTGGGTTTGACGGAACGACAGCAGTTGGCGCTGCTCCTGCGGCAGTCAAAGCCTGCGTCTTCGGATGACGACGACGACGACGAAGGCGGCGCCGCCGACGACGGAGACGGCGGTGCAGCCGGCGAGGAAGCGGGTCACGACGATCGAGCTCGCTCACGGCGCAATCGTCGGCGGGCAGGCCATCGCGCCGGTGACACAACCTCAAGGCGGCAGAGTCGCTCTTCACGTCGAGGAGACACACCCGGCGGTGGCGCGACGACCACACGTCGCTCGGCCCGTGGTGCGCCTGACACGCCGTCTTCATCGGCACGGACGTCCCGTGGTGGTGGTGGTGGTGCTGCTGCTGCTGCGGTACAGACGCCGACGTCTGCAGACGGTAGGCGCACGAGATCACGTCGGCGTACGCAAACTGACAGCGCCCGCGCATCCAGCGCCTCAAAGCGGCAGCGCCGTCGGGGGAAAACCAGCGCGGTGAAGACGGTTGAAGCGAGTGCGTTTGGTTGTGCTGGTGCTGTTGTGTGTGGAAGGGGTGGGAGGGGGGGGGAGGGGAGGGGAGGGGTTTCGGATGTGGCCCATGTGGATCATGTGTGCCCGAGTGTCTGACTTTTGGGCTGCCTGGTCTCAGAAAACCCACCTTGCCCAAACTGCAACGTGTGGAAGCCAAAGGAGTACTTTTCTTGGCCAGCAGAGCGCAAGCGCATGTGGTTGGGCATCACGCGACAACCCAACAAGTACTACTTGAAGTACCTGCCCCCGGGTGAAGAGAAGCACACTGGGGCTTGGTCGGGCATGGAACGCAGACGTTTCATCATCACGCTCAAGGTAGGCTGGTCTGCTTTACCAGTTTTCTCTTTTGTCTGTGTTTGTGCATGTGCTTGTGCTTGTGCTTGTGCTTGTGCTTGTGCTTGTCGTGCTTATGGGTTTGCGTTTGCTCACGCACCTCGGACGGTTTTCTTGTCAATGACTCCCGTTGTCCAGTCACACCCGCCGGGCTCAACCTGGGGTCTGTTTTCTATCAACATCCCTGGTCGAACCGGGAAAGAGTGCCAACAGTTCTATGCCCAGCTCAAGTCAGAAATGGGTGCCTCTGAGGTGCCACCTCAGTCCCCACCTCGTCGCAAACCTGGCACGCTGTTGCCGATGCGCCCTGCGTCAGAGGCACTGATGCCCCACCCGGATGTCGCCAAGGTTGTACCCACACCCCTCGTTGCCGCGTTGCGTTCACCGACGGTCGCCAGTGCGGCAAGGCAGCACCTGCCCCCACGTACCGCAGCCACCATTGACGATGATGATGACGACAGCAGCGACAACGACGACGGAAGCGTCACTGGTGCGGCCGGGTCTCCCAAGGCTGCTGCAGTTGCCACTCCTTCGAGGCGCACTCGCACCACCCGTCGTGGCGCATCGCATGCCGCCGCCCACGTCACTACTGCCGCACGCGACGCTCCTTCCTCCCCCATGACGCGCAGCTCACCCAGCCGTCGGCGTCGTGGTCGAGTCACACCGTCCCCGTCACGACCCCCCTCCCGTGACAGGTCCGTCGCCCACAAAGCCCAGGCAAAGGCGAAGGCGACGGCGTCCAAGACCACAGCAGCCAAGGCCAATGCCAAAGCCAATGTCAAGGCCAAGGCCAAGGCCAAACAAAAGCATGGTGGGCGTCGCGCGTCCTCGTGTGACCCAGCGCCAAGCTCCAATTCTCGAGCAGCCCGGTTGTCGTTGCGTGCCCAAGCTGTGGCAGCTGCGGCCGAAGCGGCTGCGGCTGTGGGTATTGCTGGTTTTGGACCCCCGCCATCTAGTTCCACGTCTGCTTCCGCTTCCGCTTCCGTTTCTTCCACACCGTCCACCGTCGGACGCCACCACAGAACCAGTCGTGACCGCAGCGTCGTCGGTGACCGGGCGCGCCCTGCCTCAACTGCTGTCAAGCGGGGTCTTGGCCGTTCTCAGCAGTGCCTGAAGGCGTCCACGGCGACACCCTCGCCTGCAGCAGCAGCAGCAGCCGAGTCGCGCAGCAAGCGGCAACGTGGCACACTGCGTGATGTTGCGGGTGAAGGCACCGCCGTGGGCCGCGCGCCTGCTGTCGCATCGGCGAAGCGACGGGCCGCATCTGCCCCGCCTTCATCCCGATCCCCCACGCGCAAGACCCAAGGCAGCTCGCTCTCGCGAAAGACCGCAGTGCCGACCACAACCAAGACCAAACTCAAAACCAACAAGTGGAAAACCAAGGCCAAGACAAGGACAAAGACAAAGACGAAGACAAGGACAAAGGTCGAGGCCAGGTCACAGTCTGTGGACACGAGCGACGGTGCGGGTGTGCGCTTGTCCGAGCTCTCTCCCGCCTCCCCTCGCCAGCGCGTGCCCACGTCTTCCAGTGGGAAGGACGTGTCTCCGGCAAGTGTCGTGACGCAGTCGTCCGAGTCTGACCTGGAGTCACACACCGGCCCACGCCTGCGTCGCCTGTCCTCCACCCGCCGCCGAGCCCGACTCGACCTCTCGGATGACCGCAAGGCGGGGCAGGGTGAAGCAGCAGTGCAACGAGCCGCAAGCGCCGCGACATCAGCAGCCACAACCACAACCCCGAACGCGGCTAACGCGCCCGTGCCTGCACCTGGCGCCGCGGCGTCACCGCCTGGCAAGAAGTCCAGCAGTGTGCTGCGCAGGAAGGGTGGGAAGAAGTCGAAGAAACGCCGCAGCAGCGGCGCCGTGTCGGGTGCTGTCGTCGAGCAGAGCGCTGCGGGCGTCGACGAAAAAGACCAGGTCCTCTCCCCTCGCCGCAAGCTCCGCCGAACGCCCACTCGATCCACGGCCGCTGCCGCTGCCACGGCCACTGCCACGGCCACTGGTGTCGCCGCCTCTGCGGTGGCAGACACGACCGCAACGAAACTCCTCGTGACGAGCGTGGACGCCGCCAGCAAGGCAGGACATGCGAAGGCCAGGGGGAAGGGCAAGGGGAAGGGGAGGGCCTCAGCAGCATCGGCACTGCGTCGCAAGGGACGTGGCAGTGGCAGCGTCCGCAGTGGTGAGACCCCTGTGTCATCATTCGCAGCTGCAAGTGTGCGCAGTGGCCGGCGGTCCAATCGCAGGCGAGATGAGGAGGTGCTGCCGTCGTTCGAGTTCAAGCAACTCGACGCAGACTTGGACATGCAGTTGTTTGGGTCTCGCCGTGACCCTGCCCACGCGCCACGTCCGTCCATGCTGGCGCCCCTGGAGACCCTTCACATGCAACCGCTCCGTGTTCCAAACTCGTCTGAAGCACGCGCGGCGTCCTCAGCGATTATGTCTCTGTGTCGAAGCGCGCGTGCTGCGCGTGCACAGGTGCATGATTCTTCTGTGCAACGCCGGTGCGTGATGGGGTGCTGTGCTGGATGTTGGCGTTGCTAGGTGGTTGTGTTGCATGTGCAGGTGTTGGTGTGGGTGGGTGAGCGCCCACACCTCCTGTGGCCATCGTACGCGCCGACTGCTGACTGACCCGCTGCCATGATGTCGACATTGGGTGCACCTGTCGCTTCTTTTTGTATGTGCGTGGGGGTGGGTTGCACAGAACGGAAGTTGTGTATGAAGCGCTGTTGGAGCACCAGCGGCGTGCAAATCCGCGTGCATCAAGTGTGGCACACCCAAGCGGTTGTATGCATTTGGCGAATCAAGGGTGTCATTTGAGTGGTGTGCGCCGTGCTTTTGCAGAGGTACGCTGTCGTGCACGCTGTGTGTTGCACCTTCGGTGTCGCGCAACCTGACGTGTGGTGCGTCTTGCTTGGCAGGGACGTTTGAATGAAGGCGTGGTACGGACCAGACGTCGTGTCAAACTTCCAGCATCAGTGAAGGAAATGCAACAAGCGATGGAGTTTGATGCTCTCTTGCTCGAGCAAGCGACTGCGTAACCGCGTGTAACAGTAGTGAGTAAGTGGTAAATCAAAACGAACATGAAACGTCTTTTTTGTTCGACCACGAAAACACAAACAACGCCAGGCACCAGCCAAGGAGACTATCAACACACGCATTTACACACACACACAAGAAGCCGTAACTCCACACAACAATACCAACCAGCCGTGCAACTTGATCACACGTATGCAGGAGCTGCAGTTGCAGGTTCGGTCGGGGAGGGCCATCTTTGAGAATGAACAGCACTCACATCACCATCACAGGCACCAGCACCGGCAGCAGCACCAGCGCCTGCGCCTGCACCTGCACCTGCGCCTGCACCTGCACCTGCGCCTGCACCTGCACCTGCGCCTGCACCTGCACCTGCGCCTGCACCTGCACCTGCACCTGCACCTGCACCTGCGCCTG
>Ga0213833_1003113_pt1 | contig 10327 bp, 6 predicted proteins | sample SWATP21_FD_160575 | JGI IMG/M metagenome (GOLD analysis project Ga0213833, IMG submission 160575) | Coastal seawater microbial communities from Marineland, Florida, United States - SWA TP2 #1 | ecosystem: Environmental > Aquatic > Marine > Coastal | place: USA: Florida | collected 2016-08-14
AAGCCAGGGCAGCGGCGGCGAGTCCAGCGACAGCGCCCAGTCCGGCCCCCCGCCCGACGACCTCAGCGACATGCAGCTCACCGACGGTGATCCGGGCGACACGTCCAACGCCGTGAAGGCCGACTCGTCCGGCGGGAAGACCAGCGCGGGCGCGTCCGGCGCCGGGTCGGGCGACGCCTCGCAGCAGGGCCGTTCCAGTACCCTCATGGGCCTCGCGCGGCTCGACGGACCTCTGGACGAGGTGCTCGGGGCGATGGGAGAGGGGGCCCTGCCCACCGAGGAGCGCAAGCAGCTCTTCGAGCGCCTGGCGCGCCACAGCGTGCAGGCAGGACTCGCCAGCGAGGCGGACGACGTCCTCCTCGACTACTTCGAGCAGGCAGAGGAGCTCATCTCCGAAGAAGAGGAGCTGTCCCCTCTGTTCCGCGACTACGCCACGTCCTACTTCGAGGCCATCCGGCCCGGTGGAGCCCGCTCCGATGCACGCCCACGACGCACCCAATCCACCGGAGATGAGCCCCGACCAGTTCCGTGAGGTCTTCCAGCGCATCGAGACGTCCATCCACCGCGTGGTGGTGGGGATGGACGAGGTCGTGCGCGGCTGCCTCATGGGCCTCGTCGCCGGTGGCAACGTCCTCCTCGAGGGCGTGCCCGGGCTCGGCAAGACGCTCCTGGTCAAGAGCATCGGCGACGCGCTGAGCCTGTCGTTCGCCCGGATCCAGTTCACGCCGGACCTGATGCCCGCCGACATCACCGGCACCAAGCTCGTGGTCGAGGACGAGCACGGTCGCAAGAGCTTCCAGCTGCACCGGGGGCCCGTCTTCCACAACGTCGTCCTCGCGGACGAGGTGAACCGCGCCACGCCGAAGACGCAGTCGGCCATGCTCGAGGCGATGCAGGAGCGCCAGGTGACGATCCTGGGCGAGACGCTGCAGCTGCCGCGCCCGTTCTTCGTGGTGGCGACGCAGAACCCCCTGGAGATGGACGGCACCTACCCCCTGCCGGAAGCCCAGCTCGATCGCTTCTTCTTCAAGCTGACGGTGGACTTCCCGGGCCTGCAGGACCTCCGCACCATCCTCGATCGCACGACGAAGCGGGAGGCGCCCCAGGTCACGTCGGCGTGCGACGGCCCGACGCTGCTCGCGATGGGGCAGCTCGCGCGGGACGTGATGGTCAAGCAGGAGGTCGTCGACTACGCGATCCGCCTCGTGCTCGCCACGCACCCCGAGATCGACGGCGCGCCCGCCATCACGCAGCAGTACGTGCGCTATGGCGCCTCTCCCCGCGGGGCCCAGGCGATGCTGCTCGCCGCCAAGATCCGCGCGCTGCTGGAGGGCCGCGTGAACGCATCGCACGGGGACATCGAGGCCATCGCGCGGCCTGCGCTGCGCCACCGCGTGATCCTCAACTTCGAGGGCGAGGCCGAGGGCGTGCCGGCCGACCACGTGGTCGCCCAGATCCTGAGCGCCGTGCGTCCCTGACCCGTGTCCGTCGATCCCGCCAACGACCCGCTCAACCCGGAGTTCCTGCGCAAGCTGGAGTACCTCCGGGTGGTGGCGCGCAAGGTCCACACCGGGCGGTTCTCGGCGCTCCAGCGGTCCAAGAAGCTGGGCCGGGGGATCGACTTCGCCGACCACCGCCCCTACGCGCCGGGGGACGACTTCAAGGACATCGACTGGAACCTGTACGGCCGCCTCGACCGGTTCATGGTGCGGCTCGCGGAGGAGGAGACGGAGCTGAACCTGCACCTGCTGGTGGACTGCTCGCTGTCCATGGCGGCGCCGTTCGCGCGGGACCCGCGAGGAGGCATGGATCCGCTGGTGCGCAAGTCGATCTACGCCCGCAAGGTGGCGACCGCGCTGGCCTATGTCGCGCTCGCGCACCTGGACCGCGTGCACGTCTACCCGTTCGGAGCGGGGCTGCTGCGTCCCTTCAGCCCGAACCGGCACAAGGCGCAGGCGGTGCAGGTCTATCGCTGGCTCGAAGCCGCGGAGAGCGGCGCGACGGACCTGGAGACGGCGTGCAAGGGCTTCGCGGGCGTCGCGCGCAGCAAGGGGATCGTCCTGGTGATCTCGGACTTTCTGGCCCCGACGGGCTGGGCGCGCGGCCTGGATCTGCTGCGCAACGCGCGGTTCGAGGTCGGCATCCTCCAGATCAGCACGCCCGAGGAGGCCGAGGTGCCGTCCCGGGGTGAGGTGGTGCTGGAGGACCGGGAGACGGGCGCCCTGCGGCGCGTCCGCGTCACCGAGCGCATCGCCGCTGCCTACCGCAAGGCCTTCCTGGCTCACGGACAGGCCCTGCAGGACTACGCCCGCTCCCACAACCTCTTCTACGCGCACGGCCGCAGCGACCAGCCGTTCGAGCAGATGATCCTGCGGACCATGCGCGCGGAGCGGCTGCTGGCGTGAGCGGCTGGGAGTTCACCGGGCTCGCGGCCAGCCAGGTCGCCTGGGTCGCCGGCCTCGGCGCTGCCCTGGTGATCCTGTGGTTCCTCTTCCGGCCCCGGCCCCCGCGCGTCGTGGTGAGCAGCCACGTGCTGTGGGACCAGGTGGCGCCGAAGGGCCGCAACCCCCTCTACAAGGAGCTGCTGATGCTGTTCCTGCAGCTGGCGATGGTGGCGGGGGTGGCGCTGGCGCTCGGGGATCCGCAGCGCACCGCAGAGGACGAGGACGACGCCGCGGTGGAGTCGGAGCAGCCGCCCCTGGACCGCATCCACGTGGTCGATCGCACGCTGTCGATGGGCGCCTCCGAAGGCGACGCGACGCGGCTGGACCGCGTGCGCGCCAGCGTCCTCGACGGCGTGGACGCGCTGCCGACCACCGTGCGCGTCGCGCTGGTCGGGGCCTCTCGCACGCCCGAGCTCCTCAGTCCCCTCGGCGGCGATCGCGGGCGCCTGCGCCTGGCCCTGCGGCTGCTGAAGCCGGCGGGCGTCGGGCTGGACTTGCCTGCCGCGCTCCAGCTCGCCGCTGCGCAGCCCGGTCTCCGCCCCGATCGCGCGGTGGTCGAGGTGTGGACCGACGATCCGCGCGCCGAAGAGCAGCTCGCCGCCTTCACGGAGTCCTCCGGCATCCGCACGCTGCTGCGCGCGCCGTTCCGCCCGGTCCCCAACCTCGCCATCGTCGCGTTCGACCTGCGCGCCGCGGAAGGGATCCCGGCGGAGGAGGAGGCCCTGGTGCGGGTCGCCAACCCGAGCCCCTGGGACGCGGAGGCGGTGCTCGCGCTCGAGACGGAGGACGCGATCCTCGGCGAGTCGACGATCACCATCCCGGCGGGAGAGGAGGTGCAGCGGCGGTATCGCTTCCAGCCCCTCCCGAGCTCGGGAATCGAGGCGATCGTGCGGGACGCGACGTTCGTCGACGGCCCCCGGGACGCCGCCGGCGCACCGCTGGGGGACGCCCTGGCCGCGGACGACGTGGCCTACGCCTGGGTGCAGCCCGTGGAGCCCGTCACCGTCTGGCTCGTCTCGCCCGGCAACCGCTTCCTGGAGCGGGTCCTGGCGCTGCTCCCGGGGGTGCAGCTCACCCTCCTGACTCCGCAGCAGTACCGGGATCGCAAGGGGCGCGGGGCCGACGCGGTGGACGTCGTGTTCTTCGACGCCTTCGCGCCGCTCGAGAAGCGGGACGGCCCGCTGCCGCCGCGGGCGGTGCTGTTCGGTCCGCCCGGCTCCCGGTCGCCTGTCCAGGTAGCCGGCGCGGCGGAGAAGCCGGTGGTCACGGACTGGAACCGGTCCCACCCGCTGTTCGAGGGGCTGGTGCTGCGGGACCTGAACATCGAGCAGTCCCTGGTCCTGACCCCGGAGGACGGCGACGTGCGCCTGCTCGGCACGACCACGGGCGCGCTGGCCGTGGCGCGCCAGGATGGCGACCGGCGCCTCGTCGTCTGGGGGTTCACGCTGTCCGCTTCGGATCTGCCGCTGCGCCTCGCGTTTCCGCAGACGATCGTGAACCTGATCCTGTGGATGCGGGCGGACCGGTCCGTGGGTCCGGCCCCCGGAGACCGCTGGCGACTCGCGGACCCGCTCTGGTTGGAGGGTGGCGCCACCGCGCGGATCACCGATCTTCGCCAGGAGGCCTACGCCACGCGGCAGGGCGACGCGACCGCGCTCCGCCGGGCGAGCTGGGAGGTCGCGCTGGGCGATGGCCCCACCCCGGTCCAGCTGCCGCGCCCCGGCCTCTTCCGCATCGCCGCAGGCGCCGAGCGCCTGGTGGGAGTGAACCTCGAAGACCTGGAGGAGAGCCGCCTCGCCGCCCTGCCCGCCGGGAGCGCCGAGGTGCTGGCGCCGCCGCGTCCGCCCCCGGCGGAGCAGCCCGACGACGGGCGCGCTCCCTGGTGGCTCCTCAGCCTCGGCGTCGCGGCCGTCGCGTTTGTCGAGTTCGGGATCTACACCCGATGAGCTGGCTGGATCTGACCCGCTTCCAGTTCGCGGAGCCGTCCGTGCTCTGGCTGCTGTTCCTCGTGCCGCTCCTCGGGCTGCTGCGGGAGCGCTCCCCGGCTGGTCACCCGCCGTGGCGCAGCTTCGGAGCCATGGTGCTGCGGGCGCTGGCCCTCACGGCCCTCGTGTTGGCGGCGGCGGGGCCCTTCGAGGAGAAGACCAGCCCGGACCGATCGCTCGTGGTGGTGCTCGATGGCTCTGCGTCCATGTCGCCAGCCCGCCTCGACCGTGCGACGGCGTGGCTGGAGGGGCTGGAGCGGTCCCGCGGCGACGTCCCGGTGGTCTTCGTCGTGGCGGGCACGACGCCCGCCGTACTCGACGACAAGACGGCAGCCCTCGCCGCGCTGGGCGCCCGCCCGAGCGCCCTCGGGACGGATCTGCAGTCCGCCATCGAGCTCGCGATCAGCGTGCTCCCGCCAGCGCGCGTGCAGGAGGTCGTCCTGCTGTCCGATGGCGCCACGACCCGCGGCACCCTGGGCCCGACGCTGCGGGTCGCGTCTGCGCGGGACGTCCCGATCCACGTCGTGCCGCTGCTCGACCGCGCGGTGCGGCTCCAGCTGGTGGACGTGGGCCCGGTCCAGGATCTGATGGAGGGGGACTCGGTGCCGGTGCAGCTCACCCTGAGCAGCAACCTGGCTGGGGACGTCGCGCTGAGCCTGTCGGGCGATGCGTCGGCGACGACCCAGGTGACGATCCCCGAGGGGCTCTCGACGCACGCGATCGAGTTCGTCGCAGAGGCCGCCGGGATCCTCGATGTGGAGCTCGTCGCCCGGCTCGGCGAGACCGAGGCGCGACGGCCGCTGCGGGTGCGCGTGAGGCCCCGACCCGCGGCGCTGGTTGTGGGGCCGTCGGGCGCGGCGGGGGCGCTCCGGGCCGCAGTGGCCGGCTACGAGCCCGCCCTGGACGTCCAGTCACGCGCCACGTTGCCGCCGGGTCCGTACGACGACTGGTCGCTCGTGGTGCTGCTCGATCCGGACCTGCCGGGCCTCGGCGCCGCGAAGAACCGCGCCCTGCGGGACTACGTGCGTGGCGGCGGCCGGCTGCTCGTCACCGGCGGCGAGAACGGGCTCGTCACCGACGAAGACGTGGTGGAGCCGCTCGCGGCCGCGCTCCCGGTGAAGTTCCCGAAGCGCAAGAAGAAGCAGCGGGCGCCCCTGGCCGTCGTCTACTGCCTCGACACCTCCGACTCCATGGCCGGCGGGGCGAAGTTCGAGCTCGCCGCGGCCGCGCTCGCGCAGTCCCTCTACCTGCTGCCCGACTCGGCCCGCGTGGGCGTGATCGGGTTCAGCGACTTCCCTCACTGGGTGGTGCCACTGGACACCTTCGAGGGCAGCGCCGGCGTCATCAACGCCCTGGCCGCCGTGCAGGTCCGGGGTGGCACGAGCATCTACCACGCCCTGCAGGACGCCTACGACGCGCTCCGCGAAGACGAGGCGCTCGTGAAGCACGTCGTCCTCCTGAGCGACGGGCAGTCCACGACGACCTTCGCGCGGTCCGGCGACATCGTGACGTCGATGAAGAAGCGGGACATCACGGTGACGACCATCGCCGTGACCGGCGACAGCGATCGGCCCGAGATGGAGCGCATCAGCAAGGCTGGCGGCGGTCGCGCCTACTTCACCGAGTCGTTCACGGAGCTCCCGCGCCTCTTCCTGGACGAGATGATGGAGGTCACGCGCACGAACAAGGTGGACGAGTCCTTCGTCGTGCACCCGGTCGCCGGATCCCCCGTGCTCGAGCGGGTGCCGGATGGGCTCGCCTGGCCCGCCCTCGACGGCTTCGTGCGGGGCGAGCAGAAGGCTGGCTCGGAGCTCGCGCTGGCGACGGGTGACGGGCGCCCAGTGCTTGTCCAGGGGCGCTTCGGGCGCGGGCAGGTGACCCTCTTCACCAGCGACGTCGCGGGCGTCTGGAGCACGGCGTGGACGGGGTGGAAGGGGCTCGCGCCGCTGTGGGAGGGCGTCGTGGAGGCGATCCTGCGGCCCGAGCCGCCCCGGCACCTCGCGATCGCCACGCGGGTGGAGGGCGAGATGGCGCGGTTGTGGTTCTCGGCGCTGGACGACCTGCGCAACCCGCGGAGCGACCTGCGGGTGGAGGCGACCGTGCACATCGACGGAGGGACCGAGCGGATCGAGCTGCTCCCCGTGGGTCCGGGACGCTACGGGGCCGACGTCCGACTTGCACGGGCGGGGGCCACCCTCATTGGGGTCGGGGCCGTGGGCGTCTCGTCCCCCGGTGCGCCGCCACCTCCCGGCGGGGAGCTCGTGGTGACGCTGGCGCCGACTCCGCCAGAGGAGCACCGCGGCGCCGCGTCCAACGAGGCGCAGCTGAGACGGGTCACCGAGACGACCAACGCCCTGCTGGATCCGACGGCAGCGCAGCTCCTCGAACGGAAGGTGGCCGAGCGCACGGACCGCATCCCGCGCTGGCCCTGGCCCCTGGCCGCCGCGCTCGTGCTGCTCGTGCTCGATCTCGGATGGAGACGGATCCGGCTTCCCCACCGGTAGGATCGACCCGATGTCCAAGAAGGACCAGACGGTCGAGGCGCTGCTCCAGATCCTCGAGATGCTCGCCGTCGGCGAGAGCTGCCCGGACGCCGAGTCCAACGCGGACCCCGCCGTGCAGCGGGGCTGCGCGCTTGCCCAGAAGGCCCTCGACCGACTCGAGCGGCAGGCGGAGCAGGACGACGTCTTCCTCGCGTCCATCGTCGAGAACCTGCCGGTGATGCTGTTCGTGAAGGACGCCGCGGAGCTCCGCTTCGTGCGGTTCAACCGGGCCGGCGAGGATCTCCTCGGGCTGTCCCGCGCGGACCTGATCGGGAAGAACGACCACGACTTCTTCCCCGCCGAGGAGGCCGACTTCTTCATCCAGAAGGACCGGCAGGTCCTCGAATCCGGCCAGCTGCTCGACATCCCCGAAGAGCCCGTCCACACCGCGCACCACGGTGTGCGCTGGCTGCACACCCGCAAGATCCCCATCCTCGGGCCCGACGGTGTTGCGCAGTACCTGCTCGGGATCTCCGAGGACATCACCGAGCAGAAGGCCGCCAAGGAGGCCCTGGGCCGGGCCGAGGCCGAGCTGCGCAACCGGGAGGCCTGGCTGAGTGTGCTGCTCCAAGTCTTCCCGGGCGTGGTCTGGAGCACCGACGGCGACCTGCGGTTCACGGCAGTGGCCGGCGCGCGCACCGACGAGCTCGGTCTGGATCCGGACGCTGTGGTCGGTGAACGCGTGGAGGAGCATCTCCCGCGGCCATTCGCGGCGGACGCAGCCCCGGACGACCCCGACCGCGAGGTGTTCGAGCCGAGCCTCGCCGACCTCCACAGCATCGCCCTGAAGGGGCAGGTGATCACCTACGAGTTCCACCACGCCGACCGGTCCTACGAGGTCCGCCTCCAGCCGCTGGTGCCCGAGCAGCGGATGGGCGTCCTGGCCATGGCGCTCGACGTCACGGAGCGGCGACGCCTGGAGCTCGAGCGCATGGAGGCGCGGCTCCAGCAGGCGCAGAAGCTCGAGAGCCTCGGCCTGCTCGCGGGCGGCATCGCCCACGACTTCAACAACCTGCTCGTGGGTGTGCTCGGCAACGCGAGCCTCGCGCTGAGCGAGCTGCCGATGGAGTCGACGGCGCGTCCGCACGTGGCGCGCATCGAGTCGGCGGCGGAGCGGGCGGCGGATCTGACGCGGCAGATGCTCGCCTACTCGGGGCGGGGGCGGTTCGTGGTGGAGGCGCTCGACCTGTCGGAGGTCGTGGAGGAGATGGCGAAGCTCCTGGAGGTCTCGATCCCGAAGCGGGTCGAGCTGGAGTTCGCCTTCGAAGCGGGGCTGCCAGCCATCGACGCGGACGCCGCGCAGCTCCGGCAGGTGGTCATGAACCTGATCACGAACGCCGCCGATGCGGTGTCCGACTCCGGTTCGGGGCGCATCCGGCTCGAGACCGGGAAGCGCTTCGTCTCCGAGGCGGATCTTGCGCTCACGGCGGTCGAGGCCGGCGATCTCGAGCCCGGCTGGTACGTGACCCTCGAGGTCACGGACACCGGACGCGGGATGGACGCGGACACGCGGCGCCGGATGTTCGACCCGTTCTTCACGACCCGGCCCGAGGGACACGGGCTCGGCCTCGCCGCCGTGCTCGGGATCATCCGCGGGCACGGCGGGGCGATCCAGGTGACGTCGGCGCCGGGGCGGGGCTCGACGATCGTCGCCTGGTTCCCGGCGTCCGACTCCGTGACCTCGCAGCGGATCCCGACGCTCGACTCGTTCGACGTCGGACCGGGTGGCGTCGTGCTGGTGGTGGACGACGAGCCCGCGGTGCGCGCGCTGGCGCGGGCCGCCCTCGAGCGCGCCGGGTACGCCGTCGACGTCGCGGAGGACGGCCGCGTGGCGTTGGAGCGCTTCCGTGAGGATCCCGACGCCTACGGAGTCGTCCTCCTGGACCTCACAATGCCGAGGATGGACGGCGAGGAGACCTTCCGGGCGCTGCGGAAGATGCGGCCGGGCGTGCGCGTGCTGCTGTCGTCGGGCTACAGCGAACAGGAGGCCACCAGCCGCTTCGCCGGGCGCGGCCTCGCCGGGTTCCTCCAGAAGCCGTACCGCGTCTCGGAGCTGGTCGCGAAGGTGACCGAGCTCCACGAGGCCGAGGGTCCGCAAGACGTGGAGTGACCGCAGGTCCGGCCTGGTTGGGGCACACTGCGGGCATGCGGTCCCTGCTCCTGCTCCTCGCCTGTCTGCTGATCCCTACCGCCGCCGTCGCGCAGGACTGGAGCGACGACACGCCGGTCGCCACCATCCTCGGGGCGCTCGGGGTGGAGGCCCAGCCCCACGCCGTGCACGGCACCCCCGAGCAGATCAAGCAGGGGGAGGACCTCGTGCTCCGCGGCCGCACGGTGGGTCCCGACGGCAAGCGCACGAAGTGGCAGAGCAAGGGCTTTCGCTGCACGGACTGCCACAACATCGTGCGGGAAGACCCGGACCTGGCGGTCGCCGATCCCGCCGCGCGCCTGGACTTCGCGGTCACGAACGATCTGCCCTTCCTCATGGGCACGACGCTGTACGGGATCACGGACCGCAGCAGCTGGTTCAACGACGACTACGTCAAGAAGTACGGCGACCTCGTGAAGCCAGCGAACGGCTCGCTCCGCGAGGCCATCCAGCTCTGCTCCATCGAGTGCAGCCAGGGCCGCGCGCTGGACGACTGGGAGATCGAAGCGATCCTCGCTTGGCTCGGTCAGCAGGGCCTGAAGTACGGGGACCTCGTCGACGCGCCGCCCATCGCCGACGTGCAGGCGGCGGCGGCCGGGGACGCGGAGGCGAAGTCCGCGATGGCGGCGCAGATCCAGGCCCGCTTCCTGCCGAAGTCGCCGGCGACCTTCGTCGAGCCGCCAGCGGCCCACGGCAAGGACGACCCGGGCTACCCCGAGGAGGGCGATCCGGCGCGCGGGAAGATCATCTACGAGCGGTCCTGCCTGCACTGCCACGCGCGCGGCGGGCCGACCAACTACCTGCTCGCGGACAGGCGCGGCCGCTACCGCGAGCTGCTGCGCAACATGCCCCAGGACACGAAGTGGTCGTTCTACGTGGCCATCCGGCGGGGCACGAAGCCCGCGTTCCACCCGCCCGTCTACATGCCGCACTTCACCGCGGAGCGCATGAGCGACCAGCAGGTCGAGGACCTGCGCGCGTGGATCGAAGAGGGCGCGCGCTGAGCAACGACCTGCGTGCGCTGAGCTGACGACCACCCTGGACGACCCAGCGGGGAGATGCCATTGTTCCGTTTCGATATTGAGAATCACTCTCAATTAGGGAGAGCGGACCCCACATGGCCACTGCCTACCTCGCCCTTCGCTGGCTCCACATCCTCGCCGCCGCCGCCTGGTTCGGCGAGGTGGTGACGATCAACTTCGTGCT
>Ga0213833_1003114_pt1 | contig 10326 bp, 11 predicted proteins | sample SWATP21_FD_160575 | JGI IMG/M metagenome (GOLD analysis project Ga0213833, IMG submission 160575) | Coastal seawater microbial communities from Marineland, Florida, United States - SWA TP2 #1 | ecosystem: Environmental > Aquatic > Marine > Coastal | place: USA: Florida | collected 2016-08-14
AGAGAGAGAGAGAGAGAGAGAGAGAGAGAGAGAGATGGACGGGGAGACCACCATGGCACGGCACACAGCATGCACACATGACGCACTGTTTGTGGCGCGCACGCAGCGCAGCGATCTCTGCATCCAAGTCCTGTCGAGCCGCCTCCTTCACACGTCGCACTTCTGCGGCCGCCTTGGAGCGGGCTTCTTCCGCAGCAGCCTCCACCGTGGCCAGCCGCGCCGTCACTTCCTCCAGCCTTGCCGCATACGACGCCTTGAGTGCCTTCACCCGAGCTCCCAACTGCCATTGGTGCGCCAGTCGGGCGGCCACTAACTCCGCGCCGGCGTCTGACACCTTGCGCTGGGCTTCCGTCTCGTGCTTGGCCGTTTCCGCCAACACGCTGGCCCGGTCGTGCGCGTGGCGCTCCCGCAGCAGTTCGAGCTCCTCCGTGTGGGCCTGGGTCAGCGCCTCCACCTCCTGCTGTCGTCGGCGTTGATGCTCCGCGCGTTCGCGTTGAAGCGTCAGCGCCGCTTCTCGGTCGGCATCGCTCGCGGCAGCCTCGACAGACGCGACCCGTGCCTGCAGCCGCTCCACGTCCTGCTGCTTGGCCGCCTCCACCGCCTTGAGTTGACGCCTCAGGCGCTCCATCCCTTCCGTTGCCTCCCGCAGACGCTGCTTTGCTTGTGCTTTGCTGTCATAGCTGGCTTGCGCGAGGCGCTCCACCTGAGCGTGGAGACTGGGCACAGGGTAGGACAAACGCACAACCACACACAAGCACAACGCACAACGCACACCACACACCACACACCACACACCACATGCAACGTGGATCAGTCTGCAGCGCAGGCAACCCCACTGAACCGAAAACAAAAAAAAAAACAAATGAATAGCTTGACACGTACTCCTTCGCATTCCCCTCCAAGATCGCCACCTGCAACGCATGCCGCGCGTGCATCTCCACGACACGCGCCTCGGCATCTGCAAGCGCCAACCCCGCCCCCTCACGCCCTTGCTGCGCGCACACTCGCAGCGCCTCGGCAGAAGCACGCTCTTGCTGTGCCGCTTGCGCCCTCACTTGGTCCACGGCCAACGCGGAGGCAGCCGCCTCCACGGCCGCTGCATGAGCCGCCGACGACGCCCGCTCCACCTCTGCCTGCGCTTCGGCCTGTGCACCCCGTGCGAGCGCCTTCGCGCCTTCCACATCGCGCAGCGCCTGCTGCAGTTGCGACTCCAGCGCCGCCACACGCCCCTCGCCCTCCATAACCTGCGCCCGCAGCGCGGCCTCTCGAGCCAGCGCCGTCGCCGCCGCCGATCGCGCCGCCGACTGCAGGTCCGAGCGCACCTCGGTCAGCTCCGCTCGCAGCTGGTCGGCCTGTGCCGCTGCGTCCTCGCGACTGGCGCGCATGGCCGCCGCGTGATCACGCCGGAGTTGGGCCACCAGGTCCTCTGCGGTGTCGCGCTGGGTGAGCGCCGTGGCGACCTCCGCCGTGAGCGACTCCACCACCTCGTCGTGGGTGGTGCGAAGGCGCTGCAAGCGTGACTCGCCCTGTGTGCGTGCCTGCGCCGCGGCCTCTTGCTCGTGCTGCAGCTCCGCCGTGAGGGCAGCCACTGCAGACTCGACGGCGGCGCGCGTTCGGGACGCGCCAGTGTCAAGTTCCGTGCGCACACGCGTGACCAGGTCGTGCTCCCGGGTGACCCATCGAGTGCGTGCATCTTCAAACTGCATGTGGGCACGGTCCAGGGAGGTTTGCAGGTGTGACGCCAGGGTCGCGTTGTGTTGAAGCGACTCCGACAGGCGTGCCTCCAGTTGTTCGATGCGTGCGTCTTGCTCTTGAGCACGGGCCACAACGCTACGAGCATGCTCCAGCTGCACAATTGCGACAAAGCAACAACAAGAGGACCGAGTGAGTTGGCCGCGAATCACAGTGACGAGAGACAAAGACAGCACAGCATCCACGATCGGCGGGATTGACACCGCCAAGAGTCATATACACAAACACACACACACACACACACACACACACACACACACACACACACACACCTGTTTCAGCAACCCCTCTGCAGACCGCTTCGACGATGCACCCTCCTCCTGAACACTTGCAAACTGCGCCGTGATGGCTTCGAACCTCTTCTTCCACTTGGCCGCGTCGTCACGAGCTGCTGCAAGCTGCGACCTCAGGCGAGTGTTGGCAGTCTCAAGCTCTGTCACCGTCACTTGCAATGCCTTGATCGTTGCAGCATCCTTCGCTGCACGGGCTGCCCCAATCACGAGCGCTTCTGGCGCCTTGCGCCTCTCTCTCCGCAGCAAATGCAACGCATGCTGCTTGCGAGACACGGCACTGCGGAGTTGTTCCTCGAGCGCCTCGCGCTGCTGCGTGGACGCCACCTGCTGTGCCTCCTTCGCTTGGCGCACAAACGCAAGCTCGCGTGCCGTGTTGTCAATGGTGCGCTTCAAGTCACGGCGCTCCTGCCTCCACTTCTTTCGCATCTCTGTGTGGGACAAGCGGGCCTCGTGAAGCTGCTTCTCCAGGCCCTCGACACGCGCCAGCATGGACGGGCGTGCGTGCTTCTTTCCGTCACCGCTCTGCTCCACCACCGGCGATGCCAACACGTCAGGGTGCTGTCTCGGGGCATCGGTGCTCCTTGGGCGGTGCAAGGGTTGGTGTGCGCGTCGTGCGCCAACCGCAGCGACATCTCCTCCACTAGCACCACTACCACCGCCACCACCACCACGGGACGGAGCATGCGCAAGGCTTGTGGATCTCGCTGCCACAACAGGTGGGGCAGACGCCGGAACACGACGACGAGAGTGACCTGTTGGTGTCGTGGGTGCGGCACCACTCGTTGTGCTGGCGGACAAGGCATCCGCAGCATCGGTGGTGGTTGCGGTCGCAGGCGAAACTTGGGCGTGCTCAGTACCCGATGGTGAGGGCTGGCCAACACTTGGTGATGCACCCTCCGCCTCACCGACGTCGGCAACCGCCACTTGTGCCACGTTCGAGTTCTCCACACCGCCTTCACCCTTTGCTGGCTGTGACGCTGCAAGTGCCAGCGACGATGGTTGCTGTGGTGTCACACGGCTTGCCATCCCATGGGCCTGCTGCTGACGCTGTGGCGACGCCTGCTCCAGCAACCGTGCCGGCGGTGGCTCGAGCACTTCCAGACTGTGTTCACCGTCACCATCGCCGTCACCGTCGCCGTCGCCATCATCAATCGATAGACTCGCGTCGAGCACTCCATTGTCAACAGCGGCTATGGTTCGTGAGTGTGCACTGATGGGTTGTTCACTACCAGGTGCGACTCGCAAGAGTGGGGATTGAGGCGGCAACGGGTCGATTGAGCCACCCACCACATCTTCGGATGATGGCTTGCTACCACTTCCCGTGGGTGGCACGGGCACGGGCGTGACAGTGCTTGGGCGAAGTGTGCCCTCACCACTGCTTGGCGTGGCAGAACCAGGTGTGACACCAAGGGGTGGAGGGGGGGTCCCCGGGACCACAGTTTGGGCGGGGTTGGGGTGTCCCTGTGAAGCTGTGTGCGCGCCCGGGCGCGTTGATGCAGGAGGGGGGCGGTTTGCAACGGCGGAACCTTGTTGCGAGGACCCATCCGGTTCTGCTGCGGTCGCCACATCAGCCCGCTCCACACGATGGGCGTTCACAACACGGCTGGACGTCGCATCCACATGTTGGAACGCCCCAGTGGACTCACCACGCACAGCCATAGGTGAGCCAGGTTGCCCACGGTCGGATGGCACAGGTGACGTCACCACAAGGTGCTGCTGCTGCTGCTGCACTCCGTCCGAGCCACTAGATGATGGCTGCTGGCGCACCATCGTGGCAACTTTGTATTCCATGGCACCGCTGGTGAGTGGGTGTCGAACAGCCCCAGCAGCGGGTGTGGTGTCCATCAAGGGGGCAACGAAGGCGGATGCGGGTGATGATGCATGGGTTGCGGGGGCAACCGCGGCCACAACAGCGGCGTAGGAAGGAGGTGGTGTGTCGTCGCCGTTGTCGGGAAGTGGGCGGCGGACTGGCGACTCTGCGTCCGTCGCATCGACTTGGAACACGGGTTGGCCGTTCACTGAGGGCGCCCGCTCCACAGCGTTCACTCTTGATGCTTCCACAAGCTCGTCGCCCACCACCCCTTCATGTTGGCTGCGGAAAGGCACACGTAACAACAACAACAAAACCACACAAGGAAACGAAATGACAGAACAAACGAAGGCTGTCGAGTGAGTACAGCGCAGGCGGAACCGAACACACCACGTCGCCACACATACCCGTTCTGAGGCTGCTCAAGCTGCACAGGGGTTTCCCCACTCAGATCGACAGGGACGTTGCTGTCCTCATCATCTGCTTCATCAGACGAGGAAGAAGAGTCAAACACGAGTCGAGGCTTCGGCAGGCCACGCTCCAGACCACGGCTTCTCAGGGATGAGGACTCGTGCTGCCCAGTGTCCGCCAGGGCCGACGCTTGTATTCTATACGCTTCATCGGCACTCTCACTGGCGCCACTGTGTCTAGTGATACCACCAGCACCAACGCCAGCACCAACACCTGCGCCAATACTTTTACCAGCACCAGCACCAGCACCAGCACCAGCACCAGCACCAGCACCAACACCAACACCAACACCAGCACCAGCACCAGCGTTCATGGCTTCCACGCCACTGCCCCCATCACCATCATGCACGCTTGAAGAAAAAGAGCTGTTTGCCATCGAGGCGTCAGCCAACAAAAACTGCGCCCACGCTTTGTGAAACTCCTCATCGAGTTCATCAATCGTCATGCTCTTCTTGCGCAGCTTGCCCCCTTCTGCAATCACCCCGGTGGATCCTGTCCCCGCACCATCCACGCTCGCCATCGGCAAGGCAGACCGCCGCACAACACCCGGGTCCGTCTGCGCGGACAGTGGTGGTGAACCCAACTCTCGCACCCGGAGAAGCGACGAGGGGACGGGCGGTGTGAGTGCTGGTCGTCGGGCCACCGAGGAGCTCGCGGCAGCCCTGCGAAACTCATGGGGAGACGCGCGCGGGCTCGGTGAGCCAGTGGACCCCACAATCGAGTCTTGGATGACGCGTGTTTGCTGACGGGTGCCCTGGGTGCGCTGCAGAAGGCACACACACACACACACACACACACACACACACACACACACACACACAGCGACATGGTCCACGGTTCAACACAACCCGGTGTGTAAGACACGCGACTCCGTTTTCTCCCCTCTCTGCAGTCGCCTGCTGGAGACACCCGCGACAATGCAGCACCCAGTGCGTGTGGAGGGCGTACCCGCAACGTCTTCAGCAGGAGCAGGTCGAACAGCTGCCTCCCCGTCTTCACCTCCAGCGTCCGTTTGTGCTTGCTGCCGCGACTGCCGTTCTGCACACGCGCGGAGTGGCGAATTTGGGCCACCTTCCGCATGGACACCTCCGCCTCCTGCACGAGGGAAGCCGAGCACGCGAGGGGTGGGTGGTGTTGAGTGTCGCCGTGGCAACAAAACAAGAAGGAAGCACCCGTCCGCGAAACCCCAACATACCTGCAAGCTTGTCACTCCTGGTTGTGCTAGTGCCTCGGACACTTGCGTCATGTAGTGCAGCAAAAGCGCCTCTCCCCGAGCGGCAACGACTTGAGCCGCGGGAGTGGTTGTGGTGGTTGCCACACGTGAAGCACGTCGACCCCACTGGAACATCGCGGCACAGGCAGGTGACAACAGCTCACTCCGCTCTCGCTCACAGTGCCAACCTAGACACACACACACGCGCACACACACACCTCAAGTGCAGCCTTAATGTCGGCTTGGTTCCTTTCGTCAGATGGCACAACAACTACCGCCGCCATGCGAACTCGTCCCGCTGGTGAGCGCCAAGAACACGACAAAAACCAGAAAGCACACAAACACAAACAACAGCATGGGGTCAGAGCCAACGGCACAACCCCCGTGACAAAGCACTTCTCCGGACAACCCGTACCAAAGGACGGAGCCAAAAGGCGTGTCAGTTTGCTGTCGCGGTACGGAATGTGGGCGTTCTTGCGGGCAAGAGCTGTCATCACTGCGGCGACGGCTGTGCCAGTCTGACCAGAGGAAGACAGTCCAACAAACCGCAAGCGTCCAAACCTGACGTCCGCAGCACCAGATGCTGTCGCCACGTCCGTGGGCATGGAGGATGCTACGGCCCCGTTCACTGCTAACACGTGACTGGCAAAGGCATCTTCCGTTGGCATTGACGGAGACACCGTTGCTGCGAGCCGTTCCAGGGGAACACTCTCAATTGTCACCTTCGGCGACGAGAACACAACACCCAGGCATCCCGGCTGTGTAAGAGCCACAAAACACAACGGCATCACAAAGCAAAAGAGACAAACATAAATTGTACCTCAAACACGACATGGACGCCCTCTCCACGTGAATACGCATGGCCAAGTGCAAGCCTGTTTCGATGGGCGGTGTTGAAGCTGTCGAGACGCGCGCACAACACACGTTCATTACCATGCCAGGAGTGAAAAAGAACAGGGAACGAGAACTTACGCATCTCGCATCCCCTCCTCGCTTTGAACAACGACGCGAGTGGCATTGTGCGTGACCGAGAGTCCATCTTGGCTTGCCACAAACTTCAACTCGCTGCAACCACACGCGCTCCATTTCACCACGTGCCAAATCGCCGGCAACGACACAACAAACACAGACACGCGCGACAAGCGCTCACCTATTAGGTTTCCAAGGCGCCAACAAGTCGCAGACATCTTCTCGGGAATTGATGGCGAAGCAGGACGCGTAGCTGGAAACAGCGGTGGTCAACCGTTGCAGGCGCGACAGCAGTTGCAGCAGCGCTGCAGCACGCGCGGCGCAGGACCTACATCAGGTGAACCCGGGTATAACTTTGCTCATGGATGGCATTAAATATGTGGTTGCAAGCACCACCCACAATTCCGCCGGCTCGAGCTTTTGAGGAGCCAAACAACTCGTGCCCTTGCTTCTGCGAAGAAGTCAGTGTGTCACTCGTGGATCGATCGAGGCACGCGCGCGCAAGCTGCCACAAACGCACCGTCAGACTTCGATCATACACTAACAACGTAGCATTGCTTCCATTCAGCGCAGCATCGATGGTAGGCTTGGCGGCCGCCTCAAATAATGCTGGAGAGGCGCCAGTTGCTGCAGCAAACACATGCTTGAAACCAAACTTTGGCCTGGTGCCCTGAATCTGCGCGTGTGTGGCTGTAAGGCTAAGGCAGCCACACGAAGTGGGAGACGCTGCATCATTTAATGGCTGCGTTGCAGTCGAGGTCGGCCTCAAGACTCGAAGGTACACGGGAAGCCGTGTGCGAGGCCTGTTGACGCCAACGTTGCCTGCAACGGTGTTACACACACCACATAGCCAAAATGAGCCGCGAATCAGCCAATGCGCGAGAGAGACCAGACTGCAACCCAGCCGGCACATGTGTGTGCTTTGGGTAGTCCAGCGTGCCGCATGGGGTACCTGTGTTGCCGGCTCGTGTGGGTCGGAGTGTTTGTTCTTCAGAACGACGACGCCCAGAGTTAAATCGTCTGGTGCGTGCATTCATGGTGCGTGATAGGTCAGGTCAAGAAGTGGCCCTTTACAGGTCGGATAGTCAACGCCCACACATGCATGGCCTTGTGGAAATCATTCAGCGCCGCTTGTAGACCGTGGTGCTGCTGCTACGAGGTGTGGAGCGTGTTTGATTAGCGAGCAGTCCAATCCGCGCACAAGGCCTTGATGGTTTGGGGTACACAATTGATGTTTTCTTCCTCGCCTTCCGTGCCCCATCTCCACCGCAGAGTGGGCAGACGACACACCCAACTCACCATGGCTGTTGTGGACGAGCGCCTTCGCAAGAGCATCTTGCAATATGTCAAATCCTGTGAAACGTCGTCACCTGAGTCCCGAGATGATGCGTTGACAGCCCTGGTGTGCGTGCGGTTGCGGTGTTGCGTGCTTGTTCTTACCGTCTCACCCACTCCCACATCGCACACGCGCAGTTCCTTGTTCGGCGTGTCCAACGACATGTTGAACGCACCAGAGCCTTCGCTTCGTGATGTGTTTGCCGCTGGTTTGGCCCACGTTCCGTCGGAGAATGGCAAGGGCGCCGGTGCTGGTGCGGATGCTGGTGCAGTGTCGGAGTCGCTTGCTGGTACGCAGGGCCGTTCGTTTGTCGTCCAATGCGTGCGTACGCGAGCCATGTGTGTGACAAGGCGCGGCGCCTGTCGCAGATGATCCTGCGTTCCAACGCTTTTTCTCCCGGGTGTTGACCGCTGGTGTCTTCGACGGGAAGACGGAAGGAACACCGGAGTACGAGGCCACGTACAAGCTGGTGGTGGACAAGTTCCGCAAGCGCCGTGCTGCCAAGAAGGTGAGGTGATGCGATGCCTGCCACTCCCCACGGTGCCAGTGCCGCCTCGCCGTCCATTCTTACCTGCCCATGTTGCCTCCCCTCCCCAGACTGCGGCTCCCACTGCTGCGGCCGCAACGCCACCTCCACCCGCGCCCGCGCCCACTACGGTGGACAAAGAGGCGGAGGCGACCCGTTTCAAGGAGCAAGGTATGGTGGTGTTGTTGGGTTGGGTTGGGTGATGTGTTGTGCCGCGTCATGCGATGATTCGCCACCCTCACAGCGGGGCGGAGCCGCATGTGTGTGTGTGTGTGTGGTGCGTGTGTGTGGTGCTCTGTCGATGTCGTGTCGTGGCCGCTGCACACCACAGGCAACGCGCTCATTCGCGCTGGGAAGTTCCAGGGGGCTGTGGACATGTACTCGCGTGCCATTGAGGCAAGCGCCGACGGACCCAACTCCCACGTGTTCTTCAGCAACCGGGCCGCTGCCTACCTGCGACTGGAAAAGCCCGAGTTGGCAGAGGCGGATGCGCGCGCGTCGGTGAAGCTCCGTCCCGACTACACGAAGGCGGTCAACCGCCTGGGCACGGCGCTCATGGACCAAGGTCGGTACGCCGAAGCCATTGCCGAGTTCGAGGAGGTGGTGTCCAAGAACCCCGACAACGACTTTGCCAAGCAGAACCTCGTCGCCGCTCGTCAAAAGCTCAGCTCGGTGGGTATGCGGGGTGGGTGGTGTATCGTCCCGTGTGTGAACCCTGTGGATCTCACTCCTTCTGTATGGTCTGCCATGGGGTTGGGGGGGACAAAACACTAAACAACACCTGCGTGTGGTGTGTGGTGGTGGTATTGCGGGGACACACATGTGTGCGGTTTGGACAATGGCAGGCACCCACGACCCAGTCGTCGAGTCCCGCTGCTGCTCCTGGTGGCGCTCCCGCTGGGCTTCCCAACTTGGGCGGCCTGGACTTTGGCAGCTTGATGAACAACCCCATGATGCAGAGCATGCTCAACAACCCGGCAATGATGCAAATGTATGCGTGTTGTGGGTTGGGTCCAGCACATTTTGCTTGCCTTGTTGCTGGTCTTGCCGTGGAGGAGATAGATACTCACGAGCATGGCGTGTTGTATTCTTCACCTTCGCAGGGCCCAAAACATGATGCAGAACCCAGACGTCATGAACAATGTCGCCAGCATGCTTGGCGGTGGCGCCGGCGGTGGCGGCCCGGATCTGTCCAGCCTGGCCGGCATGATGGGCGGCATGGGGTTGGGTGGAGGGGCAGCCGCGGCAGCCCCTGCTGCTGCCTCTCCTTCAGACGCGCCCACCGTTGAAGAGATGCCTGCCGCGCCGCCTTCTTCTGCAGCGCCCTCTGGTCTTCCCGACTTCTCTTCCCTTTCGGTCTGTTGTTGTGTGCAGTGTTGTTGAGTGTCGCGCGCACATGTGGCACGAGGTCCTCACAGACGGGCGTGAGCTGCTGCCCGCGTCCATGTGCTCGCGTGATTGGAACAGAGCAACCCTGCGTTGCAGGCGTACCGAGCCGACCCACGCTTGACCCAGTTCTGGGCGGATTTGGAGGCAAAGGGGCCCACTGGTGCTCTTGCGTGCGTGTGGTTGTTGTGCTGCCGCCACCTGGTTCTGTTGCCTGCTCGCTGACGCACGTTCTCCTGTCAGGCACATGTCCAACCCTGCCGTGATCGAGATGATGGGTGTTGTGTCACAAGGCCTGAGTGGAGCCGCACCGTCGGGTAGTGGCCCCATCATCGAAGAGCCGGACGAGTAGCGAGTGCCCGCAGCATTCGTAGAGGGGCACCTCTGCACCCGGCCATAAAAAGTTGACGCTGTGGTGATTGCAAAAGTACCATTGAACTGAGACAGTTGCATGTCAGTCGCTGACAGTCACTGCCTCACTGCCACGCTGCGACGCAAGCACTGGTCCATTCACTGATGCTACAGCGCGCCCTGGTGACGGCAGAAACCCACACAGCAAGCGTTCCAATG
>Ga0213833_1003115_pt1 | contig 10326 bp, 15 predicted proteins | sample SWATP21_FD_160575 | JGI IMG/M metagenome (GOLD analysis project Ga0213833, IMG submission 160575) | Coastal seawater microbial communities from Marineland, Florida, United States - SWA TP2 #1 | ecosystem: Environmental > Aquatic > Marine > Coastal | place: USA: Florida | collected 2016-08-14
TATCATCCGCCGCCGATGGCCCTCCGCCACTGCAACACGCCCGTCCACAAAGTCTTCTGCCGTTGCTTCCGGTCGCACCTTGATCCGGCTGCCTGGCAAAGCAATGTTCGCTAGCATGGGGTTCGCCCAGAAGGCGTGCAAAAGGTCGTCTGCCATGGCTCAGAGCGGTGAAGACACATCCACAACCTGGCGGCTGACAAGTGAGGTGCGCCCCCATTGGGGGGTGGCAGGTGTGGAATCCACACTGTGGATACGAAACGAGTCGTTACAAGAGCGACGTTTGGAACACGCCGCGGGCCGTACAGTGTATTGCATGCATCACTAAGCACCAGCGTTGGCCACAGGGCCACAGCGCACCGCCCGACATCGCTAAGCGCTTACATGTACAACGGCCGCCCACAGCACATCAAGGTAGTGGGCCTTGATGAGTTGTTGGACGGTGCGCCTTGGGCGATATCCCCCGACGCCTGGCAGGGAGCAGAGCAGAGGAACGCGACAACCATGATCAGCGAAATTGGTCTGTCAGCCAACTCGCGGCGCGTATCGTCTGTACATCGTGTCTTCTGTGCATCCTTTCATGTTTTATGTGGCGTGAACCGTGACGAACAAAATGATATGTTGCAAATACCGCCCGCTAACCACAGCAGTCTCGGAGCGGCGGTGCATGTACACGTGCATTTTGGCATGCAGCATGACACACAGCATGGCACACAGTCTGTGCCTCGCAAAACATCCGGGGTTGACAAGATGTCGTGCTGCACGACTCGTGCATCCGGAATCCGGATTCCATTGCAAACACTAGCACACATGTGTGGTGTGCTGCTGAGGCGGGGTTGATGCCAGGGAACAAACAGCAGGAATCTGACAGACGTACAGAAAACGCGCATGTAAACCCGCGTTCAAAAGACCATGTGTTGTGATACACGTATTACATTCAGGGCACTACCACCCAACCTGGGCGCTGCATTACTTCCTCAAGCGACTCGTTGAGCGATCCTCGAGGTTGTGTTTCCACACCGTGGTACTTCGGCGGTCGGTACAACTTTGCAGCCGTTAAGTCCTTCCGCAAACCACGCACAGCCTCCACACGTTGTTCTGCGGTAGGCAGGTGCGCAACGCACGACGCTATCACAGTGTCATCCACAAATACGCAGTTCACACCGTGGCTCTCGCAGTACACCATAGTGTACCCAAACCGGGCCCCCAACTTGGCCGCAGCAGGCACTGACATGCCGTAATAGTACCCGCCCGACCAGTAGTGCGACGCATTGTAACTGCACAACACACACAGCAGACGCAAACGAGGCGGCCCGCAACATGCGTGTCAACGGCGACAACCACACACCGCACAAACCTACCAACGCGCCACACATGCAGTACCCATCTCAACACCCATCACAACAGCGCGCGTGGCGACGGGACGGACCTGACAGTCATGGCCCGCTCCGATCCAAGATTCGCGTTGATCTCCACCACCACCACCCGCGGTCGGTACTGTCCGGCCTGGAGCAGCGCTTGCCATACCCAGTAGTCGTTGAAGTCAATGTCCACCACCAACAGGTCGAACACTGGAGGGACACGGTGCTTGGAGAGCAACAGGTTGATGGATTCGGCCGTGACCCACTCCCGTTGCAGGTTGATGGCGGGGTTCGCGTGGCCTCCATCCATCAGCAAGCCGCTCCAGCCATGGTCTTCCCGCAACACCCGCGTGTTGCACTGCTGTCCATCCTCAGCGCCAAACTCGACGTAGGAGCCACCGCCAGCAAGCCACGACCGCATGGACCCACTCACCGCTGAGGGAGCAGCAGCGGCGGTGTGAGCGTTGCCAACAAGTCCAATGGCCTTGAAAATGGTCGCCAGTACGCCATCCTCGCCGTTTTGAGACCACACCCCGTACTCGAACCGCTGGAGGCCATGCAGCCAGCCCAGTCCGGCTGGTGGCGGCGGTAGCGCTGCCTTGGACGCCAGTGCCTCTCCCAACTCGCCAGACACCGCGTCCAGCGTGGGCGACAGTCGGAAGGAGCCACCGACTCGTGCCAAGGCTGCCAAGCGCACCTTGGCACGCACAATGACGTTCACGTGGTACGCGGTGGAGGCTTGCAACACCAGCGGCCATGGCAGCACCAACTCCTCGGCATCAGGTGCCATGGGCGCACAGCTAATGGCCGAGGCTCCAGGTGCAGCGGACACCGGCACACTTGGCGGCAGGGTTGTTGCCAGCACGTCCAGAACCAGACACACGTCGAAGGTGCCAGCAGCGGGACGTCCGGCGTCAAACCACACCACAGCGTCGGTGTGGCGAAGCTGGAACACCAACGACGGCGTGCGCGCGGTGTAGAAGATGCCGTGGCGCAAGGACGGTTGTGCGCTGAGCGAGCGTGGCGGCGCGTGGAGGGACAGTGCGTGGGACCCAGGGAGCGAGTTGAAGCCTGGGACCATGAACTCTCGCGTTCCTGCCGCCGGAATGGTGTGGCAGCCAAGACTGGTTGGCAGGGAGGCGAGCACCGGTGCAAGAGAGTGCGTGTGGACACACCACCACAGCGACAACCAGCCCGTCAGAGCACGGAGCAGTGCCATGCCACCCATGGCCAAAAAGGATGGTCGTGTGGGCCCAAGGGGAAAGCACGTACGGTTGATCGTCAAACTGTAGGCACACGTCGACAGCTTGTGTGTTGGGGGCGGGAGTCACCACCATTCGAATGTCTTGCAATGCAGGTACCCTGTGCCAACCACACCCCGTGCACCACGTTCCCACACACAAACGGCGTCCACTTCGTTACCCCAGTCGCCAACCGTGGCGAACTCAGGTCCAATACGTCCGCCACACGTACTCCACACCGTCATCTGGATGGGATATCCACGCGGCATGGTGACGGGGGCGGTCCGTGACAATAGCCTGCTTGTGAACAGGCGTCATCCAACCCGCCGACGTCAGTGAGCCAGCAATCCCTTCCCGCAGACGAGAACAAAACCTGGCACCGCACCCAATGGTTTCGTTTCGGTTTTGTTCACCCACACACAACAAACCCACGAAGGAACGGTGAGGAACTGCGGTTCCTGCTTTTCTACACAACTGAATCCAAACCATTGCCCCCTGACGTGCGGTGTGGCAATCATACCTTGTAGCGATGTTGTGCACAGCACACAACTCCAGCGCCTGGGCAGACGCCGACACAGTCGTGCTGACCATCACCTCAACCAGTGCGCCATCCACTTGGATGTTGAAGCCGGCGGGCGGGCTGTTGGTGGGGTGGTGCGAAGCACCATCCGCTCGCGTTTCGACCTCACCCACACGCGCAGCAGCAGCAGCAGCAGCAGCAGCAGCACCACCACCACCACCAGCACCACCACCAGTTGCGCTATACGAGTCATGGATGCTAGAGACAGTGTCATCGTCACTCACCACCTCGGCAGCAGCCACTGACCGACGAGCAGCCTGTGCGACGGCAGGTGTTGCCTTGCCACCACGCGCCGCCACATGCCTGGACCCACCCATTGGGGTGACCACCGGCGCCTTCGCGGGGGCTGCTGCTGCTGGTGGTGGTGCCTCTGTCGCGTCGAGGGCATGGTACATCTCACCGCTGCGACTCGAGCGACGTACCGTGGGCTGCTTGACGTCCGGCTCCGCAGCCCCCCCACCACTCGGAACACCAACAAAGTCCTTCTCGCGAACGCCGCGGTCTGCGGCGCGTGCTTCTTCGGCCACCACACTGAAGGGGAGCGCAGGGGGTGGGATGTCAAAGGCGGCGTACACGGCGCGAAGGACGTCGCGACATTGTGTGGCGGTGAGCGGGGCCTGGTGTGGGTGAGGTAGTGGGCGCCACAGGCGATCGGATGTCAGGCTTTTGAACCAGGGGGCCAGGCCAGTGGCGGTGGCATGATCAGTGCACAGCCACTTTGTTCAGGCAGCAACGAGGAACCAGGCACCCACACGCACCGTTTGTTCATCCAACTGGGCTTGGCGGTCCACAAATCTGTGCCCCGTGGTCTTGTGGGTTCTGGCGCTCATTTGCGCCTGCAGCACGTCTTCCATGCGCCGCGCCACATCCAGTGGCGTCATCATTTCCACTCGACTTGACACCAGCATAGCAAGAAGCACCAGTGTGATGGCCCAAGACAGGAGCGTGCATGTTCGCAGGGCGGATACTACTTCCGCAGGAGACGGCTGACTCGCCGTCGCCGTCGCAGTCGCACTGGTGGTGTCTTCGCCAGGCGTGGTCGCGCTTGTTCCCGGACTCGAGCGTGCCGCTGCGGTGCAGCCGCTGTCCGTGTCATCCAAGCCACTACCGTTGGCGTTGGCCGGCACACTTCCTTGTGCCTGGCCATCCACGCTCATGGTTGTGAAGCGCAGCGCGCAAGACCGGTGTCACAATCGCACAACGAAGCGGCTCAGATGATGTGCTATGCGTAGCATTGAACTTGGACACGTCATAAAGTGTACATTTTGTTGTGTGCATGTGGAGCAGCTGCTGATGTCGCGGTTTTGTGGTGTCACATTTCATCCAGCAGCTGGCAGCTGATCATCGGGCACGTGGCGCGTGTTGGTTGGAGGATCGCAGCTCTCTCACACACCGTGTGTGCACACAGCTCCCCCTCACCCTCTGAGCCCCCGTTTGTTGTTGACCACCCTCCCGGGTCCCTTTTCTTCTCAACTTCATCATGCCGAAGGTGAACTCTATCCGCCGCCGCGCTGTTGGTGGCAGCGGGGGTGGCGACGGTTCCGCTGGCAGCAAGGTCACATCTGCTGCGAAGGGCACGGCACCACAATGGGGCAGCGGGATGGCGGTGGCGGCTGGATGTGGGCTGCTGTTTGGTACAGCCATCCACAAGTCAGGCGTCATGGATGCCACTGTATTGCGTGGACAGTTCGATTTCAGCGACTTTACGATGCTGAAGGTGCGTGCTTCTGCTGCTGCTGCTGCTGCTGCGCTGGTTGCGCGATGTGCTCACTTTGCTTTCGGCGCCCCCGGTGCTCTCGTTGCCCCGCAGACGTTCTTGGCTGCCACTGGCACAAGCATTACCACATTGTCGTTCATGCACGCAGTGCCCGCGTTGAAGGTGTATGCTGATAGCACAGAGCAGTCGGTGAGTGTTGGTGCCAAGTGAGCGTCAATGGTCAGCGTCGCTAACGTTTTGTGCCCCCGCCCCCTTGATCCAACCAGTACCGTGTGGCAGTTGGAGTTCCGGCCACTATTGTTGGCGGTCTGCTTCTCGGACTCGGCATGGTGTTGGGTGGTGCATGCCCTGGCACAGTGCGTTCTTTGTGATGGCTGCTGCTGCTGCTGCTCTCTTGTTCCTCACCCCTGGTTGGTTGCTGTTCGTTGCATTGGCATGCGCAGATCTGGGTCCAGCTGGGGTCTGGCAGCGTTGGCGCGCTTGTCACCATGGCTGGTGGTCTCACTGCTGGTGCCGTCCATGGCGTCATGGCCGAGTCTCTTGCACCCTTCACCTCTGCGAGCCCTGTGCCCAAGAACAAGGTGCGTGAGTGTGTGTGTGCGTGAGTGTGAGTGTGGCGTCTGGAGGTGGGGTTGTGTTTTGTTGGTTGCATCACGCTCACCCGTGTTGTTGTGTCTGTCGCGGGGTTTGCACTTGTTTATTTCGCCAGGCATCCATGGCAGACTCCCTGTCTGCTTCCTCTCGCCCTTGGCTGGGCTTTGGCATCGCCGGCGCCTTGCTCGCTGGCGTGGCTGTTCTGGACCGTGCCGTCCCCTCTGGCTTGCCACTGGTCCCGCAGTTGGCAGACAAGTTCTGGAACCCGCTGACGTGCGGCGCCATGATCGGTTCGCTGCAGCTGCCGCTGTCGTACTTCTTGAACAAGAACGTCGGCTCGGCGTCCACCATGCAGACACTGGCCTCCATGCTGTTTGTGCCCACCGACAAGTTCCCACAGGTACCGAACCCGCCACGCCCACCCTGTGCTCGTGCTGCGTCACCTAGCCGGTGCTTGCGTGCTTGCGTGCTTGCGTGCTTGGTGTGTTCCGTTCCGTTCCGTTCCGTTCCGTTCCGTTCTGTTCCGTTCTGTTCTGTTCTGTTGCTGACGGACGTGTGCCGTGTGCCGTGTGCCATGCGATGCTCTGTGCCAGTTGAACAAGATGAAGTGGGGCCTGCACCGGTGGTGGCAGGTGCTGTACCTGGTCACCGCTGCCGGCACAGCAGCGGTTTGGGTTGCCTCCGGTAGCAACAGCATCTCCACCGATGTCAACGCCACCCATGCCTTCTTGGGTGGCTTTGTCGCCATTTTTGGCTCCCGCATCGCCGGTGGCTGCACCAGTGGCCACGGCATCAGCGGGGCTGGGCACCTGATGTGGCGTTCTTGGGCTGCTGTGTGCGCCATGTTCGCCGGTGCCATTGCCGCCAAGGCTGTGTTGAAGCTGTAGAGCAGCGAGTGTGCTGGCTGCTCGATGCGATGGTGTATGAGGTGTGGGTGTGGCCCGCCATTCATCCCTCGGTGTTGCGCTCCTTGGTTTGTTGTCGATTGATCCATACCGGAAGGGCGAGCAGGGGCGGTTTCACAAACGTTTTCGTTGCCACCCAGCTGTCCGCTCTTGGACGCTGTCGTGTAGCTGGCTGTTGGGCCTTGTTTCGACTTGTGTTTCGTTGGGGGAGCAATGCAGGAACATGAACAATGCAGGAACATGAAAGTGCTCGTGTTGCAGGCGACGAACAAATGATAATCACACAGCGCACAACAGCACCGCATGCAACCGCAATGCACCACAGCCCCACCACAAACTAGCATCAAGCATGATTGTGATTCACATGACCCATGGCACCGTCTTTGGAAGCACGATCACACGCATTGACTGTGATGACTCTATGCGTGTTGCTGCCGGCTGCCGCGCACCAGCTGCGCGCACTGCATGGGTTTACATTAAAAGTAACAGCACCCTGGCGAATACGGTGTGCACGCCCCTGGTTCCCACAGCTGTGCCTGATGCTGAGATGCAAACCTCACAGAGGACCCACCGCGGGTACAACCTTCGCGAAGTCGCGCCACCACCCCGAAGGGTTCACGTGCGTCATCACGTCGCCGTACTGGCCCATCCGCGAAGAAGCGCCCACGACTGTAGTTGTCACCATCAGGGTGGCGGGGTGATTGCGAGCGGCCCCGGAGGCAAGAACGGAGGCGCTACATGCCGGGCCACCGCGGTGGCCTTGGCAGCAACAGCATCTCCACTGATGTAAGTCCCGTCCAGGAGCGTTGCGGCCGAGCGCAAATGGATGAACTATGAACATGCAAATCACGCTTATGTTGTTTGATGGCAAAGCGAGCAACAAACGACAAACACGTTGCACACATGGCACATGTACACATACAACCACTGTACATGTAGAGGCCACGAACTACTCGAAGACCCCAGTTTCCACTACGAACCAATCCCAAAACGCCGCAACAGGAACCATGAGCAGAGTACCCAGCACAATGCTGCTGCTCATCTCGGCCTTGCCACGTTCATAGATTTTGGCCAGAGAGAACGATGCAACCGCGACTGCACCAACCACAGAAAAGAAACAAAGCCACCGCCACAAACACAGCGGGCCATGCGTGAGCACAAGCACCGGGAAAGAGCACGACGCAAGATACGCCGACTCGTCAAGCTGCAAGAGCAGACCACACGTACTCGGCAAGCTGGCGATCAACACAGCTGACCGTGCTTCGATGGTGTTGAGGTCAAACCACAAGGCCAGCGGAATGGTGATGGCGGGCATGACCACCATTTTGATGAATAGGTACACGCCAGACACTTTCAGCGCAGCTTTCGTCTCGGCACGGCGTTCCCAAACAAACCACCTGGATGGCCACACGCCGGATTGGTGAAGACATGCGGGACAGGACCACCAAAGAAGCAAAAAAGCAAAACAACAACAACACAGGAACACACACACACACACACAAAACAAACCCCGGCAACGTACATGAACATGCCCACAACAAAGGCACCCAGGGGTGTCACCACGTTGCCTGCATACTCTGCGAACTTGTTGATCACCACGGGAAGCGTCTCTCCTGAGTCCGTGAGGATGAGCGAGGTGACCATCCCGGCGACAATGCCAATGAACGGTGGGTTGCGGGCCAGTCGAAGCAGCACAAAGAGCGCTGTCCCACGCACGGTGGTGGGCTTCGATGAGGTGGTTTCCTGCTGCGGCTGCGACGGAGCATCAGGCATGCGCACCGCAACCGCGGCATCACTGTCACCAGCACCGGCAGCTGCGCCTGTGTCTGCGCCGCTGCTTGCCTTTGCACCCGCACCCGCACCTGCACCTGCACCTGCACCTGCACCTGCACCTGCACCTGCACCTGCACCGGCGGAAGTATCGGTAGGCGGGGCATCAGCCACAGTGCCGGTTGCCACGGGTTGCGAGGCAGAGTCCACCTGCGCCGGCGCCGGCGCATCACCGGACGCGGCAGAAGCGGGGGCGGGGGACGAGGCCACAGACGAGCCAGGCGCTGTGGGGTTGACCATGGATGCCGTGGTGGGAGTCAAGCCGAACCCGCCGGTGCAATCGCTGCGGACGACCGGCGAGTCAGTGGCGGTGGAGGTGTTGGCGTCGCTGCCAGCGTCGGCGACGGGAGGCTGCTTGGGAGGCGCAGGGGAAAAGCGAGCACCGGCCGCGGACGTCTCTGTGTCGCTTGCTGAGATGGGCATCAGACGAGAATGTGACAGTACAGTCAGCCACATTGTGGGGCCCTTGCGCCCCGCCCCTCCCTAACACACAGCAGCAGTTGCAGCACGGCAAAGTTGCAGCACGGCACGTACCCACGCCCGTGCCACCAAGGTGCGCCTTGCGCAGCTCAAACATCATCAACATCGTCGGCAGTTGTCCAAAGAAGGAGGACATGGCGGCCAACACATTGTACAACAGCGCAAACTTGGCCCCGAAAATGGATGCGATGATCGGAATACCGAAAATCACCGTGTTGATCCATGTCGTGCCTGTCGATCGGGAGGGGAGCAGCAAACACCCCAGCAACACAACACGTTTCCAACGAAAGCAAGCACCACTTTGTCACACAACAAGGTGTGCGAAGGGCCAACGATGCCAGCGCAGGCACTCCGCCCAACGTACCGATCCAGTGCTGAAGAAAGAGGCCGACTGGATCCCTCAGAGCATCGACAACACCCAAACGACGCTGAACAAGCACCACAATGATGGACAGGGCGCAAACTGTACAGTACAGCGCGACAACATCACACATGTGTAAGTGGGAATCGTGCCGCCACCGGTACAACACAAAGAGAACACCGGTGCCACGTTGCACAGTCGTGAAAATTGACCATCTCACGCGCCACGAACGTACAGATCACACGAAGCACCAAGAACAAGCCCAAGAACGTCCAGTTGAACTTCCAGTAGTCTTGGAGCGCCAAACCACGATACACAAGCCCAGGAATGCCCACTGTGAACACAAACGCGTTCAGAACGGCGAGAGGTGCACGGGGATTCACATCGGCAAACGGCAGCCATTTCCGCCAGGCCACCACAAAGCCAGCTCCCATGAGCGCCAGCAGCGGCACGCCGGCTTCAATCACGCGCACAGCTGTCGACGAGTCATCAACTGCCGCCATGGTGAGGAAGACGTGCGGGTCAAGACGAGAACTGTTCGCAGCAGGCGCTTGGGGAAGGGGAAATGGCCGACGGATGAACCCCAACACGCACGGACCTCAACAAACCGCCGTTTGTCCTTTTCCACGTGGCGCGGAAGGCCCGTTTCTCACGCCAACTAATCATCTCGAGAGCCCAAAGTTTGGGCCACACAACTGATCTGCCATGGCATCTTGGCATGTGGTGGAGTGCGGCGGTTGCGAATCCGCGGACAGACGGACGGACGGACACGAGCGCAGCACAGCACCGGCGCACGGACCGCGGGCACTGCGTGGTGGGGCCTGGTGCCATCGGCAGTATCTCACTTGCCACGCAACCCACATCACGATGCGGTGCTTGCACGCTATCACCAACGCGCTGGAGGGTTTCATTGGCCGGAGCCTGGCATGGATGGGCAAACATTGTGCCGGCCGGCCAAAGACGGTCATCCTGGCGTCCGTCGTGTCATGCCTGGTGCTGATGGCCGGCTTTGCTGTGAACTTTGAGTGGGAGAGTGATGGGGCCAAGTTGTGGTGCGTGAACGGTGTGGGGGACCTTCCATCTTTGTCGTAGTGGGCACTGCAGTGACTGTATCTCCCTTGTCTGTTTCGTTTCGGTATGTTAGGCCTCCACAAGATTCCATTGCAATGCAAGACCGAACGTACTTCACAGAAAACTTTGAGATTGGCAAGACAGCGGAGGACTTCATGTTCGAGGTGTGTGTGTGTGTGTGTGTGTGTG
>Ga0213833_1003116_pt1 | contig 10321 bp, 11 predicted proteins | sample SWATP21_FD_160575 | JGI IMG/M metagenome (GOLD analysis project Ga0213833, IMG submission 160575) | Coastal seawater microbial communities from Marineland, Florida, United States - SWA TP2 #1 | ecosystem: Environmental > Aquatic > Marine > Coastal | place: USA: Florida | collected 2016-08-14
TGGAAGCCGCTCTTGCTGGCGACGACGCCTCATGAGGTTTGTGTGTCGTATCCGCACTGTTTTTGATTTGGTTGGCACCGCCTCGTGTGTGTATGTGTGTGTGTGTGTGTGTGTGTGTGTGTGTGTGTTGTCACCTCACACGTTGTCCTGGTGGGTTTCGTTGATGCCCTGCTTTTCCACCGTCGTGTTGCCGGGGACGTCGTGTTGCCGCCGCCATACAGCTGCGTGCCGTTCTGGATGTGACGACGCCTGCGTTCAGGGCACGGTTGCTGCAGCCAGGCCTCGTCCATGACCTGCCTGAAGCACTTCGGGTCATCATGCTGCCGGATGCCGCGGCACAGCCCCTAGTGGTGGCCACTCCTGCCACTCCCCCCGCTTCGAGCCCACCCCGCGTGCCTGTTGACGCGTCCTCTTCCCGCAACATTGCTGTGCCAGTGTTGGCCCAGCTTGCAGCCGAGCCACACTCACCCCAGACACACCACGAGTGCGTTGGCTTGGCACTTTTTTCCTTCTGCTGCTTCTTCTTCTTCTTCTTCTTCTTCTTCTTCTTCTTCTTCTTTCCTGGCGGCGACTGACAATGCCCACGGTTGTGGTTCTTGCTGTGTTGTTGTATTGCAGTGATCACCCACACCCAAGTGTTGTCACGAGCGCACTTCTGAGAACGCGTATTTTGAGGTGCGTATGATTGACATTCTCACAAAGCATCCTTGCCCACCTGTGTAACGAGTTTTCTGTTTCTTTCTTTGTGTTGGCACGCTGCTCCGACTGGCAGCACGATTCGGTCGTCTCTACACGTTGTTCCTTCCTCGAGTGTGCTTTCCTCCGCCTTTTTGCTCTCCACGGTGACGTGGTGGGCCCTACGGCATCCACGTTCGCGCACCAAGGCGCTGATGTCGCTGCGCCGAGTCGCCATTTCGTCCGCTGGTGGTGCCGCTGTCGCCCTGTGGATTCTCTTTTTGGTTCAGCGTGGTGTCCACAGTATGGCTTCCGCGCATCCTTTGCGTGATCTGCAGCTGCCGACCATGGTGTCGCCCCCGTGGTCACTCTTCTCCGCGTACGGCCGAACGTTTTCGTACGTGGACAAAGCGCGACGGTGGTTGCAGAGGCATGGCCGTGCCTTCGAGGAGCATGGTCCTACCACTGTTGTGCTGCTTGCGGTTGTTGTGGCGATGTGGAGGGCTCGTGGGCGTTTGTAGACGACTCCGCAACACGATCGTTGCCAGGTCGAGGCATAATCCACCGTAGTGCAAACCAACACCTGTTGTTGTTGTGAACGGCGTGGACGAAAAAACAATAACACAAAAACAACCTCACCCGAGCGCACCTACGCGAGCGACAACACACGACTCACATGCACCCACATCCGGCAACGAAAACACGGCCCCCACCGGTCCGCGCAAGGGGCTACAAAGTGTCATGCCCCCCCGGGCGTTGATTAATACGGCGCGATCGACGGGTTGTGGCATACGCAGTCCTCGTGGCGATAGAAGCCCCAGTGATGGAGCACATCGAGCCACGTGAGTGGTGCGAGTGAAAGTGATTCACACAGTGTGTACAGTCGCACCGACAGTGACACTGACACTGTCAAGGACTCCACAGCATGATACCAGTGTGACGGCACATACAAGACGTCGCCAGCATGCACGTCAATGACCAGCGGCTTGGCGTGCTGGAAACGAGGAAACCTATGACACACACGCACACACGCACACAAGGCGTCTGTGAGTGCACTGGCCAAAAACCCCCATGCCGTTTGACGTCGCGCGATGGCGCACGCACTTTTCATAGTCTGGATGGAAGTGGTCCACCTCAGCGAGTGACGCCCCCAAATCATACTTGGTGCTTGGGTACACAAGCGGTGACTGTGCGTGCGCGCGGTGTGTGTGTGTGTGTGTTTGTGAGTCACGAGCACTACCATACACAACGGCCAAAGCGACTGAGGCACAACCCAACACCCCCACCAACAGGCACGCACTTGATCGATGGGGTACAACCAGACACGCTTGGAACCATGCATTTGGTACAAGAAGTTAGTGGCGTCCACGTCCGTGTGCAGGCCAGTGAGAGCACCAGCTGGGCCAATCCAGAAGAGCGTTTGAAAGTGGAAGGCACCCACGGTGTCCAACTCAAACACCCGCAGCAAGTTCCGTGTCGCCAGGCGCAGCTCGGGCTCTGTTTCAAATAGATCGTCCTTCTCTGCGTAGTACGGAAGCTTGCCTGAGACACAAACCATGGACCATGGCTGAGGAACGGGCAAAGGAAACACAAACAAAACAACAACTGTGCACGCACCTCCACGTTTTGCGTGTGCTGTCAGCCACTCAGTATCGGTGATGCCATGGAGAAAATGGCCAAAGGGAATCATGATCAGCTCGGTGCTGTTTTGCTCCACATTGCCTGCGCAGACGCAGGGTGCCGTGAAATGAACTGCAGGCAGCAACGTGTTCTGCATGCCCAATGGAACGCACCGAGCTGCACCTTTACATGTGGCTGCCCATGGCGCTCCGCCAAACTGCTCGGCGACCAGTAGTCGAGATCGATCGTGCTGTTTAGCTGTAGCATGAGGATCGCCATGGATACGGTGATGGTTTGACAGGCACAACACAACCAGGAACACCAAGGACACACAACAACACATACACACGCACACACACACTGCACGCACCACTCCGCGCACGATCACGGGCAGGCCGGCTTCCTTGAACTCCCACATGCGAGCAAAGTCAGCCGGCGGCAGCTCTGGAACTGCGTCGATGGGAGGAGGGCTCGAGACACGAGCGAAGCACAACGTTTCGGTCCACAACCGCCCCACAAGACACACTGACGCGCACACAGCCAGTACGTAGAGCACTTTGCATGGCTGGGCAGTGGGTGCACCAACACAGGCATGAGGGCGAGCCACTTATGAGCAACAGGTAAGACATAATACAAGAAGCACTTTGTGTAAGCTGCAATCAAAATGAAGCCGTACCGATCTCCGAGAGCGCCAGAGTGCGAGGCAAGCGAGGCAGGCCAAGATGAAAGCTACCAGAAGCACGGCAATCGCCTCCACAACATCCCACTCTTCAGTGTATCGCAACGGAGGATACGGCCACGGAAGCAGCGTCAGCATGGTAACAGTACTATAAGATAGATAGGGCCCCAAGAACAGGTTTATCAACGAAACTGGCACATGTACATGGACTGGGTGCGCATCGTATCAAGGCGGCGACGACTTGTGACACCAACAACCACGTGGACACTTGTGTCAGAGTGGTAAAAACGAAACATGTGTATTCATCACACATCGCGCCCCCAAGGCGTGCGGAAAACTCTCTTCAACTTCAACTGGGACAGGCAAAGCCGTTCAACACCGCACCCCTCCACTCCTGCTTTCCTCAACAATACCAATGGCTTCCTTCGCAGAGCAACATGACTTTGGTAGGCACCTGGGCACTGGACGGGGGCTGGGTATGAGGGTGTCTAACGCTTTCGTGCTGCAGAGACCCGCCTTGCCGAGAGTTCACGAGTTAGGTCGAAGTTCCCTGACCGGATACCGGTACGGCTGCTGCTGCTGTTGACGTGCTAACGCGGCTTCATGCTCACTGGCATGTACATGCAGGTGATTTGTGAGAAGGACTCTCGCTCGGATGTCCCAACGATTGACAAGAAGAAGTGCGTTGCGCAGGGGTTCGTTGTGTTGTGATGCCGGGCTGACTGATTGAATTGAGCAGGTACCTGGTGCCAGCAGATCTGACGGTTGGGCAGTTCGTTTACGTCATTCGCAAGCGCATCAAGCTTGCCCCTGAGAAGGCGATTTTTGTGTTCATCAACAACTTCTTGCCTCCCACCGGTGAGTTGCTGCATCGATTGCGCTTGTGTGACGCTCTTCATGCTAACCTGCCTGGTGTGCAGCCTCCTTGATGTCGAGCGTGTATGAGACCCACAAAAGCAAAGACGGGTTCCTTTATATTCAGTACAGCGGGGAAAACACGTTCGGCTGAAACCGGGTGCTGTTGCTACCATGATTGTTTTCGTTTACGTTCGCTGCCCAGTAGTCGGTGCAGCTGCGACCATGTAGAGTGCGCATGAAGAAGTGCACGATCTTTCCCTGTCTGCTGTACCCCTGTTGTGCCTCGCCATGGACCTTGTTCTTTGTTCTGCAACACACAGTATGTTGTCATCGTTGGCCTCGGCTGCGTTTGTCATTGCACGAAACATGAACACTTCGGACGTGTGCCCTGTCACCGCTGCCTACCCACGTTCTCTCCTGAGCTTGTATTGGGCAATGCAGAGCTTGCGTTGCGTTGCCTTGTCCAACACGAGCCAGTGCGCGGTAGCAGCACGGCTAGCGGCATGGACCACAACGTGCGCCTGAGTCTTGGTACTAGTCGTGTCACCTACTGTTGTTGTCATCGACTGTTTGCACGGCACCCCCCAAGTTGGTTTCCTGCCACCGAAACAACAGGTGCCAATGAGGTTGCTGCTCCTTGCGCCACGGGCGCTGGGTGTCAAAGCGTGTCGAGCAAAGTTGGGATGATCAGCAGCCGGAAAGAAACCAACCACAATGTGCTGCCGCCCTCCATCGAGGTCGGGCAAGGCTGCTCAAACACTTTGTTCTGTGTGGCGTGTGATGGTCTGACGTTATCAGGGACCAAATACACTGCAGTGGCCACATTCCTGCCCTCAATGTGAAAAAAGAAGACCGGTGACAGCCGCCGCGGCCGCAACAGCAATCATCGCAACTCACTGGAAGAGGTTGTCAGTGTTACTGCAACCCAAAACACAACCGACCCACACACAATCACGCTTCATAAAACGATTCAATTCACTGCTTCTGTTCCTCGAGACACGGGTGGACATGGGGCAGTGCCAACTAGTGCCCTCCTCCTCCACCCGTGCGCTGCGCCGCCTCGGCATGCAGTTGATCGAACATGGCTTGCACTGCCACCTCGCGCTTCGTGACCACACCAAAGCCATCGCGCATGCGACGGTCACAGCACTGCTGGAAGTAGGTGCGTCGAACAGGCCACTGCAGCACACATCACACACAACAGCATCAGCAGCCGCACCAGCCTTCCGCCATACCACCACGTCGCCAATACCACCGTACCTCGCCTTCGATGAGGCGGCGAACACCGTATGGCACAGCGCCAATCCCCAGGAATCCGGTGAGGCACACCACAGTACCAGGGATGATATTGAAACTCATGGCAACCAACGACACGCAACAGCTCCCGGCCGACCGTTCCTCTCTGTCGAGCAATCTGCACGCCCGCTTGCGTGCAAGCCTTGCCGTGCTGATACTATCAACATATATGTGTATTCATACAATGTCAATTCCGTTATTGATGGTATTTCCGTGGTGGTGCTCTTGTGCGTGGAGTTTTCTGAGTGTGAGATGGGATCCGCGGGCGTGACAGGCCAGGCGTTCCGGCGGATTTGGGTTCTTTGTGTCGGTTGTGACCGCTGGTCATTGTACGCGACGGCCCAGCCTCCACACCTCCGCGACAACCCCTCGACTGCATTGTTACATCCCGAAAGCATCTCCCTCCCCACTGCACGACTGGATATGGTGAGTACGCACCAACGACAGCAGCCATGTGGGTTCTGTCGACTGACTGTTCTGCTGTTTGACTGTTGGCCTGCAGGACCGATTGGTGATCACCCAGCAGCCCGTTGACACATTCTACAAAGATGAAGGTGGCAAGTCCAACTTCTTGAAGGCCACAGTTGCGCTGTCCGACAAGCACAGCAGCCGCCTCGCGGTGCCGCTATCGTTCAAGTTGTACTTCGAATGTGGGCGCTGTGTTCCCGAGCAGGATCAGCGCATCATGTCACTCCTTGACTTCAAATATGAGACTGCGGTTGTGACCCACAACAAGCCCTGCGTTGTGCGTTTCCGATTGGAGAAGGTCAGCCGGCGCATGGACAACCAGCGTTTCAAGTTGCAAGTGTCGTCCGCGGATCCCGATATCAGCATTGCGCCGGTGTTTACCTCTGCCGTCACCGTGCTGTCCAAGCGCAAAACCGGCGAGCGATTCGTTGTGCGACGCAACCCGTCGCCACAGCAGCGCATGAAAGAGTTCACCAAGTCCCTTCAGAAGATCGTGGGCGAGCTGACGAGCAAGGTGGATGCCCTGCAGGATGCGCTGAGCATCAACACCCGCCTGCTCGAGGCCCAAAATGCGCGCATGACGCACATGGAGCAGCTTTTGCTAGAAGCCCAACCCGCTGGGCGCGTCGCCGCCCCAGCAACCGAAGATCCGCTGGATGTGTTCGCTGACCTGAGTGGAGACTTGCCTGACTTCGCGGTTCCCCCACTGGTGCGTGCCGACACGTCCGAGCTCATCGAAGGCGCTGCCCTCGCATCCATGTCGTTCCAGCCCATGACCAAGGGCATCAAGCGGGTCTCTCCTGGTGACTTCAACAGCTGGTACACCTCAGAACAGGCCGCTACGGAGCCCCCCGCCGGGGCCGACGACCCAGCGGTTGTGTCAACTCGAGTCAAGTACATGGCGCAGCGCCGACATGGCATTCGGCGTTGGGTCTCCATGGAGGCCATCTCTTACAAGCCTCCCACATCCGACGCCATTCCACGCGCCACAAACCCGCGCGCGAAGAAGCGCCAGCGATGCTAGTGGTGCTGTGCTCTTCTCTTTGGCGTCTGCTTGCACATACGCTGCACATACGGGCGGGGTTGGTGTTGGTTGAAGGCCAACGCCCCCTTTGTTTTGCTCGGCTGTTTGATCGTCTTTTCCTTTTCCTCCGTGGGTTTCTTTTCTTTTGCTACCTTCTGTGTTGTGCTGATGAGGGTTCCTTCTTTGTGTCGTGTCCACACGTCGGACCTTTTGAGTCGTCGTCAAGCTGGGTGTGCCGCTGTGCGCAAGCATCACCCGGCACAATTTTGTGTTGAAAAAAACAACATCACGGCCCTTCTTTGCCGCTTGCTGCAACACTTCATTTGTTCTTTACACAACCCCGTGGTCCGAAGCCCAGCGATACCACCCACACCCATACCACCCACACCCACACACATCTGCGCCCAGGGCGAGTGGCACGCTACTACTTGTAGGAATCCCAGTGATGGGCATCCGTGATACTGGGCGACGCCACACCACTCAACATGGTGAGGGACGACTCGTGCTGTGTCGCGAGGTCCGCCAACGATGACGCGAGTGCCATCGCGTCGGACGTGTCTGCGTGGGCACCACTCCCACTTGAGCTTGCCAGGCCACTGCTGGACAACGAAGGATGGCCACGGCTGCTTCGACTGCGACGTCTGTGTGGCGACGTGCCGCCAGGCGGTGGCGGCGGAGGGGGCGATGAGGAGCGAGCACCGACTGTCAAGGAACCCTCCGCATCAGCAGCAGCAGCAGCAGCAGCAGCACCACCACCACCACCACTAATGCCACCACCAGCACCCCTGTGGCGTGAAGATCGTGCGGACCTTACACGCCGGCTGCTGTGGCTCGAAGCTGACCCGGGACGGCGTGCAGAGGTGGCGGCAGCACCAGCGGCACCAACGGCGGCGGAGGAGGCGGACGTGGACGTGACGGTGCCCGACAACACGACAGCGCCTGCGCGTTGTGCGGCGGGGGCGGCACGGCGACCAGACTTGGGGCGGCGAGGGGAGGCAGGTGTGGTGGCGCTGAAGCCTCGCTCGCCCAGGTCCAGAGGCAGCGCAGGGACGGTGGGGGTGCGTGAGGACGACGGTCGCCTGTAGCCCTGTGTCTGCTGCGAGCGGGGTCGCTCGGTGGTTCCGCGGGTGGAAGGTCGTGAGGCTGTTGTCACAGCGGCGGTGCTGTGTGACACGGAAAACTCTGTGGAACGCTCCGCGATGGGGTCCAGATCAAAGTGCATCCCGGCCAACGCACGCTCGATCTCATCCTGTGAAATGCTGTGCCCTGTGGTGGTGGCATCGAGCTGGTAGTCGTCGAATTCACCATCCTGGGTACCAAAGCACACGCCACACACACACACACACACACACACACACACACAACACCATCAACATGGTTGGTTGGGCCACCGCAGGCAAGGTGCACCACCACAAGCAGTCTCTTTGTGTGTTCACACTCCGCACCTGCAGCATTTCCAAGGGGTTGTGATCCGTGACAAAGCCGCCCGCCAACCCATGGCTCGAGGCCTCTATATCCTCATCGACGTCCCGCTTGCCTGACGACTCACGACGACCATAACCTGTCCCTTCTTCCCAGGCAACAGCAGCACCTTCTGTGTCGCCGCCGCTCACGTCATCAGCCACCTTGCTGCCGCGCAGGTCCTCAGTGGAAAACGACATGACGGACTCGAACACGCGCCGGCGCGCTTCCGAGGCCCGCATCGGTGCGCCCGATGCACCCAGGTCCTCCTCCCCGCCCGCCTCGAGACCCGCGATGCGGGACGACACCAGCCAGTTGGGGTGCTCCATTGTGGGGGACGTAGCACTGTAGACATCCGGTGGAGGCGAGGACGGGGACTGTGGCACGTCCACGGGGCTGTGCCGTGGCGTCAACGGCACCGGCAACGGCGCGGGGTCGGCGGCCACACCGGAGACGCGGCGCTCAAGGGACTCGACGGAGGCACGAACGTCACGAGCGGCTAGGGACTCGACGGAGGCACGAACGTCACGAACGTCACGAGCGGAGGGAGGAGCCGGAGGGGGGTGCCGCTCCGTCGTCGAGAGAGCGGCGGAGGGCCGGCGTTGCTGGCGGCGGTGGTCTCGGTCGTCGGGGTACGAGCCGGAGGACCTCAGGGAGGAGGCCAAGTCCACTTGGGCACCCAGACCGCTGGAGCGGGTGTGGGAGGGATAATCCTCGTCGGTCCACTCGCCACCGTTGGCAACAACGGCGGCGCCGTCTTCGCCCCGCATGTTGTCCACGTCGTCGTCGTCCTCCTCACCACTGGCAGCACCAGAGGCTTTGTGTTCTGCTGCACGGCGGCGCTGGCTTGTTGAACGAGCGGTGTGGACGGGTCGATCCTCGTCCTCCAGAGGGTCCTCGTACAGGGTGTCACCGACAGGGTAATGCCGCGCCACGCTGGTCATGATCAATGACTGCCGCGGGGCCATGCGTCGACCGATCGAAGAAGCACGGCTACCCGCGTTACTGCCCGTGTCATCCCCAGGTTCCTCGCTCGATGGGGGAACCGGCGCTGCCACCACCACAGCAGCAGCGGCGCCAGACCCGGGCTGCGCTGTATCATCGGACCCATCGCCACCACCACCACCACCACCACCACCACCACCACCACCACCACCACCATCCTCATCACCAGCACTGCCACCGGCACCGTGCGCGCCTTGCAGAAACACGAGCATGCTGGACCCGGCCAGGGAGGTCTCCAACAGTGCACCACCGCCACTGCCACCACCACTCCCACCTCGCGCTCCTCGCCGCGACCCGGCACGTGAAGAACGCCGACCGCCATCCGGGGAGCCCACCACCGGCACACTGCGAGAGTTGGACGCCAGGGAGCGCTCCAGCGGGTCCGGGGACTCCTGCAACACTGGTGATCGACTGCCACCGCGGGCGCTGCGAGGAGTGCGAGACGGATTCCACGTGCGACCAAAGGTGGCGGCGGCGGTGGTGGTGGCGGTGGCGGTGGCGGTGTCTCGCGAAGAAGAAGGCGACGTGACACGCGTGACGACTAGCTTGCTCCGCGATCGCAGGGAGTGCTCGGGGATGGCGCCGCCCGCGGCTGCTGCCGCCTCCAACAACGGGTTGTGGCGCCGCGCGGCACCCCAATCCAGGTCTGGACTAGGGTCAGGGGGACGCGTGGCGTGCCCTTGCCCCATCGAGCCTGGGCCATGGCCATGGCCATGGCCACGGTCGCCGCCAAAGCCACCATGCGTGGCGCCGTGTGGGGGGTGGCGGGGGGACGAAGCAAGGCGCGTGCTCTCCTCGTGCCCCCCAAGTCCCGGTCCCGATCCCGGTCCCGGCGCCGCTGCTGATGCCGCTGCTGCTGCTGCTGTGGCAGCCCACGTTCCGGCACGGTAGGCATGCGGTGCACCGACTGGGGCGGCGGCGGCGGCGGCGGCGTTGGGGACGGCGGCTGTCGGTGTGGCGTGACGGGCCGGAGGGAAAGGTTCGGTGCCCCGTTGTGCATGAGGTGGGAGCGGTGCCGCCTCGGGCACACCACGCGGGGTGGTGTGCGCTCTGGAAGTGTCCAGCATCTTGCGAGCTCGGTCCCGCTCCTCGTTGGACGCGTGCAGTGCGTGCTGCAGCTCCGCTATCATCTCGGCCTGCGGCGACACAACCCAAAAGCACAGGCCAAACATACAAACAAAACGTCAAACGCAAGGGAAACAAAACAAAACAAAAAAAGGGGGGGGGGGGGGGAA
>Ga0213833_1003117_pt1 | contig 10316 bp, 19 predicted proteins | sample SWATP21_FD_160575 | JGI IMG/M metagenome (GOLD analysis project Ga0213833, IMG submission 160575) | Coastal seawater microbial communities from Marineland, Florida, United States - SWA TP2 #1 | ecosystem: Environmental > Aquatic > Marine > Coastal | place: USA: Florida | collected 2016-08-14
GTCGTGCATATGCTCAAAGAAGACGAAGAATGTGTCTGATGGGTTGGCCGCGTGCGAAAAACAACAACACACCACAGGTGCTCGGACGGTACCAAACATGCGCCTGGCGCAACCACCACCATCACCGCCACTGCGAGTCCACCAAGCTACACGACGAAGGTGTCACGGTGACACGCTAAAAGTGGCAGTCCTTGACAGCTGTGCCGATGTCTTTGACGATGTCCCCCACGTCCACTGCGATGCCAATGACCTCCACAACGCACTCCACCTTGTTGCTCTTGCAGTCGGCGAGAGCCTTGGTCGCATCTTCAGAGGCCGAGTCCAGCGTGTTCACAAGGCTCTCCAGCGTCGTGGGGCACGCGGTGTTGGTGCTGCCACCACAGTCAGTGATAGCCGCGGTGATGTCCTTCGAGGTTTCGTCCAAGAAGCCAACCAGGTTCTCAATATCCACTGGAGGCCCAAACACGCACACGGCACAATCGGTTACCACGACCTCCGCCAACACCACACACAGCCACGCCCACAGCCATGCCCACAGCCATAGCCATAACCATAGCCACACCACCACACAGCCGGTTCATGCATTGCTTTCCTCAACGTACATGCACAGCCCGTCGAGTTGCCGCTCTTGCAGTCGTGGACGGCGTGTCCCAAGGCACCAGCTGCCTGACCCATGGCCTCACCCGCGTCAGACAGGTCGCCGCCACACGTCCCGGCATGGACGGCGGCAACCGTGCACAGTGCCACCACCGCGGCAAGCACCATCATGGAAGAGGAAGAACGACGCATGGCTGGCGAAGTGTGTGGGGGGTGATGTACGAGCTAGGAGGATACGGATACGGTACTGGAATCGATTCCGTGTCACGCACACGCCAAGGAGTGGACAAATGTTTCAATTGTAATCACGCACAACACAGCACTACAGCCCACGTTTTCTCTTGCGGCGGTCTGCCTTGGTGATGGGAAGGTTTGAGCCACCGCCCTTGGTGACCCCTGCTTTGACCATTTGGTTGAATGTCGCTTGCTGTTGCTCCAAGAACGACATGATTTCCTTGGTCTTCGCCTCCCGCTCTGCATCACGCTTTGAGAACTCCTCGTCACGAACCTGACCGGACAGACGAGCCGTGAGACGCGCGCACCACCACACGGAATTCCCGCCCATTCACTCCGCAAAAACGTACCCGCGCCACAAACTGAGCATCCTTGCGCAACTCGCGCGCCACACCCTTCTGTTCACGGCGAACTTCGCGTTGCAGCTTCCGCAACTGCGTGGCAGCAGGAACAGCACACAAGGCACAACGGCCACACGGCACTTGGTGTTATCTCCACGCCGCCATGGCGCAGCACAGTATGTGACAACACGCACCTGCGCCTTCGGGTCTGTCGGCATCGGGTTCGCAGATGGTTGGTACCCGTCTTCGAACAGCGGATCATATGTGGTGATGGCCTTCGGCTTACGAACATCCTCTTGCAGCTGCAACACGCTTCGGTCGTTGCTTGCCTGATCCACACCACACCATGCCACGCAGACGGTCAAAGCAGTGGAACGGACAAACCGGAGAAAAGGCAAGCAAGGGGTGACAAAGCAACAGACCTGGTTCATCAACGTGTTGAGCCCAGCCACGGTGTCTTCGATGACACGTGTGAGGGGGTCATGGAACGCTGGTTCATTCTGCTTCTTGCTCTTCTTGCTCTTCTTGTTCTTCCGGCGGCGCTTTTTCGTTTGGGGCGCCAGCGGCAACACCAAGCCGCACGCAAGCCAGGCTGGGTACAGGATCTCGGGACAAGCGTCCACACCCGATACACACTCCGCTGCGCGTTGCAGCAGCTTCACCCTGCAGAAGCAAAAACAAAACAAAACACACACACACACACACACAAAACAAAAAGCATCAGACCCGTGACAAAGAGCTCTCTCTCCCTTTCTCTCGTGGTTGACACACACTGCCACGTACGCAGTGGCAACAAACCCTGCACATTCACTGGGCGTCGCGGCGGTGTCCTGGGACGCGTCCACGAGGTGAAAGGTCATCAAGGGCACGTTGTTGCTGGATGTGTCACCGGGGTTCGAGGCCACCAGCTGCGCGAGCGCGGCACGCCACTTGGAGACGCCGTCGCGCAGCCATGCCACGTGTGTGAAGCCGTGCGATGTGAGAAAGGCTGGAAGGGACACTGCGTCGCTCGCCTGCTCGGCTTTCGATGGGTGTGAGACGGCACACAGAAGGCCATGCAGGAACGTCAGCACTGGCAAGCAAGCAACACAAGCACAGGAGGCGAGCATGAGAGTGAGCGACGGAGCGGAGCAGAGCACCAGAACGTGACGACGAACACGACGACACGGCGACTACGTACCCTCCGGGGACACCCGACCAGCCTCGGTGGTCATCTCGATCAATGCAGCACAGCACGCGAGGCCGGCTGCCACGTCTGCTGCGCTGCGCAGGGGGCACTGCATGATGACACGGCCCAACAGCAGCGTGGCCGGGGTCAACACAGGGTGCCGGTAGTCCGTGGGCGGGTACACGTGCGTTGCCATGCGCAGCAGCAGAACGTCGCCCAGAGTCAGCCAAGGCGAGCGTTGGCTGCCCACTGCGAGTCGCTTCGACACGCGGTGGTGGATGGAGGACAGCACGGCCTTCCAGGCAGCGGCACGGGCAGCCGTGTTCTTCTGCGACATCTCGTACAGGCTTGGGAGCAACATATCCACCTGGCGGCACCGGCAAAGCAAATGGCGGGACATGAACACGGCGGCACGTCAGACAGACACCACATCACACAGCAGGGCATGCGCAGCCAACGAAAAACAACACAACACAACATGTGCGTGTGTGTGTGTGCGTGAAACAAGCGTCAAAAAGGGGACGTACGATGGAAACGGCTCGCGCAACCACGTCCTTTGCGCCGCCACGCAGTGTGGTGACATACTCCAACAGAATTCGGTACAACTTCGCCAGGGTGGGCTCGTTTGCTGCAGAGAGGTGGCCAGAGTATCGTGTGCGGATCCGACGAACCAACTCCGCGACGGTGGTTGGAGAGCCGCCATACCTGCGGAGGACCACCAAACAAAGCCGTCACTCACTCAACCTGCTTCGGGCGGAAAAAGCCGGGAAGAACCACGCCACACAAAAACGAAACCACGGACTTTGTGATCAGTGCTTGCCAAGCCGTGACGTTCTTGGGGCAGTCAACGAGGTAGGGCATGTGCGAGACGTCCTCCACCACCACCACACCATCGTCATCATCACCCCCCTCGTCTTGTGCCATGTCACCTGCCTCTTCGTCGCTGCTCACCGCATCCATGCCACTGTCACGTGCGCTGTCGAAACTAGCCAAACTGTCGTCACCACTGCTGTTGCCGTCGTCGAACATCGTGGTGTCGACCTCGTAGTTTCCCACAAGGTCATCATCGGTGGGTCCAGCGCTGCCTGACACCTCCATCTTCATGCGGGCCACGCGCTTCTCTTCCAAAGCCTGCAATCGCTCCAACTCTTCTTGCGCGACTGAAGTGCCGAGGAAGCCACCACGTCAGGTGACCAGGTGCCTCGTCACCAACACACACAGCACAACACAAGACCTACCTTCGGCGTCTGTCTTCAGACGGTCTGTTGGGCGAGCTGTGCGCGCTTCCTGTGATATTTCACGAACCTGATGGAGACGTGGCAGGTAAGATGCGCGGAGGTTCGAACAGCACGGCAGCATGCTGACACCACACAGCACCAGCTCTCAGCTCTGCAACGCACCGCGCGATCATACGAAAACCCTTCCTCGTCGGCATCATCCTGAGCCTCTACTGCTGCATCCTTCGCTTCATCCACTTGACCAGACGCCAGCATGTCTTTGTAGCTCTTCCGTGCTTCGTCCTTGTTCGGCTTCCCCCGGCTCTTGCGCGTGTCACCCAACAGCGCTCGCACAACATCCAAGCTATCATCCAACTGGTCCAGCATCTCCTCTTGCTCTCGCTTTTCCTTAGCACGTTGTGCCTTGTGGAACTGAACAAACAAGGTCGTTGCGTGGACAAGACAACACACCCAGCAAAGAACAAGAAAAACGAAAGAGCCACGGCGTAAGCAACCCGACATGTGCTTTCATTCAGTGCCGGTGCATCGGTCGCACCTTCGCCTTGGCAATCACTTCCTGCATCACTTCCTTGTGCGTGCGCGGCCTGTTGGGGTTGTCATCACGGTTCTTCATCCAAGCGGGAAGGGGAGCCTTGCCTCGCCAGTCTGGCATGTCGCCCTGGTACACAGCACCACACCCCCCGGTGTCTCACGTCAAGTCACCGTGCGACACGCCATCCGCCCCGCCCCACACGCAGCCATGCCCACACGCAGCCATGCCCACACCCATGCACGCCTACATACCCCGCCAAAGTGCAGATTGTTGACAATGTCAGCCTCCAAGTCATCTCCAAAGTCGTCGTCCACTTGCACATCGCGGTACGACGAGTCTCCGAGCGCCCGACCAAAGCGCGTGAGAACGGTGGTGGTGTCGCCCTCTTCGTCGTTCAGGTTGAAGACGCTCTTCTTGCGCGCCTGCTTCGTTCGAGCCTTCACCAACCGCTGCAGCATCTTCTCCTCGTGGGACATGTCCGCAACACGCTCGCCAAACCGCCTGCGAGGGACACGTGTGTGTGAGCGACACCCAGCCTCTTGCAGCCCCTCTTTGGGCCTCAACAGCCACGCGTACCGGTCTTGAAACACGTTGGCCTTCCCATGCTGCTTGTACTCTTGCAACAGGGTTTGCTGGCGCCGCGTTTCCGCCTGGAGAACCAACCACAGGTCAGCACACGAAGCCTTGTCCGGGAGTGGCACAAACTGCATGCACCATGTGACGACTCCCGCCCCCGCACCTTGGACCGAGCCACCACCATGTTCCTCTCCCCGCCCCGAATGCGACGGTTCATGACATCATGCTTGGCACGGGCGTTCTTCTGCGCCGCAAACGGGTTCGCGACGGCTTGCGCAGCTGTTGACGTGCCATCATCCCCGCCCAGCTGCGCCGCGCGCGCCCGCACCAACCGCTGGCGCTTTCCCTTCGGCATGGCGACACAGCCACGGCCACACCGCGTCACACGAAGTGTTTGGTGCTCGGATACCACCTGCTACTTGCACCAGACAGGCAACAGCGAGGGCGGAGGGACGAGGCAAACAGCGGCGTGCACACTCGGAGCCAGCAGCAGCACGGGCTGACAATAACAAAACTACCATTATGCGCTGCTCCTGCGTGGTTGATGATCCTGCATTGTGGTTCTTCACGAGTGTCTATTCCTACCTGATACCTGACCGGACACGCGGGGTGCGTTTCCACTATTCACTCAGCACCTCCCCCCCTATGTGCTGCCTTGACTCCATGCCACCCCCGCACCCTACAGATCGCCCGCCAACAGGATGTCCATGATGCAGAAGAGCAGCGCGGCGTTTGGAACCACTCGAATCAAGTGTGGTCCCATGCCTGCATACAGCCCGCGAACACCCTCCTCTGCCGCTACACGCCGAAACGCATGCACAAGTCCGCGATACCGTGGCCCATCAGGGTCTGATTGAGCAACGCGGTCCCGGAGGCGCGTCCGGATGACCTCATGTGGGTATGTGGCGGCGGACGCTATCAACTTGCTCACCGCGGCCATGCAAAACGACATCAGTGGTGTCGTTTCCACCCCTCTGTTGGCAGCTTCTTGCTTCATGGCCTGGAACATGACGAAGTGGGACGCGCTCTCCGTAATGCCCAAGTACGACGCGGACAGGCCACGGTACAGGCCTACAACGCCTTCTTCTTTCACAATGCCACGCACGGCGTCCCAAGACCCTGTGTAGTTGCGCAAGCGCTTGCCAGACTTGGACACCATGTCCTCGTTGGTCTGGATCTGGAGCCGTGTTTTCACCACGTAGATCGGAGACAAGGCGGTGGCAACTGTCATCCCCGCCGCTGTGGCTGCTCCCAGATGCAACCATGACCCGTCTAGCCCCCGCCTTCGCAGCTGTGTCCTTGCAACACTGTACGTATGGAAGTACACCGCCCTGGCCGGTGCTGTAGAAAAAACAAAAACAACGTGGCGACAGCGGTTAGAGAGAGAGAGGCAGAGAGATGTCAGGCAACCGGCTGCACACTGCCCAATGTCCAACTACAGCAGACTTAGACAACACATCGAACAACGCCCACGTACCCACACCCATCACCTGTGGCCCAACACCACGCCACAGCCCTCGAATCCCCTCCCGGCGTGCAATGCCTCGGATCTCTCTGGACGGACGTTGGGGTCACACGACATCAGGACCACGCGCCACAAGCCACGCCCACGACCCGCACGATGCCAGCCTCAACACGACTGCCACGTACCGAAACAGGAAACGAACGGGGCTGTACGACGGCTTCGCAACGCCCCCGGGGGTCATACTCTGGACGACAGCCACAGTCCCACTGGCTTGCATGCGTGTCTTCACCACTTCAATCGGACACGTGATGGCAGCCGCGATGGCGCCTGCGGTGGCACCCGCAACGAAATGATTGGGAACAAATGCGCTATCAGACCCAGCTGTGTCAGCTGAAGGTGGGCTGCGTCCTGAAGCCGTGCCACGACTGGCCATGGTGCAGCAACCGGCGGCCGCTTGTGCAGGACGCACACAGCCTGCCAACACGGGTCAGGGCGAGACAATCTCGTCGGAAGCGCAACCTCCCAGCTATGATGCTGACAGTGGTGCTGGAAACAGCGAGGGAATGGTGGTCAGTGGTGTGGATCGCCGTGGATTTCCGGCGTCAAGAACAGTGGCACATGGTGCGGTCATGGAGATTGCGACTGCCGCTGCCGCGTGGATTGTTGGTCAATTTGGCGTGACAAATACAGACTAACTAGAGTGCCCGTGGCCTGTGCAGCAGCTTCTTGTACCACGGCGGCGACAGTGCGCTGCAGGAAACGGCCGCCCCAGCCATTCGCACCACAGCAGAGCAACATGGCTGAACAGACTCTCGACCAGGCGCTAGCGCAGCTCAGTAGCGGTGACATGATGAGCAAGGACAAAGTTGGCACGCTGTTGCGACGCCTGGCGGCTGATTCAGGCAAGCGCCACGCCGTCATCCGCTCTGAGAAAGAAAGGTTCCAAGTCGTGTGCGCGGTCAAGCCTCGTGCCATGAAGCGTAGAAGGGTGTGTGGTTGGGCGAATCGTAGCCGTGGCGGTGGTGGCCGTGGTCGTGGTCGTGGTCGTGGTGGTGCTAGCGCTGGCGAATCCAGCGAGCCAGCAGCAGCAGCAGCAGCAGCATCAGCAGCATCAGCAGCATCAGCAGCAGCGGGAGTGGATTGCTGCCCCTTTGAGGTCGTGGCACGGTGCAAGAAGCGCGACGGCTTGTTGTACCAGGTCGCACACAGCGTGCTGCACCACACCTGCACGCACGCGGAAGTGGCAGCGTACGAACGCGGGAAGATGCGCAAACGGGGACTGCTCCGAGACGCAGACCTGCAGGACGTGGCGCAGGAGGTGCTGTTGGAGATCGGCCCGACGCAGACCGGCGCTGGACCTCGCATGCACGCGCGGCTGCGTGAGCTGGGCCTCCCGGCGGGCGACGCGCAGGTGCTTCGGGTGCTCAGGGCCGTGCGACGGAGGTTGGTTGGGCCTGCTGGCTCGGCCAACTTCTCACGGCTGCCGATGTGGTTGGCCGCACTGCGGGCCGCGGATGGGGACACCACGGCTGAATTGGAGACTGTGGAGAGGGACGGACGCACGCACTACCACCGGTGCTTCATTGCGCCGGGCTTCATGGTGCGCATGATGCGGCAGGGGGGCTGCATGCGGCCGTTTGTGGCGGTGGAGTGCACGCCCGTCCAGTTTGCCACACTTGCCAGCGGCAACAAGGTCCATGTAGCTGGGGGTCGGCTGTTGTGCCTTGTCACCTCCGACGCGGGAGGTCGCACGCTGCCTGTGGCCGTGGCGCACGTGGATTCCAACTCGCCGGCGAACTCGGAGTGGTTCTTGCGTCGCTGCATCCACAGTTTCGGTGGCGACGGCAGCGTCCTGTCGCTGGAGCATCTCGTTGTGTCCACAGATGGCAATGACAGCATCTCCGCTGTGGCGCAGCTCGTGTTCCCGGGTGCACACCACATGCCCTGCTACGCCCACTACGAGGTAAGGATGCGATCGCCACCTAGGACGTGTGTGTGTGTCTGTGTCTGTGTGTGTGTGTGTGCAATCACTCGTTGTTGGTGCCTTTGTCTTGTTTGTCGCACTGGTACTGGCACTGGCAGGACAACGTGGCACAATTCATGCAGAAAGAACGTGTGAGCGCCACCACTGCGGCCGCGATTCTCAAGCTGCACCACACGGCGGCGACCGCGTACCATGCGCACGCTTTCAAGGTGGCCATGCTGGAGATTCAGGACCGCCACCACGGCACCTACGAGCACATCATGCGGCGACCCGTCAGCTCCTGGGCGCTTCACGCCATTCCATTCACCACGTTTGGCAAGTACACATCCACGGACATCGGGTCCACCACGTCCCGATTTGCGGTGGAGAGCTCGTCCCTGGAGACGTTTCCCATGCTGCAGCACATCGTGGAGACTGTCATGGTGAACAGGTAGGTGCGAGTCGAGCGTGTGTTGCATGTTGTGTGTTGCGTGTTGCGTGTTGCGTGTTGCGTGTCGCATGCCGCGTGTCGCATGTTGGGCCCGCATTTCGCAAAGGGGTTCCCCCTTGCTTCGCTCCTGAAAAGCCTGCCCCCCATGCCAGCCCTCACGATCGCGTGCGCGTGCCGGGTTCACGTGTTGTTGTTGTGTGGTGTGGGGCCAGTTTCACCGCCGGCCAAGCCACGTTCCTCCGCAAGCACCACACCGGTCCGCACGCAGGGTCCTACGTCCACAGCGATCCGCTTCCCCCCAAGGTCCCCTCGACGGCGTCGCCTGGGTACATGGAGCTGTTCCGGGAGCGCACTGCCCAAGGTGCGGCCCTCAGTCGCGTGCAACGGACCGGCGTGGACAGCTTTTTGTTTGGCAGTACGCGCAACATGGATGTGACGTACCGCGCGGAGTTCATCACCCCTGACGACCTGGAGTCTCTGTGCACATGCCGCACGCCGTTCATTGAAGGCCTGGTGTGCAAGCACGTCATCCGGCTGTGCTCCCTCTTGGAACGCCGCCTGGATGTGGCCACCCTTGTGCATCCAGCAATCACAACGGAGGCGGGTCGAGCCTCGTACACTGCGGGAGGGGATGTGAAGCTTGGCATGGAGACCGCGCACGTGTGGCGCAAGGCACCCATTCGTGAATGCGACTTGTTGATGCCCCCGTTGTGGTGAGTGGGTTTGCGTGTGGTGGGGGTGTTGCGGGGCACGTTGTGCACATGCGTGGTTGCGTGGGTGCACCCCGCTGCACGTGGCTCACGTTCCTTGCCCCGCCCCGTCACCACACAAACCGCATGCACACGCGTGGCTTGCACAGGCTGGGAGTGAGTGGCCAAGAGCACGAGTACAACGAAGCGGGGGACGAGTTGTACGCCAACGCGTACATGCGCGTGCCGGTGTGGCAGATCGTCGGCTACGATCACGCCAGCGCCGCTGGATTCGATGCCGCGGTTCCACGCCTGCCACGTCGACCCCGTGGCACTCGCGTCCGAGGTCGCACTCGCGTCCGAGCTCGTGGTCGTGGTCGTGGTGGTGGTAGTGGTCGTGGTCGTGGTCGTGGTCGTGGTCGTGGTCGTGGTCGTGGTCGTGGTAGTGGTCGTGGTCGTGGTCGTGGTCGTGGTCGTGGTCGTGCTGCGGTACGCGTCACTGTCGCTGCGGCGGCGGTGCAACAGGAGCGGGGGTTGGTGCAAGAGGACGATGGGGCTACCGTTAAGGTGCAGTTGGAGGATGAGGAGGAAGAGCAGCAACCGCAGGAGCCGGCGCGACGGTCACGGTCGCGGCGACGAAGACGTGGTGGTGCCGGTGCGGCGTCATCATCCGATCGGCTGGCATAGAGAACGTCCACGGTAATGGACTTCCATGCATGTACTGCAGGGCCTGTTCCTTGTGTTGCTGGTACAAGAAGCTCGATGAGGGACTACTTGTCTTTTGTCGATTGTGTTTGTGTATGGTTCCCGCACCCATACTGTGGTGTTCGACTTTGTGTTGAATGGTGTCTGCTGAGCCAAAAAAAAACATGTGTTCCAACCTTCCATGCATGCGTCTCATTGTAATTTCTTTTTCTTCAAAGGCCGGCTTTCACGACACACATACACAGAGCCAATCAAACACAATGTACGACGCTATTCACCCGCTTCCACATACTCCACGATGTACTGTGGATACACTTGCGCATTGTCGTACACCACCCACATCGAAGATTCTTCGCC
>Ga0213833_1003118_pt1 | contig 10314 bp, 8 predicted proteins | sample SWATP21_FD_160575 | JGI IMG/M metagenome (GOLD analysis project Ga0213833, IMG submission 160575) | Coastal seawater microbial communities from Marineland, Florida, United States - SWA TP2 #1 | ecosystem: Environmental > Aquatic > Marine > Coastal | place: USA: Florida | collected 2016-08-14
ACAAAGTAGGATGATGTCGCCAGGAAGTAGAGTCATTTCGAAGAAGTCCGGCTCCATTTCTTGAGGGAGGATCTTGCTGTTTTCATCTTTTGCGAAAGAACCAACACAACGTGTGATTAAACTTCCACCTGCCAGATTATTGAGTGCACGCATGTCTTGGAAGGCTTGCATCTGTGCAGTTTTGTAATCGTGGTCAATGGTAATTTGCTCGATGTACTCGCTGGTTTTCAAGTAAATCCGACTGTCTCCCAAGTTGGAGAAAGTGATTTGGTTACCATCAATGAAACCAGCCACACAGGTTGAACCCATGACGTCTTCGACGTATCCATCGACACTATCGTAGTTTTTGTTGATCTCTTTGCAGATTGCCTGATTGGCAGCCTTGAAGATGGAGTACAACAATTGGCTACGCTGTTTGTGTGGGATGGGGTGATCCATAATAGGCTTATCGATCAGGGTATCCCAGCGTTTTCTTGCAGCTTGAACCACCAGAGAAGACGCTCTGTCTCCAGAACCATAGTGACAATGGCTCACACCATCAGCAACGATGAACAAACCCTTTCCACGGACACGATCGTAGCGCCAGAACAGAGCATCCTGGTTAACAGGGCTTCGCAAACCTTTGTTGACACCGATGTGGATGTCGTGACCTATGGACAACTCGAGGACTTTTTTGTCCTTTTGTTTTCGGTACTCGATTTCTTCAAGTGCACGATTGAAGGTCGCCAGGAATTCATCCACAGACTGGAATCTGTGGGCGATATCCATGTGACAGGCTTTTTCGATGATGTAGTAAAGACCCACAGGGAATCTTCTATCGAACACCCGTGGTGTTGGGATATCTGGACTGGGTGTATCCAGGTGGTTGAATTTTGCAGAGTGACCGATGAGGTAGTGGAGAAGCATACCCAGGGAGAAGATGTCACTGTAAGGACCTGGCTCGCCTTGTCTTTGGAAGACTTCAGGAGCAGTGTAGCCCTCGAACATGGGCCTTTCTGCAAAAGGTGTGTCTTTTGTGGGAAGTCGATCCATATTCATCAAGTAGGGATCGCGGTTTTCGTGCATCCAGAGATAATCGCCGTCCAATTGCAAGTACAAGTTACCCGATTTGTGGATGGCTGAAAGAGATTGTCCGACTGTATTGATAATGTGTCGGATCTCTTGGAAGGACCACTCTGTTTCTGGATCGTGCAGATAATCTGCCAAACGGTAACCGCTTGCTTCCGAAAATACCAGGTAGACTTTTCCATCTTTTTCGACGGTTTTCTTGGGCTTGAGGTAAGAGGCTCCTTCCAGAGAGGGAAGTGCCTTAAAGCCCGTTTTGTAGCGGTAAGCTGACAATTCTTCGACCATCAGGAGATGCTCTTCTGTCGCCTTGTTGGCCCAAGAAGCTTCCCAAATGGCTTTTTTGCCTTCTTCGTATAAAAGTTCGCTTAAGGTGAAGTCGTCACCATCAGCTTCTACAGTTGTTCCTGGAGATGAAGCAGAAAAATCTTCTTCTGACTCAGGTTCTTCGACTGCCTGAGGAGGTGGTGCTGGTTGTGTATCCATATTTCCTGAACCTCCATCTGCAGCGTCCAATAGGGCTGCCAATTCCTCTGTTTCTTTTTCTGAGAGACCTGAAGATTCTGCTTCAGCGGGCTCTTCGACTGCAGCTTCTTCAGCAGGCTCTTCGACGGCAGCTTCAACTGCAGGCTCTTCAGCAGCGGCTTCTTCAACTTTTTCTTCTGCCGCGGGCTCTTCAGCGGCGGCTTCTTCAACAGGTGCGGTTTCCTCAGCAGCGGCTTCGACAGCATCTTCAGCAGCGGCTTCTTCTACGGGCTCTTCGGTAGATGCCTCTTCAGCAGCGGCTTCAACAGCTTCTTCGGCTGCGGGCTCTTCAGCAGCGGCTTCTTCGACAGGTGCCTCGCTGGATTCTTCAGCTGTAGGCTCTTCGGCAGCGGCTTCGACAGCTTCTTCTGCTTTTTCCTCAGCAGCTTCTTCGGCTGCGGGCTCTTCTGCTGGTGCTTCTTCAGCAGCAGCCTCAACGGCTTCCTCGGCAGCTTCTTCAGAAGCTTCAGCGGCTGTTTTTTCAGATTCTTCCTCTGCGGGCTCTTCGGTAGATGCCTCTTCAGCAGCGGCTTCAACAGCTTCTTCTGCAGCAGGAGTCTCGGCTGATGCTTCTTCGGCTGCGGGCTCTTCAGCAGCGGCTTCAACAGCGGACTCTTCAGCAGGTGTTTCCTCTGCTTTTTCTTCTGCAGCAGCTTCGGTTTTGGTTTCCTCAGCACCTTCTGCAGGTTTTTCTTCGCCAGGAGCTGCAGAGAATTCTCCTGAGAAGAAGGCCAATTCGGCCTGATCTAGATCGTCTTCGAAAAAGGCTGCGGTCGCCGCTGCCTCACCTGCCTTCTTACTGGACTCACCACTCGTCCCATCGTTGGCTTTTTGTTCTTCAGCTGCAGTGTTTTCTGAATCGGATGACATATCGTTCCCTTTTGCCAGGTCTGTGTCGGCAGTGTTTTGAGAGGACTGGGCTTCGACCGGGGAGGATTCGGGTTCTGATGGTTTTTCCGCCTTGGTTGCTGTGGACGAAGACGTCTGCAGGAGGTCATCAAATTCCGAACGAAGATCTTGTGAGATATCAGAGAAGAAGTCGTCAGGTTGGCCCGAGCCTTTTTTCGATTGATTGTTGTTTGTCATACTTTCTATTCTGAAAAAATAATTTTCAATGAAATTAAAGGGTTTATCATTTTGTGATGATCCCCCATATCATACATAAAAATGAAGAGAGGTCAAGTTCTTGCGTTTTTGTTGATGAGATGTCAGTCTGCTGTTTTTTTGCAAGTAGATCGGAGAAACACTTCAATGACAGGTGGTTCATTATCGGCAAAAAGCAAAGAGTGGCTTGGTCGTATTCCACAGATCGATCGTTTGTTGCGCCATGAAAAGAGTGAAGAATTGCTTCAAAAGCACCCTCGGATCTGGGTTGTAAGGGCTTTGCAAGCGAGGGTTCGGCGACTACGAAAAAGGATTTTATCAGAGCAAGCACAAGAAGCAGAAATCAGTGAAGAAGCGCTGCTCTTTGGGATCGAGAAAGAGATCTTTTTAGAAGAAAATGGCAAGCTACGCCGATTGATTAATGCGACAGGCGTCGTCATCCACACCAATTTGGGACGAGCCCCATTGGGACAGCGGGCACTGGAGCGGGTTGTTCAAGTGGCCAAAGGGTACTGCAATCTGGAGTATGATGTTGGCAAAAAAGCCCGTGGTGGCCGGATGGACGGTGTAGAAGATTGGCTTTGCGCGCTCACTGGCGCTGAGGCCGCTTATGTGGTGAACAACAATGCCGCAGCTGTGATGCTGGGATTGTCTACAATGGCAGCTGGTCAAGAAGTTGTGATTTCGCGTGGAGAACTCGTTGAAATTGGTGGCAGTTTTCGTGTCCCTGATGTGATGAGAGCTGCTGGTGTTCACTTGTACGAAGTGGGGACCACCAACCGCACACATGCCAAAGATTACCGAAATGCCATCAATGAAAATACAGGTCTACTGCTGAAAGTTCATCAGAGCAACTACGTGATAAAAGGTTTCACAAAAGAGGTGGAACTAGACGAACTTGTGCAGATTGGGAAGGAGCACGGTGTGCCGGTTATGGTGGATTTGGGAAGTGGGTCTCTCTTGTCCCTTCCTGGTTCCACAGACAGAGAACCTACAGTGCAACAGATGATGAAAAGTGGTCTGGATTTGTTGACCTTCAGTGGAGACAAATTATTGGGAGGACCACAGGCTGGGATCATCGTTGGAAAAAAAGAATGGGTAGAGAAAGCATCAAAAATGCCCATAACACGGGCTTTGCGAGTTGACAAATTGACAATGGCGGCCCTTGAGGCTACATTGCAGGCTTACATGGAAGGGGCCGAGTCTGCTATTTCACAACTCCCTGTATTGACTTCACTAACCAAGGACCTGGCTGCTCTCAAAACCATTGGAGAAGCCTTGATTTGTGAGGTCGAAGGTGCGAAGCATTTTCAATTTGCACTGGAAGATTCCTATGCAGCTGTAGGAGGTGGTGCTTTACCTGAAGTGCAATTACCTACCTTACGTTTGGCAATATCCAGTACTATTCATAAAGGAAGGACCATCGAAAGTGCTTTTCGATCTCGAGCGATTCCCATCATCGGTCTTTTGGAAAAAGGTCGATTCCTTCTAGATTTGCGATCGCTTTTGGCTTCCGAGATCGATGAAGTCAAAGTCGCCTTACGAGAGGTGATTTTTGAATTGGATCAACCTGTTAAAAGGGAGGGCTGAGCATTGGAACCCGTTGTCATAGCTTTTGGTGGTGGAAAAGGTGGCACCGGTAAAAGTACACTGGCCGTTCAGTTCAGTATCTCATTTGCCCAAAGAGGCTTCCGAGTGGTTTTGGTGGATGCAGACCCAAATGGTGCAAATCTACACACTTTTTTTGGTCTAGAAGATCCAAGTGTCTCTATCCAGCAAATGCTAGATGAAGAGCAGACCTCGACACCGGAACAAGTGAATGCATTGATTTTGCCATCAGGTGTCCCTCAGCTCGGGATCTTGCCTGGCTTTAGAGATATGATTCCATTGCATTTTTCTGGAGATGAGATCCAAGATGTTGCCCAGCGTTTGCGCTTGTTGGATGCAGACCTGTTGATCCTGGATGTGGGCTCAGGGTCTGGACGTTGGCCTGTGATCCTGTTCGAGGATGCAAATGCGGGTGTCCTGGTTTCTTTGCCAGAAGCCACATGTATTGAACGCGATTATCACTTTTTACGCCACGTTTGTCAGTGGCGGATTCATGAGCAACTAGGAGAGGAAAAACCACCTGTTCATGGTTGGTTACCTGTTCCCTGGCTGGCATCTGTGAGGCGCTCTGAACCTGAAAAAGCACGTGAGATGCAAGATGCACTGCGCCGCCGGGCCTTTTTCTTCTTGGTCAACCAGTACCGCTCTCCTGAGCAAGGGAAGCTCAGCGGTGAATTTCTTTCTGTCGTCCGCAGGTTCTTTGGAATCCAAGGTTATGATCTCGGGGCGTTAGGCTATGACGAACGGTTATTGCTTGCCATTCAGCAAAGACAACCCATTCTTTTATCCTATCCCGATTCGCGTTGGGTGGAAAAGTTACAAGAGATCTCTGATGAGCTTTTGCAATTGGTACAAGGAGAATCATCGTGAGAACCCCTGAAATGATAACGCGTGATCACCATCTCCTTGAACTCGAATTGGGCTCATCCAAAGAAGAGATAGAACTCGCTTACCAAACGCTTTTGCTCCGCTATGCTGTGGGTTCTCTTGCAAGCTATGGTCTTTTTCGGATAGATGAACGTCATCGCTTTTTGACTGCTCTTGAAGGAGCCTATCACCGACTCACAAAAGATTTTGAAGCTTTCCAAACCACTTTACAAACAGGTCTCGATGAATCCCAGCAAGAACTGGAAATTTCTCCTGAGAATGCGCATGCTATTGAAGATGCTGAAACACCAGAGTCTCTGGTGGATACCTCAGACAACGCTGGGAATGATAAGGATTAGATTATATGACAGAAATATGGAATTTATTGGCAAAAGGGGGTTGGTTAGTCTATCCCATTTTGTTTGGTTCCATTGTTGGAATGGCCCTTTTTGTAGAACGATTATGGGCACTCAGAAAATCAAGAATTAACCCACCAGGTTTATTTCGACGCTTGCTCCTGCTTATAGGAAACGGTCAAATCGCTGAAGCGCGAATGATATGTCAGGGAGAAAACAACGCTTTGTCCCGGATCATGGTCTCCGCGCTCTCTCAAGATTTGGATGCAGACAAGGCCCAAATTCGAGAAAGTGTTGAAGAAGTTGGTCAGCGAGAAGCTTTCTTTATGGAAAGGTACGTTGGGGCTTTGGGTGTTGTTGCGAGTATTGAACCTCTGCTGGGCTTGTTGGGGACTGTTTTGGGGATGATTAAGGCCTTCCAAAAAGTAGAGTCTGCTGGGGTTGGAGACCCTCGTGTGGTCGCGGCTGGTGTTTGGGCGGCGTTGCTCACAACTGCTTTTGGTTTGCTCGTGGCCATTCCTGCCTACATCGCTTATCGCTTTTTGTTGGCTAAAGTGGATCGCGCTGTCTTGGATTTGCAAAGCGAAGTCTCTTTGCTCTTGGATGCGTTGTTCAAATTTCAAAGGACACGGCAAAAACAAGCTGGAACAGCTCAAGTGACTCATGGAGCGGCTCCTGTGACACAGAATGTCCAGCAGGCTCCGCCAGCTGCGTATCCACAACCCAATGCTCAACAACCCGCAGCTGTACAGCCTTCTGCCCCACAGCAAGTCGCTCCGATACAACAGCAACCTGTGGCACCTCAACAAGTACAACCAGAAGCTGCACACCGCCCAAGAAGACCCGCACCTCTCCCTATGCAAGAGCAAGGCGAACAGATGGTGCAGCAGGGGGGGTATGTCGATCCGAATGTGCAGCCGCAAGGTGGGTATGTCCCTCATGATGGTTATGATGGTGGAGAAAAAGGATAAGAGCGAAGCGGCTATCTGGCGAAGCGACCAGGCAGCCACTTGTCAATAAAGGATATCCAAAGGCCATTTTATGAAATTTCGTAGGAATAGAAGAGAGATCCCTGCACTGGAATTGACACCTCTTATCGACGTGATCTTCCAGTTGTTGATCTTCTTTTTGATCACCACCACTTTTGTTACAGATCCTGGAATTACCTTCCACCGACCGAAGGCCAAGAACAGCGGGCCTCTTTCCAAAGAACGCTACAAAGTCATTATCCCAAAAGCGGCCAAAGATTCTGTCATATTTATGAATGATAGACTCACATACCCTCAATTTATCGAGAAACTCAAAGAACTCTATAAGAAGGAACCAGAGACACAAATCGCCATTGACGCTGATCGTGAAGTCGCTCATGAGATGGTGGTCAAAGTAATGGATATGATCTCAGGTGTGGGTTTTGAAAAGCTTGGGATCGTAACCAGCTCTGAAGGTGGTCCTCCTGTACGTGAGCGTGCCCCTCCCAGGCGTTAGATCTGATTCCTTCCGACCTCTCTTTCCTCTCGTGTAGATAATCTCCCTAAGCTTGCTTATTTTTTTGTTGTTTGAGATGGCTGACTTCTTTTGAATGGGCATTCATCAAATTTGATTTCAGCCTTGACAGAGAAGACAGGTTCTGTTAAAGCCTCTGCAATGATAGTTTTTTGGCATCCGCCAGAACATTGAATATTAATTCACTTGAAAGCCTTAATCTGAGGAGAGCGACGATGAGCGACGCAGATAATGTAAAAGCAGTATTCAAAAGTATTGGAGAGCGTTTGGATGCAGGTGAGAACGACTTGGGCGATCTCTCTGCGGTATACGTCTTCAAACTGGGTGAAGAAGGCGGAGACTGGAGCATCCGTATCGCTGATGGCGGTGGTTCCGTAGAAGAAGGTGCTGCTGACGACGCAACCTGTACCATCACTGTTGCTGCAAGTGATTTCGTTGGTTTGGCTACCAAAAAAGCCAACGCACAAATGTTGTTCATGTCCGGTAAACTCAAAGTTTCCGGCAACATGGGCCAAGCTATGAAGCTGCAAAAAATCCTCTAATTCATCCTGTGTCTATCTTCTCTTTATCTTCCGTACACATACAATTGTATCCCTCCTACTCTTACACAGTGTGAAGATCATGAATCAACCACTTGAAGGCATACGTGTTCTGGATTTGACTCGTTTGTTACCGGGACCACTTTGTTCATTGTTTTTGGCAGATCTAGGTGCTGATATCGTCAAGATCGAAGCACCTATGGGCGGAGATTACGCTCGTTGGATGCCGCCGCTTCGACAACAGATGGGAGCGGCTTTTGCCGCGATGAATCGCAACAAACGCTCTCTTGCTTTGGATTTGAAGAAAGAGGCTGGAGCTGAAGCTTTTCGCCGCATGGTCAAGAAAGCCGATGTGGTTTTGGAGGGATTCCGTCCCGGTGTGATGGAGCGCTTGGGACTTGGGTATGAGAGCCTTAAGGCCATCCAACCCAAGTTGATCTATTGTGCCATCTCCGGATACGGACAGGATGGACCTATGGCCAAAAGGGCGGGGCACGACATCAATTATCAGGCGATTTCTGGAGTCCTTGAACGAAATGGCTCTGTGGAATCTGGACCTATGGTCACTGGTATTCAACCTGGTGATGTGGCTGGCGGAAGTATGAGCGCTGTTGCCAGCATCCTCGCAGCTTTGTTTCGTCGAGAAAGGACCCAGCAAGGGGCTTTTTGCGATGTCTCAATGACTGATAATCTTTTGCCATTTTTGTCCATGGAATTGGGGAATCTGGCAGCTGGTCACCAAGATGCAAGAGGCGAAGGTCCTATCACTGGAGGCATTCCTTGTTATGGTGTGTACAAGTGCGGTGATGGGAAATTCTTGTCTGTGGGAAGTCTAGAGCCAAAGTTTTGGAAGACCTTTGTTGAGGCCATTGGTTGTCCTGAGCTGGTGACCGAAGGTATGGAAACTGGAAAGAAAGGTGCGGAAATTCGGCAAAAAGTAGAGGCGATCCTCTCTCAGAAAACTCGAGATGAGTGGGTCACCTTCTTTGAGCAAGTGGATGCATGCGTCGAGCCAGTTCTGGAAATGGACGAATTGACCTCGCACCCCCACCATGTGGCTCGAGAAAACTTCGTGACACACGAGCATCCCACAGAAGGTACTTTCCAACTCCCTCGTTCGCCATTTCGGCTTTCTGAATACATACCTCCACCTCATACAGGTGCTCCTGCGTTGGGTGAGCACAGCAAAAAACTTCTCTCTTCATTTGACTTTTCGGATGAAGAAGTGGAAAGTCTGGTGGAGCAGGGTGTCATCCTTGCACCTTAGAGTGGTTATGCTCAACATCTAATGGTTTGTATGAAAGGAGTTTTTCGAATGGTTTCCAGAAAGAACGTACGATGGTTGCGTGTATTGCCTGTTGTTGCGTTGTTGATAATGTGTTGCTCTTCTCTGGCTGTGGCCTACATTCTGCCCGCAAGATACTACATTTCCAGATTCGGTAAGACTCGAGACTCTGTGAAAAAGATCTCCGCACGTCAGACGGTTATCGAGTACAAAGGCACCCAAAAACTCTCCTACAAACAAAAGCTCTTTATCAATACGCCAGGCGATATCCGCATCGAGCGATACGAAAAGGGCAAAAAGATCCGTGTCCAGGTTTTGCGAGAAAAATCTGCTTACCTTTGGGAAAAGGGCAAAAAGACCATCAAAAGCGCAAGAACACCAAACCCACACGTCGACTTTTTTGCATTGCATTCAGCTGGCGGTGGTTATGGCAGCCTTAAGCGTGTCTTGGCAGCTTTGAAAGTTCGCTACACGGGTAGACGGCCTGCTGATGAGCACAGCAAGTACCGGGAGCAGAAGTATGTGACTCTGGCCTGGTTTCAAAAGAGAGCCGCTTTGGTTTTGGGAAGTTCTTTCAACAACTTCAAGCGAAACCAATTCTGGATGGACAAAAAGCGTTTCTATCCTGTACGTTTCCTTGGAACGTTGAGTAGCGGTGGTCCCAAAGTGGACATTCGATTTTTGGATTATCACAAAAATAGCTACGGCAATGTTTTCCCTGGTCGCATTGAAATCCGACACAATGGAAAACTCGTGCGACAGATCCTCACGTCCTGGATCAAAGTGAATCGGGGCGTTCCCTCCAGCTTGTTTCGAAAGGTTCCTTAAGATTCTATAATCAAAGGAATTCTTTTCTAGTGTTCCTTTCTTCTTCTTTCGCCTTTTTTTTGACCAAACGAATCCCACGTGGCAAAGTACTATCTTTATGAGCAGTGTCATCGTCTGTCATATGTCTGGTGTATATTGTAAACAAATCGAAGATTGTTTTTCTCGATATTCACTTCTATTGATGCTACAAAGAATACCAACCTATAGGGTCTACGAGTGTTTGAAGATAAGATGTCCATAGCCCCAATACAACACGAGATGTCTTTCGGAAAAGAGCCTGTACGAGAGAAGCCAGTGGAAGTCGCAGCTGAGATAGCAACTGAATTCGATGTCTATCATTATAAAGTTCCCGAGAACTTAGCAGAGCGGCTTGTCCTGGGAATGCGCGTCCTGGTACCGCTTCGAAACCGTCGGGTGACTGGATACTTCCTGGGTTATTCCAAAGGCCCCGAAGGTGTTTCTCTTAAGGAAATCATCGATCTGTTGGATGAAGAACCACTTTTCGATGAAAAGATGCTCTCTTTATTCCGCTTTGTTGCCGGCTACCTCTTTCATCCGATTGGTGAAGTCATTAAATCTGCCCTACCTGCGGGTATCAATGTGGAAAGTCGGCAAAGGGTTCGATTAACAGAGA
>Ga0213833_1003119_pt1 | contig 10312 bp, 21 predicted proteins | sample SWATP21_FD_160575 | JGI IMG/M metagenome (GOLD analysis project Ga0213833, IMG submission 160575) | Coastal seawater microbial communities from Marineland, Florida, United States - SWA TP2 #1 | ecosystem: Environmental > Aquatic > Marine > Coastal | place: USA: Florida | collected 2016-08-14
AAGATGTTCTGTTTCAAGCACAGCAACGCACACCCCACAACCGCGTGTGCGGAGTATGAACGAGCAAACCGTGTCGAAGAAGAGTTGTCACGCGCCCTGATTTCAAAATCCTCCAAGCCCTGTCCTCAGTGCGGCGCTTTGGTTTCTAAGAAAGGTGCGACCCCAAGTGATGCGAAAACCACGTGGTGTGTCGCCCATAACACTTGCTGGCGTGGGTGACTCAGGCGGTTGCAATCAGATGCATTGCCTGGTGTGTAGACGAAATGGCAACGAGTGTTGCTTTTGCTGGTTGTGTGGAAAGAAGGTGCGTCCCAAGACCCATGGATCGCTGCTCTGTCGCACTCTGCCTGCTCACTGTCGATGGCTCCCAGATTGGAAGTGGAACCTATCCACACCACTTCCAGTATGTCCACTGTGTGTGTGTGTGGTGGTGGTTCGCGATTTCATGTTAGCATTGTTTGTGTCGTGTCCGTAGGTGGTGGAACGTGTTTGGGTGCCCCAACCGCCAGTTCGAAGTGCTGCCCAAGCTCCCAGCCTGCGGTCGAATTCTTGCCCTGCTCCTTGTGGTTGTGCTGGGTGTTCCGGCTGCGTTCCTCACGTTGTGTACGGCCTTCTTCTTTTTCCCGTGTGTGGCGTACAAGTTCGTGAACGCTGGAGGAGCCGGGGGCTGGAAGCTGCTTGTGAATATATGGACCTTCTGGGGGTGCGTGTGCACGCACGCGCGTTGAAACCTTGAAACCTTGGTAGCGCTCGCTACGCTACGTGACACGGTGTTCACAGTTTCGCGCACGCAGGTACGGTGTTCTCGTATTGCCCTGCCTCTGTCCCTTCCTGCCGTTTTTTGCGCTGATGCTGTGTGAAGAGTCCTTGAAGCCACAACACTCCAACCGCGGCACGGCAACAGCCCAGCAAACACCCCCACGTGATGCTCCTGGTGTGGTGGATGGTTCGACCCTCGATGAACATGTGGTCTAGAGACCGTGCCCAGTGCGGCAATGAGCATCTTGGAGGGTAGTACAAAGCCCAAACAAACAAACATTCAAACAAAACAGACAAACAGTCGAGGCATGCCGACGATCCACACTCTGTCCCGTCAGCCTCCCTGCGGTGCAGTAACCCTCGTCAACCTGAACCAGGGGATGGCCCAGGGTTCACGAGAAAGTCAATCACTGTGCTTCCCTTCACCGCGCGATAGGAATGATCACATGTTGACGCATTCACAAGCGTCACCCCGCGCGAGTGCTGCACCCCACGTTGCTCGTGAAAGTGCCCGAACACGTGCAACCGTGCACCAGACCGTGCCACAGCAGCATCCAAGCCGCGGCAGGTTCCATGGGACACAACAACATGCGTGCCGGCCGGGATGGCGTTGAAGTGCTGGTGACGTTCCGCTTCGGTCCACAGCTGGAATGCACTGTTGCTGCTGGCGGAGGCTGGCGAAAAAGGACATCCCCACACACGAAGGCCACCCACGAGCGTGGTTCCAGAGTTTTCCAGGTACGTCGCATCACACAGCACTGCCTGCGCCTCGTCAAACCCCAGTTGCTCGATGGGGGTATCGTGGTTACCTGCGATCACCACCTTCGCCGGGTGTGGAAGTCGCGCCACTTCACGATCGAAGGAGCGCAACAACTGCCGCCCTGACATACACCGGTGCTTCCCGTTCCGCGCAAGGATGTCGCCGCAGTGGACAAAGACATCACCTGGCGGTACATCGGCCAAGGCCAACTTGCCGTGCGTATCTGACACAACAACCAGCCTCACCGCGCCTTCGGGTTTCTTGGGGAGCGGTTGCCGGCTACCAACGGCTGTTGCTCGTCCGTCGATACCGACATAGGTTGCTATAGTTCTTCGACAACAGCAGCGCCAAAACGGCATCCACAAGGCTGTAGAGAACGCACCCCAGGGAACACGTGCGTGCAAGCGGGGCAACAGTGTTGCCGCAACACGCGGTCGTGAGCAGAAGTCGTCGCCACGGCAAACAACACAACGCCAACGGCCAGCGTACTGTCAAAATTGGGTCCCCATGGCCCAAGGTGAAGAATGCGTACGACAGGACGGAAGTACCAACGGAACACGCCCTTCCGGCGGACTTTGCTCCGACAACAAGCAACCGGCCCAATGAGAACAAACACGATGCCTGCAAGTGCGAAATAGACGGCAAAGAAAGGAAACAAAAAGCAAAAGGCAAAGACACCGCGCGTGATGCCCACGACGTCACAACTACGGCGCCATGATTCGTCCCGATGGGGAAGCATCGGGGTGGATTCGGGTGTGCGCATGGCTCGTCCAAGTGGGCACGCACGTTCCCGACATGGTCAAGTGCTGCGGTCAAGTGAGGCTTTTTGTGAAGTCTTGTCACCTACAACTACGAGAAAGCCATGCGCATAAACTACAGCGGTGAAAACCGGGGCGCTCCCAAGTGATGTGAGAAGGCAACCTGGCAGCGATAACACGCAAGTCCAATGAAGGCCGAGAACGAGGACTAGAGACGCCGTTGGGGAAGGATAGGAAGCAACCGGCACACACACAAGCCCCCCACTTCACTTTCGCCTTGCCCGGGCTCGCGCAGCCGAATGCTGCGGTCCATATACAATGGGTCGGGCCAATGGAGTCGGCGCCAACGTGGCGTTACTCTCAACAGCACCACCGAGATCCACCTCCCCACCCAAGTAGTTCCCTGTCTCCCTCCAGCCACTTTGCCTGCGGGGCACGGGTGAGCCCGTGTTGACGCCCCAAGGGGAAGTCACAGCTCGAGGTGATGACGCCAGCACCCGCGGTGATGGTGACGGTGATGATGACGATGCCATGACTCGCGGGCTTGGTGACGGTGGTTGCACAGCCAACCTATGCACCGCCAGTGCATGGCTTCCAGTCCCCACATCGCTGGTGCGCCTTGACGGAAACGCATGTCCCCATCTGACACCCGGCGAAGAAGGCGCAGTTCCACCCCCGTCCCCTACTCCCTGTCTAGCTTCGGATTGGGCACGCCCCAAGGGGGAAGCAGACCCGGGTGAATTTCCAGCCTGTGGTCTTCCTGTCCCGGCTCCGTTTCGTTTCTTGAGTTGGGCTGCACGCCTGGCAGCGGCAATGTGTGGCGGAGGGGCTTGGCGCAACAGCCTCTCGAGCCGGTCACTTTGAGGTTCTTGTCCAGGTCCAGGTCCAGGTCCAGGTCCATGTCCATGCCCTTGCCCATGTCCATGCCCTTGCCCAGGCCCCTGCGCAGGCCCTTGCCCAGGCCCCTCCCCATGGCCCTGACTCATTGGGTCGCGCTGGTGCGGGTGTCGCTGTGGTGGGTGTGCGTTCGCTGCACCTTGCTGCTGCGGCTGTTGTTGTTGTTGTTGTGCTGCCGCGGTGAGCCCAGCACCGCTCACGTGACGTGACGCGAGCAACGCAGGCGACGACTGGGCACGAAGGGGGGGAGCAGGGGCGGGGGCGGGGGCATGCGGAGAGCGTGGAGAGCGTGGAGAGCGTGGAGAGCGTGGAGAGCGTGGAGAGCGTTGTCGCCGCCACAGTGGGCGCTCTTGGCTTCGCTGTTCGTCACGCACCTGGCGGCGAGTCAGCAACAGCGACAGCGCGTCCGTTCGCGCCGGCGGCGGCGGCGTGAGGGTGGTGGCGGCGTCGCCCGTGATGTCGCCGCTGTCGCCGCCACTCGTGCTTGACGACTGCGACAAGCCGGCAGGTGATGACGTGTGCACGCCGCGTGGCGGGGTGGTGTGCACGAAGGTCGGCGACGCCGGAGGGGGACCCATGAGGTGGGGGGAGACGGGGGAGTGTTGTCGAACCCCAGCCCGCTGGTGGTGCTTCTTCTCCACTTGGCGGCGCAACAGCAACGACAGCGCCCCTCCGCGAGAGGGCGTGGGTGCAGGTGCAGGTGCAGGTGCAGGTGGCTGCACACCATCGTGCGTCAGACCAGCCGACGGTGACGTGGCATGCGGCCCCGTTGACGTGGACGTGGACGTGGACGTGGACGTGGACGTTGACGTTGCCGCCGCCAAGGCCGCAGCGAGCGCACTCGCGGATGCCGGCGAGTGTTCCGCACTCAGGCGTCGATGCACGGGTCGCCGGGTGTGGTGGGGCGTGTGCTTCCGCGCGTCCATCCACTGTGGGCGGTGAATGGGCGGCGACGCACCGTTGGTGACGACCCCCTGGCCATGGCGCGCACCACCGTCACGCCGCCCGGCACGATCCGACGACGGGGTGGACGGAGTGGATGGCGCAGCACCGGCAAGCCGGGCCCCCCCAGCGTGGTGAAACCCGTGCAGCGCGTGGAGCTTGGCGCCTGTGGCGGAGCGGTGGTGGTGGTGGTGGTGGTGGTAGTGGTGGTGGTGCCCGCGGGGTCCCAGTCCGTGTGGGCGCACGCGCGTGGTGCCGTCGACGGGGCCAACCGGACGCAAGATGGAGGGGGGAAGCCGAAACACCGCGTCGTCGCCTGGGCGCACGTCCGGATCCGTGTCCGGCGCGCCAACAACAGCAGCAGCAGCAGCACCACCACCACCACCACCACCACCACCACCACCACCAGTCGCAACAGCAAGACCGACGGCTGCACCGGTTGTTCCGGTTGCTCGGGTTGTGGGGGCTGTGGGGGTCACGGGCGTGCGTGGTGAACCAACGCCGGCCGATGCAGGTGCATGCGTGTTGCGCGTGGTGCCACCAGGGCGGGCAGGTGGCGAGCCGTAGGCATGGCTACGGTGGCCAAGTTTGTTGGGCGCAAGCCCCACGGCGAGGCGGGCAAGGGAAGGAAACGCAGAGAGGAAGCCCGTGCCGGAGGGCACACGAGCACCACTGTCCGTGTGACTGCGGCGCTTGCTCGCAGCGGCGCGGGGAGACGCGTCATCCTCCTGGTGAGGCACGGCGGGCGCAGCGGTTGCAGCGGACGCAGTGGTGGGTGCCGTGGAAGCTGTCACACGGCCAGATGACGCGGATGTCGCGGATGTCGCGGATGTCGCGGATGTCGCGGATGTCGCGGATGTCGCGGATGTCGCGGATGTCGCGGATGTCGCGGATGTCACGGCAGGGGAGGCCACCGCACCGCGTGAACGTGTGGTGCGGGTAGCATCGGGGTCTGATTGCAACGCGGCGTCGACGTCCTGCGAAGATAGACATCACGCAACAGGAGCCGAGGTGTTGGTGAACCACACATGTGCCCATGGGCCGTAACCGCACAAGGCGGCGCCAGCGGAACATGTCACAGCGCCAGCCAATTGGCAATTGCGAGCAGCTTGGGGCGCGGAAGGGGGGGGATGGAGGAGGTTCGGACACGGCAGAAACTTACTTCTTGCAGCACGTCCCTCTCTGCCTTCACCATGATCAACGCCGACTTGGACTTGTCTCGCGCGTCCTGCAATAGTAGAGAGCGGCACGTGTCATGCGTCAGGAGCAGCAAGCAGTAGCAAGCAGCAGCAGCAGCAAGCAGCAGCAGTGTCTCTAGACATGAAGTCCTCGCGAGACAGTCCACGCGCACATACCATCGCTCGAGACACAAAACCGTGGAGCTCATCCGCTTGTAACTGTGCTCGTGCCTGGGTGCGATCCACAGCACGCTGCAACATGGCCACAGACTGACGCGCACATGCGCACACATGCACACACGTGCAAATGAACCGTCACGCACAACAACCCCATCTCGCACGAACACACCCAATTACCTTGAATCGTCCGCTGGCTCGCACTTGCTTCAGCGAGAAGCGCAACAACTCAACATGTTCCTTCAACGTTTCCACTCGCTGTGGCGCGCACACGCAAGGTGGGTGCGTGAGCCAAACGTGTTGATTGAGAGGGGCGGTGGCGGGGCAACAGCAAACATCTTGCTTACCTCCTTCGTCTCAAGGCGCTGCTCTAACACCTTCTTCGCTCGCGACACATCGTCCTGCAGGAAAATTGTTGGTCACGCTACCAACAAGCTCCGTGGCACCGAGCGGAAGTTGGTATGGCAGCCCTCACCTCAAGAGTGTCGAGCGACGCCAACAGGTCCCGCTCCGCCTTCAGCGCTGCAAACGCCGACGCACTTTCCTCCTCTTCCAGCTCTAGGATTCGTTGCCTGTGTTGCTCCAGTTCCTGCTGCTCACGCGCAGCGCTGTCTTTGCACTTGCCCGACAGCGTTGCCCTCTCCTGGTGCATGGCACCGCACGCACAACCAAGACCCACCAGCGTGAGCCTAGCCGACTACCCGAGCATCATGCCATGCAGCTGCAGCTTGAGGGTGGAAACTACGAACCGCTCGCAGTCGATTCAAACGATCTCTACCGTCACTCAGGCGGCGCTTGATCGCGGCGGTGGCTGTCTCGAGCTTCGTGGCAGATTCCTCGATGCGAACACACGCACGCTGTGCACACAAGAGAGACGAGACGAGACAACCGTGGTGCTCAGTGTGCTGTGCTGCCAAGCCAGACCTGAAGCACACATGGGTGGGTACCTTCCGTTCCTTCGACTGCTGCGCAACGCTGGTGATCTCATATGACAACGCATGGTTGCTGTCCTGGAAAGCCTGTCACAACAGCGTGGCGTTCCGTACTGCGTCAAACACGGCCGCAGGAGACAGACACCACACAAACCGCTCTGCCTTCCCGTTACGGACCTGACGCTGCGCTTCTGTGGCGGATAGGATGTCCATTAGCTCATGCATCGCACGCTGTTGGTCCCGACGGAACTGCTCTGTGCGAGCCAAGTGTTGCATCATGATGCTCACGCAGCAAGGCCACACGGGCCGCTCGTGCGCTTGACCGCTGACACACCCACACTACAGCGTCTTGATAGTCCGCATGCACGACCCTTCACCAGCCCGCAACGCGCGAATGTCGAAGTGTGGCGGACAGTCACATGCAGGCCGCCAGTACCGGCGGTTGGACCACACGGTCGGTGACTGCTGCAGCACCACAACAACGGTGTCGAGTGCAGATGCAACCCACTCACAATGTGCACACGCCTATGGCATCGACCGTGTGGACAGGGAAGCGAATCGACGCGCAAGAGCCGAGCCAGCCGCGGTTGAGGGGAGTGGTATCCACTTACGCCCCCGCTGCCCAAAATCCAGTTCCAGATCAGCAGACGGCACTAACAGCTGAGCGTATGTCGATCTTATTTGCCCCACATGTGTTTTTTTTTTACTCCTCTCGTCCATGCGTCGTGTGTTGTCAACAAGCTGGTTGCTCAGTGTGCACCGTGCGAAGGTGACGGCAGGCATGTTCTCTGCAGTCTCCGCCAGGCTGGTGGTCCCATGTCGGACCTGTGTGAGCTCTGTTGGAGCTGGGGCAGGTGTGCGCGCCGTTGGTGCCACACGCAGTGTTGTGTCAGTGCGCATCCGATCCGGCTCTCCTACCTCCTACACTCGCGTACGTCATGTAGCAGCTCGTGTGTGGGCCTACTGTTCCGTCGTGTCGTGGCTTGGTCTGTACGCTCTCCATCATGTTGGCCTTTTTGTTTTTACCTTCTTGCGGTGTGTGAATGCGTACTGTGCCTGCTGTTGTTTCGCTGGTCTTCTCTTCTGTTGTCTCCTGTCGCCTCTTTGTTTCGGCCAGGGCTTGGAGCAATTCAAGCGCCGTGTCACTGCTGAGGGAGTAGAGAAGGAGCTTCAAAAGAAGCGCGTATGTTACTGGTGTGGGGGTGGTGGTGCTGCTGTGCACGCAGAAGTGACCGACTGGGTGTGGTGCTTGCAGTTCTACATGAAGCCCAACATCCGCCGTCGGTTGAACGTGGAGAACACACGCTACTTCAAGGCACGCAAGGAAGTGATCGCGGAATACATGCGTCTTGTTCGACGTGGCCAAGTGGAGAAGATCCCCGACTCGAAGTTTTGAGTCGGAAGTTGGTAGCAAACCCCAACATTATGTTTGTTCGACTTGTGGCTCTTGGCCATGCATACCCCCATCACAGCACTTTCCACGCGCCAATCTATTGCGAGCCTGTTAATTTCCATGCTCTTCAGTGCCACGAGTCTGGGTTTCGACGATCTCTCCGCTTCTTGTGGTGCTTTGCTGCCCGGTGGTGCTTGTGTTTCCCCCCTGCAGACCGTCCCCCTCCTCGTGGCTTGGTGCTGGCTGACTGCTGCTGGTGCTGCTGTTTCTTGGACACAAGCGACTGCTGTTGCTTGGACACAAGCGCCAGTGCTGCCAGTGTCTGCAGCGTCAACTACGTGTGGCGTTAGCAACTGGGAGCATTCATAGCACGTCAGTATGCCCCCAACCGCGCTCACTTGGGGAGGGGCTTGTTGCGCCCGTTGTGGCTGTCCGTGTGGCACGGTAGGGGCAATGGGTGCCATGAACTGGGGCTCATCACGCTTGGCACGCCTGGAGTTCGAGCCACACAACATGCGGCATGGTGCACAACATGTCTGTGCTCCACCGAGTTTCCGTCACATTGTGTGTCAGCCTGCGAACAACGTTCACGCACATCCCACTCCGCACCTCTGGGTTCTTCACAGCACAGTAGCAGCCACAAAAACACACAAGGAGCACGAGCACCATCACTTGAAGGTACCCGCAGCCGTTCCACACCAAGCACACGAGGTCGAGCCTGGTGACACAACACCCAACTGAGTCTTCTCTGTTGTGTGCGCATGTCCCCATACTGGCGGCAACAGAACGTACGGCCCCGAGCACAGCATGTCGCAGGTTTGAACCTGAACCACGTTGTCTGGGGTCACATCAACCCCGCCGACGTCCACCACGTCTCCACCGAGACCGCCCTTGTCTTGCTCCGGTTCCGTGGTTTTGAACGTAACCGTGGCCGAGTCCGTTACACGGTTGCGAGCATCGTACAGGGTAACTGCATCACGTTTGAGCGTAAGGGGGTGCAACATGGTGGACAACACAGTACCCCAAGGCCGTCAGTACCGGCGCAGGTGTGTTCCGAAGACGCTGATGCGTAGATCTGGAACGTGATTTCTTTCTCCGACTGCTGAGCTGGCGCTGGCTCGAGCACGATATCGCGAGCTTCCACCGCTGTGATCGTGTCTGAGCACACCACAGACACCTGTGCGATGCATCGCACATCAGCAATCTTGATCAGACAGCACGAAACAATGCCCGACCAAAGGACAACGGACGTACCGTGAACGACGACTTTATGCTGCCTAAATTGATGACATGCACGTCAAGGGTGCCAGACGAAAACGTGTCGAAGGAGGCAATTGTGGCTTGTCGAATTTCGCCAGGACTCCTGTACCAGGCAAAGAGGGCATTCCGTGAACGTGCCAGCAGGCGCTGGGGCAGACAAGAAACCTACGTGTTGATGATGAACGTCAGGAAATCCGCGGCGAGTTCCAAAGTTACGATGCTTTGTTGATACTGATCCGTTTCAAACTCCAACTGCAAACCTTGGCCATTGTGTCGTCGCACCGGGAGGAAGTGGCCTCCGTCAACGAAACTTTTCAAGAAGTACTTCCCATTCACACCGTCAAGCTCCTTTTGTCGATCTTCCTGCACATGGTGAAGTGAGGCCGCACCCCGCATAAAGTGCTCAACGTGCGAACCTCGTAAAAGTCGTGCAGTTGGTTCCCGAGGCATGAGCGAAACACGCGTTCGCACGCACGAGACTGCATACTGAACGCTTCGTAGCCGACTCCAATCTTGTTACACTCACTTCCTGTGGTAACGTGGTGGTCGTCTACCAGCATGAAGTAGTCGCTAGATTCCTGGCGCCGCAAGCATGAGAACTGAAGCAGTGACGCAACGTCCCAAGAAGAGACAATACAACGCACCACCATTTTGGAGAAGCACTCATCTTTCCATACTTCTGTGCACTCTGATGGGCGTGCCAAGAGCTTGGACCCCAAATCCAAAGGTTCACGAAATGCTGCAAAGTCGCCTTCCAATGTTGCGTGGACTTGACAGGACCCATCTAGTGCATGGCGACACAGAAACGTAGGGTGTCAATCCACCTCAACGCGTGTGGTGGTGTGAAAGGCGTACCATGTCTTTCACCAGTGTAACATGAGCCAGTTGCACTTGGTGACAATTGAAGCACATGCTGCGGAGTGCACTGATGTTATGGATACCGCACAGGCGTTCGCTGCAATGTGGAAAAGCGTACGGTGGTGCACAGGCGAGAGAATCCAGACCCGGTGCACTTCTCAATGTTCACTTCAATGTTGTACACCACCCGCGGCGGCTGTGGTTCGTAGAGCCTGCCTCCGAGGATAGTCAATGAGCCAACAATGCACGTGTTCAAACAGCAGGCAGCATGCGGCGGGTGGAACGTACCCGTACCACAGCCCGTCCATCCTCATGCAGTGGGCAGAGGCAGACACATGAAGCGCGTCGAACAAGTCGCATGTGAGACCGGCTCTCGTGGTTTGGTCGTCAATGCTTAA
>Ga0213833_1003121_pt1 | contig 10310 bp, 2 predicted proteins | sample SWATP21_FD_160575 | JGI IMG/M metagenome (GOLD analysis project Ga0213833, IMG submission 160575) | Coastal seawater microbial communities from Marineland, Florida, United States - SWA TP2 #1 | ecosystem: Environmental > Aquatic > Marine > Coastal | place: USA: Florida | collected 2016-08-14
GAGACACACACCTTTGCGTTTTTCGCAGTGTGGAGCAACGAGTGCGAGGTCCTCGTTTTCGTCGACCAAACCGTCACAATCGTCGTCTTTTCCATTGCAATCTTCTTTTTTGGGCAAGTTCACTTTTTGGCAGACGCCCCAGAAGCCATTTTGGCATTTTTGCACACCATCAGAGCAGCTGCCTTTGTGACGTGCAGAGGGATGGCCTGTAAAACAAGGTTGGCTTTTACCTGCCTGGCATACGCAGTCTTCATTGACAAGTCCGTCACAATCGTTGTCGATTTGATCATTGCAATCTTCTGTTTTGGGTGTTTCTTGGCCTTGACAGGTGTCCCAAAAGACTTTTCCATCTTTGTCCTTTTTGCACTCGGTGTATCCGGCTCGACAGCCTCCTTTACATTTGAATTGGCCATCGGTTTGTCTGTCGCAACCGATCAATTGATTGTAGCAGGGGCGTTTCTCTCCGACTTTACAGAGCACAGCCTTGCATTTGGGGAGATATTCGTCGATAAGACCGTCACAGTCGTTGTCGAGCTTGTCACATTTTTCTTCGCTGGGTTTTTGGTAGTTTTTGCACTCTCCCCAAGTGAGGTCTTTTTGGCAGACACGTTGGCCCTTTCTACACTCGCCTCTATTGGGGAATTGGGTGTCAGGGGCAGGGTTGTAGCAGACTTCTTTTTGGCCGGGATAGCAAAAAGAACGACACTCTGCATCAAACCTATCGACTTTGCCATCACAATCGTTGTCTTTACCGTCGCTACAGAGCGCTTTGGTGTTTTCTTTGGGAACCACTTTATAGGGTCTGCAATTTCCCCATTTGAGACCATTGAGTCCCTTGTCCTGGCACGTTTGAATACCTTGGGAGCAAGTGTTTAACTGAGCCTTGGTCACCTTGTGGTACTTGGCATTTAAAGTGCAGTGTCGCTGTAAACCTTTGACCTGGCATTCGCTGCGTTTTTTGGATGAGCATTGGTTGTTGACACATATCCCATACTGGGTTTGATTGCTACAATCGCAGTCTTCCTTGCAGGCGAACCCATTGACTGGGATAGTGGTTGTGCTGTAGCCATTGGTGCACTCCATTCCTGTGGGGGCTCCACCATAATCGCAGTTTTGTAGGAAGAGTGAGAAGCAAAAGAGTGCTAGAAGCAGATGCCATTTTCTTTTGATATTCATGTGATTTCCCGAGATTCGTCGTCTGTATTTGTTAGACATTTGGTTTCGTTTGTTTGTCTTCTAGCTTACTCTGGGTAGCAAAAGCTTTTTTGTCCCGATAAGCAGGGCTGAATTTGCCAGAGGTAAAATGCGTATCCACTGGATGGCATCGTCCGTTTTCTATCCCCAAACACCACCTGGCTATTTGCTTTTCCTGTGGTGTAAAGATATCCACGTTTGGGATCGATAAGTGCATCCATCGTGTAGAAATGCTGAGGGCCACCGATACGTTTGGCCAGGATGAAATTCCCGCTGTTATCGAGGACTGAAAGAAGGCTCGAGTATTTGTTTGGGACTTTGACAACGAATTTTGCTGGATTGCCGAATTCGACTTCGAAGACTTTGCTCCAGTACTCTTGGGCAGACATTGTGACCACTGCTTTGCCTGTTTTGGTGGTGGTCACTTGAGAACCGAAGAGCTTGAAGTCCGAGTGGATCGTTTTGAGCCAGAGTCCTTTGCCTGCAGCGTTGAGCTTGAGAATGGCCAGGTCTGTCTTTCCAGGCTTTTTGGTATTTGCCGTGAAAGCATCAAATTGGATTTTGTTGACAAAAGAACTGGTGAAGTAGATGTTATTGGCTTTATCAACAGCGAGACTTTCACCTGTCATTGTTGGGTATTGGGTTTGCGTACCTATTTTGTACTCTACGCTGGTAAAGCGCCTGGCCCATAAGAACTTACCTGCATTATTGGCTTTCGCTACGAATGCTGTTTTATATCCGTGATAGCCTGTTTGGTTTGAGGGGATGGTCAATTTGCCAAAGTAACAGCTTTCTTTTTGGTTGATGCTCCCTGAGATCAAGATGTCTTCATTGTTGTCCAGGATAATATCGTAGACACTCACAGCATAAGAGCCAATCTGTTTTGCCCAGCTAAAGACTGGCTTTGGGACCTGATTCACCACGCGTTCTTCAAGTTTGACCAAAAGAGCATTTTGTGCTCCCACAGCACCTATACGCGCTACGAGGAATTGCTGACGTTGGGTTGCTGTGATGAGCAATCTGGTGTGTTGTGGAGAAAAAAGGATGGTATTGCTAAATAGAATCCCCACGTATATACCGCCCTTGCTGTCCACTGCAATTCCACGGCCATAGTCTCTACCTGGCCCTCCGATATGGGTGACCCAGATGAGTTTTCCTGTTTGAGCGTCGAGCTTCGCGACAAAAGCATCCTGGTAAGCACCACCCATACCTGTTCCTCCTGTGATACTCGATGGACGGAGGATTTGATTGCCAAATTTAACATCGGAAGTTTTGTTGAGCTCCACGTTATACGTGCCTGTGATGTAAACGTACTTTCCAGCTTTGTCTACAGCAATCCCACCGGCTGTTTCTGTACTTGAACCACCCGCACGGAAGACCCACTGGACAGCACCTTGTAAAGAATACTTAACCACGAAGATATCATTGCTTCCGGTGTTATTTGGAAGCGGTGCATGTTTTCCACCGATAATGAGGCTCTTACCACTTGTTTCACCCAGCAAATAGACATTGCTGTTTGTATCCACTGCGATATGTTTGCCCTGACTGCTTGGGGTGTGTGGTATCTGGACCCACGGGCAATTTTCATCAATTTTGCCATCGCAGTTGTTGTCCACTCTGTCGCAGAGGCTTTCTGTATCCTGGTAGCGGATATTGTAGATGAGATAATCTGTTGCGCTGCAAGCTTCTTTGCCTGCTTGACTGTCCTTTACCAATTGGCTCCACTTGGGTTCGTAGACAGCTTTTGTGCATCGTAAGATGGCGCCTTTGCAAAAGGAGGTCTGCTTTTTACAAGAAGGGGCCACTGGGAAGATGTCGTGGTGTTCGTCGATTTGTCCATCACAATCGTTGTCCAGTCCATCACAGGTCTCGAACTTTGCAGGTTGTTTGAGTTGGATACAGGGTCCCCACTGACCATTTGTCGTGCAGGTGGATTGGCCTTTTTGGCACTCGCCAGGCCATTTGGTTACGCAGGCTTTTTTGCTGCCCTTTGTGCAAACTGGTTTGATATTGCAACCTTCATCGATGAGTCCGTTACAATTGTCATCGATATTGTTGTTACAAGCCTCTTTTGCCGCAGGCGTTACCTCTCCAGTGCAAGAACCCCAGGTGCCTGCAGCTGTACATTTGCGGATACCTGCTCGACAAGCTCCAATTCCCTGGGTTTTGGTGGGACCGCTGTAGCAACCCATGAGTTGCCCCAGGAAGCATTGTGGGCTTTTACAGCCTTTTTCGTCGATCTGTCCGTCACAATCATTATCGATTTTATCATTGCAAAGCTCTTGAGAAGGAAGGCGTTGACCAGGACAATGGCTCTGCCATTTTTTGTTGATACACAGCTGGATACCAGGCCGACAAGCGCCCACATTTTGGACTTTGGGATTGCCTGTGTAGCAAAAGCGATATCGCCCACTGATGCATTCTCCGCAATCTTCGAACTCATCGGTCTTTCCATCACAATCATTGTCCTTCTTGTCAAAGCAGATCTCTTTCATTGGGACTTGTTGGTGTAGACAAGTTCCCGAGAAGACTTTTTTGTTGGTGCAGAGTTCAACACCTGCAGCACAAGTTCCGATCCCTTTGGTTTTTGTTGGTCCAGTGTAGCAGGGTCTGCTGTCTCCTGGTTCGCATTCAGGACAATTGTTGTTGAGTTGTCCGTCACAATCGGTATCTTTTGAGTCATCGCACAATTCTGTTTTGGGAAGCACCTGATGCTGGCAGTGGTTTTGCCAGACACCATTGATACAGTATTGTTTGCCGCCTTTACATGTACCTCTGCCCTCTGTTCCCTTGGGACCGGTATAGCAGGGACGGGTGTCTCCTGTTTTACAAAGAGCACAACCTTCATCGATGGTGCCGTCGCAATTGTTGTCCTTATTGTCACAGTGATTGGGAGACTCCGAGGTGTCTTGCGTGTAGCTTCGGTCTTGAGCCAGGTATTGTGTGTCATTGCAAGGAAGCCATCCACTGCTTCCACCACACACTTTCAAAGAACCTACACACACACCTTTTTGGTTTTGGCAGGTTGGAGCGCTGGCCAAGAGATCTTCATCGACTTTGCCATCGCAGTCGTCGTCTTTTCCATTGCAATCTTCTTTTTTGGGGAGAACGCTTGGGAGGCATTGAGACCAGATCCCATTTTGACAATTTTGCACACCATCATCACACGTGCCCACCTTGCGATGGGCTTGATTGCCTGCATAGCACCATTGGCTCTCGCCTTTACTGCAAGGGCAATTTTCATCAACTTGTCCATCGCAATTGTTGTCTAAGTGATCGCACTTTTCCACCTGGGGTTTGAGTTCTCCTGAGCAAGTCTCCCAATAGACTTTGCCGTCTTTCTTTTTGCACTCGCTGTATCCAGATTGGCAGAGACCTTTACATTGGAAGGTCCCATCACTTTGTCTTGTGCAGCCTTTGAGTTGGCTGTAACAAGGTCGTTGTTCGCCGACTTTACAGAGTATTGCTTGACAATTGGGGATATCTTCGTCGATGAGTCCGTCACAATCGTTGTCCAGTTTGTCGCACTTTTCTTCGCTGGGTTTTTGGAAGTTACTGCATTTTCCCCAAGTCCTGTCTTTTGTGCAGGTACGTTGGCCTCTTCGGCATTCGCCACGATTGGGGAAGGACAGGTCAGGAGCCGGGTTGTAGCAGGATTCTTTTTGACCGGGAAAACAGTATTGACTACAGCTTTGTTCAAAGCGATCGACTTTACCATTGCAATTGTTGTCGATGCCATCTGTACAAAGCGCTTTGGTGTCTTCTTTTGTGGTGAGTTTGAATGGTTTGCAATTGCCCCAATTGAGCCTTTTGAGACCGATGTCCTGACAAATCCTCACACCTTGAGCACAAGCTTTTCGGCGGACAGGGTCCACACGATCGTATTCATCAAACGTACAGGGTGTGCTGTCACTTTTGAGCTTGCAAGATTCGCGTTTGATAGACGAGCACCGACCCTTTTCACAGATCCCTCGATACGCCTGATTGCTACAATCGCAGTCGTCTTGACAAGCAAATTTGTTGGTGTCGATGGTGGTGTTGCTAATGCCCTTCACGCATTCAATGCCTGGGGTGGGGGCGCAATTCTGGGTGAATAAAGCGATACACCCCAAAAAGAGAAAAGCCACATAGAGGTAAAGCTTCGGTTTCATCGGTCTACTTCCTTCCGCTGGAGAGCCTGTTCTATTCGGTGCTTGAAGGTAAGGGGGACCCGAACGAGTCGGGTCAAACCACTATAGAGCATGTCAATGCCCATTCGAAGATGAAGGTGAATCTTTCTACGCGCTTACATCTTCGATGTCTTATTTGTCAAAGTATATACCGGAGGGATGTTTCCAGTGTGTTTCCTGGAAAAAGAGCCCCTGGTTGACCAGGAGATCAATTTGGGAGAGCTGAGGGGAATGTGTCCGTTTTTGTTATTGTTTGCCTCTTACGGCTGGTGTGTAGCCTTGTTTGCGAAGACTGGTGAAATCGCGCTTGATGGTTCCTTTGGAGACCTCCAGAGCACTTGCAAGATGTTCTGTTGTGGGACAACCGCCTTGTTCTTTGGCTTCTTCCATTAAACGAATGAGTTGGTGTTGTCGTCGCTCTTTTTTGTTTTCGATGGTTTTGTCTTGAGTGGTTTCCACTGTCCAGAGCACTTCTACCCACTCATCCTCTCTGACTGGGCGACCTTTAGGAACATCTATGCGAGGAATTTTCATTGCGATTTTGCGTGCCTGGAAGGATTTCCATGCAGAGCGGATCTCCTTGTGCTCTTCTACACATTCGAAACTTGTGGCTTGTTGTTCTTCGGAGAATCCGTCCAGGTAAGAGAGTAAGCTTTGGTGGGCCTCCTCAATGGCGTCCTGGGCTTCTTCCTTTTGTTTCAGGGCTCGATGTGCTCGATACTGTATGAAAGGGAGCAAGTAATGCCGTTCAACGGAATCTTTTTGTAGCGCTTTGGCTTTGAGAACGGTTTCTAGAGCGCTCTTTGCATTGTTGTCTGCCAATTCAATTTGGGATTGGATGGTGAGAAGGAGAACCATCTCATCATCGGGGATGAATTTTGAGGTACGGATAGAGAGATTTCGAGCGGATTCTACGTGTCGCATGGCTTCTTGTGGCAAACCTTGGCTCAAGGCAAAAGGTGCCCAACCTCGAGTCAATTGCTGTATCTGGTTTTTGGGATTGTTGTTACGCATGTTGAGGGTATAGCACTTCTCTAAACACTCAGATACTTTGTCGGGGTTGCCTTGCCTTCTGTGTAGATCTGCAAATTGGGCCAATATCTGGCTTTCTGCTGCTGTATTTCTGCGATTTCGAGCATCTGAAAGGGCTTCTGTGAGAATTTGTTCGGTTTTTTGAAAATCTCCCAGTATCAGACGATAGGGTTCGGCGAGTTGCAATTGGGCATTGGCTTTCAATCGCTGATCTTGGATCAAGTGGCAAATCTCGATACATCTTTGAAGAAATTCGACCATTTGAGCGATCTTGCCCTGTGACCACAGCAGGAATCCTGAAGAACAAAGCACCTCGGCTTCTCCACGTCTGTATCCTGTTTTTTCGGCGAGATCCAATGCTTCCAGGGAGCATTGTGTGGCTTCTTCTAGTTTCCCTTCATTACGGTAGATAGAGATAAGTCGGCTAAGGACATGTACCTGTCCCATGGTATGATTGGCTTGCTTGTATAGAGCTTGAGCGCGTTTGGCTTCGTGAAGACTTTTGCTTTGGCGACCTGCATGGAGGTAGTTTTGTGCTAAAGCCACTCGAGCTTCCGCTTCGCCGACGAATTCCTGGTGTTCCTGGTAAGATTCGATGGCTTTGTGAAGTTGGTCACGACCTTCTTCCCACATGCCTCGGGAACTGAGACTGGTGCCCAGAAGAGAGCAAGCGTGGGCTTTATCAAGAGGAGAACTTTTTGCGTCAGGTACCAGAAGACTTTTGGCATCTTGTTCTGCTTGTACCCATCGACCTGTTTTGTAGTAGAACCAGCCTCGCTTTTGGCGGACTTCTGGTTGTTTCTGTTCCTGGGCTTCGGTCAGTTTCATCAATTGGGTGAGTGCGACCTCTTGTTGCTGGCGTAGCCCAAGGATGTCCAAGATGCTTTCGTACTCGTCGAAGAGCGAAAAGAGCATTTCATTGGAAAGTTCGCTTTTGTCCACCAGTGCTGATGCGCTCTCATAATGGTGAAGGGCGGTTTTGTAGGAGTGTACCCGAGCTTCTTTTTGTCCTGCCTGGATGTGGTATTGGATGGCTTGTTCGTACTGTTGGGATTGCTCTGCATGAAAAGCCAGGGTGGTTGATTCAATAAAAGGAGAGGTATGGAGTGCTTGTAGGACCTGGCTGTGGAGTCGGATACGCGCGTTCTGAGGGAGGCTTTCGTAGACAACTTGACGAATTTTATCATGGTAAAAGCGATAATCGGTGGCAGTTTCTTCCAGGAAGTGCCTTTGTAGAAGCATGGCCAATGTGGAAAAGAGTTCTTCTGGTGAACGGTGGGTGACTTCCATCAAGAGTTGCAAAGAAAAGGCACGACCGGATATGGCGAATATCTCGAGAACTTGTCTTCCCAGCTCACCCAATGTTCCGAGCCTTTTTACGATGACCTCATTGATGATCTTGGGCATGGGAAGGGGTGCGGCTGTGGAGTCTGTTGCATCTTTGAGTTCTGTACGCCACTCTCCTGCATCATTTCGGTAAATGGCTTTGTCATTGTAAAGTGCCCGGAGTACCTCAAGAATAAAGAGTGGATTCCCCTCTGTTTCTCGGAACAAACGTGCTTCTAGCTCCGGAAGTTCTCTTCGGGTACCCAAACCACTGCGGATCAACTCTGATGTGGCATTGGAGGGAAGTGGATGAAGTTCCAATCGCAGAAGGACACCTGCACGATCGATGGCCTGAATGTTTTTCCAGATATGGGGCTTTTCTCTGGCATCGATACCCCGATAAGAACCCACGATAAGAATGCGGCTTTGTTCCAGCTGCTGGGCAAAGAGAGAAAGGAGCTCAAATGTCGTTTCATCGGCCCAATGCAGATCTTCTAAAAAGATAAGCGTGGGAGAAAGTTGGGACAATGTGCGAAAGAATTGGATAAAGGCTTCTTGTGTACGAAGGGTCTCTTCTTCTGGCGACAAATCGGGGATTTCAATGATCTCGGGAAGCCAATCTGCAAGTTCTGGTAACAAGCGACCCACAAGAGCGAGCCAAAGTGGAGAGAGTAAGCCGTGCAGCTGACGTGCGCGCATGGGAGAGAGCCCACCACGCAAGGCCTCTACAAAGGGTGCATAGAGGGTTCTTTGGGCCTGGGAATCGTGGTGACCCCACAAGACTTGAATGCCTCGCCAATTGGCATCATTGGCGATCTCTCTCAAGAGCCTGGTTTTTCCGATGCCTGCTTCGCCTTCCAGGAGTAACACACCACCTTTACCAGCCATGACTTCTTCAAGGCACAAGAGGATTTGTTCCCTTTCTTGGGCTCGGCCGATAAGAGGCATTTCCTCGGTAGACTCGATGGCAATGGCCTTGGGTTTGGTATCCAATTGTCTGGAAGGGCTCTGTTGAGAGCGAGCTTTGAGTTTTTCGGCCAGCTGGAGGGTTTCTTCTTCTGGTTCCAAACCAAATTCTTCTTCGAGAACTCGGCAGCAGGTTTCGTACTGTTGTAAGGCTGCATCTGGTCGGCCCAGTGCGAGATACAGACGCATCATCTCTCGATGTCCTGATTCTCTGAGGGGTTCCGCTTCAACCAAAGGATGCAGACAGTCCAGAGCTTCCTGGTAATTCCCTTGTTGTTTTTCCCACATACTGAGACGCCAAAGCATCTGGAGATAATGCTCTTTAAAGGCATCTCTTCTGGTAAAGACCCAGTCATCATAAAAGCCTTCGAGTAGCTCTCCTCGATAAAAAGCGATGCTTTCCCGTATGGCTTCCGCGTCTTCAGAGGTGAGTTCTTTGGCTTTGAGCTGCTCGGCTGCGGCTTGAGAAAAGGATATGGTATCTATCCAGATAGGGAGCTTTTCATCGATTTGGATGTGGTCACCTTGCGCTTCGATGAGTTCTATGGGGAGAGCGCGTCGCAAATCCCACAGTGCCCGGCTTAAAATCCTACGCCCTCGGCTTTCTGGTTGTTCCGGTGCCAGGATAAATAACAAACGTGAGCGAGGGTGCACTTGTTCTTTATGAAGAAAGAGATACACCAGGAGTTTCCGGGATATAGAAAGAGAGGGGAGAGGAACAGATTCGCCATCTATTTTGATGGAAGGTGTTCCAAACAATCGGATCTCTATACTTTTTGGCTCTGTCATCACTTTTGTCATTATCCAACTTTAGGGTGCTGTGGTTGAAGAGGTTACAATTGTGCCACGAGTTTTTGCAGAAAAGCCCGGAATTTTCTGTGCCGCTTGACTTGCTCAAATTGTACTCTGGCTCCCATGCTCCCGGAGGGATCCATGGACATCATTTGTGCGGCTTCTTTGGCTGTGTCTATCTGCCCTTGCACTTTTTGAAGACTTTGCTGAAGGGCGAAGTCCAGAGCTTCTTGGACTTGGGGACCTTCTTCTTTCATGCGAAGGAACAGCTTTTCCTTTTCTTGATGGACCAGTTGTGGTGTCTGCAAGATACCCTGGATGGCTGAGGCTATCTGCAATCGACATTGTTCGGGAGGTGTGGATTGTGCTGATTGTATCCAATTTTCCAGCCATCCATGGCCCAAAAGACATTCGTAGACAAACTCGCGTATGGCATATTCTTCATCGAGAAAGGCATCCAAAAGGACTGTGCCGTCGGCTGGTGAACCAAAGCGTTCGCACAATCGAGATATGCCTTGTATCGCGGCTGCTCGGACCAGTTCGATATCGTCTTTCAAGAGCTTTTTGAGTTGGACGAGGTCGCTTTCGTTTCCCAATTCTCCTAGAGAGACAGCACCTGCCATGCGTTTGGGAATAGAAGACCAGTCGTAAAGCCACTGAAGGGCTTCCATTGCATCTTTAGGAGGTTGAATGTGTTGGAGGATACCAATGAGCTTTTCTAGCAATTCATCCGCACTGGTGAGTTTAGCTGTGGGAGCGGTATTTCCTTGAAAAGATTTCCATTGCTCTCTGGAATCTCCCTGAAGATGTCGAAAGCGAACGGCTCCTTTG
>Ga0213833_1003122_pt1 | contig 10310 bp, 10 predicted proteins | sample SWATP21_FD_160575 | JGI IMG/M metagenome (GOLD analysis project Ga0213833, IMG submission 160575) | Coastal seawater microbial communities from Marineland, Florida, United States - SWA TP2 #1 | ecosystem: Environmental > Aquatic > Marine > Coastal | place: USA: Florida | collected 2016-08-14
CCCAATCCTGACGTGAAATTGGTTTGAACTGTGCTGTCAGGATACAGGTAATTTCTAAAGTAGCTGCTTGGTAAACCTCCCCTGCTCCTGAGGGCTGCCATATAGTTTAGCCATACTTCGGTAGAGTCTCCTTTCTTGTTGGCCGTGAAATAATCTGGCCTTTTAGCCAATGGTCCGTTTTCTTCAAAATCAGTTTTGACCTGTTGCGCTTCAGCAGTGCCAAAACATAGAACAATGGCTACAAGAAATGTAAGAAGTACTCTCATCATTCAATTTTTTGATTTACCCGAATGTATGAGTATTAACCAAAAGAACTGAAGACTCTATTGCTGAAATTACACCAGTGGCGCTTAATCATGCAGGAAACCCGACATTGAGTAGTCGTAATAATCAAAGTTTCTGAAGTAAATAGGGTAATAACCAATATAGTCTGAACCAGCTGACCTGAACTCCCCTATAAACACCGGTTGATCGCTCACCAACAATATGGTAGGTATAAGTTGATGTATGGTCTCATCACCTCTCTGAAACATCTTTCCATTTTTTCCGTACAGCTGGTAACAGAAGGCTGAGTAGGTATATTCCCTCCCTTCATAGGTTCCCGAAAAATTGATAAAGCCAAAGTAGTTTTCATTTTCATCAACATATTCCTGCTGAAGGTTAACAGTAATATTCTCCAAAGCACTATCAATTTCTGAGACCATATCAATTACTGATTCATCCACTTTTGAGGGCAACTTCCGGGCTTGTTTAAAACTACCCTTGTTAATCATGTAGTACTCAGCATCAGAGTCAACTTCTACCTCTTTGTTTGGTGTAAAAGACTGAGCCAGGCTTGCATCAATCATGGTTTCATACACTTCTACTTTATAGGGTGCTATTGGTATAGGCTCTGTACTACCTACTTTGAATAGTAACGGTTCTTCCAATTCAGGAAGGTTAACCATTTTACGCCCTTTGTTTGACACCTGCCAGCGTACCTGATAGGGACTCTCATAAATGGGCTCAGATTTGATTGATGAGAGAAATTTGTCAGCCTGATTATCATCTACCTCCATCTTAATATCCATAGGAATCAGAAAGTGTCCCGTACTTTCCAAATAGGTAGCATTGCCTACAAATAACCCTTCAGCCGTTTGCCAGGCCCGCTGTTCTTCAGCGTGTTTCTTCCACTTTTCCAATGGAGTCAACTCAGCTGGCTCTTCGTCAATCTTTTCGGCGGGCTGCTTTTTTGGTGAACAGGCACTAAGAATAACTAAGGACACCAATGCAAGTACCTGGCCTGCAACACAAAATTTTCTCATAATACCTCTTTTAAAATTCGGTGGCCGCTAATTTACTCTGATAAATCCTTCGAAAAAGTACTGTCAAATTTGGCACGGTTCTTTTCAAGCTCCTGCCTTATTGAGTCAAGCGAACTACGGGAGTTTTCAAGTTGTGTTCTAATTGAATCATTTATGCTTTTCATATATGACTCGCTAATCTTCTCATTCTGCTCGCGCTGAATCTTTTGCAGATCATCCCACATCTCTCTGGTCTCCCTTTTCTGATTTTCCTGACGCTGGTATCTGATGTACATCCTTATTCCGAAAACAGCAACCAAAACCACCACTCCAACAATTCTCCAAACATTTGATTTCATAAATACCTGATTAAACAGGCACAAAATAGCAATTACCTATGCCGAGGCGTCTTTTTTGCGAGAAGTTATCGAAGAGTTGAACCATTTCGAAAATTGCATGTATATACATACAATATAAATCAAATATCAAAATGAGTACTATAAAACAACACGTTGAAGGCTTGAATGCCATGATATTGCAAGGTGACATTCTTGGGGCATTTGACAAGTATTACGCAGATGAAGTAGTGATGCAGGATAATGATACAGACCTAAGAATTGGTAAGCACGTGTGCCGGGAGTTTGAGCAGAATTTTGTGCAGAACCTAACCGAGTTTAGAGGAGCGCAGGTAAAAAATGTCATGGTGAGCGAAGAAGCCGGGGTAGCCGCAATTGAATGGGACTTTGATTACACCCACAAGGAATGGGGTGATAGAAAGTATACCCAGGTGGCAGTTCAACGCTGGCAGGACGGCAAGATTATCAGTGAAAAGTTTATCTACAATTAGGAATCTATAAGAGAACGAAACAGAAGTGCTCTGCGTATTTAATATCAGAACACACTCATAGTCCTATATAAAGCCATCGGTAGCCTCGTCTCCGATGGCTTTTCCCTTATTTAGATGATTTACAAGCCTTTAGCTCAGCCATAAAAATGGGGAATGCGTCATCTTTATACCTTGGAAAGAAATAAACCCTTCTCTTTTTGTGGTAGTCTTTCCTGTACTCCATCTTCCACAGCCTTACTCCAAAAAAAGCAATTCTGGTTTTCTTTACCGATGCAACCTCCTCAAATGAACAAATGGGATAATGACCATAGCGAGAAGGCCGATAAAGCCACTTTGCCTGATACTTGAGAATGGTATAAAAACTGAAAGCCACACCGAGTACGATAGTAAATATCATGAGCCCCACAAACATCCAAAATGAACTGGCCCCTATTGACTCAAGGTTCATCAATCCATCAGACAACACAATAAGGGCTATCAGGAAAACCACTTTTAGCACCACAAGCCTTTTACTGATATAGATTTCAGAGTCTGCTTCAGGTTGGCCTGGTGCGTCTTCAATTTTCGCGACATCCCATTTCACAGCCATAATCTACCATTTTCATACTGACTTTAACCCTCTCAGGTTAATGGCGTGATGTGAAGTATTGTAAATAGCCTTTGACCGGTGAATGACAATAATCTGCGGTGACTGGTGAACCACTCTCAACCGCCTGGCCACTTCATCTGACACATCACGGTGCGCAAGCAAATCCAGGTAATAGAGTTTTAAATCGCCGATTGGAATATCCCAGGTTGACTCCAGTTGATCTTTGACCATATAACTAATACCACAGCGGGTGCTATGCTTCAATATGGCCACCTTCTGTGAATTTGACTCTTCCAGAATTTCATCAAGTTGGCCAACACTGCTAAGCACCGACCAATCTTTATGAATAGCCGGTTTATTGAAATTACTCCAAAAACTCATACTCTCTGTATTTATCAAGTTGGAGGCTCCAATCATAATCTACAAAACGAAGCCTGACACTTTCATTATCTACCACACCAACTTTGCGCAAAATCCGTTTAATGCCTCTAAAGCCTCCAAAATCACCCAAATACCAGAACCATAACTTGCTCAGCGATACCTCATTGCCATCTGTAGAAACCACTACATCAGAGTCAATAAAGACCTTTTCGGCATCAGCCAATTCCTGTTCAATATTTTCTTTACTGTAAAAAGCAATTGCCGGGCAACCGGCCGCAGCACAATTGAGTGCAAAGTGTATGCGGTAGTCTACCTGATCAACCATCAAATGGTCAAGATTCCTGCCCCTCCAGAATTTTTTTACAAAACCAAGGGAGTACTTGAATTGCCCCTTTCTCAGTATACCATGCTCTATATCGTCAAAACTCAACTTTAATGAGGCTACCTCAATGTGTTTTGAAGTAAAAAAGAGCTTCTTTTCATCACTCATTCTGGGGCCCCACTCCCTTGCCCTTAGCTGAATAAAGGCATTGTAAATGTTAATCCAAAAGGCCTTTTTCGCATGGTCAGAATACAGATCAGCGGTCAATCTATCCTGGGCAAGGTTCGCAAGTTCCCCAAGCATTTCAGAAACTTCCTTCCCGAACCTTACTGCCCTAAGCAGTCGCTGAGATTCTGCAACTATTGATTCATTTACTGACACCTTGAGCTAATACAAAAGGAAGGTCAAGAAGGTTTCTCACCTTCCAATAAAAGCCGGCGCACTTTGGCTTCCCACTGACGCACATGCCTTTTCTCAACACTTGTCATTCGCTTAAATTCAACAACCATTTCATTGAGCAGGCTATGTGCCTTCTCCCCTTTTCCCTTCCGCATCAAAAACAAGGCATACTCATACCTGTTTTCATAATTCGAGTATGAGCGGTTCATTTTTTCAAACTCAGCCTCGGCACTGTCATTATCGCCGTTCATTTCAAGTGAAATGGCATAGGCTATCCAGGCCTGTGAGTCAGCAAACTCACGGGCATTCTTCACATTTTCATACAAAGGCAGCACATCTGTATATCGTCCGGTTTCATAATACGCTTTCATAAGCTGCATTGATATATGCAAGTCATTAGAATACATGCCCTTCATTGTACTTTCATAGAGCTCAATTGCTTCATGATACATTTTGGCTGCCAGATAAGCATCTGCCAGATTCATACGGTTTTGGTGGGTATCAGAAAATTCAAGCCGGGCCTGAAGCTTTTTGATATTTGCGGTGGGGTTTACAATTTTGGATATACTCTCCTGAGCAGCTGATACATCACTTTTATTCAGCACATTGGTCACCAAATAGGCAATACAACCTACCAGCGGAAAAATGATTATCAGAAAGTACCAAAAGCGATCTCCTTTGTTTTTGTAACAATGCCAGATGCAGTACACCTGAAACGCAATTGTGGCTAGCCAGTATAATGACATAAACTTTGTTTTTTGCCTACCCTATCCCACCGTAATTAATTCCGGTAAGCTTATGCATATCATAATTGAAGGTGGTCAAGTCAGAGAAATTGAACATTTTGAAATCATCATAACCACAACTTCTGGCAATCACCTTCATCAAATCATTTGAAGCGTTGAAGAAGTTGGCCAGTTGTTTGGCTGATAAGTTTATCTGAATACGCGACCTCAAATGATCTTTCTGTGTGGCAATACCTACTGGACAATTATTGGTATTACAGGCACGCATCCCCAGGCAACCAATTGCCTGCAGCGCAGAGTTTGATACTGCCACGGCATCAGCTCCAAGCATGAGAGCCTTCGCAAAATCTTCGGCTATTCTAAGTCCACCTGTTACAATGAGTGAAACATCATGTGCTGCGCTCATATTAAGATGTCGTCGCGCACGGGCCAGAGCAGGTATGGTGGGTACATTAATGTTATCTCTGAGCACTGTTGGTGCTGCACCCGTGCCCCCGCCTCGGCCGTCAAGTATGATATAGTCAGCACTCGCTTCAAGCGCAAAATCAACATCCTTCTCAATGTGGCTTGCCGCTATCTTAAATCCAACAGGTATCCCTCCGGTCTTCTCGCGCACTTCATCTGCCAGTTCTTTAAAGTCAGCCGCCGTTTTCAAGTCAGCAAAAGTGGCTGGTGAAATAGCTGCTTCACCCTCTTCCAAACCTCTCACCTGGGCTATTTGCCCCTTTACCTTGTTGCCAGGCAGATGCCCTCCGGTGCCGGTTTTGGCACCCTGGCCACCCTTAAAATGAAAGGCTTGTGCTTTTTGCACTTTATCCCAGCTAAAACCAAATCTGGCGCTGGCCAGCTCATAAAAGTATTTGGTGTTTGCTTCCTGTTCTTCAGGGAGCATCCCTCCTTCTCCTGAACAGATTCCGGTTCCGGCCATCTCAGCCCCCCTGGCAAGTGAGATTTTTGCTTCTCTTGACAGGGCTCCAAAACTCATATCAGAAACAAACATGGGCATAGAAAGCTCCAGGGGCTTCTGTGCCCTGGGCCCAATTACTGTTTTGCTATTTACTGTTGCTTCATCAAGCAGGGGCTTGGTGGCGAGCTGTGCGGGCAGAAATTGAATATCTTCCCATTTAGGTAGTGTATTGCGGTCAACGCCCATGGCTTCAGTAAACCCATGGTGACCCAGCTTGCTGAGTCCTTCACGGGCGAGTTGTTGTATTTGCCGGGTATAGGGTTCGGTATCAGCGGGATGTGTATCTGCATAATCACCTAGATAAGCATCGCGATTAAAGGGTTGTGGGTTTTGTGTATGCCAGGCTCTTATTTCGGCAGCATCTACATATAGCTTTCCGCCATCAACACAACTCTTGAATTTATCAAGTGCTTCTTCATTATTGTATTCTGATACTCCGGTATCATAGCGGTAATCCCAATAATGCACCCCACAAATCAGATTGTGGCCATCAATGAATCCATCAGCCAATAATGCCCCTCTATGATGACACCGACCATATAAAACTGATGCTTGGTCATCATATCGTATAATTACTAAATCAACGTTTTCAACCAGTGCGTGCGCCGGTTTGCGATCCTTTATTTCAGCCCATTCAGCAATGGCTAGTGGCTCTAAAAAGTGTTCGAGAGAACTGCTCATACCTGATTTGATTTCTATTGTTTTATTGAAAGTGCCCCTGAAGGACACAAGTTCACTTGTTTGCGAATGGCATCACTGTCTGCACCATCCATGTTAATCCATGGCCTGTTTTTAGGGTTGAATACGGAAACCAGTCCTTTCCAGCATTTTGTAGAGTGAATGCAAACATGAGGTTGCCAAACAACCGTTGTATCGCCATTAGAATACTCTTTGGTAATGTTTTGATTAGTGTCGCTCATATTCAGGGGTTTACTACAGACAGATGAACAAGGATAAAAATTTTATTTTGTAAAGTGACCAAAAACCTACTTGAATGAGATATGGCTCAACGTGGGGGCTGCCCATGAATACGAATTGATTCAGCCACTTGGTGACACAATGGATTTGGCCTCATGAATTTTGGTAGGTGCAAATAGGGAGCACAAGCCAATTCACTAACACGCTTAATCACTGACACCTTATAATGGGTTTACAAAAGTGTGCAATTGCACAAAAGTGTGAAGTGGAAAACGGAGAACGTTAAAACGGGGAACGGAAAACGGGGAACGGGGAACGGAAAATGGAGAAAGTGCCATTCTGGGCTTTTGAGCCCATTTGTGAATACTGAATACCACTCGCTTCGATCTCCTGATCGGAGTGAAACCTATGATAAGATTTCAAAATCGGCACCAGCAACATGAGCATTGCGGGTGAGTGGTCTGGAGACCTTATCGTATTGACATCTTCGATTTGGAAATCGAAGACAGGTGAAAGCATAAGTCTGGGCTTTTAAGCCTATTTGCTAATGCTGAACACCACTCGCTTCGATCTCCTGATCGGAATGAAACCTATGATAAGATTTCAAAATCGACACCAGCAACATGAGCATTGCATACCGTCGGTCTGGAGACCGTATCGTATTGCCATCTTCGATTTGGAAATCGAAGACAGGTGAAAGCATAAGTCTGGGCTTTTAAGCCTATTTGCGAATGCTGAATACCACTCGCTTCGATCTCCTGATCGAAGTGAAACCTATGATACGATTTCAAAATCGGTACCAGCAACATGAGCATTGCGGGTGAGCGGTCAGGAGACCTTATCGTATTACCATCTTCAATTTTGGAAATCGAAGACAGGTGATGGGAACGGAAAACTGGAAACACGGCCAGAACAGATGTCGGACACTTTAAAAGTGTCTGACATCTAAACAAGCAAAAAAAGCCCCAATCACTCATGTGATCGGGGCCTCCATTTTTTGAAATTAAAACGCCTACATCTTTTTCAGGTACAACTCGTTCTGCGGTGGGAATAAGAGGTAACTAACACTCACTCCATTTCCCAGATAAACAAGGCCTCCAAACCTTGGGCTACCTATGGTAAAAACCTGATCGTTTTTTGTAATCCCTCGTTCAAGGTCTTCGCCCACATCCTGCATTTTCTGATCTACCTGATCCACCTTATTGGCAAACTTCTCCAGGCCGCTCAGTACCTTGCTATTGTCTATCATCTCACGGGCTGCCGGATCTTCTTCTTCAATAATGACGGGTTGAATAGCAATCGGTTCATGTTTTAGCACATCTCCTGAGTTCAGGTCGGCCCAGTATAGCATCGGCTCATTGTCTTCAAGGTTCATATATACCAACTGATCATCATGTACATATCTGTAAGAAAATAAGTAGTTATCGCGCAGGATAAAACTTAGCTCAACCCCTTTCTTGTAGGCAATGTTGCCCAGCACCTCAATATTGCGCTTCTCTTTTTCAATCTTCCTTGATTTAAGAAGCTTTCCATTTGCGTCAAAATCAAATATGATGAAATCGAAAATGGTAAATGAACGTTTGTTGCTTCCATTGTCGCTGTCAAGCAATATCTCAGCCCCGGTCACGCCTGTTGCCTTCTGGTAGCTTTCGCAAATCACATTATATCCATTGGCATTGGCATAAATATCATGCACCAGCACCTTCATCTTTCCACTGAAAAAGAAATCAGAGCTATTGCCTGAATTGACTGTTTCATCAATGGCTTTCCAACCCTGAGTTTGCATTGTTACTTCCTTGCCTGAAGCATCAAACCTGGCAAAAAACATACCCGCCGAGTTAAGTGCCTTATACCATGGTTCGTCAAAGTACATACCACAGGCAACCAGCTTATCTCCTTGCGCCAAAAATGACGTTGGGTAGTAAATATCTTCACCTTTTTTGAGTTCATACTTTCCCAGCACATTGCCCTGTGGATTCACAAAATGAAGGGCTGTGGTAAAGTTCTTGTCAAGTCGTGAATTTTCACTTATCATGGCTACACATCCACCATTAAAGGCCACCAGTTTGTCTGTATTCAGGCTAACTCTGTCGCCAGGAGCTTTGATTTTCTTTGTCCATTTCAGGTCAAATTCTTCACCAAAGCATAGCAACTCCACTCCAGCTTCTTCAACCTTTCTGCGTTTATCATCTTCATACTTTTGGTAATACCTGGCCAGATATACCAAGCCCATTTCATCAATGGTTACGTTGCTTAAGTTATTCCACACATAATCGTCATTCGGGTTGTCAGTATAAATCTGATGGCTCACAATTCTGCCATCAGGTCCCGTTTTCACAAACTCAATGAATTCATTACCCGAATTCTCGAAAACCAGCACTGCCCTGTCATCATTGCTTACCATGTTGATGAACCGGCTACTCATTTGAATCATGGCATGGCTTGATGCCACCACTTCAAGATTGGCATCAAGGGCTTTTAATATGTAAACCATCTTATTGTCAGGAGCTGGTTCAGAACGGATTAATTCGCCTGCGAACGACCCCATTCTAAACAAGCCCATATGGTCACCTGAATGCAGGTACTCTATCTTCTTTTCCTGTGCACTTGCCACCGATACCATGAGCAATATGCTGAGAAGTATATTTATCGTTTTCATTGCTTTCATTTTTAGAGATTTACCGTTGCGGCTTTTAAAACTCCCAACCTATATTGGTACACTACAAAGTGATTGTCAAACTTCATTAGCCCGTTAAACGACAGGGCTTTACTATCTGAAAAGTCAGGCTTGCGCACCACCTTGCCATTAATTCCTCTCACATTTATGGCACCAAAATAGGGTCGTCCGTAAAACACCCGTTCATCTACATTTACATAGCTACCATCAAGCGTTGTGGCGTTGTAATAATAGAAGTTCCTTAACCAGCCCTGGGTGTAGTATACCCCATTATGACTGAACTGATAGGTGTAAGCCCTACAGTTGCTGATCTGATTGTATAGTTCACCATCTGAAATGGCCATTATATTCTCAAATTTGATTACCTGATATGGCTTGGCTGTTTTGCTGATTTCATAATCGTTATTGCCCAGTTTTACCGAAATAAGATCAAGCATAAAATAGTGCCCTTCTTTTGACGGTGTGGTACCCGCCGCACCTGAGCTGCCGGCGATAGCAATTTTTTCAAAATAATAGCTTTCACATATCAGGGTGGTTTCACCATCTTTTTCTACAATATCAATTGGATGAAGAGCCGGAGGCACATCTCCAAAAGGTCTTGCAGACTCCATGGGCATTATTTCATTGGCTATTTCAGCTGAAGCCAGGTCGTAGGTATGTACAAGGGTTCCTGTAGCAGAAAACTTTTTTAGAACAAGTCCGCTTGACATATCAGGAAGTGAACTTGGGCCATTGCCATAATTGCAGGCAACAATGAAACTCCCGTCAGAAAGTGTCTTCCCCATTTGAACCGACAGGTAAGGCGGCATTTCAACCGCTTCATTGCCGGTTTCCTTACCCGAATGGTCTATGGCCATGCTGCTGTAAGTGTAATTGCTAAAAGCATTCTTTTGGTATGAACTGAAAATCAGCACACCCCTTGGTGTAAGGTCCATGGCCTTTATTACATTGCTTCCCTTATCGGGCACCAGGTCATAGTTCCATTTTTTGCTAAGGGCTTCATCGTAACATTCTATCGTAAATCCACGCTTTTTGGGTTTGATTGACCTGCCTACATAGAGGCTGGATCCATCAGAACGCATAAATAAGTCATATATATCGCTTTCCGAATCTTCAAAACTGATCTCCTTCACCTTCTCACCTTTGGCATCCACTTTCATTAAGGTAGCTACTTTACCTCC
>Ga0213833_1003123_pt1 | contig 10308 bp, 16 predicted proteins | sample SWATP21_FD_160575 | JGI IMG/M metagenome (GOLD analysis project Ga0213833, IMG submission 160575) | Coastal seawater microbial communities from Marineland, Florida, United States - SWA TP2 #1 | ecosystem: Environmental > Aquatic > Marine > Coastal | place: USA: Florida | collected 2016-08-14
GGGCAAGGTGAAGTCTCACCTTGATCAGAGAATTGGCCACGGGATTGTCGGCGTGAATCGTGCGTCCTTGGTTGGCGGAGCCATATACAAGCGTCTCGTCGCTGATGGGAAGCTCTGACACTGCACATAGTCGATGGCCCCTGCACAACACAGCACACAAGGAACCAAAGGGTCATGGAAGCGTGGTGTGGCGGAGGTGGGCTGTCCAACACTGCCGCACAAGTAGTCAATCGTCACCATCAGCGGCACATTCAGGCCGCGAACGTTGCACGAAATAATGGCTTGCAAGGAACGGATTTCATGGTTTGCTGACTTCGCAGCGCCTTGATTGCCGCCGTACACGCCATGCACGTCACGTGCAAACTTGAAGAAAATGCCAGCTGAGACAACACACGCGTACACGCACACAACGTCTGCCGTGAGGCACATCGCTGGCACAAACATCTGCACAGCCCCTACCGATCTTGTATTTTTCTCCGCCAGCGACCCCTTGGGTTGATGCTGGCGGAAATCGCCTCAGATTGGGCGGAAGGTGCATGTCCGACACGATCCGCTTGCCAAGCACGGTGCACACGTCCGAAAACCGCTTCACCAGGTGATATCTGCCGCACACACCACGCGAATCATTCACTTGAATGACAACAAAACCAACGAAATCATGCAGTACTGGCATTGTCACGCGCCCACATGGCCCATGGGGCACACGTACATGGCAGACACCTTCGCAATGCGTGCAGCCGGCGACGAACTGGGCATGGCGAGGGCCGTGCGGAAATCCAGCGACCAATTACGACAGCGCACCTCATCCAACAGAGCGCAAACTTCCTTGTCAAGTGCACGCGGGACGGGTGGGGGCGCCACTTCCCCCGCTAACGATCCTGAAGCTACCACGGTGCTCGAAGCGGATGTGGCCTCGTCGTCCTCCCACACGTCGTACCCGGTGTAGGAAGAGACGCGGCAAGCGGCGTCACTCGCCTTTTCGTCACCGTCACTGGACGACCTGCCCCGAGAATCGTCATTTGTGGCCCACCTGTCGGTGTCATACACCGCACTGGCGTCGGCGTCATCCATTGTGACTCACCGCAACCGCGAGCGCCGGCGTCATGGCGCAAAAGCAGCAGCCCTCTTGATCATAACTACTTTTGGAACATGATGTCAACAACATGCAACATGCAAATCAATCAAATCTGGTTTGGTTTCCGTGCGCAACGCACCGGCCACAGCGCACCGATACCACACTCTTCGCTGCAGTGTCATGAGAGCACTCGTCCATAGGTAATGAACTGATGGGGAAGGGAGAGTAGTACGCACTTTTTTCGAGCCTGTGGTGGTGGTGGAAAGGGGTTTCACCACGTGCTCGTAGCCTCCAAGACCCGTGCCTCGGGACAATGATTCCGGCGTCGTCGCGCAAGCTGCTGTTGGCGACCAAGGGCAGGCTGATCCAAGAGAAAGATAACAGCAACGAAAGAACAAGGCAGGAACACATTGAGCGCATCAAGAATGATGCTGTGTCGTTTGATGGAAGCAAGGTGTGTGGAGATGGGTGTAGTTCCTTGCTTTTTTTTGCATCATGTTTGCTGACACGGCGCTTTTTTCCTGCCTGCTTCACCTCTGCTCTTCCTGCTCCCCTCGTCGCCCCCCAGGGTTTTCTTTCCAGGGTCCACGCCACCCGCGGGCCCCACTTGGTGAACTCACCGTTTCGTCCATCCACGCCCACTGTTGGCCAGTCCGCTCGCCTGCTGGCTGCCAACCGGGAACTGCAACGATCTCGCGCCTCCACCGACTCCGCTTCGCTTCCCCCGTCTGCCCGCCGCCCAGGAACCAGTGGCTCCGTGCGAGCCACGGCTCCACGCTCGCACCTCGCCAGCCGCGGTGGTCCCGTGTCACGTGGCAGTCAGCGGCTCTCGACTGTGCCCCAACACGCGGTGGGTCTGAGTGACGACGATGAGGAGGAGGAGGAGGAGGATGATGATGACGTCCACGGCGGCATGGAGGAAACAAAGGCTGGTCGAGCCCGGGCCAGAGCGCGTGCGCAGTCCCAGAAGCAGCGAGTCGGCGCACCACGCCGAGGGCGTGGCCCTGGCCTCCGAGGCCGAACGCCGCCGCCACCGGGGCCGTCGTCTCCGACTGGTCCCGCTGTGGACGATGACGAGTGCATGCCGCGTACCTTGCGACCGCCAGGGCGACACCATCAACGGCGTGTGGGTGTGGGTGTGGGTGTGGGTGTGGGTGTGGGTGCGCGTACAGGGGTGGGTGTGGGTGTGGTGGCGCGAAGGCCACCCCTGCCCAAGGGCCCACCGCCGCCCAATAGCACACCGCAACAGGTGAGACACGCGGCCGTGGCGAACTTTCGCCGTGGTGCGCACAACCTGAAGCAGATGCAGGCGCGGCGAAGCAGGGTCGTGTCCGAGGCTGCTCGGGTGCAACGTCGTGTGGACGAGCAAATGCGGGCCGGGTTCGGGACCGGCAAAGTCACGCTGCCGTTGTTGGGCATGGAGGTGGTGCCGAACAGGTTGATGAACACGTTGCAGCTCCAGCTCATGTCCCTCAAGGAAATGTACCTGGCTGACAACTTGTTGTCACGAATTCCGCTCCGTGCGCTGTGCGCGTGGAACAACATTCACACCCTCAACATCCACAACAACAAGTTGACGCAGATTCCTGCCGAGATCAGTGCGTGTGCCCCGCCTTGTGAAGGCGTATTTTATTTTGCTATGTGCCAGGGCTGGCGTCTGAATCGCCCGCACATCTTGTGTGTGGTTGTGTGTGGCCGTGTTGTTGGTTTGTGCTCCCGCAGACCTGCTACGCTTCATTCGGGTGCTGGATTTCTCCTCCAACAAGCTCAAGAACGTTCCTCTGTCCCTCATGCAACTGCCAACCCTGGAGGAGTTGCACCTTGGCTTCAACACCCTTCGCTTTTTTCCGCAGCCACTACGTCTGCACAACCTCAAAATCCTGAACGTGAGCCACAACTTTCTGGAGTTCCTGCCAGATGGTCTGCAAGAATGCACCTCGCTCACAAAGCTGGATCTGAGGTACGCAGGGTTGGTTGATTCGATTCATCTGGCACTCGCGCGTTGTACAGACACACCGCATACCCCTCACGCCCACCCCCCTTTGCGCTGTGACCCAGCCACAACGTTCTGGCGTCTGCTGCCATCCTTCCGTCGCGCAAAACGGCACAAGATGACGACGTTGATGACCCTTTGCTGCGACCATGGGAATGGGAGGCACACTTCGACCCTCGTTCAGAAGACGTGCGTGTACCGCACCCCCCACCCCTACAGCTAGCTCACTTGCATCCCCCACCACGGGACACCCCCGACTAACTTTGATACGTCTCACCTTGCCACACCTGTACCCGCCGCCACCCACACGCTTGTGCCTGCGTGCCGCCGGTCGATGTGAGTGACACCCGCAGGTCATCTGGTTCCACAAGCACACAAAGGCAGCGTCCCGAGTGGACCCACGCCTCGCAGCCCTCACGCTGCGCCAGCAGCACGACCGTGTCATGGCCCACCTGGCACTCACGCGCGGCGACGGCATCGTGGTGGGGGTCGAGAACGTTGTGGAGGAGTCAGACGACGAGGCAGGGCTCGCCAAGGCCGACCCGCTGCACGGCGTGCCGAAGATCCAAACCATCATCAAGTACCCCACCCCGCGAGAGGTGTCCGAGCCACCCACCAGCCCCGTGGCGTCGGAGCCTGCAGCCACGGCGCCCCGACCCCGCCGCCACATCTTGAGCGACTCATCGACGGACGACAGCGGCAGCGGCAGCGACAACGAGGCCGGCGAGTTCAAGGGCGTGGATGTGGCTGTGGATATGGATGGGGATGGGGATGCGAACGTGAACATGGGTCAGGGCATGGACATGGACACTCCCGCTTCTGTTGGTGTTGGTGGTGGTGGTGGTGGTGGTGGTGGTGGTGGTTCGCCCAACAACCACGGAGACGACGGTGTGCACGTAGCCACTGTGCACGTGGGTGGGCGCGCGTCCCACTCGCGACGCTCGACGGTCTCGTTTCGAGATCCACCCACACAGGGCGACTGCGACACCGCAGCGCAGCATGGTGGGGGCGCGACCATCGTAGCTCGTTCCACGACTCCGTCGTCGCCAACTGGCGGTCGTGGGGACGAGCAAGACGACAGCGCTGCAGCAGGCGGCGGGTTGTCGGAGACGCAACGCGAGAAGCTCAAGCTGGACTTTACTCAGTTGCGGGGTGGCGCAAAGTTTCGCCGTCCCCCTACCGGTGCCTCTCACGTATCTGCGGCTTCAGGGGGTACGTTAACTGTCGCAAGCGTGTGTGTGCAAAGCACGTGGGGGGTGTGGATTCCAAAGCGAGAGTTGGCATTGTGGGCGTGTCGTGTTGTGGCGCAGCATCATGGTGCCAAGCGCACGCTCACACTACTTCCCATGCTTGTTCCAACGACAACAGCAGCGCACAGCGTGTCCACCACTGCTGCGGTGGTGCCACCGTCGTCGAAGGCGACAGGCAGCCAGCGCACCCGTGGGGGCACTCCACACGGATCGATCGCCGGCACAGCCAGCAACGGCGGCGGCCCAGCGGGTCAACGTGGTGCGATGGTGCCTTCCAATGGTCCCCGCCCCTTCGTGACGAAGTCCGGCAAGGTGATCCACTTCACCAAGACAGGGAAGGTGGCGTGGAAGTGGGACGACCCCGTGGAGATTCCCCCCGACTACGAGCCGCCACGCGTGGCCACAGCCCGGTTTCAGGGCCAGGTGGTGCGCGCACTGCTTCGCGAGGGGCGCGGAGAGTGGCAGGTGCTTCAGGAACCGGACACCGGGAAGCTGCTGTTCCGCAACAACATCACGTTGGAGAAGCTGGACCGACCCCCGGAGGGTGTGGATTTGTTTGGTGGCATGGCGGCGCTGACGTACCTGGACCTGGGACACAACAAGCTGGTCCAAATCCCTGAATCTGTGGCCACGTTGAGGGATTTGGAGGTGGGTTGGGTTTTTTGTTGCGGGTTGTTTGTTTGTTCTTTTTTTTTGTTTTGGGCGTGTGGCTGGACGTTGTTGGTGGTGGCGTGTGACACATGAACTGGCGCGGTGCTTTGTTGACAGGTGCTACTCTTGGATCACAACAAATTGCCTCCCGAGGGTCTCCCGTCCTCGCTTGGACGCCTGCGCAAGTTGCACAAGCTGTCTTGCAGGCACGGCAGAGAGGTTGTTTGAGTTCGCCTTCTCTTGTGATGACATGTGCCGCCCCATGTCCTGTGTGTCTCCAGATACAATAACATGATCACCTTCCCATTGGGGGTGTGTGAGGCTGTGTCACTTCGTACTTTGCTGCTTTGTGGCAACGACATGGATTCCATTCCGCCACAGATCGGCAAACTCCAGAAACTTCGGTACGTGACGAGGAGAGAGATGTGCCACTCACGTCACCATGCGGGCGAGCCGTGGTGCCTGTATCCATCCTGCACGCTGCAACTCACCATTGTGCTCGTGGCAACTGATGCGGATGCTCCTGCTGCTTCTGTTGCCGCATGTTTCTGTTCCGTGCTTCTTGTGCTGCTACTCCAGAGTGCTGTGGGTATCAGAAAACAAGATTCGAGAGCTGCCAAAGGAACTGGCCAAGTGCTCACACATCAGCGAGCTTCGGGTGGGCATTAACCCGATGGTGCCCAAGTGGAAGAAGCTCATTGCCAGTGGCACCCCCAAGTTGATGTGGACGTGTCGCCAGCTGGCCATGGAAGCTGAGCGAGGGGACCCACCTGTGATGGAGTGCGTGCGGAATATGATTGTCTGCGCGTCAAAGGATGGCTGTTTCGTCACGCACTGTGGTGCGTGTACATGACCAGGTTCGACTACATGGGCATCGGTGAAGAGTGCATGGTACCAGCCGCAGAAGCCAAGCTGTGGCACCGAGCAGCCATTGAACGATCAGAGAAGTCCCGCTCTTTGGCGTTTGGCTGGAAGGATCTCAAGGAGGTGCCAGAGGAGGTGTTTGAGCTGGCATACCTGCGGGAGCTGAAAATTGGTGTGTCCTCTCCCCGGGCTGCTGTGCCTCTTCGTGTTTGCGGTGCAGTTGCTGTTGTGTGCTCACGGACGGTGCTGGTTTGTGGTTTCGCGCTCACGACGCCTCTCGTGGCTTTTCTTTTCACATACGGCAGTGGGCAACGATATCGTACGTGTGTGTCGAAGACGCGTGTGTTTCGACTGGCACTGACGCCGAGTGCTGCTGTGTCATGCCGAGGCAGAAGTACATTCCGGAGGATCTACGGAAGCTCACCAACCTTGAAGTGCTGCACCTTCACAAGGACCGCATTAAAACAGTCGCCCCCATGGCGTTTGAAGGGCTTCAAGCGCTGCGGTCCGTGAGCATCGAAGACAACAAACTCAAGGTGGTACCGCGCAGCCTCCCTCATGTCACGTCGCTTGTGGACCTGTTCTTGGACTACAATCGCTTGGAGCATCTACCGGCGGTAGGCACCAGTTTGGGGTGATGATGCCGCGTTTGGGGGATTTGAGGGCTGATGGGGTCGGTTTGGTTGTGGGTGCCTGGCAGAACTTTGGTCACATGCTCCCCAAGCTGCAGAAGCTTCACGTCTCCCACAACAAGTTGGTGGACCTGCCTGCTTCCCTTGGGTTGGTGGAGACCCTTCGTGAGTTGTGGATGTCCCACAACAAGGTATGTGGGGCGCTCGCCACACAGACGATGTCGTGTTTGGATCTTCATCTGACTTGTATCGGTGTGCAGTTGACTCGCCTTCCAGACTCGGTTGACCACCTGACCCAGCTCGTGTCTCTGCGAGCCAATCGTTAGTAGCTTTGGGTGCCTACACAGCGCTATCGGCTGTGGTCTGATTGTCACCGCCTGACACATCGCACCGCGTGGTGTGAGGAACACGCAGGAAACAAGATTGAGCAGCTTCCGCGGGCATTTTGCAACCTGCGCCTCAAGGAACTGCAACTTGCGGACAACGTGTAAGTGTGAAATGGTCAAGCAACTGCATTGTGGTGGTGACCTCATTGTTTGGGCTCATCGTGGGTCGGGGTATCATTGCAGCATCGAGCACGTGCCACACTACTTTGCTGTGTCACGATTGCGCACGACGCTGAAGACCCTGATCCTCAGCTCGAACCGCATCCAAGAGGCATGTTGGCTTCCACATCGACTTCGTATTTTGTGCGTGCAGTGGTGGTGACCATTGCCTTTCTTGGTTGCGCTGTGGTGATCACAGGTCACAACTGAGCTGCGCCACTTTGGTTGCCTCAAGCGGATCAAGCTTGACAACAATCCACTGGTGTCCCCACCAGTCGAGGTGCCATCGTGGTGGTGTTCTTTGTGGCTGGTGCCATGTCGCTCACCTGAGTTTTTCTTTTGATTTCTTTTTGTTTGTTTTTGGTGGTCTCCAAACCGGTGTTGCTGAGCAGTGCACCGCAAGTGTGGATGCTCTTTTCGACTACTGTGCGCTGCGCTACCGACGCACAAGGGAGTTTATCAAGGCGGCGGGCTATCAACAGTTCATTGTGGACCAGCGACGACTTGTTCCTGTTGTGTCGGCTTGTCTTGTCGGAGGGGCGGGGCACTTGTCCGAGGAAGACCTTGCCGAGTTTGACAAAGAGGCACACCGATACGTCAACGGCAGGGTGTACGAAGTGGATGAAACTGCAGAGCATGTCATTCGGCCGTTTGTGGTGCGTTAGCAGTCTGGCCTTGAGGAATACGTTGTGCGGGTTGAGTGTGGCGTGCAAGTCAGCCCTGGTCAGAGCAGTGCTGACGTTGCTGCGTTGGTGCTGTATTGTGGTGATGCCGCTGCTGCTTAGATTCTTCGCCACAAGCGTGCCGATGCAATGAGGGCGATCATGGTGCGCAAGCTTGTGAAAATGTTGGATGCGTGCCGCATCAACAAGTGGGTGGATGAAGGCAACTTTTCTCCCAATGTGTCACGCCCGTGGGGACCACGCAAGAAGTTTGTGCGGTGCTATGCCATCACAGCAAGTGCGTCGGCGGTAGTCGGGGGGGGGGGGGGGTGGGGGGGGGGGGGGGGCTTGGATCGTGTCGTAGACTCGACAACAGTGCTCACTTTGCCGTGTGCTGCGTGTGGATGGTCTGCTTGCAGATGCGTTGTTCGGAAGCAATCAGGGTCGAGGAAGCGTCCTGCAACGTGCTCTCGCTCGCAAGCATGTCTACTTCAAGGGCATTGAAGAAGGTCCTGACATCTCGTTCATTGGCATCCTTGATACGCTTCGAAACTACAGAGTGCGTCGGTGGCATGCGTACTTTTCTTCTTCAATCACTCTGCTGCGGCTGGTATGCTGACTGACTGCTTGTTTCACTGGTTTGGTTTGTGGCAGGGGCCGTATGGCGTACGTTTTGGTGATACACTGCCGGGTTGGTTATAGTTCCGTCGCCAGGACTCCTGGCCCAGGAGTGCCTTGTGTGCTCCGGTGGCTATGCATGCGCGCGTGCTGTGCACTTGCCATCCCCCGTGTCACCATTGCATGATGATGTGTTTGGCCCCAGTTTGTTGGCACAGCCATCGACACCGTGGATTTTGCCGACCCTGCTCTGAAAGAGTTCCGTGATCCTAGCGCCACAAAAGTGGTCAAGACCCACTTTCTGACCATCGCCAATGTCGGCGCCGCAGGTTGGTGGTGGACACGACGACTGTCTCTGCGTGGAGCTGTGCACTTGCCCCGCCGGCGCTTGCGTGCCACGTCCCTCACGCGGTGATGACGCTTTGTCCAACCCGCTGTGTTGCACCAGAATCCAAAGGCACGGAGGGCGCTGGGGATGGGTCCGAGAGTGACGACTCGGACAACCCTGGTGGGAAGCAGGCAGAGGATGCGCAGCAGGAGGAAGTCGATCCCGCCGACGTCATTTTCCGCGAGTACGACACCAAGTCGGCGCTTGTGGTGCAGCGCTGGCTGTGGTCGCCAGAGGACCGCCGTCACTACGAGCGAGAACAAGAAGTACGGTGGCATGATGCATTCCACACCTGCGATGGCCTGGCTGTGCGGGTAGGGTGTTGGACGAGTGGGTGACATGGCAGTGTGTTTTCTTCCCCCCCCCCCCCCCCCCCCTCTCTCTTGCTTCGTGTGTGTTCAGGCCGTGGATCGCTTGCTTGAGATTGTCAAGGAGGAAGCTGAGGAGCTGCCAGAGTCCGCTGATGGCAAGCGCACGTTGAAGATAGAGGTCCGGCGGTGGAACGCTGATATCATTGAGCGACGCACCCTTGCCAAGGCGCAGCTAAAGAAAGCCACTGCTGAGCTCCGCGAGTACAACCAAGCAGCGACAGAAGTAGGTGCATCACCAACTTAGCTTGTGCATTTTTTTGCTGGTGGTGGTGCTTGGTGTGGTGTTGGTGCTGCTGTGTGCATTGATTGCTGATTGTGGGTGATGTCTCATTATCTGTGTTGCCACCCAGCTCGTCTCCCAACGCCACCAGTTGCTGCATGGCAACGATGACGAGGTGGATGACGAAGACGACCTCCGGGACGACATTGCCGCTGCGCTGGAAGACCTCTTCGGTGCACAGGACGACTACGAAGACGCGGTGACAAAGCTGGACGGTCTTCGTGGCGAGCTTGGGGATTTGGGGATGTTGCGTGGCAAGCGACGGCGCCGTCGCGCCATCGACAACTACACCAAACGTATGCAGGAGCGGCGTGTCGCAAAGGTCGGTTGTTTGTTGGGGTCGCAGCCCAAAACGGTGGTGTGGTGGTGTGCAGCAGGGTTCGTTTGACGCCGCGTGCTGATTGTACTGTTCTTGTGCGGGACAGTTCATCGACAAGCAGCGCATGCATGCACATCTTAACGAGTGGCGGCGACCTTGGGATGGCATTGATGGTGCCGACTTCAAGGCCTGGAAGGTCGGTTGCTGGCTCACGTTTGCGTGTCTGGTGGATGGGTGCATAACAAGAGTGTTGCTGCTGCTCTGCGACAAGCAGGGTGGTTTGGAAGAGGTCACGGATGCCAAGGGCAACACCACGTTGGTGACACCGTACATGCGCGCGATGGAAGAAATGGAAGACGACGATGACTTGCCGTTGACCACAATGGAGCGGCGGGTCGCAGCTGTGAAGAAGGGGTTTGGTGCTGCGTTTGGGCAAGTGAAGGAGGCTATGGGGTTCTGAGGTGGTTGGTGGTCACAAACATACGTTGTCGTGCCATGCCGCATCATTGTTATTGCTATGGTATCATCACGCATCCCTATCTCAGCGAACCAGACTGGCGCAGCTCGCAGATACACTATGCCATCCTACAGCAAAGTTGAATTGAAACAGAAGAGATCCGGCCATGCCCGTTACCCACACACCCCGCTCCCGCACACACA
>Ga0213833_1003125_pt1 | contig 10305 bp, 15 predicted proteins | sample SWATP21_FD_160575 | JGI IMG/M metagenome (GOLD analysis project Ga0213833, IMG submission 160575) | Coastal seawater microbial communities from Marineland, Florida, United States - SWA TP2 #1 | ecosystem: Environmental > Aquatic > Marine > Coastal | place: USA: Florida | collected 2016-08-14
AATGGTTGTTTCATCGCCGCAGTTGAGTCGCGTGGAGCAAGCCCGAGGCTGCCTCGACCAAGCACTCGCCATTCGCAAGCGGCACTTGCCGGCGGACTCTGTGGTGCGTAGCCCCCTGAACCCCCTCCCCGCGCGGCGTTGGCATGCAGCACGCTTGACCACGCCTGTGATGCATGTGCGGCCTCTGCTAACGCCCTACAGCTGCTGGCTTCGAGCAAGCAACACGTTGCAGCGGTGATGCGGATGCAGGTGCGCCTACAGCTAATACGTTGGTTGCCGGGCGCTTGAGTCAAGCTCAACGCTTGCTGGTTGATGGCATCGCAGACTAGCACCAGCGAATCACTTGCCAGTGCTGAAACCTTGCTGCGGGAGGCGCTGGCTACATGTGAGCAGCACTTCGAGCAGAAGCAAGGTGTCCCGTCAGCACCGGATGGAGCTGTGCCCGAGCTGCGTGCATCCAACCTGGCGATTGCGACTGCCCAGAACAACCTGGCGGTGCATTTGAAGTCCACAGCTGCGCAGCGCAGTGGCTTGCCGCATGATGCATTTGCAGAGGCATACAAGCTGTACTCGGACGCGCTCGATACAAGGACCAAGTTGCTAGGCCCGACCCATCCGGACACCATCACCACAGAGTACAACCTCGCCGAAGTGCTGCGGTGGGTTACGGGGCGCATTGCTGTGAGCGCACGCTACCGATGTGTAAGGGCATGGCGTCTGCAGGGCAATGGGTGACGAGGACGCTGCGGTACAAGTACAATCTGGCATTGTAGACAAGCTGTCAAGTGGCGAAACTGGCGACAGAACGGATGCTGAGCCGACAGTATCATCCAGGGAAGCTCGGCGCCGCGAGAGATTGCGACGTCGGGGGCGCAAGTAGGTGGTGCTTTACCACGGAGTGAGCCGCTGTAGTGCAGGCTGGAGATGAGCTGTCTGATGAGTAGGGTGGCTGGTGCGGTGCAACAGTGATGACAAAACCAGTAGGTTGTTTCTGTAGCTAACCTAAGCTAGTTCACCCGAAGCCTGCAGCATGCGCGGCTCAACTCCAACAGAACCAGCTCTAGGCTTTCTTGTTGGCAGCCACCAGCTTCGCGGCCTTGGCCACTTGCCTCTGCCGAGCGGCCGCCTCACGCTCCGCATTGATTGCGGCACGTGAGCGTGGAGGGTTGCGAGCCATCCGAGCCGCCTGCAAGTTTACTGCCCGCAACACGGCTTCGCGAGTCACCTGGGTGCTTCCATTGCTCACGGCCACTAGACGTGCCAGCGTCGCCAACACGTGCAAGTCTTCAACCTGCAAACGCCCACACCAACCAATACGATCAGGCGATGTTGGCGGGGTCCGACAGCGTTGTACCCCTTCGTACCGCGCAACCTGACTTGCGGGCCGCCAAAATCTGCTCTTCCAGGGCACGAGCGCCAGTGGTCTCAGGCTCAACATCACAAGCGAGCATCCGTGTGGCTGCAATGTACTGGCGCAGAGCATCTGGTGCAACCTCAGACGCGCCACCAGATGTTCCACTAGCCTCAGCCGGTACCCACGGGACCATAACGTCCGCAGCGATCAACGCAGCGCTCTGAGCGCTCAGCAGTAGCATGGGATACTCGGCAAGGAACCCGATTTTCTGCCCGTAGCCGAAGTCATAGCTCAGCTGCACACAATGCCGAGTCAGCGATGATCAGGTCGCGGCGGCAACGCGGCTCAAACCTTATTCGTCGTGCTCACTTCTGAGAGCGCAGCCAGGTTTTCTTGGGCCTGCTGGTTCAGCTGCGAGGAAGTCAGACACGCGCACACAGCGGCGCCAAACGAGACAAACAACGTACCATGCCGGGGGTTAGCACCGTCTCGTCCACAATCAAGCACGTGCCGGAGGCCAGCTGCAAAGGTGCTGCCTTCAACCGATTGGAGATGTTATCCTGCAAACACCACGGTCGGTGAGTCGCAGGGGTGCCAAACCACTGGACAACCGCAAGCGCAGACCGCGCGGCTGCCACAACCACGGCCCCAGCCAACACCCGTTGCATACCTTCGCCGGCACAAGACGGACATCGCACAGAAGCGATCGCGACAGGGGCAGGGCAACACAGTGCGGCACCAATGCGTTGTAAACCGACGCGAACACACGGCCTGCCGGTGACGCCTTCGCGGCGAGCGAAGAACGCGACACGCCGAAACCAGCCGCAGCAGTCCCGGTCACTTCGGGCGCCTCAGTCGCAGCCAATGCAGGCAACCCCACAATGTTCAGGCTGAGCTTGCCCAACGGCATGTCATCGACACGGGCATGGACACGACTAAGCATATGAAGCAGCACAAACTCAGCCACAAGAACATCGCCTGCAGAGACACGGCAGCATATGGCGATCAGTTCAATCCCACAGCTGGTGGTGCAAGCACCCCACTTGCATACACACCGCGAACATGGCTTGCAATGTACTGAATGGCGCTTTGACGCAACTTGGCCAGCCCTTCGCCCAGCCCGGCCGGCGACACCTGGTCCCGTAGAAGAGTACGTGCCAGCTCGGAAGCAACAGCGGCGCGCGATTCTTGTTCGGCGTCACCGTGACTAGACGATGCTGGGTCACCAGCACCAGCTCCGGCCACGGGTGCGGCCGCGTGTGCTGCTGGGATCCACGTAAACACAGGCGTGGTACGAGCTGAAGCAGTGCCCTTGGTTTGCAGCGCGGCTTCAATGCCAGGAATGGCCGAGCCAGCGAGACACACGCGTCGGCGCACTGCACACACACCCCAGTGAGTCGATGGGCCGCGGTGGCCCTCACGGTCACCGAGGACGTACATATGCAGTGAAGGCGCGGGACTAAGCTGGCCGGAGGGTGGCGAGCAAGCTCTTCTTCGGGGTCAGTGAGCCCCATGCCGTTCACAGCCATCGCCAACGCAGCAACACGCGGGTCTTCAGCCTCCTCCGGAGCGTCACCGCGTGGGCGGTGGAGTGAAGCACTTGGGTCGATGCTGAGCACGCCGACAAACTCCCACACTTCGTTCAAGCGAGGCAGTGGCGGCTCGTTGGGCAGTCCAGACTCATACATCTGCACAAGCGTTCGCGCTTCGTTGGTCACACTTGCACTGCACGCCTTCACGCTGACAAAAACTTACGCGCACGAGGCATGGAGGTGCAATGGGCCCCACGGCGCTGTCGTCAGCACCAAGCGGAAGGCCCAGGTCGAAAGCGACGGCATCTGAAGCCCTGGCTGCACCCGGGGAGGCCCCACTGCTGCTTGCGGGTGCCGCATCAGCAGAAGCCGCGGGGGTGGTGGCGCTGGAGCCTGCACCGGCGCCTGTACCTGCGCCGCTTGCTGTTGGCGGTGCGGTTGTGCGCGCTCGGACGCGCACGCGGACCCGTTGTCGCTTGCGAATGTCGTCAGCAGGCAACGCCGGAGCCTTCGTTGCACCCATGGCCTCGTCACCATCCGTGGCAGGCGGGGGTGACGGCGCGTCAACTTCAGCGCGCGCCCTCGCACGCTGTTTCGTACGCGGAGTGTGCGCGGCATCGCTTGCCATCACAGCGCCATCGGTAGCTCGCGCAGCAGACTTGTGTGCCTCCGTCAACCACGTAGACTCCGCAGGCACAGGAACGCAGTAAAGTGGCACCCTGACCGCATGAACTGGTTAGTCATCGTGCTGGCCCATGCGCAGGCGCTTCGGCACCCACCTTTCGCGAGTACTTCCCGCGAGCGGGGAAGCTGTGCGGCCGTGGGATGGGTGGTATGCATCAACATACAACGCCGGGACAAGTTTCGCTGAGAGAATCAGCCGTGAGCGCAGGGTCATCAGCACAGCCATGCGGCCACGACCGCAACATTCACACCTGGTTCACCGCCTTCGCTCGCTGGGCTGTCCACCATTACCGCGCTGAAAAACTCGGGATTCTGCATATCTTGCACCATGCCTCGATAGCGCACCAGCTGACCATTCGAGAGCTGCCCACAAGCAATGCCCTTGCGTGACAATACAGGGAGCTGCGAGCGTCGCTCAAGTCAAGTTAGCCGCGGAAACGTGACAGCGCACACAATGACACAGCACAACGTGTCTCGAAAAACACAACAACACCCACGTTATTGACATCGTTCGTGTCCAGAAGCTGCCGCAGCTGTGCGGTCACGCCCCAATCGCTGGAGGCAACGGCTTGGACCCACGCCGCTGGGGCGGCTGTAGACTGTGCTTGCCCAACGGCGTCATCCCCAACAAGGCTCGTGGCAACAGCTGCATCCAGACCACGCTGCAGCGCTGCCAGCGGCTTGAAGTCTTGCAAAGACATGACGTTCGTGTGTCGGCGCCAAATCAACTGAGTCGATGTGGTGATGTGGGCTGAGTTTGATGGACACGCATGATCTTGGGGAAGTGTGTTTCTTGCACGGAAAACATTTCGCGCTTCCGCGGCCGCGAGGGGAATGTGTGCCAAGCGAAATGTCGCGGCCGCGGCTACAGATCCGTCAATGCTGCGGGGGTTGTGGTTCTAGTTTGTGTGGGGAAGTGTAGTGTGCGCTTGGTCGTGCTAGAGCGTGCATGAGCTTTAGTATGGAGAACGGGAAAGGCTCAGGCAGCCCGCCCGGAGGCCCATACGCCCAGGCTTACCGCACTGGCATGCAAGCTGCGACCACGGCTGTGCAGTACGACCAATCGCAGCAAGCCCATCTGGCATCTCAGTGGTATCGCGAAGCTGCGCGACACTTGTCGGCAGCAGCTGGCTTCTGCCATGACCCGCCTACGTACGTGGGCCACCTCTCAACGGGTGTGCGCGGGTCGCTCATAATCACACGTTGTTCTCCCAGCGCTGCACAGCTTCGTCAAACGGCGGCACAGTACTCCCAGCGAGCAGATGTGTTGGCGTCCTTCATTCGACGATCCTTGACCAGCGCTCCAGCGACGACAGTTGCGCCGGCGCAAGCTTCCAGGCACTCTGCTCCACCTACCATTGCTGACGTAGGCTTCTGCAGTCGGCACGCTAGCTGTGGCACCTGCTAACTGTCCTACTCTTACAGACCGACCCCCCTCACAAGAAACTCGAGGACGAGGCCAATGTTGCCTTGGAGAAAGGGGTAAAAATGGATGAGGCTGAACACCCAAAACTGGCGCTGCCTCACTACACCAGCGCTGTGGAGCTGCTGGTGAAAGCCCGGGATGTAGCCACGGACGCTGCCGTCAAACAACGCCTGGCGCAACTAGCAACACAAGTTCTGGAGCGGGCTGAAGCCATCAAGTCTGGAGCACCTCGGCGATCCGCCACAACTCAGGATGCGTTGAAAATGGTCAGCCTGTTCCCTGAAGCCCCCACTGCTCCGTTGCCTCAGACGGCGAGCGCTCCTGCACCGGCTCCCCCGCGTGCCAAGGCCCCCGGCCCCGCAGCAGCCAGCCGCGCTGGCGTGGGTGCTGGGGCTGGGGCTGGGGCTGGGGCTGGGGCTGGGGCTGGGGCTCGTGCTGGCAGGGGCAGACCCTCTCAGAAGTCGTTGAGCCGCGGGGAGAAGGCTGTACTAAAGCGCTCTTCCGTGGTGAATGGTACGTAGGGGGGCCTAGCTTGGCAGTGGTTCAAGGGCGTGTGTGACTCTATTGAGCTAGGCAACTTGTACCTGCCCTTCATGCCCGAGGTGGACTTGCAAGGTCCCCACAAAGAGCAGTTCACACTTCCGCGGCCGTTCGAGGATCCAGATGGGCTGTTAGCCTTGTCACCAAAGCAACGCAAGCATCTTGGTGGCTGGAAGCGCCCTGCAGAGTTCATGAAAACACCGTCGGGCAAGCCACCATGCATGATCAACCTGATCAGCCCATATACCATCACGCAAGACCTGGTATCCGACTGTTCGTTTGTGGCGTCACTCTGTATCACTGCTGCGTATGAACGACGGTTCAAGAAGCAATTAATCACCAGGTGCGTAGCTACCCCGGGTGCCAGTCTTGCGACTGGCCTCACATCGGCCACCGCAGGATCATCTACCCCCAAGACCGCCTGGGACTGCCCGTGTACAACCCCAGCGGCAAGTACATGGTAAAGCTATTCTTCAACGGAGTCATGCGGTATGGAACAGCACGTTGGGGCACACTTGGAGTTGTTCTTTTGCTTGACTTCTTGATTTGTACGGTACAGCAAAGTGATTGTGGACGACCGTTTGCCTGTCGACAAGCGCAATAAACCCCTGTGCTCGTTCTCTAATGCTGGCAACGAATTGTGGGTACGTTCAACGCCAGCAGTCTGCCGGCCATGTTGTAAACTGTTCACCTGCGGATGTGTGTTCAGGTAAGCATCATCGAGAAGGCATATATGAAGGTGAGTGCGGCATGTTGCGTTCCGATATTCCGTTCGTGCTCTAATGGTTTGCCCTGCAGCTCAACGGTGGCTACGACTTTCCGGGCTCAAATTCTGGAATTGACCTGTACTGCCTCACTGGTTGGATTCCCGAGCACTTTCGATTCGATAGTGATGGTTTCGACAAGAAGGTGCGCATTGGATGACGTTGCACAGTAGTGGGTGCCATCTCATGCGTTGCTCCTGTAGCGTACTTGGGAACGCCTCGTCAGCGGTTACAAGCACGGTGATTGCTTGATCACCATTGCCACTGGCAAAATGTCCGAGGCTGACGAAGAGAAGTGGGGCCTCGTACAAACGTAAGCTTGTCTCCTGCCAGGGTCTATGCGAATCTCACGCACACTTTCATAATCAACGCGCCAGGCACGCGTACGCAATCCTTGGCGTTCAAGAAGTGCGCGGGATTCGACTGCTACAAGTCAAGAACCCGTGGGCACACAAGCGCTGGAAAGGCGCCTACTCTGCGGGCGATACGACCCGATGGACACCGTTCTTGAAGGCTGCGTTGAAGGTGATGCCACATGCGGTATTCACGAGTGCTTACGCTAACGAGTGTTTGGTATGCTGCCAGTATGACCCAGAGCACGCACGCCAGTTCGACAACGGCATCTTCTGGATTGACTACGACTCCATGCTGAAGTTCTACCGCAGTATTTACTTCAATTGGAACCCTGGTTTGTTTGCTTCCCGGCAGGTTTGTGTGCAGCGTGAGCAGACGTCGCCTCGGGGTGGCCTCTTACCCTGCTTCCTCGTGTCCTTCCTCACAGCAACTCCACGCAAGTTGGAACTTGAAAGCTCCTGGGCCGGTAAATGACAGCTACAACATCGGGTACAACCCGCAGTTTGGACTGGTTGTTAACGTGCCCCGCCAGATCAACGGCCGCCCTGGTGCTACTGCCGCAGTGTGGCTTGTGCTGTCACGCCACGTCACACGAACAGAGGTCACCGACGAATCTCGTGATCGGTGGGTATGCTGCTGGTTTCGTCGTTTGGCATGCCTCACGTTCACGTGCGCGCTGCAGTGAAGGTAGGATTGGAGCTGGTGGCGACGCAGCGGACCCGAATATGGACTATCTTGCAGTTCATGTGTATGACAACAAGCCTTCGGGTGGCTCGACAACGGAAGCGCGTGTGGTTCCACGGCGCAAGTTTTATCCGCGCAACCCGCTTGTTCGCGGGACGTACAGCAACAACCCACACTCGCTCGTGCGCTTCGACGTCAAACCTGGGCGCCATGCGTACACGCTGTGCGTGTCCCAGTACAAGCGGCTACGAACGATTGACTTTTCGCTGTTTGTGTATTCAATGGCGCCGGTTACCCTGACAGCAGCCCATAACCCATTCCATGAGGTGTATGTGGATGGCGAATGGACACCTGCTACCTCCGGAGGCAACCCTCGACATAGTGGTTTCTTTGATAACCCACAGTTCACGCTGACACTCCCCAAACCAACTGTCGGCACGGCGGGCGACCTAACGATTCGGCTGGAGGCTCCAGTTGCTTTCGCCTCACAGGTGCGAGTACTCGCTACCGAGGGCAAGCGCGCCTGCGACGCCAAATCGCTGTCGTTAGAGGTGGCATCGTCTGGGGACTATCGCCATGGGTTTTCCTGCGCAGAAGCTGCTGGCGTGGAACACGGGTCGTACGTTCCTTGCTCGAAGCGATGGCTGCGCGGACCTGGACATTCACACGTGGTGGCTGTGCCCAGATACGTCGTACTTGTGTCAGCCTTCAAGCCTGGCTCTGTCGGCCGGTTTCGGCTCATTGCTGGCTACTCGCATGGCGTCCCAAAACTTAAGCCTACTGGTGAGCTGGGGGCTGGAATGTGCCAACGGACGGTCAAGGGACGTTGGAGTGCCGCGGATGGCACCGCGGCGGGGTGTCCTAACCACCACAACTATACTTCAAACCCATGCTTTGTTCTCAAACTGCGCAAATCTTCCAGCATGTTCATGCGGCTGCGCGTACGTTGTAAGGGGTCAGAGTGTGAGCATTGGGATAACAGCGACCTCGCTGTGTTATTTCCAGGTGCCCAACACGATGGCGCCGCCGTCGGCAAATATGTCGATGTTCCTCGTGCCTCCAGAAGCTCGGCCACGCATACCTGAACGTGCGAACATAGCAGATGCCATTATCACGACTAACAAAGGGGTGTATTCGAACCCACCTGGTGGCGTCGTCTCCGAGCTGGGCCCTGGCGGAAAGGGGGTCCACGTGCCAGCAGGAACCTACGTGTTGGTTCCGTCTACCTTCAAACCACATCAGCAAGCTGAGTTCGAGGTGTCAGTATGGTCAACTGCTGAGGCATGTGACGTCGACCTTGTGCCGGGATAGCCAGCAAAGAAGTAGACAGTATTGCATGTTCAATTACACTGCTTCCGCACAGTACTAGTGCTGCCGGCCGCGCTACTTTTTGGTCCTGGCACCGCTCAGTGGCGCGGCAATGCTAACCTTGCTGGTAGCTTTGGCACGTGGAAGCACCGCGTCTCGGATGAACGTATCCAGCCTGCGCAACGATTTTGTCAGGAATGCGCCGGCGACGGCACGAAGCTGCCTGTGCACACCTCTGATCCAAAGGTAGATAAGGGTTGCAGCATTTGAAACAGGCTGCAGCAGCGAGGGCTTCCACAAACTCGCTGTACACAAGCTCGCTTGCCCCTCCTGTTTGTGCGCCCTCGTCTTCCTCAGCTTGCTGCACAGCTGCAAATAGCGCACGGGCAGCTTTCTCGGACAGGGAACTGCCTTCCATAATCCGACAGTCCTGGCATGTCACACTTGACCCGTAAGAACTTCGTTGAACCCGGGCCAGAGGTGGCCCTGGTGGCACAAACAAGGCGTCTTACCTTGAGCAACTGCAGAAACTCCTTGGTGTTCATCGTGTCTGTATGCGCAAATGCCCCATGTGTGCGGTCAGCAGCCGCGTACGCCAAAAACAGTCGCTTCAGTCCGGCTCTGTGCCGCTGGAACACCAGTCGACACTGATGACAGCACGCGCAGCGTCAGACGCCAGAAGTTACGAGCAGTGATTCTCGCCACCGCGTACCGTATGCGAGTTAATGGCTGTGCGGAAAGCGTCGTGGTCCGCTCTAGCGGCGTATGGCAATATGCTGTCCGCCATGATCCGCCTCACAGCATCTTCCAACGACGCCGAGTGGGCGTTCACATAGGCAGCAAGTCGGACAAGTGCTTCTGCAAATTCCGGGGGCACAAGCTCCCTGCGAGGTTGATGCATGGGACATCAGTCATTACACCCCTAACCCAAGCAGGCCCAGGAAACGTGACGTACGAGTCTGGGTTGTCGAACGTGAGGCGATCGCCGCTACCAGGCCCTGCGACCATGTCGTAGTTTTTGTCTGCGGCGTCGAATATGAGCTCCAGCGCAGTTGTGTGTGCAGACGAGCGGCCACGCAAATGGCAGTCTTTGATGAATTTCCACCAGCCTTGCCTCGTCAGTGTCGCGCTACCATCCTCATTGCGGGTGCTGCGGGGCAGCAAAGTTGTTGGTACCGGCTCAAACAGCAATACAGGAGCATTCACGCACCTGTAAAAGCGGAAGATGCTTTTGATGTCATCAAAGTACTGATTCAACGCTGCTGTTGCCCCCTTCGCTTCGCCGATTGCAAGTTGCAACACAGCAGCTGCCGCTGGGGCTCCAGCGCCACTCCCCGCCCCGCGTTTTGAATGGCTGCTGCGGTTGTGCTGAACGTTTTCCCCGGTGATGCCAGGCATGGCAGCAACCACGTCTGCGATGTTATCTGGGTTAATGTTTGTAAACAGAAGCTCTTCTCGGGCACGCCGCTTGTCCGTCAAGCGCAATGGCTTGTTGTTGAGTTTTGCCTGTGCGTGGTACCACATCGACCACCAAGGCAGGTAAGCTGTTTAGCTGCGTGGCAAGCGCAATGGCCCTCTCACATCAAGCAACTCCCAAAGGAAGTGTGTCACATTGTCGTGGAGTTGTGGCCAAACTGTGGACGCAGCTGCGACGCAAAC
>Ga0213833_1003128_pt1 | contig 10298 bp, 5 predicted proteins | sample SWATP21_FD_160575 | JGI IMG/M metagenome (GOLD analysis project Ga0213833, IMG submission 160575) | Coastal seawater microbial communities from Marineland, Florida, United States - SWA TP2 #1 | ecosystem: Environmental > Aquatic > Marine > Coastal | place: USA: Florida | collected 2016-08-14
GTTCAGCTGGTTCGTCAAACGCGTCCGACAACGCCAGATGCCGATCCCATGTGTAAAGAGTATCTCACCTGGGGTGCGGGTCCTCGGGCTTCTCAGTACCTGATCTTGGGTGGTAAAGCACGGGCAGTCCTGCAAGGCCGTTACAGCGTGGAAGAAGAGGATATCCGAGCATTGGCACATCCCGTCCTGACCCACCGCTTGCTCACCAACTTCCACGCAGAAGCCAGCGGCATCACTTCCAGTGATATTATTGACAATCTCTTAGCAGACAAGAAATAGATGAGCCGCATACCCTTTCTTAATCCTGCTGTCATCTCCAAGCTGCCACCCATCGCACTCAAAGCATTGCGTGTCGTGGAAGGTGCCATCACAGGTTTACACCAGAGTCCCTTTAAGGGGCAAAGCATCGAATTCTCCGAGCACAAAGAATACACACCTGGCGATGAAATCCGTCATATCGACTGGAAGCTGTTTGGAAAAAGCGACAAGTACTACGTCAAGCAATTCGAAGATGAGACCAATCTCAAATCGTATCTGCTTGTCGATGCTTCGAAATCTATGGCCTACCCAGATCACAGCTCGGTAGATCGTATCAGCAAATTCGAATACAGCGCGACTTTGGCGTTGAGCATCGCGTACGTCATGTTCCGACAGCAAGATGCAGTGGGCCTTTTTACATTCAACGAAGATCTCAATTATCTCTTTCCACCCAAAAACCAACCTGCTTACCTGTTGCCTATGGCCAAAGCTTTGGCCACACAAGAGCCCACAGGGAAGACCTCGTTGGCAAAAAGTATGCGGAAAGTGGCGGAGATCGTTCGTCGACGCAAAATGCTCCTCTTGTTTTCAGATCTTTTTGATGATGAAGAAGACACCAGGATGATCCTGAAGCAACTCGCTTATCAAGGACACGATCTTGTGGTCTTCCACGTCATGGATCCAGATGAATTGGATTTTCCCTTCCGAGAACGCACTTTGTTCGAAGATATGGAGGCTCCAGAGGTCAATCTGCAGATCAATGCACAGACCATCCGTCCATTCTATCTGAAAGAAATGAACGCATTTTTGGAACTCACGAAGGAAACTGCGATGCAAGCAGGGATCGAGTACTGGCGGGTATCCACCGATACACCGATGGAAGAAGTCCTCAATCGATTCTTGGTACAACGCCACCACTTCAGAAGACGGCGTCTATAACCTTCGACGTTTGGCTCTACTGGCTTTCTTCTGTGAGAATACACCGGATAAAAGCCGAAAGAAGAGCTTTGATCAGACTATTGGAGAGCTGAATTTATGAATGGGCTGGCTTTTATACACCCATCTTTTTTGTATGCGCTTGCAGCAGTATCGATTCCTATCATCATCCACCTGCTGTATCGCAAAAAAGCCATCCGATGGCGCTTTGCAGCGATGGAATTCTTGCTACGTTCTTACAAGCGCGTAGCCAGACGGCTGCAGATCAAACAACTCTTGCTACTCATCTTGCGTTGTCTCTTGCTGGCTCTCTTGGTGATGGCATTTGCCAAACCCTTCTTTCAACAAGCCAAAGGCAACAATCCAGTGGCTCCCAGGGCAATTGTCCTTATCGTTGATGATTCCATGAGCATGGGATATCGACACAAGAACAAAGGTCCCACGCTCTTTGAGCAGGCGCGTAAACAAGTCTACGACATGCTTCGAACCATGCGGGGAGAAGACAAAGTGGCACTGCTACGTGGGGCACACTCAACCATCCCTTTCCCTCATGAACAGCTGGAGCTGACCTTCAGCAAAAACACCATCGCGAAAAGACTTCGGGCCTGGCAACCCACTTATCTCACGACAGATCTGTCTCAAGCGATGCGAAGAGCCGCTGAAATCCTCAAGCGTGTCAAAGGCTACCAGCCTCATATCATCGTGCTTTCGGATCTCACACAGCAAGCTTTTGAGCAAAGCAAAATACCAGCTTTGGCAGGACTTTTTACCATCAAGCTGATCCCAGTACGTCCCAAAGAAGCACCACAAAACATCGGGATCACCCATATCCAAACCAATCCAGCGCCATTTGCGTCAGCGAACTCCTATAATTTCTCGGTACACATTCGGAATTACTCAAACAAGACTGTACGTAACTTACCCATCAAGCTCTATCTGAATGGCCAACCACGTACACGCGGTTTTGTGAATGTAGCAGCCAAGACAGCCGTTCAAAAGCAGTTTGTCTTACAGCTCCCGAAAGCCGGATTTTACAGTGGCTATGCCGAGATCGGACCAGATGGATTGAAAGCAGATAACCGATTCTACTTTGCTTTGCGTGCTCGAAAACGCCCACGTGTTCTCATCGTCAATGGAGATGATCGGGATACACCATATCTAGACGAACTGTACTACCTTGAAAAAGCACTAAACAGTCCAGATGCACCCTTCTCGCTCACCATCAAGTTGGCTTCTGGAACACTCCCTTCACCAGCTCTCTTCGATGTGATCTATCTGGTGAATGTGCCAACACTTCCACCAGATTGGGCCCCAAAACCTCGAAAAATCCCTGTTTTTCGGCGAAACAACAAATTCCCGCCATTTCCAGGTGGCAAACCTCTTCGTCCCAGCTCTTACCGTCTGGAACCCGGTGGCACGTCACTGCTTCAGCAATTTGTTCAATCTGGAGGCGGCCTCTTCATCTCTGTGGGGAACCAATTTAACCCAACTTTCTTCAACAATCGTTTACCAGGCTTGCTGCCTAGACGTCTGAGACGAAAAGCACTTGCGGCTCAAGATCTCGATGGTACAGGAACTGCTCTTGAGCGGAACTTCGGTTCCATCCAGACGCAGCACCCTATCTTCAAGACCTTGTACCGAGATGGCATCCTTTTCCAGTCAGCCAAAGTCAGCAAATTGCTGCTGGTAGAACCTCACAGCACCCAAGGAAACACTAGAATTCTCTGGCGCTTTAGCCATGGTCCACCAGCTTTGCTAGAGAGAAAAGTGGGCAAGGGAAGAGTCCTGCTCTTTACTTCCACATTGGATAGAGATTGGTCTGACCTGGCCATCCGGCCTTATTTTGTATCGCTTATGGAGCAAATCACTGTCTATCTCGCAGGTGGCGCACGCTTTCAACAAGGTCAAGGACAACTTGTGGGAGAACCCATCCACCTGGCTTTAACTGGAAATGAATCCGTCTCTGTGCGAACCCCAAAGAAGAAAAAACATCTTCTGACACCCACAGCCAACGGCTTCTCATTTCTCAAAAGCTTCACACCAGGCCTCTACACCTTTGAACGAAAGGGAAAAGCCCTGCGGATTATGCCCAAGGTCATCAACTTTGACGCAAAGGAATCCAATTACACCTTCTTGTCCAAAAAGAAGCTGAACAATATCGGAACCCTCACAGCCAAACAAGCTGGATTCTCCATGCAGCAATCCGAAAGCCTTTGGCCCACTATTTTCCTCATCCTCATCTTGATGTTCCTGGTAGAAGCGCTGATCTTGCGGTTCTTGTAACGCACCTCTCCTCCCCACTCCTCCAAAAGGAGAGTTTCCATGTCGTCTTCAAAAGCCGATGTCTTCTGGGAATCCAAGTTCGCCAACACCCTTGTTCCTCTCTTTATCTTCTTGCTCACGGGATTGGCCATCCTGGTCACCACGCATCTCCCGATGACAGATCTTCCCCAACATCTGGCTATCACATCTATTCTGAAAAACCTGCAAAATCCAGACTATGGATTTGCTCCCTTCTATCAGATCGAATGGACACACACGCTCTACCTTTTTCCCTACTGGCTGGCTCTTTTCTTTGCCAAGTTCCTGCCTTTGGAACTGGCCATGCGCTGTGTGATAACCATCTCCGTGCTTCTTTATCCTCTGGGTATTTTCCTCATCTTAAGGGCTCAAAAAAAGCCTGGTATCTTTGCGCTTTTGACACTTCCTCTTCTGTTTAATCGCGCATTCTTCTGGGGATTCATTCACTTCAATATGTCCATTGGCCTGGCGCTTCTGATCATTGGCCTTCTCCTCTTGCCCAAGCAAAACCTGGGCAAACACCTGTTGATCTTTGTATTAAGCATCATCCTTGTTCTCACACATATCTACGGCCTGGTTTTTCTTTTTGGCTTTGTATTCTTGAATGGCATAGTAGGAGAACGGCGCCAGACCTTATCGTATCTCAAAAGCCTGGCACCAGCTGTCTTGGGCATGGGGTACTGGTTTTGGCTGCAACTCAATGCCAGCTCAGGGTACGGAAAGCTGATCTTCATCTCCCTCTGGACACGGATCTCACAATTGGGAAACTCCATCCTGGGAGGCTATCAGGATTCCACTGAAAATGCCCTTTTGGTCATCTGGGCAGGTCTTCTCTTTTTGCTCTGCTGGAAAGCATTGCCTGTCACTCCAAAGCGCTGGCGAGAAAGTACACCTCTACACAAGGTCTTCTGTCTGTACATCCTCCTCAATATCGTCCTCTACATGGCCCTCCCCTTGCAGACTTTTACTATTAAAATGCTGTACTTTCGGCATGCTTTTCTCTTTGCCTGTCTGCTTCCACTGCTCTGTTCTGTGGAACTCTGGGCATCCAAGCGCAAACTTTTGGGCCCTGCCCTCTTGCTTCTGGCCTTATTGTCTCTTGGCAATACCTGGTTTCACTTGCAGGCTTTTGATCGAGAGGCAAATACATTCCGGCGGATTTTACAGGCGCTGCCTCAAAAGCCTCGAGTGGTTTCACTTATCCAACACAAGCATGGCAAGATCATGAAAACCGCACCTTACGCTCACTTTGCGGGCTACGTCCAGGCCCAAAAAGGAGGACTCATTGCGGTGAGCTTTCCAAGATTCTTTTGGAATATCCCTGTCACCATGCATCCCAAGCACGGAATTCCCAAGACACCGAGAGATCTGGAGTGGCTACCGCAACGCTTTAATTACAAAACCTTCGGATACTACTACCAATACGTCATTGCAAGACATACACCAAGGGTGCTGATCCCTTATTCGGAAGGTTTCCCTTACAAGCTCCAATTGGGCTATGGCCGTTGGCAGCTTTATCGCTATGTCCCCTTCAAGGAAGCCTTTTCTTCCCCCAAGCAAACCCCTAAGAAATAAAGTCTATCAAGAAAATCGGAAACCTTTTCTGGCAAAGTCGAGACAATAGAAGAGAAGACCGGAGTATTGTCAACTCCCCCCGCCTAAAGACGGGTCGCTTTTAACTAGCTGGTTTCAAGCCTAAAGTTGTCCAGATTCAGTTCCAGCATGACTGGAGCTACGCCCCGAGTGAAATAGGTACCGTGCGGATGCTTCTCCAGTCCCACGCTCTACGGCAAGTGATAACGAGAGACTGAAGGGTAGGTCTCAAATGTTGCTTGTGCTCAAACCACTCGGACGCATTGTCGAGGAGACCATTACCCGTGCAAGCGGTGAACGTTAGACCTCAATCATTGAGGTAACTTGAAAATAAGAGTTGGTATCATGCCAGAACAAAAACAACATAGAAAGCCAGGGCAACAAAGAGTCCTTGTGCTTTCCACTGCAAAGAAGCCGTTGATGCCTTGTCATCCTGCAAGGGCAAGACGTTTTCTTAAACAAGGAAGAGCGGCTGTGTACAGAAGGGTTCCGTTCACGATTATCCTGAAGGATAGAGAGGATGGGAACACGCAACCAATTGAATGCAAAATGGATCCAGGAGCCAAGGAAACAGGAATTGCCTTTGTTGCAAGTTTCAAACGAGGAAGTGTGTGCATATGGGCAGCTCATCTTGAGCATAGAGGTTTTCAAGTCAAAAAGGCACTTGATACACGGAGAGGATTTCGTAAAGGGCGGCGTTATCGAAGGGTTCGCCATAGGAAGGCCCGCTTTGACAATCGAACAAGGCCAGAGGGCTGGTTGCCTCCAAGCCTACAAAGTCGTGTCAACAACATCACCAGCTTCATTCGCAAGTATCAACGCTTTGTGAATTTTACAGGTTTCACAGTTGAGCGGGTCAAGTTTGACATGCAGGCTATGCAAAATCCAGAAGTATCGGGGATTGAGTACCAGCAGGGAACTCTGTTGGGTTATTCGGTAAAGGAGTATTTACTCGAGAAATACAAACGCTCCTGTTGCTACTGTGGCAAGACAGAAGTCCCTCTCGAAGTCGAGCATGTTGTTCCAAAGAGCAAGGGCGGTTCAAATAGGATCTCGAATCTCGTTTTGGCTTGCCGTAAGTGCAATCGAAAGAAAGACAACAAAGATATCGAAGTCTTTCTTAAGAAGAGGCCTGACCTCTTGAAGAAAATCAAAGCCGGTCTCAAAAAGCCTTTGCGTGTAGCGGCTGCAGTCAATGCAACACGCAACAAGATTCTCAGAGAGTTGAAGCAATTTGGATTGCCAATAACAAGTACAACAGGTGCAAGAACCAAGTACAACAGAAAGCTCCAAGGCTACCCCAAAGTACACTGGATTGATGCGGCTGTGTTGGGAGAACAAGGCGAATCTGTCGATTTGCTTTCTGGTTCCATCTTACACATCAAGGCTATGGGAAGGGGCGATAGGCAAAGCCGAGCCCCAGACAAATACGGTTTTCCCAAGCGCGCTCCAAAAGCCAGAAAGAAGAGAGTCGAGGTGCTCCAAGAGGATAAGACCTACCAATACCAAACCGGAGATCTTGTGAGAGCTGTTATTTCCAAAGGGAAGTATGTAGGCACTTGGGTGGGTAGGGTAACAGTTCGATTCCCAAAGATTGTCAAAGGCAAGGAAAAGAAAAGATATTTTGCGCTGAAATGCGAAGGGATGAAAAAGTTCGATTTCAAACAAGGAGATTGCAAACCGATACAAAAACAAGACGGGTACGCCTACCACTTTGGTGCAGTGGGATTTTTCCCCACGGCCTGAAGACGCGGCCCCCAATCCTACAAACATTCAGTGGGTGGTTTTTGGTGGAGAGCCCTCCACCACACCTACGCTTTTTTTGTGGAGCCAACAAGATCGAGCTCCAAGGAGTCAGGATGAAGGCAGAAAGCACCAGCAGGACGAGAAGCCGTCCATCTCGCAGTGTCCAGCGTTCCAAGCAGGCCGATACGAACCAGGCCCAGAAACTCGATAAGCAACAAAAGCCCAAAGAAGTTAAAAGTACTTTTGTCAAAGAGGCAAAAGCACCCTCAACAGACGATCTCCAACCCAGCCGAAAAGAAAAGACTCTAGAAATCTCGAAAACAGGTCGCACACTACAACCTGCAGAGTCTCTTCCAGAAACTGCCGCACCTCTAGAAGCTCAAGCAGCTCCCCGAAGTGTAGAGCGCGCACAACCCAATCTACAGAGCAATGGTATGGGCAGCGGTAGCGCACCAGCTTCCCCATTGGACAATCTGGTTTCCCAAAATCCAGATCTGAAAACCAACCAAGATCTGATCAATCACTTTTATGAAAAAGGTGGAAATACTTGGGACGGCGCGCAAAATGCTGCCAAACCGTATGATGTTGATATCAACACACTTTCCCAAAATCGCAATGGTCAGATCAACGCAGGAGCCTCCACGCCTTCCACAGGCACCACAGCTCCAGGAACAGTCACACCGGGACAAACCCCAACTCCGGCTTCGAATCTAGAGATCAATCCCAATCCCACAACTGTGGCCAATGCAGAGCGTTCTCCTCTGGGACGTCTGGCAGCCACAGAAATTCCCAAAAACGCCGAAGTCTACAACAAAGCCTCCGAACTCACAGGTGTTCCAGCCGAAATGATCGCTGCGATACACGGAAATGAGTCCCAATTTGGGAAATATCGCGCTTCTTCACATGGCCCCGAATCAGGCTTTGGTCTTGATCCCCGCTATGTCAAAAATGACTGGGGCAACCAACAGTTGGCCAAACACGGTCTCGGCCAATGGGAACGGGGAACAGGTACAGAGCGCTCTAAATTGCAAAGCGCGGTCATCGCAGCAGAGCACCTTAAGCGAAATGCTGGTTACGCCAACATCAAAGTGGACTCCAATATGAGTCAAGGCGAGATAGCAGGTGCTGTCACTTCTTATGTACAAGGGCACGGAGCCGGAAAGCGCGCCAACCGAAATGGTCGTAGCTGGATGTTCGATCCCAACGACACCAATCCAGTCCCTCGCCATCCAGGTGGTACTTCCATTGGTCGAAACGGCCAAACCATCCGCGTCGCCCCCTCTCGTAAAGAAAGCCTCTTGCGTTGGGATAGCCTCCTCCCTATCGCACAAAAGCATCTGGGACGAGCACAGCAACCCGCACAACCCGGAACCACTCCAACAGCCCCTGCTCCGGCTCCAGCCAACCCAGCTCCAACCAACCCGGCTCCGGTCAATCCAACACCTGCGAATCCAGCTCCCGCAAACCCTACTCCCACCACACCAGTAACGACAAATCCTCATCCTCCCGCAAACAACGGCAATCCGCTCCAGAACTTAGTGGCCCAAAATCCAGATTTACGCACCAATCAAGATCTGATCAATCACTTCTATAATCAGGGTGGAAACTCCTGGAATGGCGCACAAAATGCTGCCAATCCCTATGGTGTGGACCTCAATGCTTTGACCCAAAACCGCAATGGTCAAATCAATGCAGGTGCAGCCCCCGCGCCCACGGCACCGACCGCCCCCGCGGCTCCTGCGCCAAACGCGAGTCCGTTGCAGGAACTGGTGCAATCCAACCCGGGTTTACGCACCAATCAAGATCTGATCAACCACTTCTATAACCAGGGTGGAAACTCCTGGAATGGTGCACAAAATGCCGCCAGACCTTATGGAGTCGATCTCAACACACTCTCCCAAAATCGCAATGGTCAAATCGCTCCAGGAACAGCAGCTCCAGCCAATCCGACTCCTGGCGTAACAGGTCCTGGCGAAGTCCCTCCTGTCCAGGGCAACGGTGAATTGGGGCAAAGAGTTCTGGATGCAGCCAGACGAGAATTGGCTTTGGGTGTGACGGAAAATGCAGGTCGTGATGAAGATCGCGCAGGACACATTCGTAAGTACCGAAATTCCGTAACAGCCCCAGGATACCGACAAAATCGTGGTCCAGAACCATGGTGTGCAGATTTCACCAGTTACGTGTACAAACAAGCAGGTAAGCCCCTTGGTCCCGAAGGAAAAGGCTTTGCTTATGTACCCTACATGAAAAATTGGTTGAAAGATTCAGGGCAATGGAAGGATGTCAATAGCGGTTACAAACCTCAGGCGGGTGATATCGTGGTCTTTGACTGGGACGGTGGAAATCCCGATCACGTGGGTATCGTGGAGTCTGTGAATCCAAATGGTACCATCAACACCATCGAAGGCAATACCAATAACGCCCTGCAAAGAAGAACCCGCAATACCTCTACTATCGAAGGTTACGGTCACCTCAATTAATACCCGACTTCCCATCCCGACTTAGTGTACTTTGCGGGTACTCTAAGGCTTCGAGAATCCTTTCCCTGTCACCACGATCTCCGTCTGATAGGATTTCTGTGCCCCCTCAAAACGACCCTCGATTTTGAAGATCCCACGGTACGAAGTATCCGCCTTTTTGGGTTGAAACTGGAACTTCAAGACACTCGGGATATCTTGATAACCAGGCATAACCATTGGCAGTGTATTGGGCAGCAAAAGCTGAAAGCTCTTTTTGTCGCCTAGCGCTGGATGAAAGGTGATCTTTTCAAGTGAAAATGAAGATGTGGATGTGTGATGTACATGACACCGCAATTCTTGGGACTTGCCGATCTCAGTGGGTGCAAAATGAAGGTGATTTTTGCAATCCAAAACAAGAGGTGGTGAATTCCCCCGTGTGTACACATCAACTTCAATCGATTGCTCAGAACGAAAAACCAACACCAACCTTGCAGACAGTGGTTTCGATTGTGTTTTCGGGGAATGTTCTTTCAAAAAAATCTCGATGGGCAGCTTAGCTCCCTTGTCCAAAGCGATAGGTCCTCTCCCATGAATATTCGTGTGAAAAAGCTGTCGATCCACTCCCACAATATCGGCTCCGATGAGCGTGTCTTTGTCCCCTTTGTTCACAATGAAGAAGCTCTTTTTTTGGACACCAAAGCGTAATTCTTGAGAGAGTTCTATTTTTGGTTGTGGTAAGGAGGTCTGAACGTCCCAAAGCATCCCACATTCCACACAGGAAAAGGGTCCGTCGATAATGCACCCTAGTGAAATAGAAAAAAGCCCCAAAAGCCCGACCAAACATAAGATCCGAACAAGACGAAACAAAACGAGACCAACACGCCCTCTAAAAAAACTCTGAAGCAAATGATTGTTGTGAAGTGGCATAGAAACTTCTCTCTTTTGTGAAAAAACACCATTGTGACCGTAAACTACAAAGAATAGACGCACAATGGCACAAAAAAT
>Ga0213833_1003129_pt1 | contig 10296 bp, 8 predicted proteins | sample SWATP21_FD_160575 | JGI IMG/M metagenome (GOLD analysis project Ga0213833, IMG submission 160575) | Coastal seawater microbial communities from Marineland, Florida, United States - SWA TP2 #1 | ecosystem: Environmental > Aquatic > Marine > Coastal | place: USA: Florida | collected 2016-08-14
CCTCAGCCACCATCAACCACGTCGCCACCGCCACCGCCAAAAAAGTCGAACAAGAAGACGCGTGGTGGCAGAAGCAGCAGCAGTGACAGCAGTAGTGACAGCGATAGCGACAGTGATGGCGGTCTGAGGCGGGTTGCGAAGAAGCGCAGCAAGAAGAAGCGCACCCGGCGTCGCAAAAAGAAGCTGGCACGGGACTTGCGCTTCGCTGTCAATGAAAAGTGGCGCTCGATGCTGGTCAAGTTGAAGGGCGATCGTGTGTTGGCACCCAGGGCGTTCATGATTTCGTGCCTGCAGGTGCTACAAGAGAAGTGCAAAGCAGACGCGGTGGATGAACGGGAGGGTACCCCCATCCAACCGCTGCCTGAGTTCCTCCTCCAGCACTACCTCTTCAAGTTCGGCACCATGGAGCTGGTGAAACTGCGGCTGGCCAACCTGGTGCTCACCCTGCGGCGCACGTACACCACCGATCGCTTCGCCTACATCTTTGCGCGCATGGCGGGCCTCGTGCGTCCTGTCAGTGTCCGGGCTCTAACTGTCGCGCTGCAAGTGCTCTGTGTGGCGTTCCGTGAGCGCCAGCGAAACTTCCCGGGCTACAACACCAGCAGTCTGCCGAAGAACCTACAACTCACCGTCACGGGGCGACAGTGCCAACGTGCGCTGCGGCGTGTCGCGGGCCGTATCCCAGGCTACGACGTGTACCGCGCCAGCACCCGCATTCGCAGGGCCTGCATCATGCAAGCCAAGCGGGACGGGTCGTTGCGTCGCCTGGTGATTCCCTCGGATGACGTGTTGCGCAACACCGCCTCTGCGCGCAGCGTACTGTCCGGCGCGGGCTCATTCCGCAGCGTGCACGGCATGGCTTCGCCCACTGCAGCGGCTGGGCCTGGGCCTGGGGCAGCGGCTGGGGCTGGGGGCACTGGTGGCCGTGGCAGCTTCCGGCGGCGCAAGCAACGGAACGGAGCCGGGAGCAAGCTGGCGACACCTCGTCGACAGCGGGGAAGGGCCGTGGAGGCGATGGGTGGCAGCACACGGCGTGGCGTGGATGGTCACGGGTCACAGTCTCCACACAGCAGCACGCGGACGGCGGCAACAGGCAGCCCCAAGAGCAGCCCCAAGAGCGGTCCCAAGATGCACAACACCAGCGAGGCTGTGGGTGGTGCACGAGCGGCGCGCGCCTCCAAGCTACGAAGAGAAGCGGCGGTGGTGGGGGCTACTCAAGCGGGCAACGAAACTGCAATGCCTGGCGGCGTGCATGCTGCCAGTTCAGACGCCGCGGTGGCAAAGGAAGTGGAAGTAGGCCAGGCGCTGCCGGTGGCAACAGATGGCGATGCTCCGTCCTCCGGGGGGCTCGTGGTCGAGACGTCCCACCACCACGCTGCACGTGGGGGGTTCAAAGGGTGGAACGCACTGCGGCTGGCCGGTATGTCATCGGCGGATGTAGCACAGGGCGCGTTGGAGGCGGCAACTCGAGCGGTGAAGTCGCTGGGACGTGTTCGGGCCATGGAGGTGATTCTGGAGTTGCGGTTGCGTGCGGCCGTGAAAGCCGGGTCGGATGCCATGGCCACCGTGCCTTTAGATGCAAGCGTGGACGGGTTTTGCATTGCGGCACTCAAGGCGACGCTGGCGTCATTTGATGCTGCGGGGCTGTTCATTGCTGACGAGTACAAGGTGGTGTTGCGCGGTTGACTGTTGCGACGCAGGGTGAGTCTAGCACTTCTCACGGGTGTTTGTCCCCCTCTTGCTGGGCGTTGAATGTTGCCTTCCTTCAGCAAGCGGCGTGGGTGTCCGGCCTGCGTGCGGGAAGGAACGTGGCACTGGCGTGTGAGGGTGGCCGTGTCAATGGGGAAGGGCGTTGTTGGGAGCCAGAGGCGGTGTGCGCAGCCGCGGCAGCCGAAGCAGGCCACGTGATCGTGCTGAAGCTCACTGCCAGCGAACAGCGTGCAGCGCAGCGTTTGCAAGCGATGTACGTGCAAGAGTGATGGGTGCCGTTGGCCGTGACTGCAGCTGGGGCACGATACAGCCGCCTTCCACACACAGTAACGCGTTCGGGTTGGCATGTCCGGGCCACGAATGTGGCTTCAGGGTACACGCAAGGAAAGCAAAGAAAAAGATGCGCATTTTGGCCTTCAAGCACACACAGATGCTGAAGACCCGCATCAGCATTCTCACACTGCTGGACGAGTTCTTCTTGGGTTGGGATGTTGGACCAGGCACACGTCAGACGGATGGGACCGCCCCCAAGGAGTGCGTGTTGTGTCGCTCGTGGTGTTCGATGTTGCTGTTGCACAACCATGTCAGGTACATTTCTTCACATGTATGCACTGACCTGGTTGTGTGGCTGTGGTTCGTGTCAGGGCGGGGACACATGGAGCTGGTGGGGAAGGAACAACAGGCAGAGAACCGCTTACGTTCGCGGAGTTCAAAGCAGTGCTGGAGTCGGTACGTTCGTATCTGCAGCTGTTGGCAAGCCGTGCGTGCGCATCCACTGAGACTCACTTATCCTCCTGAGCGTATGGTTTGTTTTGGTGGTTGGTGTTCCTGCCTTGCAGCATGCTTCCCAGACATGACACGGCTTCCATGCAGAGAAACGATCGATTGATGTGTTGTGTTGTGCATTGTAGCTAGCTGGACGTGTGTGATTGTAGGTAATCTTATTACGGCTCACGACCCCCACCAGCCCAAGTCCACACATCGGAGCAACGAGCAAGGACACACACACGCACCCTAATCTAATCAACCACACGGCAGTCATCACTTGTCATCATGACCAGCTCGCACGCTAAAACTCCACCACAACCGTCCCCCGAACGCCTTGCCAGAAGCCTCATCCGTCAACCGCCACACCCCACGGTATGAACCCGGGGCAGTCGGGACAGTCACACGCGCTGATACGTCCACGGTGCGTTGCGCAGCCGTGTGGGCCAAGCTGGTAGCATCCGTCAGCACAGCTGGGACCGACGAGCCAGCCGAAGCCCCGCCAACGTCAGCGATGCCGATGCGGAGTGGCCACGCGAAGTCACTGCCGTTGAACACACGCCACACCTTGTCAAACTCCACCCCGGGCGCGACCACCATGGTGTCGTCAGCACCAGTGACGTGGGTCACGAACTGCACCGGCATGCCTCGTCCACGGGCGGGCAGTGATGGTGCGCAGGAGGGAGAAAGCGTGAGCGTCGGGGGGTCGGCAGCAGGGCTCGAGCTGCCCGCCCCACCCCCATCAAAGGAAGCAGGTGGGTCGCCGGCGACGTCATGTGCCGCATCGGAAGGAACCACATACACCTCAGCTTCTTCCACCGCTGCCCCATACTCCCCCACGCCAGCGTCAGCGTCAGCGTCGGTGTCCACCACGCCACCTACACCACCACCGCCTCCGCTTCCGTGGAGCGTGTGCATGGCGGCTGGCACGGAACCGGTGCAGTGGGCTAACCGCTGGCCACATTGGACGCAGAAGCCACCCCTTTGCAAGCCCTTGGCTCCGTGCCTGCGTTTCCAGTCGCGAAACACGGGCACGGATACCAGGCTTTGCTTTACCAACACGCGTGGGTTCACACCGAGTCCCGTCATGACCCGCACCACTTCCAACCCACGGAAACCCCGCGCAGCCAGCAGCTGTGGGGACATGCCCGCCGCTAAATGCGCAGCTGCCTCGGTGGCACATTGGTGCACGTGGTGTGGTGCAACTTCTTCTGCCACCACATCTGCTGTCACTGCTGCCGGCACAGCTTGCTCCGGTGCGGAAGCGGAACCGGCTCCAACAGTGGGGCGCCGAACGACCAAAGACAGCCGCACCACCGAACCTACGCTGAGTCTCACCGCCTCATCCAGATCGCGTTGGGAGGTGACCGTGATACTGTCTCCATCTTCGTCAACGTAACAAAAACTCATGCTGTCTGCGTGCGTGGCGCTGGGAAGCTGGAACAGCTCCGTGGCCTGGCGACACAGCGCCGACATGCGCACTGGCTTTGGCAACCGTAGCCGTCGCTTCTCACCCAAGCGCTCAAGCTTCACCATTTGCATCATGTCGCGACCTTCATATGCATGTAAAGCGCCGCCTGCATCCATTCTACGTGAGTGAGCCACCGAGAGGGAACTACGTGAGTGCTTGGTTTGTGCGAGCGCTGAGAACATTCCGTCAGCTCAGCGGCAGCACCGTGGAAGTTCCACAAATAGTAAACATGCGATGCGATTTGTGTCTGGTTGGTTTACGCGCTGCTGGGCTTCCACCGTTGCACAAGCATGGCGTGGCCGAGACCACCGGCGGCACACGCTGCCACAATCGCAAGCTCGCCATCTTCGCGGATGAGGCGGTTGGCGGCGGTGGTGACAAGGCGCGCACCAGTCGCGCCGAACGGGTGACCGATGGACAGGGAGCCTCCCATCGTGTTCAGCTTGGTCATGTCAATCTGTTCGAGGTGCACCATCGCCCGCGCACGATGAGTGGAGTGAAACAACCAGCACAAAAGGGGGAGACCGTGTGTTGTATGCATGAATGGAGGGGTGGTGGTGGGGTGTGCGAATGGACGGCTGGACGGACGGCAACAGCATAAGCAAGCAACGCACCTCGCCAACCTTCTTCTTGACACCGATAGACTCGCGCGAAAACTCGTCGCTATCCATGGCAGCGAGGTTCGCAAGCACCTGCCCCGCGAACGCCTCGTGCAGCTCCCACACATCGATGTCACCAGCGGTCAAGCCGTGGCGCTCCATCAACCGCGACACGGCGTAGGCAGGGCCAAGGAGCAGCTCCTCCTTGGGGTCCTGTGCCACAAAGATCCAGTCCTTCAGCAACGCCTTGGGAACGTGCCCGTCCGCAATGGCCTTGTCCTCCGACATGATGAGCGACGCGCTGGCGCCGTCTGTGAGGAACGAGGAGTTGGCGGCTGTGTGTGTGCCATGGGGGCGCACAAACGCGGGGCGCAGGGATGACAGCTTCTCCATGTTGCTGTCACCCTTGATGCCGTTGTCGACCGTGTTGCCGAACGCGGGCACAATTTCGTCGCGCAGCAGGCCCTCTTCGTGGGCCTTGGCAGCCTTGTGGTGAGACGCCATGGCGTACTCGTCCTGCGCTTGGCGGGACACGCCGAAGCGGGCAGCCAGGCGGTCACTGCTGTGGCCCATAACCTCGCCAGTCGAGAACTGCAGCGAAACAACACACGCGGGGGTGAACAACCTCGGAACACCCCGCGACCTCGCCCCCCCCCCCCCCCCCCCACACACACACAACACGCAACCAGCCACAGCACTCGAGCAACGAAGGACAACACATATGTGGCGGCATGCGTACCTCCGCGATGGCGGGTGCCTCTGGGGCAAGGTCCTTCAACTTCAAGCCCTTGAGCAACGGAAGCACCTGCTGGATGGACTTCATCCGAGACGCCTTGATCAAGCGCTGGCGCAGGGCCTTGCTGAAGCGGATGGGCACATCTGACATGGTTTCGGCACCACCGGCAACCACAACGTCGGCCTGGCCGGCCTGGATCATGCTCGCTCCGGAGGCGAGGGCCTGATTGGCGGAGATGCACGCCATCGTGACTGTGTGGGCAGGCACGCTCTGGGAGAACCCAGCTGCCAAGGCGGACTCGCGAGCAATGTTGCTGGTGCGAACTGCAACGCAGGCATCCAGGATCAAACAGGCACGAGGCACGTTTGTCAGCACAGCACAGCAGGTTCGTGGTTTGATGATGCATGCAGTTAGCGCGCGCTCACCCACACCCGCAGTCGCAACATACCTTCTTGGATCACAGTGCCATACAGAACGTAGTCTGCGTAGTCACGGTCGATAGCTGTGCGTGTGAGCAATCCTTTGAGAGCCATACGACCGAGGTCCTGGGCGATCAGGTCCTTGTACACCGTGCCAGACATGTGGAAAGGGATGCGGCAGCCATCAACCAACACCACATTGCGAGGGCCCGAGGCACGTGCAGTCGACGCAAAGGCACGAGCATGGGAGGCAGCCCGCTGGGCCGTAGCACCGGCCAAACGCAAGGACTGGAGCATGATTGCAACAAATAAAGTCGAGCGCGAAAGGAGGGTGTGTGGGGGCGCCAACGGGAAGCACGTGCACGAACACAACCACCGCAACGATGCCAAGACTTGCGCCCAGGACGGTGACGCGCACCCGCGACCGGGGGAAGATGACATGACAATATTTCACTATTATGTCCTTTTTCAAAATACTGATGAGGTAGCGGTTTCAGTTTTCACACCCACTCTTCACTGCTCGCCAGCCAGCTGAGCTGGGTCGGTGGAAGGTGCGCCCCACCGCTTGTGAGTTCACCTCACCCCCCGCGTTTCTTGCGACCCCCACCACCAAACTCTTTGCGGAGTGTCTAGTTCGTTTTTACCAGCGCGTATTTGGCCGCCTTCTGCCATGGCCTTTCGCGCGTGGCTTGCAGCTGCCCTGGTGGCGCTGCTTGTTGCCACGTCGCAGGCTGTCGTGCTTCGCCAAGTGAGCATGCGAGTGCTGGTGCTTGGCGTGGTTCCTGAGTCAGACCCGACGGTTGGTGGCATCACCACTGCGCTCAATGCGCGTGGTGCGCCGTACACGTACATCAATGTGCGTGATGGTTACGCGAACAACGAGCCGCTGCCGTTGCGTGACGCTTCCGGTCGCGGCAACTATTACGCGATCGTGAAGATGTCGCGCCAGTTGGCCTACGAGGCTGCGCCGGGCTTCTGGCCCACCGCGCTGTCCGATGCGCAATGGGCGTCGTTGGATGAGTACCAAAGCGACTTCAACGTGCGAATGTTGTGCATGCACTCCTGGCCCTTCTTCAACGGCGTCACGTACCATTCCGGCGGCGCGACCGGCTTCATGCAGTACACGCTGCAGCACCAGCAGCTGGACGCCGCGCTCGCCCCGAATGCCCGCTTCCACTTGGATGCTTCGTACGTCACGCCCGCAAGCATCGACAACGCGCCGCAGTTTGAGGCCGCTGCGTTCCTGTACGTCGACGAGACCACGATTTCCGCCAACGGCGTTGCCGCCGCGATTCACACCGCGGACAACGGTGTCCAGACCTGGCACTTCTTCATCATCCCGACCCAGTACTATGCTGGGCAGTTCGCGAGCTTGCAGCTGGCGGTGAACTGGGTGGTGCGCGGCGTGTACCTCGGCAAACGCCGGCTCTACCTCGGCATGCAAATCGACGACCTGTTCCTGTCCACCGGCGAATGGGAGACGCAGTTCGCGGGCAACGACGACCAGTCCATCCGCAAGCAGGTCCGCACCTCCGCCTCTGACATGGCGCTGCTCAAGCAAACTCAAGAGGAACTCACGGCCATGCTGCCGAAGGGCTCGATGCTGCGGTATGAGTGGGCCTTCAACGGCGAGGGTGTCGTGCTGAACGGCGGGTACAACTCGGACCCGTTGTGCCTCCAGTCTCGTGTGAACGTCGACGACTTTTGGTGGCTGTCTCACAGCTACACTCATCCCTACCTTGACGAGTACGTGGTCGGGGCGGTCACTCCGTTCCGTGTTGTGCGTTTCGTTTGCTGTGTGCCTTGGTGATTTGCGTTGCCATTCCGCGATGCGTGGACCTTCCTCACACCCATCCTCTTGGTGTGGCGCTGCGTTGTTCTTGTCTTCGTGTGTGTGTTGGTGTGTGACGTGTGCGTGCTTGCGTGGGCCATGGCTGCAGCTACACGTACGAACAGTGCCGCCAGGAGCTGTCTGAGAACTGGGACGCCGCCCGCCTCATTTGGGGCAACGACCTTCCCTCCAGCGTCGGGCGCCATGAGATGGTGAACCCCGCCATCACCGGCCTGTTCAACGCGGACTGCTTGCGCGCCATGGCGGACGAGGGTATCGTGACGGCGGTGGGCGACAACAGTCGCGCGGAGTTGCTGCCAGAGGACCTGTACCACGGCATGTACACGACGGTGGAGAAGAACGGCTACGCCGGCACCTTCATCATCCCCCGTTGGGCCACCAACATCTTCTTTGACAACTCGCTGCCACAGAACAACCTGGACCACTTCCACGACATCACGGTGTACACCTGGTCGTGGGAGGAACTGCTGGACTACGAGGGCCGCACCGCCGCGAAGAACCTCATCATGAACCGCCCCGACCCCTACATGTTCCACCAAGCCAACGTGGTGCAGTTCCCGTGGCCTGGGTGGGCGAACAACGCGTCGCTGATGGGTCTGTGGACGAAGAGTGTGGTGGAGCACCTGAACAAGTACAACGCCTTCCCCGTGCGCTCGTTGCAGCAGGTGGACATGCGCAAGGAGCTGGAGGAGCGCATGGCACGCGACGCCTGCGGCATCGACGCCTACCAGGTGTTGGAAGACGGCACCGCCACGCGTATCCACGTCACCTCCTCGGGCGCGTGCCGCCTGGCCGTGTCTGGCATCAACAGCGCCCTGACCATGGAGTCCGAGACGTACGGCGAGCAGTGGGGCGGCGAACGCACCGTGTACGCCAACCTCACCGGCAGCAACGAGGTCATCATCGACACCGGCCTGGTGCCGAAGCCCACGTGCCCCTTCGTCGGCGGCAAGGTGTGTGGCGGCCACGGCACGTGCGACGCCGCCACCAACCCGCCCATGTGCGTGTGCTACGACGGCTACACGGGCTACAACTGCACGACCGAGATCCGCCAGTGGGCCGGCAACCGCGTGTTGAACCCCAGCTTTGCCGACGGCGACGCCACCTCCGCCACCAGCTGGTCGCCCTTTGGCTCGGGCTACACCCTGGCCGGCGCCACCGCCGACACCCGCCGCATCGTGATGACCAACGCCGACGGCACCGGGCAGGCGGGGGCGTACCAGTTCGTGACGCTGGGGCAGGCGTACGCCACCCCGCTGCGCATTCGCGGCAAGAGCCTCGCCACGTCGGTGGCGGGGTTCAAGGACGCGCACTACGCGGTGTACGTGGACGCGGTGTACGCCGACGGCTCGTGGCAGTACGGCCTGAGCGCGCGGTTCGACCCGTCGGTGTCGGGCTGGCAGGAGGCCGAGATCATGTTCACGCCCCTCAAGCCGGTGCAGTACCTGTGGGTGTACACCATGTTCCGCTACCACACCGGCACCGCGGAGTTTGACGAGATCGCGGTGCAGGAGGCCGTGTCGTTCTCGGAGGACAACCTGTCCACGGACGGCCGCTGCGGCTCCAACTCCCCCACCAACGCCGGGTGCCCACCGGAGACGCCCTGCTGCTCCACGTACGGCTGGTGCGGCGTGGGCGAGGCCCACTGCTCGTACGACGACCCGGGGACCTCCTCCTCCTCGTCCTCGTCCTCGTCCTCGGGCAGCGTGGGCGGCGCGGGCGGCGAGCAGTGCACGTCGTGCGGCTTTGGCACCACGGGCGCCTGCAAGCACGTCGACGGCTGGTGCACGGGCGTGAACGAGTTGGGCGAGTGCCCCTCCGGCACCCTGTCCTGCGCCACCGCCACCGCCTTCAGCTCGGGCGAGTCGGACTACGTCGTGGCGCTGCTCACCGTCTCCGGCATCCAGCCGGCCGCCCTCAGCGGCTCGCTGGCCACGCGCTTCGAGGCCGCCGTCGCCGACGCCCTCAAGGTGCCGGCGGGCAACGTCGACATTGCGTACGTGGACGACGCGCACCTCGGCGCCGCCGCCTCCACCAGCGCCGTGGAGCTCGTCATCGTCGCGCCCGCCGGGCGCTCCGGCGACGACGTGGCCAAGGCCGTCGAGGCCGTGGTGGCGTCGGGCGCCGTGGACAACGCGCTGTCGGACCACGCGTTGGGCGTGTCCGCGTCCCTCACCGGCGACGCCCGCGTCGTCGGCGGCACCGCCAACTCCTCCTCGGCACCGGCGCTGGGGGTGCCCCTCATGATCGGCGCCGCCGCGGTGGCGGTGGCACTGGGCGTGGCGCTGGGCGTGGTGGGCGCGCGGCGGTGCGGTGGCGACGGCAGCGGCCGCGGCCGCGGTGGCGGCAACCGCGTGGTGCGCCTGTCGGACGAAGCCGTGTGGCAGAACGCCGGTGCGGTGCCCACGCACCAGCACACGCGGCTGGCGAACCACAGCGACTCGGGCGGCGTGGTGCTGCCAGCGGGCGGTGCCAAGGGCACGCGCCTGGTGAGCGACAGTGAGGCGGAGGCGTCCGAGTACTCGTCCGCGGTGGAGGGCATGGAGGTGCGCCGCGTGTCGCAGCGCCAGCTGCTGTACTCCTCGCGCGAGACGGAGCGCCGCGCGTCGGCCGGCTCGTCGTCGGTGGCGGTGGAGGAGCCGCATTTGTTGGGCACGCCACGCAGCAGTGTCGTGGAGGACCGTGCGCCCATGCCCGTGGTGGCCGCGGGCGTCATTGTGCCGCGCCGTGTGGCGGACGTGTAA
>Ga0213833_1003130_pt1 | contig 10291 bp, 10 predicted proteins | sample SWATP21_FD_160575 | JGI IMG/M metagenome (GOLD analysis project Ga0213833, IMG submission 160575) | Coastal seawater microbial communities from Marineland, Florida, United States - SWA TP2 #1 | ecosystem: Environmental > Aquatic > Marine > Coastal | place: USA: Florida | collected 2016-08-14
CACCGTTCCTGAAATTGAAGCGGGAGTATATGATTCAGTATGTCATGATGCATTTCCAGTAAGTCTTAACAAGGCTTCGCCAAGTGGAAGCACCGGCGAGTGGTATTATATTGGAACTGATGTCACTGTTGACAGTAGTCAATGGACTAAGGATGACAATTCATTTGACCCAACTACCTATGATGTAGGTACGCACTATTTGGCTTACCGGTACACCGTGCCAAAGAGCGAGTGTTTTGGTCTTGATACCACCCATGTTAAGATCAACCCATTGCCAAAACCTTACTCTACTACCTTCTGGCAAATGCGCAATGGTGATAATAAAGTATGTATAGATACGCTACGTAAAATACTGACAGGTAACACCATTGAAAACGGCAGAGCTTATACAGACAAGTTCTGGAGTGGCAGAGGTGTTGGAGAGCGTGGAGCCGATTACGTGCTTGACCCAAGAGCATCTGGTGAAGGAAGTAATACCATCATCTACACTGTTACCAACCACTTTGGTTGTGTGGGCAGAGATACTGTTAACTTGATTGTAGACGGTACACCAGAAGTAAGCTTTACTAACGAGAAAGCTTGTGTGGGTGATACAGTAAAACTGAATGTAACCACGAATAATGCAGCATCACTTCGCTGGACGACTACAGGTGAGGGACGCTTTACTGACAGCCTTGGTCTCAATACCAATTATATACCTGCTGGTAAAGATGTGCTTGACTCACCATTTGTTATCACGGTCATCACGGTTAATGACAACAACGTTTGCCCTGCCGGAGAAGATAAAAACAGTCTTCAGGTATTTCCATTACCAGCTGTAGACTTTATACATGATTCAATAGTTTGTGGTCCTTCTAATGTGATCTTTAAAAACCTGAGTAGTATTTCTACCGGATCTATCAGAACCTTCACATGGGACTTTGGAGATGACAAGCAACAGAGTTACCGTGGTGAAGTGCAGACCTTCCAACATGTGTATGGAGTAAAAGGTGATAGTAATACCTATTACCCTGTGCTCACGGCTGAGAGTGATCAAGGTTGTGTGTCAAGTAAAGGCAAACGGGTGATCACAATACAAACACCTATTGCGGCCTTTACACCAAGACCTGGTACTACTACTATTATCAGACCAGAAATATACTTTGAGAACCTGACCACCAAGACCATTCCTGGAAGGTCACGTTTCGAATGGAACTTTGATGACTTCACTCCTCGCTATCCTGATGGTGGAAGCAGTACAACACAGCACCCAAGCCACCGCTATACTGAAGTAGGTGAGTATAACGTAATGCTCATAGCTACCAACACAGCTCGTGGATTGGAATGTGCCGACACGCTTATACAACCAATTCAGGTGAATCCGGAGATTATGATCTTCATTCCTAATGCCTTTACTCCTGATAACAAAGGCATTGAGAAGAACAACACTTTCCGTCCGAGAGCTACTGACGTTCAGGACTACAGTGTGAAGGTTTATAGCCGCTGGGGAGAACTGATGTGGGAGACTACTGATCCTGATGAATCATGGGACGGTAAGAAAGGAGGTGTAGACTGTAAGTCTGATGTTTACATGTACGTAGTACAAGCCAGTAATCTATCAGGACAGGAATTTGAGTTTACCGGTACAGTAACCTTGATTAGATAAGAGAATAACTCTTTACATAAAGAAAAGGGAGCTATATAGCTCCCTTTTTTATTGGTCATAAGTTTGGTTCAGCTCAAAACTTATGTGGATGTATGGTCATCAGCCATGAGCCTTTAAAGGCCTCGGGATATTTATCACGATACACCACAGAATCAAATTGATTTTGAAAAAGGCCGGCGCACAACCTGAAATATCCATCGTGCATTGGACTCAGGTAGCATTGAATACCTCTGTCCCTGAGTTCAGTCATCTTTATAAGGGCCCATTTAGGGTTTTTGTAACTGCCAATTACCCAGGTGTATCTTCCAGAGCTATCTAAAGCCATGGCGTCATAGAATGGATGCTGAGAAGGTAAGCTATCTTCAAACTGAATTTGTGATATGTCATAACGGTCAGATCTGGTAAGAAGGATCTGGGGCGGACTCAATGATTGAACGCGCACGCAATTGATGGGTTTAACAGGTAGCGATTGGCATTCCAGAAGTGTAAGATCTGATGTTTTGAACTTGGAAATTACGTTGTGGTTGTGTTGAATGACATATAGATTGTCTGAAGAATCACAAACCATAAAGCCTGGTTGGTTTCCTGTAATAGAAAAGGAAATCAGCTTATTCTTTGTCAAGTTGATTTTGCCGATAGAACGCGATGCACGAGTGCCAATAAACAGGAAGCTCTCATCAGATGATAGAGCCAAAAACCGCGATGACGCACCATTCACTTCAATTGAGTCCTGAATTGCCTGATGTTCAATATCTATTACCACAATACTTCTTCTGCGCAGGCCGGATACGTATAGCTGATTTCTGGTTTTTGCGTAGGCCAGCCCAAAGGGCAGGCCATCAATGAGCATGGAGTATGAGGCTTTGCTTTCAAGGTGTTTTACAAGAAGCTTTCCGGAGCTTGGATTGACCACAAACAGATATTCCTCTGAATAGATATAGTGCAGAAAATTTCCAGTTCCGTGATTTGCCGCAAGTAGTGCTACCTCGTGATTGTAAAGTGGGGTCTCATTGCATTGCCCTGCGTTGTTTTTGAACCATTGGATGCCTTTATAAGTGTAGCAAGGAATTGTAACCTGTGAATCAATGGATTGATTGTAGGTTAGATATGCCTGATGCTGAGTTTGCTGTGGCAGGTTGTTTTCAGTAGAAGGCTCAGAGAAGGTAAAGCCCTGGCCATAGGCCTGCCTGGTGCATGTGAGCCCTGTAAAAATGAGTTCTACAGCTACTAGTATCCATACTTTTCCTTCCATCTTGCTCTGAGCCATTTACGTGTTGCATTTTCTCTATCATTGAGCCCTGGATCATAAAATGATGTATTCGCTATTTTCTCAGGAAGAAATTCCGCAACCACGAAATTATTGTCAAAGTCATGGGCGTATTGATAGTTTTCACCGTAGCCAAGGTTTTTCATGAGTTTGGTTGGAGCGTTGCGTATGTTTAATGGAACAGACAGGTCACCGGTTTCTGTAACTTTTGACATGGCTACATTAATGGCTTTGTATGCGGAGTTTGATTTGGGTGAAGTAGCCAGATAAATGACTGTTTGTGAGAGAATGATTCTTGCTTCGGGCATACCAATTACGTTTACAGCCTGAAAGCAATTATTGGCCAATACGAGTGCCGTTGGGTTGGCAAGGCCAATATCCTCGGAGGCCAGAATAATCATCCTTCGGGCAATAAACTTGATATCCTCTCCAGCCGATAACATTCTTGCCAGATAGTAAACTGCCGCATTGGGGTCACTGCCCCTTACTGATTTGATAAAAGCAGAAATGACATCATAATGCTGCTCACCTGACTTATCATATTTAGGCATGCTGCGCTGTGCCACCTTTGTAACCAGGGCATTGGTAATCTTGATGTGGCCGTCAGATGTTTGGTTTACTGTGAGTTCAAGCAGGTTAAGGAGTCGCCTGGCATCACCTCCTGAAAATCTGAGAAGTGCCTGATGCTCGTCAATGGTAATTTCTTTTTGCGAAAGCAACACGTCCTTGGCCCTGGCATTCTCAAGCATCTTTAGCAGGTCAGATTCTGAATGTTCTTGTAAGACATAGGTTTGGCACCTGCTCAACAGTGCGGAAATAACTTCAAAAGATGGATTCTCAGTAGTGGCACCTATAAGGGTAATAATACCTACTTCAACAGCGCCAAGAAGGGCATCCTGCTGGGCTTTGTTAAAGCGGTGAATTTCATCAATAAAGAGCAAGGCCTTTCCGAGCTTCCTGGCAGCATCCAATACTTGCCTTACATCTTTTACCCCGGCCTGAATAGCGCTGAGACTGAAGAATTGTAAGTTGGTTTCTTTTGAAATAAGGTAGGCTAGTGTGGTTTTGCCTACTCCGGGTGGCCCCCAGAAAATCATTGATGGCAATTGTCCCGTTTGAAGAAGCTTAGAGATTACGCCATTCTCTCCAATCAGGTGCTCTTGTCCAATATAATCGGTCAGCACCTGAGGGCGCATCCGTTCGGCAAGCGGTTTCTGTTTAACATCAGCCATTTGCAAACGAAAGTCGGGAAGATATACCACTGAATGAATGAATTTTTTGAACGGGGCATCAGTCAGTTGATGGCTAACTTTGGCCCATATTCTTTGAGATGATTGATTCACAATTCACAATAGAACAGCTAAACTCAAGTGGCGTGGGAAATATGGGGAGTCATTTGGGTATTGAATTTACATCAATAGCTCCTGATCATCTGGCCGCAAAAATGCCGGTAGACCACAGGACCGTTCAACCCATAGGCATACTAAATGGTGGAGCTTCTGCGGCATTGGCAGAGACGGTGGGCAGTATGGCATCTTACTTAAGTATTGACAGGAGTGTTTACTATACTGTTGGTTTGGAAATAAAGTGCAATCATATAAGAAGTGCCTCATCAGGATATGTTTATGCAAGGGCCGAACCTGAGCATATTGGCAGAAAAACTCATGTTTGGAGGATAAGAATTACTTCGAAGGATGGCAAATTGATCAGCCTGAGTATACTCACTATGCAGGTGATGAAACTATCTGAGAACCCCATGGCGCCTGATTCACTGAAGAAGAGCCCATTGGGTGTATTCTACAACATGCATTGATCAGTCATCGCTTCCTGAGATTTTGAAAATCCTGATCACCCGATCATCACCAGCACTTATAAGGCAGCCCTTATTCAGGTAGAGCAGTCGGTTCACAGAGTGTGTTGAAGCTTCTGGATGTTTGGAACGGTCAAGGGCCTTCTGAAGAAGCAAAGTCTGAACATCCCAGATTCTGATACTCTTATCACGACTGGCAGTAGTTACAAGGCCGTTAAATGGCCCCTCAACTATGTTATTGATAGTGAAGAGATGGGCAGGTACAGCGTTTTCTTCGCTCAATGCGCGTTCATTAATCAACCATGACTTCAGGTAGGCGTCCTTTCCACCTGAAAGAAGCCTGTGAAAACCATCAAAATATATCGAGAAAACACTATCGCTGTGTGCATTTTGTTGCCGTAAGATCACATTACCGTCTGTATCTACAAGCGTGATTGAACCGTCTGATGCACCAATAGCATATCTGGAAGAGTCTGAATTTGAGGTGATGCACCGTAAATGATCATCGGCAATTTTTTTTGATTGAAGTACTTCAAGGCTTTCCAATGAGATACTGGAAAGATGCCCATTGGCCAGTGTGACAAAGGCCCGTTTTTGTGGCCGGATAATGGCGCAGTCAAATATGGTTTGGCCTAAATTGTTTTCTGCCAATATCTGTTTTTTTTGCCTGTCAATCAGGTAGATATCGCCTGAGTTTGTGCCAAGGATGAGTCGGTCATCGCCAAGATACTTTATCAGGTAAATGCTATCGCTGGTTTTGGCAATTGTGTGCGCCTGGCTTGTGTTATTCAAGTCCCAATAAAGTAGATGACCATCACCCCCTCCGCTATAAAAGGTGTGGTTTCCATGCTGTTCTAAGGCGTATATGGGTTCAGTATGCGCTGTTAGATATTCGGTCAGATCAGTATTAAATCTCAATGTTGAATGCTAATTTTACCTTCTTTCATGCATTAAACAAAAGTAGTTGGCCTTAGTTGAGATAAGAAAGTTGCGGGCCGGGACTTTCATGGGTATATGGAAGATTGACGAACCCGAGTCATATTTTAGGAATGAACTATGGCTTGATGATGAAGAGAAGCGGTTTCTTGATTCTATTTCAAACGAAAACAGGAGGTTACAGTGGTTGTCAAGCAGACTCTTGATAAGGAGAATTATTAACCCTAAGGGGCAAATTCTTATGGAATGGGATGGTTTTGGTAAACCCATCATCATTAACTATGATTTTGAGGTGGCGATTACACATTGTAGAGATATGGTTGGAGTGATTGTTGGTGACCGAAAAACAGGTATTGACATTGAACAAAAGACGGATAAGATTGTGCGAATTGCCCGGAAGTTTGTGAATGATAAAGAGGCTGGTTTTATAGAACCACAGCACCGCCTCGATTACCTCCTGGTGATCTGGGCCTGTAAGGAAACACTTTTTAAGTATGTAGGGGGAGGTGGAATTGACTTTAAGGCACATTTACACGTACAACCCTTTAAAATTGCTGAGAAGGGCGTTGTGGAAATGAAGTATACCAAGAACGTTTTGCAGGTACAAAAGCTACATTATGAATGGGTAGACGACCACATTCTCGTTTATTGCATTTAGATCATGCAGAAAGTCAGGTAGAGGTAGAAACGCGGGCAGAACTAATTGCGGTACTTCTCTCTCTTGTTGAACTTGATTTTGGCAGGTTTTCTCAGGTAGCGATCACTTGGGCCGCCAGTGCTGCTTTTTAGCCTTACGCCTCTTATAACCAGCTTTTTAGCTTTTAAAATTCTGTTTTTGATTACAAGTGGAAGTTCATCTTTGTCATACCGGCGTAGAATTGTTTCCTCACCTGTATACAAGGTGCATTCGTAAGAGAATACCTCACTTGGTAGAATGTTAACACCGTTAATACAGGAGTATATGAGCGCGCAACTGTTCATACACAAAAGGTCTTGTTGAGTAAGCTCATCAACGCTTTTGCATGGACATTCGTCCTGATCTGTGCCATCCTGATAACTGAATCCAAAAAACAGAAATGCAAAGAGCACTATTGACAATCCTTTAATACCTATAACCATGTTCACCAAATATGACTCGAATATCCTAAAGTATTTGAATTTCAGGAAATGGCGATAGATAAAAAAGCACTTTAAGGCGTTAAGTGAGTTCTTTAACACGTCAATAATTGACCTGGGTTTCAATGGGTATCACGTATTAATTCTTTATTATCGCTAGTCAAACACTGCAATATGAAAACACTCCTATTGGGCTGTCTTGCCCTGTTCATATCCGTGACCTATGTTTCATGCGGAAATGACGAGCCAACCACTGATGACAATCCATCTGAGTACACCGAAAAGGAATTGTCTTTGCATGGTGGCAATCAACGTTATTGGAAGCTCAAAAGTGACCTTTATAACAACACAGATTTGATGCAGAGCTACAAAGCTTGTGAGAAGGACAACATTCATGTTTTTGATATTCATGGAAACTACAACATTGATGCTGGTGCCACCAAGTGCACCGACAACCCCGAACCTGATTTGTTAAGAGGGTACTATGAACTTAATGAGGAGAAAAACACCATTTTGCTCAGCTATGGAGATACCACCTTTACGGCCGATATCATTGAACTTTCAGCTGAGATACTGCACTGGCAGCGTGAAGTTGATGGAGCCATTATTCAGAAAACCTACAAGGTTCAGTAGGTTTCTTAAGAAAAGTTAATATTTATCAGTTTTTAGAATGTAGGGAAAATGTGTGTAGTAACATTGATTTTGAAAAATCGAACATATGAGACAGAAAACCCTACTTTTTTTTACCTGTGCTACTTTTTTACCCCTTTCAATGGTGCTCATGTCCAACTGGAACGGACCGCAAACCACCACGTCTGGATCGCCGCTTGAAAATGGTATGAATTGTACCCAATGTCATGGAGGAACCGCCAATTCAGGGTCTGGCAACCTCACCATTGACGGACCAGATGAATATGAACCAGGCGAGACCTATACCATCACTGTTGATGTAAATGATGAATCAAGCTCAAAGTTTGGCTTTCAGGCGATAGCTGTGGATGAAAGCAATATGGTATCAGGCACTTTTATGACCGGAACCGATCAAGGCACCTATAAAGATGGAAATAATGAGTATATCCAGCACAATACTCCATCTAGTGATGGCTCCTTTACATTTGATTGGACGGCTCCGGCATCTGAAGCTGGTACTATTACACTATATGCTGCTGGCAATGCGTCAAATAGTGACAATAAGGTAGATGGCGACATGATATATACCAATAGCCACACTATGGCAGTTGCAGGAGGTACCGGAATTGGCCATAAGCAAAGCGATGAAATTTCGGTTTTCCCAAACCCAAGCAACGGTCAGTTTAGCGTGACTTTTGGAAATCTGGTAGCTAGCAATGTGAGAATCTATAACCTCTCCGGAGAGGTGGTGTATGACGAAGAAGTTGCTACTGCAACCATCAACATTGAAGGCCTGAACGTTGGTATTTACATTCTTAAGGCGAATACTGCTTCAGGCACTTATACCAAGAAACTTATGGTGAGATAACACTCCACCTGATAATGAATAAAAAACGGGGCTTTAAGCCCCGTTTTTTGTTTATCTGAATAAGGTAAACTAGGCTAATGTGCGGTAATTGGATCCGATTTTTGGATTGCCTAAGGCTCTCAGCATCTTGTAGTGAGCCCAAACGGCTCCTCTGAATGTTCTGAATTTGTTGTATGGGATACCATATTCCTTGGCAGTTTCTTCAACTATTGGAGCAATCTTATGATAGTGTACGTGGGCAATAGAGGGGAACAGATGATGCTCAACCTGAAAGTTGAGGCCACCAACAAACCAGGAAAAAATCCTGTTTTTCTGAGCAAAGTCAGCAGTTGTTCTCAATTGATGGGTAAACCATGAATCATCCACTTGTGAAATAGTTTCGCCTACTTCCAAAAATTCATTCTCTTCAAGAACATGAGCAGGCTGGAAGATGATAGCCAGAATAAAACCAGCCACAAAGTGCATAATGAAGAAACCGGTTAGGATAAGCCAGATTGGAATGTTGGTATAGATGATAGGCAATACGATCATGTAGGTGAGGTATATGGCTTTTGTAATAAGGATTATCCATACCTCTTTGGTGTAGTTGTATTTCAGTTTGTCAATGAGCCCCTGTTGTTTGTAGTTGTAAATCTCCTTGAAGTCCTTAAAAAGTATCCATGAAAAGGTCATAAGGCCATAGAAAAACCAGGCGTAGAAATGTTGGTACTTATGGATTGGCTTAAAGTCAGCATGGGGAGAAAACCTCAATATTTTGGCCGGTGCAATGTCATCGTCATGCCCTTCAATATTGGTGTAGGTGTGGTGCTTATAATTATGTTGAATTTTCCAGTTGGTTGAGCTGCCTCCAATTACATTCAATGAGTAGCTAAACAAGTCGTTTACCCATTTCTTTTTAGAAAAGGCTCCATGGTTGGCATCGTGCATAATGCATAAGCCAATACAAGCCTTACCAATACCCATGATGGCATACAGACCAATAGTGATAAGTATAGAGTTACCCAGAGAGGTAAACAGTAATCCAAAGGGTACAAAGAAAAGAGCGAATACAACGACTGTTTTCAGGTAGAAATTGAAGTTCGCGTTACGGGATATATTATTGCTTCTGAAATAATTATCCACCCGTTTCATTAGCTCACGCGTGAACTCGCGATTTACGGAGTTGTCAAATTTCAGAGATTTGGCTTTGTTCATATTTTTCTTGTTTGATGGGAGAACTCACTGCGAATCAATTCTCTTATCTCGGTGCAAATTTAATGGAATAGAAAACTGCTAAAATGTAACAATTGTCAAGGAATGAATGCAAGTGTCAGGTTATCAGTGGCTTAGAATTTGTTTCGCCACATCATACTTTCAACAGGTTTAACTGTTCTTTGGATATATTTTGCATTTTTCTTCTTGTTGTAGTAATTCTCAATGTCGCCATCTACATTAAAGTAGATTAGTTGCCCTATTGGCATTCCTGCATAGATTCTTACCGGTTGTGAACAAGAAACTTCAAGAGTCCAGGTGTTGCAAAATCCAACATCTCCCTTACCAGCGGTGGCATGAATGTCAATACCAAGTCTGCCCACACTGCTCTTACCTTCAAGAAAGGGTACATGTGCATGAGACTCTGTATACTCTTCTGTTACACCAAGATAGAGAACGTTTGGGTGCAGTACATATCCTTCATCAGGAATGGTGAATTCTTCAATCTCGTTGTGTTCCCTTGCGTCTAAAACCCTGTTTTTGTAAACCGCGAAATGTTTTCCCAGGTGTACATCGTAGCTGTTGGTTCCCAGGCACTCCCTCCTGAAAGGTTCGATAAGGATGTCTCCCTTATCAATTGATTCCAGAATGGCCTTGTCTGATAAGATCATGTGTCAGGTACATTTTAAAGGGTCGCAAGATACTTTGCCATTCATTTTTATGCTAAGTATCATGTTAATAAATCTGCGGGCAGTTCAGGTATCCAAAACTTCATTTCACTATTGAAAACCGGTCATTGGAAGTTCTCCTTTTCTTTTGTCGCATGAG